>Ga0209391_10001272_pt1 | contig 12979 bp, 13 predicted proteins | sample PPLLak3March2015_FD_187246 | JGI IMG/M metagenome (GOLD analysis project Ga0209391, IMG submission 187246) | Freshwater sediment microbial communities from Prairie Pothole Lake near Jamestown, North Dakota, USA - PPLs Lake P7 Core (1) Depth... | ecosystem: Environmental > Aquatic > Freshwater >... | reverse complement strand
CACGTGGCGCGCGTGCTCGAGGTGGACCAGACGCCGATCGGCAAGACGCCGCGCTCGTGCCCTGCGACCTACGTGGGCTTCTGGGACGATATCCGGCGGTTGTACGCCGGCACCACGGAATCGCGCGTGCGCGGCTACGGCCCCGGACGTTTTTCGTTCAACACGCCCGGCGGCCGCTGCGACGCCTGCGAAGGGCAGGGCGTGCAGACCATCGAGATGAGCTTCCTGCCGAACGTCAAGGTGCTGTGCGACGCGTGCGTGGGTAAGCGCTTCAATACCGAGACGCTGGGCGTGCTGCATCGCGGCCGCAGCGTGGGCGACGTGCTCGCCATGAGCGTGGACGAGGCGGTCGAGTTCTTCGCCGCCCATCCGCGCATCCACCACGCGCTGCAGCTGCTGCAGGACGTGGGGCTCGGCTACCTCACGCTCGGGCAGCAGAGCCCGACGTTGTCGGGCGGCGAGGCGCAGCGCATCAAGCTGGTCACCGAACTCGCGCGCATCCGGCCGCAGCAGGATCCGCGGCGCGCGGGCAAGGCGCCGGGCACCGTGTACGTCCTGGACGAACCCACGGTGGGCCTGCACATGGCCGACGTGGAGAAGCTGATCCGCGTGCTGCATCGCCTGGTGGACGCCGGCCACACAGTGGTCGTGATCGAGCACAACCTCGACGTCATCGCCGAGGCGGACTGGCTGATCGACCTCGGGCCCGAGGGCGGTTCGGGCGGCGGCCGCATCGTCGCCCAAGGCGCCCCGGAGGACGTGGCGCGTGCCCACGCGAAATCGCATACCGCGCGCGTGCTGCGCGGCTTTCTCAAGGAGCGCGGTCAGTTTGCCGGGCGCGCGCTCTCGACCTTCCACTTCACGTAGCGCAGCACTTCGCTGCTGTTGAAGGGGCCGAGCGAGGTGCGCACGTTGACCGCCTGGCGTGCCCCGATGACATTGCCGCCCGTGTCCACGCGCTCGGGTCCGTACGCCGTACGGCCCGAAGCATCCACCACGCCGACGACGATGCTCACCGCGGCGACCGGGACCGTGGTGCGGTTGCCGACCGTGAGCCACACGCGTCCCTGGTTGTCGAGTTGCGGCTGGACCGACAGGTACGTTTCCGGGTGCTGCGCAAGGTCGAGGTGCACGAGGCGCTCGAGTGCCTCCTCGCCGATGGCAGACTTCGTGCCGGCCACCATCTTGTAGAACTGCACTGCCTCGCCCGTGTTGCCGCGGTCCTCGTTCAGGCGCCCGAGGTAATACGCGCCGGGCGCCGTCGGCAGCAACTGCATGCTCTTTGCCAGCAGTGGTTCTGCGGCGGCCCGGTTGCCGAGCTGGTAGTGCGCGATGCCGGCCTGTGCCATCGGCTTGAAGTAGCCGGGATCGAGTTCGCCGGCCCGCTGGTAGTGCGGCAGGGCCCCGCGCGGGTTCTTGTTCGCCGTCTCGAGGTCGCCGAGCAGGCCGTGGAAACGCGATTCGCGCGGCTCGAGCTTCACGGCCTCGTTGGCGAGCCGCCGCGCGGCCGCGAGGTCGCCTTTCTGCGCGACGGTGACGGCCTCCTGGTACCTGGCGTACGCCGGAGCATCGCGCTTGAGGTCTGCCATCGCCGCCTGGTAGCGGTCGGCGCCGACGTCGCCGCCGGGGCCGCCGAGCTCCTGCATCGTGCGCCGGTTGGAGTCCACGCGTTCCTGCGAGGGCGGGTGGCTCGCAAACAGCCCCGTCATCCAGTCCTGCTCGCTGCCGGCCTTGTACTTGCGGACGAACAGTTCCTGCAGCGCGACGGCCGCCTGCAGGTCGTAGCCAGCCTGCTTCATGTACTTCATGCCGTAGAGGTCCGACTCGAGCTCGTCGTCGCGGCCATACTTCGCGTGCAGCAATTGCGCGCCGACGGCCGCGCCCTGGCCGACGACCTGGCCGAGGTCAGAGCCGCCATAGGCGGCGGCACCGATCGTCGCGATCGCCGCACCGATCTGCAACAGCTGGCCCTGCTCCATCTGCTGGGCACCGTGGCGCGCGGCGGCGTGCACGATCTCGTGACTCAGCACCGCGGCGAGCTCGGCTTCGCTCTGCAGCTCGACCAGCAGGCCGCGATTGACGGCGATCTTGCCACCGGGCAACGCCCACGCGTTCAGCTCGCCATTGTTGAGCACCACGAATTCGTACGGCAGTGGCCGGTCCGCCACGGCGGCGAGGCGGTTGCCGACCTGGCGCACGTATTCCATGACGCGAGGGTCGGTGACGTAGTCGCCACCCTGCGACTGGCGCGACGGGCCGTAGTACTGCTGGCCGAGCTGGACCTCCTGGCCCTCCGAGACCAGGTGGATCTCCTTGCGCCCGGTCACGGGATTGGTGGCGCAACCGGCCAGGACGAGTGCGGCGAGCAGGAGGGCGCTCAATCGTGCCATGACAGTCACCCCGGTGGCATTGCGATTCGCTCAGTGTAGCAGCGCCGCCGGGCCGGTCCGGCGACGCGGCTCAGGTTCCGTAAGCGCGCCGTGCCTCGTCCGCGATCGTGTGGATCCCGGCGTGCACGCGCTCCGGCGCCTGCGAGCAGTTGATGCGCAGGCACTCGTTGCGGTGCGGCCACGGCTGCTCGAGGCCCGGGAAGAAGTGATGGCCCGACAGCACCAGCACGTCGCGTGCCTTGAGGCGGCGGTACAGCTCCTCGCTCGGCACGGGCAGCCCCGGAAACCAGAGCCACAGGAAAAACGCGCCCTCCGGCCGATGAATGCGCAGCGGCAGGTCGCGGCACGCCTCCTGCAGCCAGGCGACGGCTTGCCGTGACCGTTGCTCGTAGTAAGGGCGGATGATCTCGCGGCAGAGCGCGTCGAGTTCGCCGCTCGCGAGCAGCGGCTCGACGATCATCGGGCCGGTCGAGGCCGGAGCAAGCGCTGCCGTGGCGTTGAACGCGGTGATGGCCTCGATCACGGGCTCGGCGGCGACGACGATGCCCGTGCGCGTGGCAGGCAGCCCGAGCTTCGAGAGGCTCAGGCACAGGATCACGTTGTCGTTCCACAGCAGGCTGTCGTCGCTGAACTGGATGCCCGGGAAGGGCAGGCCGTAGGCGGCATCGACGATCAGCGGTACGCCGCGCCTGCGAGCCAGTGCGTCGAGGCGCGACAGCTCGTCGAGCGTGAGGACGTTGCCGGAAGGGTTCGTCGGGCGCGACACGCAGATCGCCGCCACGTCCGGCACGGCGTCGAGACCCTCGAAGCGCACGTGGTACTTGAACAGGCCGTCCGGCAGCTCTTCGATCTCGGCGGGCTGCGCGACCAGCATGTCCGCCGCGAGTCCGACGTCGGCGTAGCCGATGTATTCGGGGGCGAGCGGCAGCAGGATGCGCTGGCGCCGGCCATCGTCGCCGTCGCCCGCAAGCAGGTTGAACAGCGTGAAAAACGCGGATTGGCTGCCGCTCGTCAGTGCGACGTTGCGCTCGGTCAGTGGCCACCCGTAGCGATCGGCCAGCGTTTTCGCCACCGTCGCGCGGAACCCCACGTCACCGCCCGGTGCCGCGTACGCAGCCGCGAAGCGGCCGAACTGTGCGGAATCGGCAGCAATCTCGGCTAGGCGGCGTGCGTATACGGACTCGACGGCCGGAATGCGCGCCGGGTTGCCGCCGCCCAGCATGAGGGTGCCGGGGCGCGCGCTGCCGAGGTCTTCCATCAGTTCGAGCGCGCCGGTGGGACGCACGAACCGTCGGGCGAAACGCGAGGTGAAGTTCATGGGACCGTTCTCCGCCGCCGTCGGCGCGACGGCTCCGCTAGACTTCGCGCTGTCATGCGCGACGTGCAAGCGATCATTTTCGACCTGGACGATACGCTGTGGGAAGTGGGCCCGGTGATCGTGCGCGCCGAGCACGCAATGCTCGCGTTCCTCGCCGAGCGCTACCCGCGCGTGCTCGAACTGCACTCGCTCGAGTCGATGCGGGACCTGCGTGCGCGCATGGCGCTCGAGCACCCGGCGATGCGCCACGACTTCACTTGGCTCAGGCTCGAAACGCTGCGCCATCACGCGCGCGAGGCCGGCTACCCGGAGTCGATGGCACAGGAGACCTTCGAAGTCTTCTACCGCGCGCGCAACGAGGTCACGCTGTACGACGACGTGCTGCCGGCGCTCGAACAGTTGCACACGCGCTTCCGGTTGTTCGCGGTCAGCAACGGCAACGCCGATCTCGCGACGATCGGGCTGGCACGTTACTTCGAGCACGCGCTGGCGGCGCGCGACGCCGGCATGCTCAAGCCCGACCCGCGCATTTTCGGGTTGTTGCTGCAGCGAGCGGGTCTCGACACCTCGCAGGTGGTGCACGTGGGTGACGATGCCGTCGCCGACGTCGAGGGCGCGCGCCGCGCAGGGGTGAAGCCGGTGTGGGTCAATCGTTCGGGCCGGGGCTGGCCGGCAACTGAATCGCCGCCTCCGTTGACGGTGCGTACGCTGACGGAGCTGGTCCGCCTGTTCAGCTGATGTCACGCAGCAGCTGGCTGCGGACGCGGCGCCGGCAGGGGCGAGCGGTCTATTCCTCGTCCTTCTTGTCCGTCATCTTCTTGCGCAACTCGATCCACTTGGAGAGCTCTTTCAGGTTCTTCTTCTTCTTGTAGCTCTGCTTCCCGAGGGCGCCGCTGTTGTACGGGTTGTAGCCCGTCTTCAGGCCCTTCGGGTTGCTGCGGATCGGGTTGAGCGGATCGTCGTCGTCTTCTTTCACCCGCAGGTTGGGATCGACGAGCGCACGGATTCGCTCGGCACCGCCGAGCGTGTCGTCGGCGAGCAGGTCGCCCTCGTCCTTCCATTCCCAGGTGACGTTACCCCGATCGTCCGAGCCGAGGTGTCCGGCATCGCTGCCTGGCGCCGGGGCTGCCGGGAGCCTTGCCGCGTGGCTTCTCCGTCATGGTCTTGCTCTCATGTGTCGAGGCCTGTGTTCGCCTGCCATGTTACAGAATGCCCGGCGCGCGGCAATGCGACCTGTGTCACGGAAATCCCGGGCCTGGGTGGGCACGGTCCGGCCGCACTCAGCCCTCGCGCAGCATCTCGCGGGCCCAGAGCAGGCCGATCACGCTCTTGGCGTCCTGCAGGCGGCCGCTCGCCGCGAGATGCACGGCCTCGTCGAGCGGGATCCACCGCGCCTCGAACACTTCATGCTCCTCCGGCTGGGCGTCCGTGACCGTGAGGTCGCGGGCGAGGAACAGGTGGATGACCTCGGTCAGCACGCCGGGCGAACTGAAGAACTCACCGAGCTTGTCCCAGCGCCGCGCGACCGCCCCGGCCTCCTCGGCGAGTTCGCGTTGCGCGCATTCGAGGGGCGGCTCGCCGCCGTCGAGCTTGCCGGCCGGCAACTCGGTCAGCCAGCCGCCCGCGGCATGGCGGAACTGGCGCAGCAGGCATACCCGGCCCTCCGCGTCGAGGGCGACGACCGCCGCGCCCCCGGGGTGATGCGCGATCTCGAGTTCGGCGACGCGGCCGTTCGGCAGGCGCACCTGCTCGAGATTCAGCGTCAGGACCCTGCCCTGGAAGACGTTGCGGACCGATTCGGGCATGTGGGGCGGCACCTGTAGCGCGCGGACGTTGGGCGGCGATCATACGCTCGTCCGCGCGCCGGGCGTGTTGCGCTGCACGAGGGTCGCAGAGTTGTCCATAATTGGCGGATTGACCCGGTCGGCGACCGGTTGGAGAACCCCGTGAGCACTTCCCACGTGATCGATACGCTGGCTCGTCTGCGGCAGACGTTCGAGACCGGCAAGACCCTCCCCATCGAGTGGCGCCTCGCCCAGCTCGGCGAAATCGACCGCATGCTGCGCGAGCACGAGAAGGACTTCGCCGAGGCGCTGCGGCTCGACCTCGGCAAGTGCCCCTTCGAGTCGGCCATGACGGAGATCAACTTCGTCCAGTCGGAAGTGAAGCACGCGCGCAAGCACCTCGCGTCGTGGATGAAGGCGCAGCGCGTGCGCACGCCGATCATGGCGCAGCCCGGCCGCAGCTACATCCGCCCCGAGCCGAAGGGCGTGGTGCTGATCATCGCGCCTTGGAACTACCCGCTCTCGATGGTGACCGCGCCGCTGGTGGGCGCCATCGCGGCCGGTAACTGCGCCATGATGAAGCCGTCGGAGGTCACGACACATACGTCGGCGGCGATCGCGAGCATCCTGCCGCGCTACCTCGACACGGACGCCTTCGCCGTGGTCGAGGGCGGCATCCCGGAAACCACCGAGCTGCTCGAGCAACGTTTCGACCACGTGCTCTACACGGGTAACGAGCGCGTGGCGAAGATCGTCATGTCGGCGGCCGCGAAGCACCTCACGCCCGTGACCCTCGAGCTCGGCGGCAAGAGCCCTTGCCTGATCGACAAGAGCGCGAACCTGGAGGTCGCAGCCGCGCGCATCGCCTGGGGCAAGTTCATCAACGCGGGGCAGACCTGCGTGGCGCCCGACCACGTGCTCGTGCACCGCGAAGTGTCGGCGCAGTTCGTCGAGATCCTCGCCCGCAAGATCACCGAGTTCTACGGCGACGACCCGGCGCAGAGCCCCGACTTCTGCCGGATCGCGAGCGAGCGGCACACCGCGCGTTTCCAGCAGCTGCTCGAGGGTCAGAAAATCCACACCGGCGGCCAGGTCGACGTCGCCAAGCGCTACGTTGCTCCCACCATCGTGCTCGACCCATCGCCGGACTCCATGCTGATGCAGGAGGAGATCTTCGGGCCGGTACTGCCCATTCTCACCGTTGACGAGATGCACGAGGCGATCAAGTTCGTGGCCGACCGGCCGAAGCCGCTGGCGCTGTACCTGTTCACGAAGAGCAAGGCGCTCGAGGACGCCGTGCTGCACCGCCTGAGCGCCGGCACCGTCTGCGTGAACGACGCGGTGATCTTCATGGTGTCGCCCGAGCTGCCGTTCGGCGGCATCGGCAACAGCGGCATGGGGCGCTACAGCGGCTGGTATGGCTTCGAGACCTTCAGCCACATGAAGCCGGTGATGAAGCGCAGCTTCCTGTTCGACGCGCCGATGCGCTACCCGCCCTACACCGAGCAGAAGGCGAAGTTTCTCAAGCTGGTGCAGTAACGGCGAAGGCGGAAAAGGGGACGCACCCCTTTTCCGTCTGAAAAAGGGGTGCGTCCCCTTTTCCGCGACTCTTATTGGTCGACGCGGTCGACCGACGCCTGGCCGGAAATGCGCCGGCGGATGTGCGGCCAGGACATCCCCACGCCCAGCACGAGTCCGAGGATCAGCAGCACCACCCACGCCATGGCGGAGCGGTTGCTGACGTCCAGCCAGCCCATGCTCACGACCCACCAGACGATCGCGGCAAACAGCGCGACCATCAGGATCAGGCCGACCGTGCCGATGGCGGCGAGCGTCGAGCGCACGAAGAAGGCCCAGGCGATCAGCAACGCGATGCCGGTGACGGCCTCGATCGGCTGAATCGAGGGGAAGCCGTCGGCCAACCAGTGGTAGTAGGAATGCCCGGTGGGGTTGAAGGTGAGGAGCACCAGGGCCACTGCGAACACCAGCCGCCACAGGAAACCCACGAAATCGAAATCGTCCATGCGCGTACGGAGCCTCCAGCGGTATTGAATCCGCCCCCCGGCGCGCATCTTACAAGGTCTGCCACACAGCCAGCGCGGGCTGGATATCCATACAGGCCGGTCCTATAGTGGCCTGACCCATGACGACGACCGAAGCATTCGCGCGGCTCAACGCAGCGCAGCGTGAGGCTGCCACGTTCGGCGAGCCTGCGCCGGGCCGCGGCGTGCGCGCGTCGCCGCTGCTCGTAATCGCTGGCGCCGGCACGGGCAAGACCAGCACGCTTGCCCACCGCGTCGCGCACCTGCTGCTCGCAGGCGTGGCCCCGGAACGGCTGTTGCTGCTCACGTTCAGCCGGCGAGCTGCGATCGAGATGACGCGCCGCGCGCAGCAGGTGGTCGTCGAGGCGCTGCAGTCGGCGCGGGGTGCCGCCGCACCGGCGCATCTCAGGTTGCAGTGGTCGGGCACGTTCCACGCCATCGGCAACCGGCTGATCCGCGAATACGCGTCGCGGCTCGGGCTCGACCCGTCCTTCAGCGTGCTCGACCGTGCCGACGCGGCCGACCTCATGGACGTGGTGCGTCATCGCCTCGGGCTCTCGCAGACCGGCCAGCGCTTCCCGCGCAAGGACACCTGCCTCGGCATCTACTCGCACCGCATCAACACGCAGCAGCCGCTGCGTCACACGCTCGACACGGCGTATCCGTGGTGCCTCGACTGGGAGGAGGCGTTGACCGGCCTGTATCGCGCCTACGTCGAGGAGAAGCTCGCGCAACAGGCGCTCGACTATGACGACCTGCTGCTCTACTGGCAGGTGATGATGCGTGACGACGCGCTCGCGACCGAGATCGGCGCACGCTTCGACCACGTGCTGGTGGACGAATACCAGGACACCAACGCGCTGCAGGCGGAGATCCTGCTGCGCCTCAAGCCCACGGGTGAAGGCGTCACGGTGGTCGGTGACGACGCCCAGGCGATCTACTCGTTCCGCGGCGCGACGGTCGAGAACATCCTCGAGTTTCCTGAGCGCTTCTCACCGCCGGCGCACGTGGTGGTGCTCGAGGAGAACTACCGCTCGACGCAGCCAGTGCTCGACGCCGCGAATGCCCTGATGGCGGACGGCGGGCGGCAGTTCCGCAAATTCCTGCGCGGCACGCGCGGCGGCGGTGTGAAGCCGCGTTACGTCACGGTCCAGGACGACCAGGCGCAGGCCGGCTACGTCATCGAGCGCGTGCTCGAGTGCCGCGAGCGAGGCGTCGACCTCAAGCGCCAGGCCGTGCTGTTCCGCAACGCCGACCACAGCGACGTGCTCGAGCTCGAGCTCATGCGGCGGAACATCCCCTACGTGAAGTACGGCGGGCTCAAGTTCCTCGAAGCCGCGCACGTGAAGGACCTGCTGTCCGTCCTGCGCTGGGCCGACAACCCGCGCAATCGCATCGCGGCGTTCCGCGTGCTGCAGTTGCTGCCCGGCATGGGGCCGGCGAATACGCAGCGCGCCTGCGAGGCCTTCGAGGCGTCGGGCTACCGCTGGTCTGCGCTCGCCACGCATCCCGTGCCGCCAGCGGTGCGCGAACACTGGCCAGCGTTCGCCGCGCTGATGATGGCGCTCGGCGACTCGACCGGTTGGGAAGGGCAGGTGACGCGGGTGCGTGCCTGGTACGAGCCGCAGCTCGAGCGGCTGTACGAGGCGGCGCAGGCGCGCCGCGGCGACCTCGAGCAACTCGAGCGGCTCGCCGTGCAGTACCCGACGCGCGAGGCCTTCGTCACCGAGCTGACGCTCGATCCGCCGCAAGCGAGCGGCGACCTCGCCGGCGACCCGCTGCTCGACGAGGACTACCTCGTGCTCTCCACCGTGCACTCCGCGAAGGGCCAGGAGTGGGAAGCGGTGCACGTGCTCAACGTCACTGACGGCAGCTTTCCGTCGGAGTTCGCGGCCGGACGTCCCGAGCTGCTCGAAGAGGAGCGTCGGCTGCTCTACGTCGCGATGACGCGCGCGAAGCAGGAGCTGCACCTGATCGCGCCGGTGCGCTTCTACGTCACGCAGCAGTCGCGTACCGGCGACCGGTACGTGCACGGGACGCGCAGTCGCTTCCTCACCGAGGGCGTGATGGCCCGATTCGAGCGTGCGGCGTGGCCGGCGCAGCCGGAGGGTGCCGCAAGCCGTGTCGCCGAGCCGGGTGCGCGCGTCGACGTGGCGGAGCAGCTGCGCAAGCTCTGGTAGCGAGGAGCCAAAAAAGAAGGCCCGGGTTGCCCCGGGCCTTCTGCGTCTGGATCGGCTCAGGCGCCTTGCGGCACCCGGGCGTGATCAGCAGCGATTACCAGCGACGCTGACCGCCGCCGCCACCGCCGCCGTAGCCGCCGCCGCCGCCGCCGCCACTGCCGCCGTAGCCACCACCGCCACCGCCGCCGTAGCCGCCACCCGAGCGGCCACCGCCGCCCGGACGACCACCACCGCCGCCGCCGCCGGTGCGCGGACGGTCCTGCGCCTCATTGACGCGCAGCGGACGGCCGCCCATGTTGAAGCCGTTGAGAGCCTGCATCGCCTTCTGGGCGTCAGCCTGCGGCATCTCGACGAAGCCGAAGCCGCGCGGACGACCGGTCTCACGGTCGGTCGGCAGGGCGACGGAATCAACGGTGCCGTGCTGGGCGAAGAGGTCACGAACTTCGCTCTCGGTCGCCGAGAACGGAAGGTTGCCCACGTAGATCTTGGTCATTCGAACATCCTAAAAAAATAGCTACAGACACAAAATGACAAAGCCGATACGCCCTGTATGCGCTGCCCTTCGCAAGGCCAGCGCACGGGCGATCCCTGTCACCTGATCGAAGACGTTTCGGCTTAACAAACCAGGTGCCGGACGGCACCCTGCAAGACACGGACGGGCAACGATCTCGGCGCAGTCTATCACAAGCTCATGTCCGTGAAAGAAAAAATCCGGCCAGGAGCTCGAATCAGCCTCGGGTTACCAGCGCTCGCCGCCGTCCGGCGGGCCGCTGCGCGGACCCCGCGGGGGACGTTCGCGGGCTTCGTTCACCCGGAGTGGACGACCGTTCATCGGCGACCCGTTCAGGCCGGCCATGGCCTTCTGGGCGTCGTCGGCCGGCATGTCCACGAAGCAGAAGCCACGTGGCCGGCCGGTGTCACGGTCGTTGACGATCTTCACGGAGTCCACCGTGCCGTGCTGCTCGAACAGGCTGCGGATCTCGGCTTCGGTGGCGCTGAAGGGCAGGTTGCCGACGTACAGGGTCGTCATGGGCGGTACCACTCATTCGGGCACGGGCGACACCCACGCAGCACCGGACCGGGGAAGCTCGCGCTTCGCCGACACTGATCCTGCGGCTTGGAGAAAACTGGCAAAGGCGTGGTCACCGGACGGGGAGGGAAGTGTCCTATCTCGCGGAGTCGGTCGACGTGAGCGTCTGCGTTCCGGTGACAAAAGATTGCGACGGGTAAAGACTAACCACAGACCGCCCGTCACTGCAAGCTAAATCATTGATGCACCGCAAAAAACGGCGTGGGTGCTGACCGCAGGCCGGCACCTGTGCCCGGCAAAAAAGGGACGCGACCGTTCCCCGGCCGCAGCCGGGAACGATCGCGTCCCTGATGGGTCGGGCGCTCGGTCCGCGCCGGTCACTTCTTCTGCGCGGCGTCCATCTGCTTTTTGAAGTACGTCCAGCTGGTCTCGTTCGGGCGCTGGTCGTCCACCGGCGGCGGCTCGCGGTAGATCGGGTCACGTGCCTCGATGGCGGCACGGAAGCCGGCCGGCAGGTCGGCAAAGCCGTCGAGCTTTACGCCGGCGCCGTTGAAGTACAGCTGGCCGGCCCGGCCGCGCATCTTCATCCAGGGCAGCCAGTCGGAAATGCGCGCCCACGCCACGCTGACTTCGGCGGAGTGCTTCTTCGGGTCGGTCAGGTCGGACAGGCGGCCGAAGAAGTTGAACATCTCCGTGGCGTGGTAGGTGCCGCCGACGTAGTCCTGGTAATCACCGGCGAGCGGGTTACGGTAGAAGAGCGGCACCGTGGTCGTGCCCCACCAGTGGTCGCCCATCACCTTGATGTCGGACTCGTACGGCTTGCCGTCGGCCCGCACCGGGAAGATCGGCGCGCGGAAGTTCACGGGGTCGTTGGCGATGTGGATCACCTTGACCGTTTCGCCGGTGAAGGGGTTCTTCCACTCGTCGATGATCTCGCCCGTGACCGGATCCTTGTAGAACAGGATCTCGCGCGACACCATGCGGAAGCCCTTGCCGCGCACCGGGTCGGTCACGGTGACGCACTGGCGGGCGTTCATGCCCTCGAAACGGAACAGCAGCTTGTCCGGCTCGCCGGGCACGCGGCTGTAGGTTTCGCCGACCCAGTAATAGACGGTCGGGCGACTGTCTTCGGTCGAGCACTGCACCTTGCGGAAGGCCGCGATCGCGCCCCCCGGCGTGTTGACGTCGATTCCCCTGGTCGGCTTGGCCGCGAAGGCCGCGGATGAAGCGACGAGCGCGGCGGCCAGCGCGATGCCGCGCGTGAGCGTGATTCGCATGGACAGTCTCTCCCCGTAAATTGGTGTCAGGCGGGGGGATTATGTCCGGACAATCGGCCCGGCGGAAGTCAGGCGTCGGCGCGCTCCATCCAGTGCTCGATGTTGCGCAGGTTCGTCCAGGCCCCCTCGCGGTCGTGCCAGCCGCGCAGCCAGTGAGCGAGGTCGGCGGCCGAGTGGCCGCGTTCTGCCGCACGTTCGGCGATCAGGCGTGCGAACAGTTCGGGCTGCGGCCGGGGATCGACGGTGTCTTCGAGCATGTGCGCGGCTCCTGGTGGGCTCGCCGCGCATTTGAACGGGGCGTCATGACGGCCGCATGACGCCCGTGTTGCCGCTTCGTGAACCGGCGCCGATCAGGCGCCGCGCAGCGCGCCCCACAGCGTCCAGGCGCCGATGACGATGAAGCCGGCGCCGGCGACGATCGAAAGGTGCCGCGTGTTCACGTAATGCGAGAGCGTGCTGCCCGCCACGACCGCGATCGCGGTCGATGCCACGAGCGCCGCAGCGGCGGCGAAGAACACGGCGAGCGCGGTGTTCTTCTTGTCCGACGCGAACAGCACCGTGGCGAGCTGCGTCTTGTCGCCCAGTTCGGCCAGGAATACCGTGCCGAAGATCGCGATCGTCGTCTTGAGGTCCATCGTTTGCTCCGTTTATGTCGCGCCAATCGCTGCCTGTGCGGAGTGGGGTGGACCCTGGCCGGGACGCCGTGAATCCGTCCCTGGAGGCTCCGCGCGCGACGTCCTGTCGCGCGACGGCCCGGCCAGGGTCCACCCCACTCCGCACAGGCAGCTGGTTCGGCGCCATGCGCTGCGCCGTCGATGAGTATGTTTCGTTGGTGATGCTGTCGCCGGCGGTGGTTGTGCTGCGTGCGATGTGCCGGCTGGACAGGTTCGCCGGGCCGTGCGCGGCATGGACGCCGCGCCCGGAGCCTCCAGGGACGGATTCACGGCGTCCCGGCGGG
>Ga0209391_10001271_pt1 | contig 12982 bp, 11 predicted proteins | sample PPLLak3March2015_FD_187246 | JGI IMG/M metagenome (GOLD analysis project Ga0209391, IMG submission 187246) | Freshwater sediment microbial communities from Prairie Pothole Lake near Jamestown, North Dakota, USA - PPLs Lake P7 Core (1) Depth... | ecosystem: Environmental > Aquatic > Freshwater >... | reverse complement strand
AATTGCGCGGAAACACCGCGATTTTGATGCCGGCTCCAACCCTGTTGGTGATTCCGGCGTCAGAGGGGTTACTCCCTTGGGCGAAGAGACCATGTTTTGAGGGGAAGACACCCAGCGTGTACAGGCTAAGAGCAACGTCCGCGGTCTCAGCGGCTAAAACCGGGCCGGCTTGCGTGATACCATCAGGAAGGCAAGGGACAAAGGACGGATAACTGGGAACACCCGGAGAGAAGCCAGGTCTCGTGTGTACCCCTCGCTCTATTGATCCAGTAGCGCTGCCAAAAATAAAATGGCCTTTGGGACTTGCGCCCCAAAGGCCCCTTCAATTGCGTACAGGCGAGAATTAGCTGCCCTTGACGATCGTGCAATATTCACCGACGATACCAAGGATCTGGTGGGCCGTGTGATCAACCGAAGCCACCGTGGAGATCCCGCCGGCCGCTTTTGCCGCCGCAATGCTCGCGTCACCAGTGGCAACCCATCCGAGAATCGACGAGGCGCAGGCCTTGCCCTCTTTCGTTGCTGCGGGTGCAGCTGACGCCTCATCACCGTACTTCACCTCGGTGAAGATCCAGCCCTTCGCCGGGCTGTCGACGATCTGACAACCGGTCAAGCTCAGACCAGCCACAACAATCAATCCAATGGATAACGCTTGATACGCATGCTTCATGATTCCTCCTCGCTTAATAAATTAGTGAGTTGTGTGTAAGCTGTGTGATTGACCCACCCCGACCTTTCAGTAGGAATCACTTGGTCGGAGTATAGTGGTGGTCATACTATCTGTCAATTCGTGATGCGGGCGAATATTTCTAGCTTGGAGTGAAGGGGTGGCGGCAATTTCACCGTACCAGACTGCCGGCACACCCTTGATGAAGAGCGAGCCTCAATGACCGTGGGAGTTCTGACAGCTGTATGCTGGCTCTATGGTCTGTCGACCTGCAGCCCATCGCAAGGAACAACTCCGTCTAGCATGGCTTGCTAGAAGAACGCCTGAACGCTTAACAGGACGTCGTCATCCCGATCCCGGTGGTTGTACTCGACACGCAACGCCCAGCTCTGCGACAGTGTGTAGCGCGATCCGGCAAACCAGCGGATATCCTCAGACTTGTCGCCCAGGGCGTAGCGGAGATACGACCCGGAGAGCATCAGCTTCCAGCGATCTGTAAGATCGGTCAACATACCCACTGTGCCGCCGCCCCCGATCCGATGATGCTCGTCGTAGGCCTGGCTGTAGTTGGCCTCCGCCTCGGCAAATGCGAAATAGACTTCCCGCTTGAACAGGCTGGATTCCATGGCGGCTCCGATCCCGCCGCTTGCCACGCCATTGCTGCACAGTTGGCAGCCGTTGTACCGGATCGTGTTCATGCCAATATTGAACTTCCAGGAGGGCGCCTGTGAAAGCGCATCGATCGGCGCAAGGGATGTAATATTGATCAGCCCGAAACGTTCGACACGCGCCTGCGACTGGTCGTGATAATGGCGAATCCCGACCGACACAATCTCTATCTGCGCATCCGGCGTGTAGCCGGGCTCGGGATCGAGCAGATCGTGGTACGCGCCACGGAAATTCACTTCCTCAAACGCTCTCTGGTTCCGCCACCCCGCGCCGACGCCCAGGCGGCTCGTCCCGTGACCGAGGTCCGGCTGCTTGACATATGGCTGAATAGACAGATCCGGCGGGGTGACTTTTAGTTCGCTTCTTGCTCTGAGAATGCTCCGGTTTTTCTCCCGATACGGAGCCCCCTCCTCCCCGGCCCCCGCGCTGTGCTGCAGCAAATAGTCCGAGGCGGTCTCCAAGACGAAGGCTTGCCGATCGAACGGAAGCGCTTGAAATCCATCCTCCTTCAACCCTGCTGGGTTCCTGATCAAGCGATCGAGCCACCCTCGCTCATCGTTGGTCATTGAGGCACGCTTTCGACGTACGAGCGTACTGCGGGAGGGTCTGGAGATCACCTCCCCGACGAGCCCCGATTCCCGCAACCGTCGAACCGTGTCGACTGGAATCGTATAGGCCGGAAATGCGTCGAGGAGATGGACGGACGGCTCCGCGGCCTCTATCAGGGACAGGATGTGGTAGGCGCAGTTTTCACCGAAAAAATAATAATCGAAATAGGCGTTCCCCAATTCCCAAGTGTGCATCAAAAGACGGGTCACCTGCCGCTCAGTCAGATTCAGTCGATATTCCCAAATGTCCCGATTGTCGATATCCCGATATTCCTGCACCTTGAGGTAATACGGGATCGTAGAGAAATGCCCCGGGTACATTCCGGCCACTCCCTTGAAGACATACTCGATTCCGGTATCCGGCGGAAGCTCTGCCGCGTAGTTGATGGTATAGGCCAGGATTCTCGTCTGCGGTGTCTGGTCCTTCCCGTCCACGCGAAGAAACGTATGCCCGAACATGGAAGAGGGATTGTTCATGAATCCCGTCGGAAAAATCAGACTGATCGCCTCGGCATTAAACTCATCGAACCATTGCCTGAACCGCTCGCATGGCAGAGGAGGCAGGCGCGCGCCGTCAAACTGAAGGCGCTCCTGCAGCCAGTGATATCGGGCGACGAATGCACATTGCGCAGGCTGCTTGGAACGACCGACGAGATCGTCCGAAAAGAACCGGGTCAAGGTCGCAGCCAATTCCTCCCGTGGATTGGACTTTCCTTGAGGGCTCAGAAAAAACCCGGGATCGTCTTGCATGCTCTCCACTCCACCAAGCCACGTCCGTCGGTAATGAAGCAGCACTTGCCACTCACGCTCCTCAGCCAGGCGTAGAACCGCGGCGCGATCCTGCAATTCGTTCAAATAAGCCTGATCACCGAGCGGACCGCTGAATCCCTGGGGAGGAACAAGCCACGAGAGAAGGACGAGAAGGAAGAAAGTCGCAAGGGTTCTGAAAACACCGTGGGGTCCCAGTCGTTGTAACCAGAACCCCACGGAGACAACAACTACTCGGCTGAAACTTTGGCCAGCATCGGATGCGTCGCCACAGCTTCGTTCAGCGCCTTCACCAGCGCGACAGGAGAGGTCTCTCCGGCCGCCATCAGCGACGCGTACTTCTCTTGAGTCATCGCGAAGAAGACCGGCTGTTGCGTCGCCGGAATTCCCATGAGCGTCGCCAATGATGCGAGGTGCTCGCCGCGACCCTGGGCCATGTCCTGCGAAAGGTTCTCAAAGTTCAGCGCGGCAAAGGCATTGACCTTATGCTCCGCCCAGAACTTACCGTCGTTCGTACAGTTAGAAGTACCGCTGCTGATTCCGAACGTCTGAGTGCCGAATGACGCATTCGTGGTTGCTTCCATCAGCTGCACCCCGATGGTCTTCTGGTGCGGATAGTTCTGGAAGGCCACATGACCAAGACCACAGCCCGGTCCCGAATCTGGATTTGCCGCTAAGGCAAATCCAGCTTGCGTTGCCATGAACATTCCAACAACCGCTAACATGACCGTCTTTTTCATAAGTCCTCCTCCTTTTTGAATGAGTGCCTCTCCCGCCAACGGGAGAGTTTCACTAATATAGTCCAACATGGAATAGATGTCTCAAGAAAAAAATGATTCGTCCGGTCGCCTGCCAAAGATGGCATCTTGCTATGATTATCTATGAATGCTCTCCTCTCAGTTGCTCAACGCCCCATAGCACCTGCTCCGATCCGACAACATCCGCGACACGGCCATCGCGCCCGATAAACCGCAGGCTGCCGTCTCCCGGCGTCTCGGCCGAGACCAGCACATGCCCGCCCTGATCGCGCAGTTGCAGCTGATCTCCGTCATCTTCAATCGTCACCCGCTTCACGACCTGGCCCTGCCGCACGTAGGTCACTTGCGCCGACTTCCGATCCTCCGCCCACTTCACGCTGGCCGTGATCTTTCCCAGTTGCACCTCCCGAATGCGTCCCTCTTCATCCTGAGACACTTTGACAGGATTGTCCCCGCTCCAGAACTGGATTGAGTTGAAGATGAACGCATCGAGCAACGCCGAGAACATGTACACCGGCACGATGATCATGCCGAAGAAGACAAACTCCTTCATCCACTTGTCGCTCACTTCGCCGCTCCCTTTGACTCCGCTGTTCCAGTGATACACGTTGCGCGTCAGGTTGAACGGACCGTAACAGGCCGTGCTGATCGTCATGAAACCTGCCAACACTGCGGAGGCAATGATTCTTCTCATGGGCGTGTCTTTCATCATGTCGCGGCTCCTTTCTTCGAACGTGATGTGTGGCTCTTTGGCGTGCCCGATCCGGCCGAATCTCTCAATCGAATCAATTGCGGCAGGATCCGCCCCTCGTGAATGGTCAGCAACCCGACCGCGCGCGGCAGAGAGAATCGCCGGGGCCCGGCAGAGCCTGGATTGAACAGGATAGTACCTTCATACCGATCGATTGCCGGACGATGGCTATGACCGAAGATGCAGACATGGGGCTGAGTTTCGTTCAGCCATTCGCGCGCCTCATCCGTGAGCTGTCCCCTCTCATACAGAATATGCCGTATGGCGATGGTCACTCCGGCGCGGCGGATCACGCGCACGCGCGGATATCCGCTCTGCTCAAAGTCATCGACGTTTCCCGAAACCGCAATGACCGGCGCGATCTGCCGGAGCCGCCGAATGACGTCAGAATCTCCGATGTCGCCGGCATGAAGAATGGTCGTCACACCGGCAAAATACTCGACAAGTGCCGAATCGAAAAGCCCATGCGTATCGGCGATCACGCCAATCTGCCGAGATGCGATCGACCGAACCACCTTCAAGATCCTCTTGTCGACGGGATGAAGGGCAAATTCTTGACTAGAAGTTCCATCCAATTCCACCTACGGCGCAGTTGGCTCGATAGTCGAGGGCGACTCCCTTCCATTGGAAGGCCGTCTCAAGATGCTTGTACTCGGCAAACAGAAATGTCCTGGTACTGACATCCCAATGAAGCCCCCCGATGAACTGATAGGCAAACCCGGGGGTCGAATCGACTTCCCGGTTGGCACGTCCAGGAAAATCTGCCCGATAGAGAATTCCACCGGAATATCCGATCCCTACCCCACCGTAGGGACGTACGGCTCCCGATGGCTTGCGGACGACGAAATTAATCATGGTATTGAGCGTGGTCAAATCTGCGCTGCCTTTGGCACCACTGCCATTCACAGCCGACAATTTGCCGGTCGTACCAAAGGACTCGAGCTCAACTCCCAAAACACGCTCTGTCACCTGCGGGAATATTCCAACCCTCAATCCTCCCCCTACTTGATTACTGGCATTCACCCGGCTGACTTCTTGGCCCGCGAGCGTCATCCCGTGGATGTCCGGAAATCCTCCGGTCAGGAAGACATTCACATAAACATCGGCCGACTCCGCCGCCCAAACTTGCGAGATTTCTGCCAAGAGCCCCTGGAAGGACAGCCCCCCGACAATCCCTCCAACAAGCATGACTCTGAACAGTATCAGAACTACGCTCCCCAACTGTTTCATCCGAACACAAGCCACCTGCTTACTCGGTATCGGCGTGAAAGATCCGCACACTCAGACACCCACGTCTCCACCGAAAGAGATGGAAACCATACCAGAAGTCGTAAAAAGCAAACGCGGATGACATGATGCCATCTACACTCCGAGTCCCTCACAACCAGAACTGAACTTGCTAAAGTCTAGTTGCCCTTGGCAATGGTGCAGAGCTCGACATAAGATCCCCCAACAAAGGACTTAAGGACTTGATGTGCTCTTGGGTATACACGGCTTTCTTGATGCCGCCGTTGTTCATTGCTGCCTCAACGATCGTATCACCGGTCGCCACAACCCCCAGGATACTGGTTCCACAAGCTTTCCCGATCTTGGTTGGGGCAACTCCATTGTCATGCAGAATGCCACCGGAGGTGGTTTCCATGTAAATCCCGGCCGTAGGGGTCAGCCCGCCCGGCTGCGTGTACCCGCCAATTCCGCATTCAGAGATGACTGCTACAAATGCGACGACACCCAAAGACATTCCCATACACACAACAAGCAACAATTGGCTGGATTACTCAATGATCGCCAACACCCGAACGATCACGGCACGGCAACGGGTGAAACCCCGAGTGCACTCTGCACCGCGGTCCACTCAAAGGTGAACGGTTCCGGTGTCCGCTTCGGTAACGCGGCAAGTTCGGCTTTCAATCGGTCCGCCCGCGCACTGCTCATGGGATGCGTCGAGAACCACTCTATGCGCCCTTCGTCTTTCTCCGAAAGCTTCTGAAAGAAGGTGATCATGCCGTGGGGATCGATCTTCGCACGATAGACTAGCTGCAACCCGGTGAGGTCAGCTTCCGTTTCCTGCGCGCGGTCGAACTTGAGTGTCAGCAGTTCGAGACCGACTCGCCGCATTAATCCGATGAGGCCCTGCTGATCGCCGGCGATGATCGCAACCACCGCCATCACGCCCAGGTTTTTCACCATCCGCTCCATCCCGTGGCGCTGCAACACATGGTTGAGCTCGTGCCCCAACACCCCCGCGACTTCTTCTCCGCTGTCCGCCTTTTTCATCAAGCCGGTAAAAACGACGACGTAGCCGCCCGGTAGAGCAAACGCATTGATGACATCGCTCTTCACCACAGTGACTTGAAACTTGTAGGGATTGTTCGGAATCTGCTCGGCCAGACGCTGCGTCATCTCTTCGACGGCCTTGACGGCAGGGCCATCCTTCATCACATCCTGATGACTGAGAAAATCGCGATAGGCTGCTTCGCCGAGCTTCTCCTCCCACTCGACCGGGATTCGACTGACCGCCATCTCCACCAAGAGATCGGCGCCGAACCAGAGCCCCAGCGCCACCGCCATGATCGAACCAGCGACAGTCCCCCACATGACACGATGCCGGTGGCGCACCTGCCGCACCCGCTCGGCGGCCTGCTCAAATGGCTGACTCAAGTGATCCGGAGCCGCTTCACGAAACGCTCGGATGAGGTCGGGATGCTTGAGATACAACGTGCGGGCCTGCACGCCCTCCCCCCATTTCAGAACTAGATGATCATGGTCCAGCCCGCCGGCAGACACCGCGAAGGCCGGAAACGGCACCGTCTCGAGTGCCTCCTCCCCGCTCTCGGACTGGAAGGTGATGGTCAGTCCATGCCCCTCGATCTGCACAAAGCAGGGCGCGCCACTGGCTGGCAAGTCTTCACCGAAGCAAAGTGCGTTAGGAGAAAAGTTGGTCATCCTAGGATCAATTGACTTATGAAAGGCAGGGGTCTTATGCGAATGCTCAAAACGGCAGCCAACAAGGCCGCAGGCGAGAGACAACCGCAGGCGTACCCTCTGGGGTACGTTGAGGATTGGATCGAGCCGAGAACGCAGTTCGCTGGCGTTTTCAGCATCCGCTACTCGGAGACCGGGATGAATTGTCGTATCCAGGCCCCGAAACTACCCGGGTTGCGGCTCTGGATGTACACAATCCCCGGCCCGCGGAACCGGCAAACCAGCCCTTCGCCGGACGTGAAGCTGGCCACCCAACCGGAAGCGGCTTTCTCGATGTTGTACGACGTCGTCGCAGACCAGGCCACGAGATGGCTGTTGTCCACGATGTACTCCTGGTCCGGCTTCAGTTCGATCTTATGGATCGCCCCGAAACTGTTCAGCACCAGCGTGCCCTTCCCGCCGATCTTCAGGATGAAGAAGCCTTCGCCGCCAAGTAACCCGCGGCTGAGGCTCTGCATCTTGCTCTCAATATTTACGGTGTCCGCGCCGGCTAAAAATCCGTCCTTCTGCACCATATATTCGTTCACGCCGTCGAGCTCCAGAATGACGATTTCGCCCGGCACCGTCGGCGCCAGCAACACCTCGCCCGGCCCGCGACTGGCCCGCAATGTCTGGAAGAAGAATTTTTCCCCCGTCAGAAGCTTCCGCGAGAGCGCCCCAAGAAACCCACCCTCCATCTTGCTTTCAACATCCACGGTCGGCGAGGAACCCACCATCGCACCCGATTCGGCTTTGATGTGTTCCCCGGATGCCAGCTCAACTCGCACCATCGGAAACGCCCCCGGATAGAGAATTTCACTTTTCATCGATTGATCTCCTGAAATAGACGCGGAATCTGGACGTGTTCAAGACACAAGACTCACACCCGAGTGATTCTGTGGAATGCCTGCGACACTGTCAAGCACGCATCAGGAATAGCTTAGCAGTTCGGACGGAAAGGTCGGTCGCGGTGCGGGAACTGATTCGACGATGGAGCAGACCCGTCGCCGCCGCCGCTTGCACCACATCTAGTTCTTCCCAAGCCCGCAGTAAGAACGCTTGCTGCTGTCGGAGAGGCAGCGCTCGCAATGCCGCATCGAGCGCCGACGAAGCCTCTTTGATCTTGAGTTGGTCGTCTGCCGTCGGAGTCGTCGTATCAGCGATCGCGTCCAATGGATCTCCGGCTTCCTCGCCGTCCTCATCGTGGCCCAGCCAGAGACGCCAGCGGGACCGGACTTTTGTCAGACGATACCAATCGCGAATCTTGGATTGCAGAATCCGATGAAACAGCGGCCCCATTCCGCTTCGTCGCGCGTACCATACCGTTCGACCAGCTTGAGCATGGCCTCCTGCACAAGATCGAGCGCCTCGTCATCGTGTCCCGTGGCGATCTGTGCCATTCGAAACGCGCGGCGTTCGACCCCGGCTAAAAATCGATCAAGCGCCCGTATCTCCTCCAGAGTCGAGATCCTCTCACCCAGATAGCATTGACCACTGTGGGCCGGTGTCAGACTACGAGAGAGTGCCATTCGCAGCTCCCCACCTCAATGCTGACGAAACACGATCCTGCGCCGGACGACTGATTGTCATAAGATCGGCCCTCCAGGTCAAGGCATGCGTTCCACGCGACTCACAGTTCGAGAGAGCCGCCTACTTATCTGAACGTCTTGAGGAGCCGTGGGTTGACACCGACTGGCGACGTGAACGTGGCAGTCAACAGAGTCTCGACTGTGCGGTGATACGTGAAACCGGCGAAATTACTTCGACTTCGGAGCAGGCCTGGCAACAGCTGCCGCAGGTTGATTGAGGGGGATAGACACGACGACATCCTGTTGCGGATCCGCATCTTGGTCCTTGCCGTCATGTCCCACGCTATACATGACCCCTCTCCTGAGATTGACCAACATCGGGAGGCCCGTATAGGGATCATAGAAGCGTTGACCGGCTTTGGCGATCCGCGCAAGCAGATCGGCATCCTGCGGACCACGGCGCAACCAGGCTTGCAGACTCGCCAGGCGGAGCCGCGCATCGGTATCGATAACCAAGCCATTGTAGTGATCCCATGCCGGAAGCGGATCAATACCGATGATGTTTTCAATCGGATTGGTCAGATAGTCCATGACACCGTTCGCCGGATGCCTGATATACGAGGAGCGCTTTGGCATGGCGCTATACCGACCTTCTCCGGCGGCCTTATAGGACGATTCGTAGTATTCAGCGTAGTCGTTGAATCGCCGTTGTTTCGGCAGCGGAAGCATACTGGCCACGCTGATATGGAACGACACGTCCTCACCCCGGTCGGCATCGAGTTGGGCCTCGTACGACTTGGTCGCCAAGACCAACTGACTCTGCATCGGCCAACGCATCGACGATTCGACCGGATCGAGCGGGCGAAGCATCTTGGTGATCCGAGGGAGGGCCATCCCATCGAAGTCCGGCTTGACCAGCAGTCCTGAGGCGACCGCGATATCATCGTTGATCGCTTGCAGCGCCATCATCTTGACAGGAAGGGTCTTCGCCTGGCCCAGCGTGGTCCGCCAGGCTTCCATGTCACCCTCCAGCCGCTCAACTCCAGCGTCAGGATTAGCCCCTTGGCTAAAACCTTCCGCCACATGCAGCCGATGCGCAAAGAGGATCGCCGCACAGGGTGGTGTCACCGCCTGACCATGCCCCCAATCCTCGAACGGCATCTTGAGCCATTGCCGATAACGGCCGAGAGACACATTCGCCTGACTCGTCCAGCCTTTCAGGCTGTCCGCTTGGGCCTTGAACTGCCCGGCTGGATCCACCGACCTGTACCAACCCTGTGCCACACTCGCTGACGCGTTCTTCTGATTGGCTCCGGCCATGCCCTCATTTTCACCATGGCAGGCCGCAGCCATCCCTCCATCCTTGGCATCCGGGTTTCGTTCGTACCCCGCCTGAACCGGATCCGCCGTCGCATCCGCCTCGAATCCGAGCAGGAGCAGATATCCGTTTTTGCCGGAATCCCTCATGGCGCGTTGAGGTGGCGTCGTCAGACTTTGAAACGCCGGGCTCGGTTTTTCTTCCATCGCCAGCCAGGTTAAACCCACTGCCCCAATAACCATCGCCACGATCGCCACAGACAGCACAGCCAGCCCCACAATCGACGTCACGAGTGCACGAGTCGTCGAGAAGCAGGAACCGATGAACACCGCCAGGCCGATGCGGACGCGCGCCAGCTTCGCGCTCAACCGTGGACGCGGTTTGGGAGCAGCCGTTCGCTCAGTCGTCTGGGTTTGCGTATGACATTCCGATGATTGGAAGAGCACATCGACGGCCGACGCAGCCATAGACGTTGCCGAAACCGTCGACCCTTCTTCATGCGGCGCAGGAGGAGGTGGTGGCATCAGATGGACAGGCTCGGCTACAACCGGATCGATGAACCGAATAGCCTCACCGGTTCGGATCCACTCCTCTTTATCCTGAACAGTTGGGGGAGTCGGCACCGCTGTCTCGGCGACCGCCGAATCCAGCCGTGGTACCGAATCAACGTGAGCTGCCGGCGAATCGTCAAACGGTGGAATGACGGCCGGGGCTTCAGAGGCCGGCTCAATAGAATGTTTTCGCTTCTTGACTGAAGGGCGATGAGTTTGAACCGCCACTTCGCCGGTCTTCCACTGCGACGGAGGCCCGTCTTCAGTCGGAGGCATCTGCGCTGATGAGGGATTCGCAGCAAGCTCTGCGGAACTCGGCGCCTTTGATGGCTCTCGTAAAGATGCGGCTTCCGAAACGACCTCTTGGTCGCGAGAAACAAACTCAGAGGATTTCGTCTCAGCAGAAATCGCAGGAATGGTTTTGGTCACCACCGACAATTGGTCGACCAACGTTTGTAGGACCGGTAACAACTCGTGCGGCAACACTGGCGGAACAGATTCTGGAGAGGGAGAGGTTGCAAGAGCCGGCTCTGCACTCGAAACCGGCGCATCCAGCTTGACCGATTCTTGGGCAACAGGCACCGGCTCAACCTGTGACGTTATTCGAAACTCCTCGGAATGAACCGATGAACGCTCATCTGCCAGTAACGAGTTCACAGCCGGTTGTGAGTCAGCCGGCGGTTCATCTGGTAACGTCGGATGTTGCGCCTGGAGAACCTCACTGACTGCTGTCGACTCCTCTCCGGCGCGAGTGGAATCCTTGAAACGGAACGAAGCCTCTCCCGACTCAACATGAGCATCCTCAAGGGACAGAGGTTCTTCGATGAGAACATCCGCCGATACTGCCGAGACTTCGACCGGGGCAATGACTTGCGGAGTATCGTGAGCGGCTGCTTCGTCAAGAATGTTGACTGAGGCAATCGGCATCGCCGAAGTCTCCACCAGTGGCTCCACGACTGAACTCATGACAGTGTCAACTGATGAGATCGGAGCAGGCGAATTCTGAACCTGGTCCCAAGGCATCGAGGAGACTGGCGGCTCTGCCAAGCTGACAGACGCTGGCATTGATTCTGAAATCTCCCCAGAAACGACCACGTCCGTCTGTTCATCCTTAAAGACGGGAGCCACCGCTGGTATTTCCTGAGCGACTACTTCCTCAGCATGTTCGACAGGCGAAACAGTACACTCCTCCAGAGCCTCACCGGGTGTGTCCAGGACACTATCAGCGAATGGACTCGTAGCAGGCGCATCCTGGATCTGATCCCCAGCCATCCGCATCGATTCCGACATCGCATCAGAGGAGACAGCCGGCGTCTGTTCCTCGTGAAGGACAGACGCACCCACGACCTCCTGGGATATGGCTGATTCGGCAAACTCAGACTGTTCAACCGGCGGTGAATGATGGAGGGAGTCATGTGGAGCCGGAGACGACGAGCCAAACTTCCAGGCACTATTGAAGATTGAGGCCCACGAAAATTCACCGATCTTCGGGCTCGGCTCGGAAACAGCTAGACTCTCCGGCGAAGACAGCACATCGCCTATTGGGACGGAAGAAGCGTCGTTCGACTCTAGGCCGCCAAGCTCGGGAGAAGTCGCGATAGCCTCAGATATAACCCGATCGCTGACTTCAGCGGGAGAAGCTTCCTGGAGTTGAGTCGGGAGTGGCTCCGGCGTTGCTCCCACCAGAGCGATGGACTCCTGAGTGAATCCTTCAATACTAACCGGAGATTCCTGTATCTGTTCCCATGGCATAGGCAAAGGCACAGATTCAGCCAGCCCATCCGACTGCTGTTCCCCCAAGGCAGAAATCGTCTGGGATGGCTCCGGTGACGGCGAATAAGAACTCGCCAACTCAGTAGCCACCACATCCGGTGCCGACCAAGCCACATCGGGCGAACATTCTTCTGTTGTGGCTAACGACAGCGTTGTCCCTGTCCCCGCCAATCCTGCAGACTCGTCTCTCTGCTTCTCTTCTGACTCATCAGAAGGCACGACCTTGATTGGTGAGATGTCCGGCGAGACCGAGAAGATGGACTCTGCGCTCTGGAAATCCACTGAGAGGGATTCTTCGTCCGGTTGGGGAATCGCAACAGTTGCTTCCTGAACGTGCTCCCAGGGCAAAGGCGCAGGGAGAGCGTCCGACGTGGGACTCGGCAACGTACTGGACGCATCCGATTGAGGAGACTGCACCGCTTCAGCCACGCGAGTCGTCTCATTCGAAATGGTGTTCGCAAAATCTTGGGGTATTGGCAAAGAGGCCACGCCCCACTCCGAACCCGGCGACGCACTAACCGCACCCGACATCTCCTCATGAATTAACGGACAACTGGCGGGGTCTGCGTCGTGAAGAGCAATCGGAGATGAGCTCCCACCGCTTGAGATCGGGAGAGAGGGACTTG
>Ga0209391_10001266_pt1 | contig 12991 bp, 9 predicted proteins | sample PPLLak3March2015_FD_187246 | JGI IMG/M metagenome (GOLD analysis project Ga0209391, IMG submission 187246) | Freshwater sediment microbial communities from Prairie Pothole Lake near Jamestown, North Dakota, USA - PPLs Lake P7 Core (1) Depth... | ecosystem: Environmental > Aquatic > Freshwater >... | reverse complement strand
GCGGTCGCCCGGACGAACGTCGAACGTGACCTGGTCGAGCTCCACGTCGTCGTGGCCGCCGAGCGCGCGCGTGATCACGTTGGAATCGGATGCTCCCTCGACGCCGGCCTCCGCAGCCTCGCTGTGGTCCGTCGTGAGCTGCTCGAGCCGACCGTCGCGCAGCCGATAGAGACGGCTGTCGCCGGCCCAGAGTGCGACCCCGAGGCCGTCGCGCACGACTAGCACGACAACCGTCGTGCCGATCACCGTCGGATTCACCGAGCGCCGCGACAGCGACTGCAGGTAGCGGTTGACCTCGCCGAGCGTGCCGCGCACCGCGCGCACGAAGTCCGGAAAGCTCGCGACGTACTCGAGGCTGGCGAGGGCGTCGGTCGTCGCGCGACTGGCGAGGTGCCCCGCCGAGTGGCCGCCCATGCCGTCGGCGACGCACCAGAGCCCGGCCTCGGGACGCGCAAGGTAGGCGTCCTGGTTCTCGGCGCGGACGTGGCCCGGGTGGGTGGTACCGCCCGACTCGAGCCTCATCGGCACCGTTTCCAGGAACGGCACCGTTGCGGCCGCATCGGCCTGCTCCCAGGGCCAGTCGGTCCACTCGCCCGACAGCATGGCGGCAAATCCCCGGGCATCCGGCAGTTGCCGCGTGATGAGCCATGACGGGCGCACCGACGCCGAACCGCTGCTCCACCAGAAGACGGCGGCCGGCACGGAGCGTCCGATCAGGTCGCCGAGCCACGCGAGCGCCGTGGGCCCGATGTCGACGCGCTCGCCGAGCGGCAGGTGGCGACATCCGGTGAGGCTCGCCCCCGGCTCCTCGAAGTGGACCGAGCCGAGGTGCGTCGGCACCGAATGCAGCAGCGCCGCAAGCTGTTCCGACGTCGATTCGAGTGCCCCGTCGACCTCCTCGAGCGTGTGCTCGTCGGAATCGAGCTGCGCCAGCATCAGGTCCTCGACGCGCTCGAACCAGGGTGCGCAGCGGTCGGCGACCACGAGACCGCTCGCTCCCTGTGGAAGCCGCGCGAACACGGTGAACGGAAAATAGCGCCCGACCCGGTCGACGCTGGGGAACAGGATGCCGGCCACCGGCAGCTCGTCGAGCACGCCGGGCGGCGTGACGAACCGCCACATCGGCGCGGTGAGGTAGAGATCGAGCCAGCGGTCGCCGAGGGACGCACGGCTGTCGGCCATTGCCTCCTGCAGCCAGGTGTCCCAGGCCCCGACGAGGCGATCGTCGACGCGACGACGGACGAAATCGCCGACGGAGGGCAGCTTGCCGAAGAACCCGACAGCGAGGACGTCGCTCACCGTCAGCTCCCGCAACGGAACCGCGAGAGCAGCGGCCGCGCGAACGGGTTGCGGATCGATGCCGCATCGAGCACCAGGCGCGCATTGGCGCCCCCCGCGGACACCCCGACCCGGAAGCGCGTCTCCGACTCGGCCGTGACCCCGCCCGCGTCGAGCAGGCGGAACAGTGCCCAAGGTCCCTCGTGGACCGCGCTCGGCCCAGGGCCTGCGCCCGTGTCGAAGGTGACGACGACCGGCTCCCCTGCCGGACTCGGCCAGCGCAGCGTCCAGCGTGCCTGCGGCCCGTGCGCGTACTCATACCGCGCACCGGCGATCTCGAGCACGAAACGGGCCACTCCGGCGTCGAGATACTCGGGCGTGAGCGCAAACTGGACCTCGGGCTCGGCTGCTCCCGTGCGGAAGAACTGCTGGCGGATCCGGTCCACCGCCTCGAACTGTGCCGGAATCGAGCCGGGCAGGCCCATCGGGCTGCCCCCCGCCTCGTGCCAACGCCACGGCGACTTCGTCGTGTCGACGAGCGCCGCGACGTGGCTCTTGAAGAAGTTGTCGTAGACGCCGCCGTAGCCGAACAGCCGCGCGAAGTCGGCGACCGGCACGTCCGTCGCGCTGCTCGCGAACGGATACCGGCCGGTAACGACGGCGTCGCACTCGGCCACGACCTCGGCCCGATACAGTTCCGCGAGCTCGCCGCTCGCCTGCGTACGGACGATCTCCTGGCTCGAGCCGGCGAGCGGCCCCAGGATGCCCGCCACCGCAGGAGGCAGCTGGGCGGCCTCGATTTCGATCGCTCGCGCCGTGCCGCCGCCTCCACCGGCCTTGACCTGCTGCAGTGCCGCCGCGCCACCGACCGCGTCCCCCATCGCACCGAGCTGCTGCGACATCTGTGCGAGCAGCTGCAGGGTGCGGTCGATCGGCGCCTGCCCCGGCGGCCCCTCGACCAGCGCGCGAAGCTCGGCGAAGTGCTGCGTCACGAGAGCCCCGGGCTTGCCGTCCGGCGCGGCCGCACCGGCTGCCGGATCCGCGCCCTTCAGCAGCCGGCCGAGCGTGGACGAGGAAGCCTTGGCGAGCGCCTTGTCCGCAAGACCCGCCGCGGCCGCGGCGGCCGGGTCGGCAGGCGGCGTGAGATTCGTCTCGCGCGCAACGATCGTCAGCAGCACCTTGAGCGGCGAGCTGCCGCTGCCGAGGATCCCGAGATTGCGGGCCGCGGATTCGGCATCGCCGAGCGGCAGTACTTCGAGGTCCGCGAGCAACGCATCCCACGTGGCGACGTAGTCGCGCTCGTAGAGCGCCATCACTTCGCGCGTGAGGCGGTCGTCGAACTGGGCCGGCAGTGCGTCGTCGCCGAAGACCCAGGCATCCTCCTGCAGCCGGCGCGCGATCTCCGCACCGCCCTTGCTGCTGATGTCGAGGAAGACGTCGCGGGTGAAGAGCGCCGGCACGGGCTCCGCGAGACTGGCCCCGCTGCGGCGCCGGAAGACGCTGTCGAGGCCCTGCACCTCCTGGTCGAGCCGCATCGGCTTCGCGTCCGTACCGTCCTGGGCGAGCTTCAGGCGGCTGTAGGCGAGGGCCGCCGGCGTCGCGGCAGCGAGCGCGTTGCGGGCACGCGTGAGCCGCGCCGCGTCGAGCGTGGACGGAGCGAGTCGCTCCGCGGTGAGCAGCCATTCGAGGTGCGACAGCAGCGTGGCGCGCACCTGGGGGTCGCCGCCGGCTTCGCGCTCCCACTCGAGCGCCGCGAGTACCGCGAGCTGTTCCGTCTGCAGCCGCTTCGGCTCGCCGAGCATCAGGTAGCCCTTCAGGTACTCGTACAGCCGGTCCGGGTCGCTCACCAGGTCGTCGATGCGGCGCTCGAACGACCGGGCGAGTGCCGGGACCAGGACCGCGTTCAGCTCGCGTGCGTAAGCGTCGCCCGCCGCCTCGCGCAAGGCACGACCCTGGTACAGCCCGGCGTGCATCGACCACGGTGATTCGGCGCCGCCGTGGTTCGCGGCGTCGTACACCTTGCGGATCGCGTCGAGGCGCGGCAGCTGCTCGCGCAACCCCGCCGTCGCAGGCGCCGGCGGAGCCTGCTCGAGCGACTGTGCTGCCGTGGCGACTTCCTCGAGGAACCGGTCGTTCTTGCGGTAGCTCACGAAGAGCGCGGCAAGGCCGGCCAGCACCAGCAGCACGACTCCCGCGTAGGCGGCGGTCTGCATCGCGGCCGTGCGCAATTCCGCGCGGCGATCCGTGCCCGCGAGTCCTGCTTCCTGCAACACGACCTCGCGCAGCAGCTGCTCGATGAAGTACGCGCGCCCCGCGTCCCCGGCGGGTGCGCGCGGGTCGGCCGCGAGCCCGAGCGCACGGCCGAGCGAGCCGAGCAGGCGGTCGATCGGCGTGCCTTCCTGGGTGCCGCTCGTGAAATACACGCCACGCAGGAACAGGCGGTTGTGGTCGTGGTCGGCACCGAATGCGCCGTCCACGAGCTCGAGCAGCCGTGTGCGCAGAGTCCCGAACTGCTGCGGAAAGCCGTAGAGCTGCGCCCGCCTGCGCACGTCGCGCTCGTCGCGCAGCCGCTGGTTGAGGCCACGATTGAGTCGCTCGACCAGGGCGTCGAACTCCGCCGGCAAGGTCCGGATGGCCCGTCCGTTTCGGCTGTCGTCCAGGGCGAACGTCGTGCCCCAGACCTGCTTGCGCCCCGCCGCGTCGAGATCGTCGAAGTACTCGCGGAAGCCCGCGACGAGATCGACCTTGGTGATCAGAAGGTAGACCGGCAGGCCGATGCCGAGGTGGCGGTTGAGCTCTGCCGCGCGCTGCCGGATCGCGAGCACGTCGGCTTCGAACTGGGATTCGCTGCGCGTTAGCAGGTCCTGCGCGCTGTACGCGACGAGCACGCCGTTCAGCGGACGACGGCGACGGTGACGCTTCAGGAGCTTGAGGAAGTCGCCCCAGCCGGCGCCGTCGGCGATCCGGTCGGAGTCCTGCGTCGTGTAGCGGCCGGCGGTGTCCAGCAGCACGGCCTCGTCGGTGAACCACCAGTCGCAGTTGCGCGTGCCGCCGACGCCGCGGATCGCGCGCCGGCCGACCTCCTGCTCCATCGGGAACCTGAGCCCGGAGTTCGCGAGCGCCGTCGTCTTGCCCGATCCCGGCGGACCGATGATCACGTACCACGGCATCCGGTAGAGGTTGCCGCCGCCACGACGGTCCTTCTTGAGCCGATCCACGGCCTCCGCGAATCGCTGCTGCAACTGCTGCACGTCGCCCGCCGGCGCGCCAGGAGCCGACGTCGCGACCGCCGGGGCCTCCGCCTGCGCAGCGACCTCTGCCACGAGCTTGCGGCTGCCGCGCGTCTCGCGGACCGTTCGCCACAGCATGGTGCCCATCCAGGCGAGCAGCACGAGCAGTATGGCGATCACGCGCTCGACGACGCCGTCGAGCGGTCGCGCCGACCCGAAGGCGAAGTACGGCCCGAGGACCCAGAGCACGAGCGCGACGAGCACGATGCCCACGATGCTCAGCGTCCAGCGATTGGAGAGCAGTTTCTTCATGGGGCCGCGCCGCCCGAGTAGACGTGCACGATCTCGACGCGCCGGTTGCAGGCCCGATCCTCGGGCGTCTGCTCCGGCTCGCAGCGTGGCTGGGTCGAGCCGACCCCGTTCGACTGCAGCCGCGACGGCACGGCGACCTTGGAGCGCAGCCGCTCGAGCACGGCCAGTGCCCGGGCCGCGGACAGCTCGAAGTTGTTCTGGTAACGGAACGAGCGGATCGGCTGTCCGTCGGAGTGGCCCACCACGAGTACGGATCCCGGCACCTCGTCGAGTGCCGTCCCTATCCGGTCGAGCGTCGCATCGAGGCGGGGATTGATCGTGGCGCTGCCGGCCGCGAAGAGGTCGCTGCCCGCGAGCGTGACGATGCTGCGCGCGCCCTGCTCCTCGACGGTGAGGAGGCCCTGCGCCTCGACGTCCGCCAGGAGTTGCTTCAGGGTGACCGGGGGCGGTGCGGCCGGCGCCGGCGCCTCCGTGGCGAAACCCTGCACGCCGACGTTCGCGAGCGCGGCGTAGGTCGGATCGGCGGCCTGGCCGAGCTGGAAGCGAAAATACAGATAGGCCGCCGTCAGCAAGGCGAGCCCGACGGCTGCGACGACCCACAGCGGCACGTAGCGCAGGACCGGGTTGCGCTTGTCGCGCTCGCCCTCCCAGCGCTGCGAGAGCGGCCCGGGCGCCCCGCCGCCGAGGCCGCGCAACCGCTCGTAGACCTCGTGCTGCAGCTGGTCGCGCTGCAGGGCACCCTTCGGATCGAGCGCGTACTTGCCGGCAAAACCGAGACTCAGGCAGTCGTACAGCACCTCGAGCAGGCCGGCGTACTGCCTGGGATCGCTCTTCGTGCGCTCGATGAGCTGGAAGAACTTCTCGCCGCCCCACGTCTCGCGGTGGAAGATCGAGAGCAGCGGCTGGGTGCCCCATTCGCCCCGGGCTCCCCAAGGCGTGCTCAGGATCGCCTCGTCGAGCGTTGCGCAGAGCGCGTACCTTGCCGCGGCCACCTGTTCGGCGGCGACGCCCAGGGACCGCGCACGTTCCTCGAACTGCCGTACTTCGGCGACGAGCTGGCGACGCAGCCCGGCGACGTCCGCGGCCTCCGGCGTGTGCCGCAGCCGGCCGGCCAGCAGCAGCAGCGGGGCCGCGGCGGCGACCAGCGGATCGAGGCCTGCCGCGACGTACTCCGCCCGGCCAGCGCTCGGACCTTCGAGTGGCGGGGACGCGCTGGCAGCGCGCCCGGCGCCGACTTCGGGCAAGGGCGGTGCCGGTGGGACCGCCGGCGTCGCCGGCGGAGGCGTGCCCGGCAGACCCGGCCCGCGCCCTCCAGGGCGCGGCTTCATGATCGTGCGATCCCCGGGCCCGAACGGGCCGTCGCCCTGCTGGTTGGCCATGGAGTGCTACCCGCGTATCGCCCAGAGTTCGAGCTGCAGGCCCGGGAACTCGCCCGCGACGTGCACCGCGATGGCGCCGGCGGTGCGCAGCTGCTGCCACAACTCGCCGGCCTGCTCGAGCTCGAAATACTGGAAGCCCGAGTGATACGGGATCTGGCGCGGGGGTGCCGGCATCGCCCGCAACGAGAGGCCCGGCAGGCCGAGGTTCACGAGGTTCGCGATGCGCTCGACCGGCCCGACCTTGACCTGCGGCACGAACGCGCGACGGAACTCCTCGGTCGGCAGGTCGGCGCGCGCCGCCAGCACGAACACGGCCGAATCGTAGAGCGTCCGGTCCGCCACGACGCCGACCCGGATGCCGAAGCGCTTGACCTCGAGCGGAATGGGCACCGCGCTCTGCTCCATCACCGCGCTCAGCACGCTGCGTATCGCCGCGAACAGGGGCTCGTATGTCAGCCGCAGGTTCTCGTGACGGTAGGGCTCGAGCGGCAGCGGCCGCTTTGCGGGCAGCGTGTACGTCGCGAGCTCGCCGGCGAGCGATGCCCCGAAGCAGAAGAGATCCTCGGGGTGCACCGTGCCGCCCGCGGCGTGGTGCGCCGCGACGGGCTCGTAGCGGTTGATCGCCTGCAGCATCAGGTAGTCGCCGATCTCCGCCGTCGCGCTGCGTCCGGTGGCATTGACGCGTCCTCCGAGCGCTTCACCACGCTGGTGCAGCAGCCCGTGCACCTCGCGCAGGAATGCGGCCAGCACGGGCGCCGCGGCCGCCCGCGTCACGGTCGCGATGAAACGGTCGTCGAGCACGACCTGGCGGTCGGAGCGGCATTCGACGATGCGCGCGACCGGGATGCAGGAGAATTCGTCGGTCGGCTCGCCCTCGACGAGCAGCCGGGCGTTCACCGCCGCGACCTCCATCAGCGCGGGCTCGTCGGTCACGCCCGCGTTGTCGCGCACCTCGAGTTCGCCGCGCTGCAACCGCGTGACCTCGCGAGTCTCACCGGCCGCTGCGATCTCGACCGCGCCGGCGCGTCGCAACGGAAGCGCGAGGTAGACGGTCCGGTCGCGCAGGTTGCCCGGAACATCTAGCGCGAGCGGCAGGGGATCGTCGTCCGGCATGCTGAACGGGGTGCCGTCGGCGAAGACGCCGCGCGCGCGCCGCAGCGCGAGCTTGCCGGTCGCGAGCAGGTCGCGCTCGAACTCGAGCTCGGTGAAGCCCCAGCCGTGTGCGCCGAGCGCGGTCGCCCGGATCTCGACGTGGCGCTCGAGGTGGCGCTCCTGCTGCTGGAAATGCTGCGGGCGCAGGAACAGGCCCTCGCTCCACACGACCCGGTTGTTGATCGTCATTCCGTCGTTCTCCGCGATCGTTGGTTCATTGCCAGCGCGCCGCGACCGTTCGACTCTCGACGTCGACGACCAGCCGCAGCGTCGTCCCGGGCACCGGCCGCTCCGGAACCGGCGCGACGGCACGCCAGCTCGCGCTGCGGAAGTCGCGGTACGCCGCGGCCACGGCGATGCTGCGGACACGCGGATCGAGTTCGAACCCGACCTCGCCGTCCCCGCCGGGCTCCAGACGAAGCTCGTGGCGGCCGACCAGCGACGCCGCGAGCGTCGCGGCCTCCTGGTCCCAGAGCGGCAGGAGTTCAGCCTTCGTGAACGCGGTGGCGTCGGCGAGCTGGTAGACCCGGACCAGCACGGGAGACGCGCGCCCCTCGGCGTCGGGATTGGCGTCCGGCGTCGCGGAGGCCGTCACGACGACCGACACCGGTGCGGGCGGCGGCTCGACGACGGGGGCCTTTGCTGCGCACCCAGCCGCGCCGAGCGCCGCCGCCAGCACGGCGAAAGCGCACGCCAGCCGATTTATCGCGCGACTCAAGATGAATGCTCCCCCTGCTGCAAGCGAGCCGTTCAGGTCTGGTTCTTCGTCCGGTCCCGGGCCGATCTCAGCAACTGTATCTGCTCTTCGTACGCGCGGGCGAACTGATCGCCGAACAGGCGCCGGAAGCAGTCGTCGCCGTCCGCCGTCGTCTCGCGGTAATACTCCTCGAACGCTTCCCAGTACTTGCCCTGGGTCGAGAAGCCGAACCCCTTCCGGGCGGGTCGCGCGTCGAACTGTGCCTTGAGTGCCGCGGGATCGAAGCGCTGCAGCATGTAGGCGTAGGCCGCGCGCATGCCCGCGAGCATGGCGAGCTGGTGGTGGCGCACGTCCTTGAACGCGTCGTCGAATGCCGCGGTCGTGCCGAGATAGGCCGGGTTGCGCTTGACCAGCAGGTTGTGGATCGCGTCCTCCGCGTTCACGGCCATCTTGAGCGGATTGTTGTCGCGCGGCTTGAACGAGGTCTGTGGCAGGCGGAACTCGCTGCGTATCTCGCCCCGTGCGCGCAGCACTTCCATGAGCCCCTCGATGACGATGCGCAGCACGAGCCCGAATTCCGCCATCACTTCCGGCGACGCCGCCTGCTCGGAGACCCCGGCGGCACGCAGCAGGCTCGCGAGGTCGTTGGCATTGCCAGCGATCGGCGCCGGGGACGGCAAAGGCGCTGCAGGCGAGACGGGCGGCCGCGCCGCTACGGGCGGCGGCACGACGGGAGCGGCGGGTACCGGCTGCGGCCGCGCGGGAGGCGCGGGGGTGACGACGGGAGCGGACGGCTCCGGCGCCATCAGATCGAGGGCGTCCCAGTTGGTCGGGATCACCGACCCCGGCTGCCCGCCCGCCGGGGGCGCCGATGCCCGAGGGGCCGGAATATCGAAAGCGTCGTGGATCACGGGCTTCGACTGCAGGTGCGCACCGGTGTATGCGGGAGCCGCGGCCGGCGGCGGCTCGTCGAGCAGCGGATTGAAGTCGCTCGGCAGCGCGCCGCCCGCTTCGGGGACGATGTCCCCGAAACCCGAGGGCGCCGCGTCGATGTCGTCGAGCAGGCCGCCGCCGGAGGCGTACGCCGGCGGCGGGGGCGTCGGCGGAATCGGCGCCAGGGGCACCTGCGAGGGCGCGGCCTGCATGCCCGTCACCTCGGTGCTCGCGCCCGGCTTGGTCATCGAGACGGTGACGGTCATCTCGAATGGATCGATGAAGACCTTGTCGCCGTCCTTGAGCGGGAACGGCTCGCCCGGGTGCAGGCGGTTGCCGTTCACCGTCACGCCGTTGGCGCTTTCGTTGTCCTCGAGGAAGAAGGTGCCGCCGATCGCGCGGACGCGCGCGTGGCGACCGGAAACGTGCGGGTCGGGCAACACCCAGTCGTTGCCGGGGCGGCGGCCGATGGAGCCGCCTGCGGCGGTGAACACCGCGCGGCTGGCCGCGCCCAGGAGCGGCGCGTTCGAACTGGTCACCTCGAGTATCAGGAACATTCTGCAGCGTCAGCGGCGGATGCCATCAGCCTCCGATCAGCACGGTGAACGACCCGAGCACGATGGCGTCGGGGTCCCCGACGCAGAAACACTGCGACGTCACGGTGGCCGACGGCAAGCCGCCGATCAGCACGGTCGGGCCGCCCCGGAGTGATGATCGGTCCGCCGACATGGGGGATCGCCGGCACCCCTGGGATGACCATCGGGCAGGTGTGCATGTCGGTGACGCGGGCGGCCGGTTTCATGGGCCCTGGCGCTCCACGGGACCGGAGGGCGCGAACGTGGCGAGCGCCCGGTCCACGAACCGGGCCAGGCACTGGTCGTAATTCGGCGGGTCGAGCGCTGCAAGCAGCTTGAGCGCCACGGCGACCGCATTGCCGGACAAGCCAGGCGGGGGCGGCACTTCGTATTCGCCCGAAGGCAGCATGCTGCCGCCCGTCCAGCCTGCGGCTGCCGCGAGCCAAGCCCCGGCATTGCCGTAACCGAGGCGGTCAGCCAGCGTCAGCGCCGCGCGGCGGTTGTCCTCGCTTGGATCCTTGAGCCAGCGCTGCGCGGCGGCCGCAGCGCTCTTCTCGACCAGGTCGGGTTCCTTGCCGTCGTGGACGGACTGCCAGCATTCCGCGCCCCAGGCGATCGCGTACTGCTTGGGCAGCAGATAGCTCACGACGTCGACCGCGTCGTTCAGCAGCCCGTCGCGGCACAGCGAGTCAAGGTACGTTCTCGCGGTCACGAGCGGATCGATCCTGCGCTTCGCCTCGGCGCCGAGGCGCTCGAGCGGCACGAGCACCGTCGAGGCGACCTGGGAACCGGGATCGAGTGCCTTGACCATGCTGCCTCAGTTGATCTTGGTCAGCGCGCCCTTGAGCGTCGCGATCCCAGAGGCCGAGAGGTCGAGCATCGTCCCTTCGACCTTGGTCTGCGCACTGCTCTTGATCTCCACCTTGGTCGTGCCCTCGACGGCGACCTGCAGGCTCTTCGCGACGATCTCCTGCGACGCCTTGACCTCGAAGCTCTTGCATGTGATCGCTATCGAGCCGTCCTTCTTCATCACGATCTTCGACTGGCCCGTCACCAGCGTGATCTCGTCGCCCACGTCGATCATCAACGTCTTGCCGACCTCGAATTTCGCAACGCCCTCCTGGCTCTTCGCGAGCTGGGGCGAACCCTTGCCTCTAAGGCCCACCCGCCAGGTCGCATCCTCGCCGACGTCGGTCTTCAGCGTCTTGCCGATCGTGAAAGTCGCGACGCCCTTGTTGCCGATGTCCACCACCGGAGGGTCCGCATCGTCGGTGCCGACCTGCCAGGTCGCGTCGTTCTCGACGTCGACCTTGAAATCCTTCTGCGCGTGGATCAGCAGCTCCTCGCTGTCCTTCTTGTCCTCGAAGCGGATCTCGTTGAAGGTCTTCGGGTCGCCGCCCTTCGAGCTGCGGGACTTGATGCCGCTCTGCGTGGCATTGTCCGGCAGCTTGTAGGGCGGCTTGTTGTCGCCGTTGTAGACGCGGCCCGTGACGATCGGCCGGTCGGGATCGCCCTCGAGGAAACTGACGATCACCTCCTGGCCGATGCGCGGAACGTGGATGGCGCCCCATTCCTTCCCTGCCCAGACCTGGGCGACACGCAGGCGGCAGGAGCTGTTCTCGTCCTTCTTTCCCTTGCGGTCCCAGTGGAACTGCACCTTGACCCGGCCGAGGTCGTCGGTGTCGATCTCCTCGCCCGCCTTGCCGACGACGGTCGCGGTCTGCGCGCCCTGCACGACCGGCTTCGGCGTGACGCGCGGTGGACAGAACCGGGTGGCCAGTTCGATCGTCTCGACGCCGACGTGGATGTCGACCTTCTCCTGCGATCCAGTCTCGTGGGGATTCGAGGCCAGGGCCAGGTCCGTCGCGACCACCAGGTAGTCCTTGTTCAAGTCGTCGCGCGGATACTCGCTCAGCGTGAACTTGCTGCCGGCACTGAGCCCGAGCGCGTTGCCGCTGCCGCGCGCCACCTTGTACCGCGCCTGCAGTTCGGCGAGTCGCACCTGCGCGAGGTGGTCCCCGGCGGCGGCCAGGAGCGCCGTGTCGCTCGTGTCCTTGGCGATGGGCAGGTCGGCGGGGTAGTCGTAGATCTCGGCGCTCGCCGGAGCGCCCGCCAGCTTGACGGTCTTGCTCTTCAACAGCGAGGTCTGCGGCTTCTTGAGGTCGAAGTCCGTGGCCGCGTAGGTGACCGGCTGCACGGACTTCGCAAACGTCCAGGAAGACAGGTGGGCGGGCATCAGCGGTTCGTCGGCTCCGGCGGGCGGCCGATAGGGGACGGTCTCGAGGCCGGGTGCCGACTTGTGCACGGACGAATCGTCGACCAGCACCATCGTGTGCTTCTTCTCTTCGTGTTCGAAGTAGTAGTAGATGCCCTCGTGCTCGAGCAGCCGGCTCAGGAAATTGAACGCCGTCTCGCGATACTGCACGCAATAGGCCAGCTCGTCGTGCTTGCCCTTCAGGTTGAAACGGAAATCGGCGTACCCGAGCTCCTTGACGAGGCTCTTGAAGATGTCCTCGACCGTCTTGGCCTGGAAGACGCGACAGTCCGAGGTCTGCGTCAGCAGCCAGTACCAGGGACGCAGCGTGAAACGGTACTCGTGGAAGCGCGTGCCGTAGTCGACCTGGCCGAACTCGGTGACGATGCCGTTCAGGAACAGCGGAGGGCCGTCGCCCCCGCCGCGGACGGTCGCCGACTGGCCGAGGATCTTGTCGGGATCGAGGCCGCCGTTCTCGCTGAGCGCGCTGATCTCGTACTCGAACGGTCGACCGAGTCGCTCGCTGCCCTCGAGCCGCTTGAACAGCAGCACGTTCCTGCCGAAGGGCGTATCCAGCTGGAACGCTCGATGGTCGTCGGTCGCTTCCATCTGGGGCATGTCGCTCCCTCTGCAGTCTGCTCGCCCCCGATCGATCCGGGCGCAAGGCGACGCCGGCTGGACCGGCGACCTGGACTAACTAATCGAGCGCCGTCAACCGGAGACAGGCCTCGTCGTCCTTCGAGTAGAAATAGAGACCGTCCGTATCCTGCCCTTCCGCGATGATCACCGCGGTGGCGTTCTCGAATTTCTGGCGCGCGATCGCCGTCGCGGCGACCTCGTTGATCTGCTGCTGCTTGACGTAATCAACCCAGCGGGAGTCCGACCGGTCGATTCTCTTGCCGTTGCTGCCGGCGCGCTGCAGGATCCTCAGGAACTGGTAGTAGTCGAAGTCGACTACCTTTGCACGAGCCATTCTTTTCGTCCTCGCTAGGCCCGGCAGTAATAGCAGGAAAGGCGCTGAGCCATCAACCATTTGGCGGGTCCGGTACCCTGGCGGTCGTCGCGCGCAGCCGGCCGTCGTGCGTGCCGGGGTACCGATGTTGCAGCGCAACCGGGAAGGCGCACAGGGCGGGCCCGGCTATGTGCTAACGTCCCGACCCGGACTCCTGGTCGTCACGACG
>Ga0209391_10001264_pt1 | contig 12994 bp, 5 predicted proteins | sample PPLLak3March2015_FD_187246 | JGI IMG/M metagenome (GOLD analysis project Ga0209391, IMG submission 187246) | Freshwater sediment microbial communities from Prairie Pothole Lake near Jamestown, North Dakota, USA - PPLs Lake P7 Core (1) Depth... | ecosystem: Environmental > Aquatic > Freshwater >... | reverse complement strand
TCTGGACAATGATGGGGATATGGATCTGGTCACCAATAACTTGAATCAACAGGCCTTTGTTTATCAGAACATGAGTTATGAAAACGGAAACAAAAATAATTTTATAAAGATCGGATTTGAAGGATCCGGAAGCAACAGGTTTGGCATCGGTGCCAAAGTAAGAATCTATAGTAAAGAAAAGGAATTTACTTATGAAAATTTTTTAAGCAGGGGCTATATGTCTTCTGTTTCACCGGTGCTTACAGCCGGAATCGGGGAACAGCAAAGGATCGATTCAATAAAGGTGATTTGGCCAGGAAATATATGGCAGGTCCTAAAAAACATACTTCCCAATCAAAAAATTGTTGTGAAAGAATCTGAGGCCCTGTTTGATGGCCAGGCAAAATCTGTCAAGCCTGTCCAATCAACTTTTGAGATAACGGATGACCTGATAAACTTTGAACATTTGGAATATGATTCCTATGAATTCACCCATGATCCCCTGGCACCCATTATGAGTTCACATCTGGGACCCAAAATTGCCCTGGGCGTGCTTAATAAAGATGGATTGCAAACTGTTTTTATAGGCAATGGAAAGAAACAAAAGGCCGGTTTGTTTGTCCAAAGTACATCCGGCGGATTTATGTCGGTTCAGCCTGAACTTATGGAAGAACTGGAACTGACTGAAAATAACGACAACTACTTCTTTGATGCCGATGGGGACGGAGCTCAGGATCTGATCATCGTAAATGGAGGCAATGAATTTGAATCAGGAATACCCCTGAAACCGGTACTTTTGATGAACCGGAATGGCAGGTTTGTTTATGAGGAGAACAGATTGCCTGACATATTTTTAAATGCTTCAGCGCTTGGTGTCGGCGATTTTGATAAGGATGGCGATTTGGATCTTTTTATCGGAGGTGGCTCAGTTCCTAAAAAATACGGTGAAGTACCCAAATCTTATCTGCTCGAAAATAATGGCAGGGGATTTTTTGTGGATGTTACCGGACAGAAAACAAAAGGCCTGGAAAAAATAGGTCTGGTGCGGGATGCTGCCTGGGTTGATCTGAATAAGGATGGCTTTCAGGACCTCGTTGTGGTTGGTCACTGGATGCCTGTTACGGTTTTTATAAACCGGCAGGGAAAACTTCAGGCCGACAAGAATAGCACTCTTCAGCATACAAGCGGACTATGGAATACGATACAGGTAAGGGACCTTGATCAGGATGGAAACCCGGATCTTGTTGTGGGCAACTGGGGTCTGAACACCAAATTTACGGCCAGCCCGAGTCAGCCTGTCCAACTGTACCTGAATGATTTTGACAAGAATGGAAAACAGGATCCGGTGATCACCTATTTTTATCAAAATAAAGAAACCGTTTTTGCAAATAAAGATGAACTGGTCAAGCAATTGCCCTCTTTAAATAAAAAGTTTCTCTCTTACCAGGCATTTGCCAAAGCGAACTTCAACGAGTTGTTCACAGCAGCTCAAATTGAGCAATCAATCGTAAAAAAAATTGATATTCTGGCTTCTGTAATTGTAAAAAATAGTGGTAATTTGCAATTCGAAATACAGCCCTTACCCTCGATTGCACAACTTTCCTCCACACATGCAATACTTGTTGATGATTTCGACAAAGACGGGAAAATGGATATGTTCCTTGGCGGCAATGATTATCAGGTAAACACGCAGTTGGGTCAGCTGGACGCATCACAAGGCTTAATTTTAACAAGTGATGGCCGGAAAGGCTGGGTTCTGAATGAGGTTCTGACAGAACAAATTGCCACGCCAGGAGCGATCAGGGATGTAATAAAAATAATTGTAAATGGGCAGAATTATTTGCTGATCAGCAGAAATAATGATAAACTTAAAGTATTCAAAATTAAATAATAAAAAATGTCACACATGAAATGGTTAAGTACGGCGGCACTCCTGTTGCTGTTTTTAAGCGCTTGCACTGAAAAAAAGGTTGAGGTTCAAAAAGCAAATGCACTGTTTGTACTGGAAGAAAACTCAGGCATAGATTTTAGCAACACGATTAAGAACACAACTGATTTTAACATTTTTTCCTACAGGAATTTTTACAATGGGGGTGGTGTAGCCATTGGTGATATCAATAATGACGGCTTGCCGGATGTTTATCTGACAGCGAATATGGGTGAAAACAAACTCTATTTGAACAAGGGCGGTTTTAAGTTTGAAGATATTACAGAAAAAAGTGGTGCCAGAGGAAAGCGCGCCTGGTCAACTGGAGTCGTTCTGGTTGATATCAACAATGACGGTTTTTTGGATATTTATGTGTGCAATGCTGGTAATGTGAGCGGAGATGACCATTTGAATGAACTTTTCATGAACAACGGCGATATGACCTTTACCGAAAAGGCGAAGGAATACGGCCTGGCTGATAATGGCTTTACAACCCATGCAGCCTTTTTTGATTACGATCAGGACGGAGACCTGGATGCGTATATACTCAACAACAGCTTTATACCGGTCTCTTCTCTGGGCTATGAAAACAAAAGGGAAATCCCTGAAAAAGATTGGAATATTGACCCGCAGTACATTGGCGGAGCAGACAAATTACTGGAAAACCAAAACGGTATTTTTGTTGATGTAAGCAAAAAAGCCGGGATTTACGGAAGTTTGATCGGATTTGGTCTGGGCGTGACCGTTGGTGACGTAAACGGCGATTTTTTACCTGATATTTATGTGTCCAATGATTTTTATGAACGTGATTATTTATATATCAATCAGGGTGATGGTACCTTTAAAGAAGAAGGAAAGAACTGGATGGGTCATATGAGCATGTCATCTATGGGTGCCGATATGGCGGATATCAACAACGATGGAAAACCTGAGATCTTTGTTACCGATATGCTTCCGGAATCTGACGAGCGCTTAAAAAGGACCAGTGATTTTCAGCGGAATGATCTCTATCAGCTGTTGGTGGGCCGCGATTTTCACCACCAGTTTATGCACAATTCCCTGCAATTGAATAACGGGAACAATACCTTTTCTGAAATAGCCTTTGGAGCCGGAGTTGCTGCCACAGACTGGAGCTGGGGTGCCCTGATTTTCGATATGGACAATGACGGATACAAGGATATTTATGTCTCCAACGGAATCTTCCACGACCTGACGGATCAGGATTTTATGGATTTTTTCGCCAATGAGATCATCCGTGACATGACCATCACTGAAATCAAACAGGACAAGGATAAGGTAATTGACAAAATGCCCAGTAACCCGCAGGTGAATGCTGTTTTCCGCAACAACGGAAATCTGACTTTTTCCGATTTTTCCAAAGAATGGGGTATGGATGTAACGAGCTTCTCTAACGGAGCCGCCTATGGTGACCTGGATAATGACGGAGACCTGGACCTGATCGTAAACAACGTAAATGCGAAGGCCTTTGTATATAAAAACAAAACGAATGAAATCTTAAAGAACAATTACCTGAAAGTAGAACTGAAGGGCGACAGTATAAACAAGCGCGCTATTGGAAGTATAGTCGATGTTTTTGTGAATAACCAGGTCATCCGGCAGGAACTGATACCAACAAGGGGATTCCAGTCTTCGACAGATTATCATTTGGTATTTGGATTGGGGGCCAATACCAAGATCGATTCTGTTAGAGTCGTATGGCCGAACAGAAAAGTGACCGTCATCCCGAATCCGCAGATCAGCCAGTCACTAAAGGTTGATATGCAGACATCGAAACAGACAGAATTGGCAAAGCCCGGTCAAATAGTTAAAACTATTTTTAAGGAAGTGCCACATGCCATGGATGCCCATGTGGAAAATAATTATACTGATTTTGACTATGAGGGATTAATTATACAACAGCTTTCAGATGAAGGCCCGGCTTTGACTTCAGGCGATGTAAATCGTGACGGACTTGAGGATATTTTTATCGGTGGGGCTAACGGACAGGCAGGGCAGATCTACATCCAGGCAAAAGACGGCCGTTTGTCAAAACTTCCGCAGCCCGCATTTAATGAGCACCTCCTGTTTGAAGATACTGCTGCTACTTTCTTTGATGCTGATGGCGATGGTGATTTGGACCTTTATGTAGGCTCCGGAGGGAATGAGGCCATTGAAAGAAAGGAATACAGAAAAGACAGATTGTATTTTAATGACGGGAAAGGAAAATTTACCTATCAGCCCACTGCACTTCCTGAGTCCTACCTCAATACATCTGTGGTTACGGCCCATGATTTTGACGGCGACGGGGATATCGACTTGTTTGTCGGAACCCGGAGTGTGCCTGGTATTTACGGTATAAATCCCGAAAGTTTTTTACTGGAAAATGGAGGTAATGGTAATTTTAAGAATGTGACCGAGGCCAAGGCATTTGATCTTATGAAAATAGGAATGATAACAGATGCTGCCTGGGCGGATATGACCGGCGACGGGATAAAGGACCTGGTAGTAGTAGGTGACTGGATGGCTCCAGCTGTGTTTGAGAACTCCGGTAAAAGATTGCGCTTGTTAAAATCTAATCTGGATGAATTAACCGGTTTGTGGAATGCCCTTTCGGTTGCTGATCTGGATGGAGACGGAGACCTTGACCTGGTGCTCGGAAATAAAGGAACGAATTGGTATCTGAAGACATCAAAGGAAAAACCGGCTAAATTATTTGTAAATGACTTCGACAACAACGGAACCATTGAACAAATTTTTTCGAAGAATTTTAACGGTAAAGATGTACCCTTGTCCTTGAGAAGAGAGCTGGCCGGGCAGATCCCTTCCTTAAAGAAGGAGATCCTGAAATTTGAAGATTATGCCAAAAAATCTGTTCAGGACTTGTTTGCTGAAAAAATAATTGAGAACTCCCAGATCAAAATTGCACATACCTTTGAAAGCGGTATAGCCTATAATAATGGTGATAAAACATTTACATTCAAGCCTTTGCCCGCCAGAATTCAATATTCCTGCGTAAACAGCATCCTGACAACGGATCTCAATAAGGATGGCGTTCTTGACATCATCCTCGCCGGGAATAATTTCCACCACAAACCGCAGTTTTCAAGATTTGATGCGAGTTTTGGCGATGTGCTGCTCAGTGAAGGCAAGAACGGCTATCAGTGGGTTCCAAATGCCAGTTCCGGAATTATGGTGAGAGGCCAGGTCAATGATATGGTGTGGTTTAATGCCGGTTCGGGTAAAAAATATGTAGTCATGGGAATAAATAATGATTATCCCAAAATATACGGAGTGAATGAATAGGTATTTGTGGATACTGTTGCCATTGATCCTTGCGTATTCCTGTAAGCAGAAAGGAGAAAAGGAACTGTTTGAACTTGTTCCTGCAGAACGCTCCGGATTGGATTTCGTCAATACGGTAAAGGACACGGAGGAGCTCAGCATACTTGATTACCTCTACTTTTACAACGGAGGGGGAGTTGCAGTGGGCGATATCAATGGAGATGGCTTACCTGATATTTATTTTACCTCCAATCTGGGTAAAAACAAACTGTACCTGAACAAAGGGGATCTAAAGTTTGAAGACATCACTGAAAAGGCAGGTGTTGAAGGGAATTCCGATTGGAATACAGGGGTTGTAATGGCGGATGTGAACGGGGACGGTTTGCTCGATATTTATGTCTGTGCCGTCGTCGGTTTAAAAGGTTTCGACGGGCACAATGAATTATTTATAAACAATGGGGATAATACGTTTACTGAATCGGCCAGGCAATACGGTCTGGACTTCGAGTCGTATTCCTCTTCTGCAGCTTTTTTTGATTTTGACAACGACGGGGACCTGGACATGTACCTGCTGAACCACGCTGTCCATTCAGTAAATTCTTTCGGGCCGGCAAGTATCCGGGAAACCAGGGTATACGAAAGTGGTGATAAACTGCTGCGCAATGACAAGGGTGTTTTTGTGGATGTGAGCGAACAGGCAGGAATCTTTGGCGGATATAACAGCTATGGACTGGGACTCGTTACGGCGGATTTTAATAATGACGGTTATACGGATATTTACATATGCAATGATTTTCATGAAGACGACTACTTCTATATTAATAATGGAGATGGTACTTTTACAGAGTCGGTGAAAATATATTTCGGTCACACCAGCAGGTTCTCGATGGGCAGTGATGCGGCAGATATAAACCATGATGGTTATATGGATTTGCTGAGCCTGGATATGCTACCCGAAGACGAAGAAGTACTCAAGGCATCGGATGGTGATGAATCTGTCGATATACTGCAACTGCGCATAAACCAGCTCGGATACCACTATCAGTTTACACGAAATATGCTGCAGATCAACCAGCAGGGAAATCATTTTCTGGAGACTGCCCTGTATAGCGGAGTGGCTGCTACCGACTGGAGCTGGTCGGCCCTCTTTGCAGATTATAACCAGGATGGGGAACAGGATCTTTTTGTTTTTAACGGGATCCCTAAAAGGCCTAACAATCTTGATTATGTAAAGTACATCTCCAATGAACAGATACAGAAAAAGATCAGTCAGACCAAACTGGTCGACAACGAAGCCCTGGATCTGATGCCTACGGGTATCGTGCCCAACTATATTTTTGAAGGCAAACCGGGCATAGGGTTTCAGGACAGGTCAGGAGAATGGATTTCCAAAGACCCGATGATTTCCAATGGCAGTGCCTATGCCGATTTTGATAACGACGGAGATCTGGATGTGGTTGCCAATAACCTCAACGGGACGCCTGCACTCTACGAGAACAAAACAAATGAAAAAGCCGCTTACCTGAAGGTTAAACTGGAATTTGAGAAGGCCAACCGGTTTGCCATCGGTGCCAAGGTGATCGCTTACCACCAAGGGCTTACCCAACACAGACAACTTTTTACTTCAAAAGGCTTTCAGTCCTCTTCAGAAGCTCTCGTTCATTTCGGGTATAATACCGCAAAAACCATTGATTCTCTGCTGGTCATCTGGCCTGACAATACTTTTCAAAGTTTGCACAGTGTTCCTGTGAATCAAACCATCACCATAAAAGCAAGCCCACAAAGACAAAAGGTAAATTATGATCTTTTATTTCCCAAAAGGACTCCTTTATTTCAGCAGGTAAACATAGACTCGTTGGGAATAAGTTATGTGCATAAGGAAAATAATTTTAATGATTTTAACCGCCAAAAACTGATTCCCTACAGAATATCTGACAAAGGTCCGGGAGTCACTGTTGACGATGTAGATGGTGACGGAAACATGGATATTGTTTTTGGTAGTTCAATTCATAAGAAAACAAGGATCTTTTTACAAAAAAACGGACTGTTTAAAGAACAGGAAGCCCCGGTGATTGCCAATGATTCTCTTTCTGAAGATATTCAATTACTGCTTGAAGATTTTAATAAGGATGGCTTTAAAGACCTCTTTGTAATGAGTAGCGGCGGAGAATACTATCGGGAGAATAAGAACCTGTTGGACAGGTTGTATCTGGGTTCAGATAAAGGATTTTTAACAAAAAGTCAGGGAGTGCCGGAATATTTTGAAAACAGCGCTGTTTTGAAGACCTGCGATTTTGACCGCGATGGGGATATGGATATTTTTGTTGGCGGAGGTTATGTTTCCTATGATTTTGGAAAAATTCCGAATTCCTATATCCTCAGAAATGAGGGTGGAAAATTCACAAAACTCGGGATTGAAGGTCTGCAAAATGCCGGTATGCTGACAGACGCCATCTGGACAGATTTTGATGGTGACAATAAAACAGATCTGATCGTGATCGGGGAGTGGATGGCTCCGCAATTTTTTAAAAATGAGAACAATACCTTTGTCAAGGTCAATAAAACAGGAGATCAGAAACTCAATGGCCTCTGGCAGCAGATGGTATTGTTCGATATAGATGACGACGGGGATGAAGATATTGTTCTGGGTAACTGGGGTCTTAACAGCAAGCTGAGTGCAAGCCGGGAATTTCCATTAAAAATGTACTATGGGGATGTGGATGGCAACAAGATCTTTGAAACCATAGTAGCGATAGCGAAAAAGGGGAGGTATTATCCGCTGCTGGGTCTTGACGACCTCGCCTCACAGTTCAGCCCGATGCTGAAAAAGAAATTTACCAATTACGGTTCCTTTGCGAAACAGGACCTCGAAGGGATTTTTGATCCTGAATCTCTTACAAAGACCGCCTTGTTTGAAGTGCATGAATTGTCCAGTGGTTATCTGGAGAACAAGAATGGCAACTATATTTTTCACGCGTTTCCTGAGCAGCTTCAGCTGGCTCCTGTAACAAGATTTCTTACCTTTGATTTTGATAAGGACGGAAAGGAAGAACTGTTAGCGGCAGGTAACTTTTTTGGAGTAACGCCTTTTCACGGCAGGCTGGATGCCAATCCGGGTTACCTGATTAAGAACAATACCACAATAACACCGGCCTCTCAACTGGGAATGAATTTATCAAATAAACTGGTAAGGGGATTACAGGTGATCAATATTCAGCAAAAAGAATTTATTTTGGTAACCCTGAACAACAATAAACCTGAATTATATCTTATTAAAAAATAAAACAAATGAAGAAAGGATTTTTAATTTTAGTAATTGCCGCCATGTTCTTGTCCTGTCAACAGGAAAAGAAGATCGAAATTACGGCATCGGATTACCACAAGGCAGTTGAGCAATTGACAGAAGTAATGGTTCATGATATTTTTTCGCCCGTGGTTGCAGCACGAATTTATGCTTATCCCAATATTGCAGCCTATGAGGTCATGTCGCAAAATAACCCAAAATACAAGTCAGTTGAAGGGCAGATGAAAGATTATATACCGACGCCCAAACCAACTTCTGACAACGTAAATATGGAGTTGGCTTCTTTGATTGCATTTATGGACGTGGGCAGGGCACTGATCTTTTCGGAAGACAAAATGATTAAGTATCGAGATAGCCTTTACACTATATGGGAAGGTCAGAACAAAAAAGAATTTGAAGAATCAAAAACCTATGGTTTGCAGGTGGCTCAGCATGTAAAAGACTGGATGGACGGTGATAATTACAAGCAAACCCGCACCATGCCAAAGTATACAGTGAAATCGGACGAAGTTTCCCGCTGGCAGCCTACACCTCCCTTATATATGGATGGAATTGAACCGCACTGGGATAAGATCAGACCCTTTGTCATGGATTCTGCCGCCCAGTTCAAGACCAAACCACACCCTGCTTTTGATATGTCAGCAAACAGTACCTTTCAAAAGGAGGTTATGGAAGTTTATAAATTAGGCGGTGGCGGACCTGAAAGAGAAGGAGAGGAAGTTGAAATAGCGAAATTCTGGGATTGCAATCCTTATATGTCAACCACCAAAGGCCATTTGATGTTTGCAGTTAAAAAGATCAGTCCCGGCGGACACTGGATTGGCATTTGTAAAATTGCCTGTGAAAAGTCGAATGCAGATTATGCCAAAACTGTATTTGCTTACACCATGACTTCAGTGGCCATTTTTGATGGATTTATCAGTTGCTGGGAAGAGAAATACAGCAGTAATCTGATCCGTCCGGAAACGCTTATTAACAAAACCATCGACGAGAATTGGTTTCCTGTGCTTCAGACTCCGCCCTTCCCTGAATATCCAAGTGGACATTCGGTAGTATCAGGAGCCGCTTCCGTGGTTTTAACTCAAATTTTCGGTGACAATTTTGCCTTTGATGATACCACAGAACTGGCCTATGGTTTGCCGGTGCGATCTTTTAAATCATTTGATGATGCAGCCGAGGAAGCGTCCATCAGCAGAATGTACGGCGGAATCCATTACCGCGCGGCAATAGAAAACGGTTTGGAACAGGGTAAAAATGTTGGAAAATTTGTTGCTGAAAATCTGAAACTTAAAAATTGATGGCATCTAAACGAAAATCTGCCTGGACAAAGTTTATTTTCATTTTTATTGGCTTGTTTTTTGTCTGGTATTTGCTGTTTAAAGAGTATGATTACGAAGTGAGATTTAAAGCGAAAACTTCGCCTGGAACACTGTACAGTATGGTGGAAGAATGGAACCTGATAAGGAAAGATCAGGGAAAGCTGGAATATGACCTGCTGTCAAAGATACCCTACACATCTATTTCCCAAAAGCTTGAATACGGTGGTACATCATATGAGCTGGACTGGAATTTTAAATCGTTAAACGACAGCATAACTCAAGTGATCATTGGTTACAAGCAGCCGGGAAAGAAAATGTTCAACCGTCTGACAGCTCCTTTTTTTAAAACCAAATTCAAAGAGGATCTGCTGTATCTGGCTAATGAATACAAAACCGGAGTGGATAATACGCTCAGGGATAAATTCAGGGTGCATACGGTCAGCCTGGATACCCTGCCAGATCTGTCTTATGCATATCTGCAGATACATGGAGTACCCATGAGGGATAAGGCGGCGAATATGATGAAGAACAACGGACATTTGCTCGGGATACTCACTGAATTGAACCTCAAAAAGAAAGGATATCCCTTTTTGTTGATCGAGAACTGGGATAAAGAAAATAACAGTCTGGATTTCCGCTTTTGTTATCAAATTGAAGCCAATGACAGTCTGCCTGTTCATCCCGAACTCAATTACGATGTTGTCAATTCCAGACCGGCATTAAAAACCATCTATAACGGAAATTATATTTATTCGGACAGGGGCTGGTTTGCCTTGCATGAATACGCCCTGAGGCATAAAATTGACTGTGAACAGACCCCACTTGAGATCTTTCACAACAATCCGTTTTCCGATGGCAATGAGATAAAATGGATCACGGAGATCTACTTGCCCTTGAAGGAATAGGTTATGATTAATAGCTTAGGTCAGGATACATAGAATGGTTTCGGGTGATTATTATTGGATTTAGAGAATTCAGATCCCTGAACTGCTTTTGAGTGAAGCGGAAAATTAAATAGCTTTCATATGAAAATTAAAAAACCAAAACTTCCATTCTGGCAAATCTGGAATATGAATTTTGGTTTTTTTGGTATTCAGTTCAGCTTTGGTCTGCAGCAAAGCAATATGAGTGCCATCTATAAATACCTGGGTGCCAATGAGGCGGATATGCCTCTGCTCTGGCTCGCCGGGCCGGTTACCGGTTTGTTGGTACAGCCTGTGGTCGGGGCCATTAGTGATGGAACCTGGTCTCCGCGTTTTGGAAGAAGAAAACCTTTTTTTCTATTGGGGGCGATCATCGCCAGCATAGCGCTGGTGATGATGCCTTATTCAGGCACCATCTGGATGGCGGCTTCCCTGTTGTGGATCCTGGATGCCGGTAACAATATAGCCATGGAACCGTACAGGGCCTTTGTGTCTGATAAACTTCACAAAAAACAACATTCCCTGGGTTTTTTGATGCAGAGTTTTTTTACCGGTTTAGGAATTACCCTGGCAAATTTTACTCCGGCCATACTTGTCTCACTCGGTTTCTTTGCCCTTACCGATAAGATGGACAATGGTATTCCCGTATCTACCTATTGGGCATTTGGTATTGGAGCGATAGCATCGATCGCTTCGGTACTCATTTCAGTTTTTACTACCAAAGAATTTCCGCCTGATGCCAAAGAACAAAAGAGGCTGCAGGAGGAAAAAAGCAAAGGCAATTTAGTAGTACGTACCTCGATGGAAATTTCGCAGGCGTTTAAGCAAATGCCCCCTGCCATGAAACAGCTCATTCCGGTAAAGTTTTTCAGCTGGTATGCTATGTTCTGTTACTGGATGTACCTAACGTCCACTTTGGCCATTACGCAATACGGCATTCCTCTGGAGGACATCAATAAAGAAGAGGTTATCAGTGGCTCTTCAGCTTATGCTTCGGCTCAAATACTTACCGGACAGGTTAATGGCACTTATAATATAATCTGCTTTCTTCTGGCCTTTGCCCTGGTTCCTCTTGCAAGCAGAATAGGGGCGAAGGGAGTACATTTTGTCAGTTTGCTCCTGGGTGGGATAGCCATACTCAGCATTCCTCTGCTGGATCACGGCAGCATTTTGTTTACGCTGCCAAATCCCTTTGGTGCGGAGAGAATTGCAATCAGTGAACTGTATTTGGCCGCGTTTGGCCTGGGCCTCACCTGGGCATCGATGATGGCCATGCCATACCAGTTGCTGGCCGGAGCAGTGCCTGCAAATAAAACGGGTGTATATATGGGTATTTTCAATATGTTCATCGTGATCCCCATGATCATCCAGATTCTGACTATGCAGTTTTTTGTTTACGACTTTCTGGGCAATGATCCGGTCAATGTGATCCGCCTGGCCGGAGTGTTTTTAATTTTGGCTGCAATATTTACACTTTTTATAAAGACCAGATCTTATACTCCTGAATAAGCTGAAAATGGATAGGTTATTAAGATCCAATTGGCTTTTTAAAAATATTGACTGAATTTCAGGAACAGGACCATTCTGATCTAAAGGAATTTATAACAAAATATATGGTTTTTAATCGCAGTGCCTGCAATGATTAGCCGTTTGGGCAGGGACATATTTTTTGCAAAAAAAAAGCTGTCTCATGTAAACGCTGAGACAGCTTCATAGTTAAGGATTTTCAAGTAAAGAACTTATTCAAACCCTAAAAAATTCCTTAAAAACCAAGATCTTTAAGGATGAAGTTTAACATTCCCCCGAAATTAAACTTCGATAATCAATATTAATTCTAACTAAATTGCATGCTCCTATGAAAAGAGATTGCTAATTAACAGATATTTTTTTTCTTGGATTATGATATAAATCAGGTTTCAATTTTTTTTTACAAAATCAGTTTTTATGGAATTTTTAATTGGTGAACTCAGCTGTTGACCGTAGTGCGAAGTCAGTATAAAAACGCTTCGGTCTGAGCATATCCAACATGTAACATTAAAACTTTCCAACTTTCAACTTTCAACTATCTCCATCTGCGATGGATTTGCTTTTTTTATAATGATAAACTAATTTCCATGACTGGATTAGCTTCGCTGATCCATAGTGCTCCGAAGTCAGAATGAAAACCAATCCATCTGCGATGGATTTGCTTTTTTTATAATAATAAACTAATTTCCATGACTGGATTAGCTATGCTGATCCATAGTGCTCCGAAGTCAGA
>Ga0209391_10001263_pt1 | contig 12995 bp, 12 predicted proteins | sample PPLLak3March2015_FD_187246 | JGI IMG/M metagenome (GOLD analysis project Ga0209391, IMG submission 187246) | Freshwater sediment microbial communities from Prairie Pothole Lake near Jamestown, North Dakota, USA - PPLs Lake P7 Core (1) Depth... | ecosystem: Environmental > Aquatic > Freshwater >... | reverse complement strand
GGAGCTTGCGGCGCGCGGTCAGTGGGTGCCCGCGGCGTCGATCGCCGCGGCGTACCAGCGCTACGTCGAGCGTCGGTACGGGCCGGCGATGGCGACCCTCCCCGGGATCGAGCGCGCTCTTCGCGATCCCGCGGCGGCTCGACCCGCGGACGCGCTGTTTCCGCCGTTCTTCGCGGGCCTCGACGCCCTGCGTGCGCCGGACCGCGCCACGGACGCTCGAGAGTCGCTCGCCGAGGTCGCGCGGGTGGCCGAGACCGTGGGCGACGCGTACGCCGCCCGCGCGCGTGACGTCGCCGCGCGGGCGCGGCGCGCGGCCGGGCTGCCCTCCGCCACTTCGTTCTCGTTCGTGATGGACTTCGGCGTCACCCAGCGCGCGCGCTGACGCCGTGATCAAGCGATGGCGCCGGCAGCGGGGCGCCCGCGCGCGCCGGGGTCAGCGATGCACGAGCACCGGGATCTTCGCGAGCGTCAGCACCTTCTGCGTCTCGCTGCCGAGCAGCATGGCGGCCAGACCATGGCGCCCGTGCGAGGCCATGACCACGAGGTCGCACTTCCGTGATCGCGCGGCCTCGAGGATCGCGTCGGCGGGAAAGTCGCTGGTCACGAGCATCGTCTCGCAGGCCACGCCGGCCTTGGCGGCGGCGCGCTCGATGACGCCGAGGTAGCGGGCAGCCGCCTGCTCGATCGCCTTCTCGCGCTCGTCCCGGGACATGTAGGCCTTGGCGAGTTGCTTGCCGAGCACCAGGGGCACGGCCGGAGGTGCCGCGTGGAAGCCCGTCACGCGCGCGCCGAGCGCCCCGGCGAGCGCGATGCCGGTGGCGATTGCCCGTTCGGAGGCGGCCGAGCCGTCGGTGGGGATCAGGATGTGCTTGTACACATAGCCCTCCGTCGCTTCGTCACTTCGAGTAGGGCAGCACCCAGACCAGCATGCCGATCACGTAGCAGACGCTTGCCGCGACGAGGGTGAACGGCACGCTCCAGGCCAGGAATTCGCGCAACGACACCTTGCGTTTCTCCTCGCGCTGGGCAATGTTGAGCGCCGCGTAGAGCGCGGGGGCGCCGGCGACCGTGAGGTTGCTGCCGAGCGTTCCCGACCAGAGCAGCATCCACCACAGCGGCCACGCCGGCACGCCGTCGGGCTGCATGTCGCGGATGGCATAGAGAAACGTCAGGATGTACGCGTCGTGCTCGACGATGCCTACGATTGGCACCGTGATCCAGTAGAGCAGCGTCGCGCCGAGGGCCAGATTCTCGATGAAGATCGGCCGCAGGAAGTCGTCGAGGTGGTCGATGATCTTCATCTTCTCGAGCCCGCCGACCAGTACGAACAGCGCGATGTAGAAGAAGATCGCGCGCCAGTCGAGTTCGCTCAGGATCTCCTCGAAAGCCGGCGGCCGGAACGTCTTCTTGAAGAACTCGAGAATGAGGACGAGCGAGATCGCGCCGGTGAGCGCGATGAAGCCCAGCTTGACGGCGAGGGTTTCCCGGAAGGCCATCGCCAGCACGGTCAGCAGGAACCAGGTGACGACGAGCGTCGCGAAGCGGCGGTTCGGGATGCGGGTCTCGATGCCCAGCGTCTCGACGTCCACCACCTGCCGCCCGCGGGCGCGGAAGCCATAGGCGTACATCGCGGCGAGCGTGACCGCGAACGTGACCATCAGGATCGGGAACGACGACGGCCGGCCGTGCTGCCAGATGAAGTCACCGAACTCGGCGCCGGAGACGCTGTGCAGCATCTGCGGCGGCAGGTCGCCGAGGAGCAGCGCGCTGCCCATGAAGTTGGCCGAGAAGCCGATCATCAGCACCACGGGCGTGACCGGCAGCTTGAGCGCGCGCGCGAGTGGCAGCGCGACCGGCGCCATCATCAGGATCACGACGACGTTGTCAACGAACATCGAGATCACGCCGGAAAGCATCGACAGGATCATCACGAGCAGACCGGGGCGCCCGCCGGAGGCCTTGAGCGCCTGCACCGAGAGCCAGCTCGGCACCCCCGATTTGCCAAAGTAGCTGGCGATGATCCAGATGCTGAGCAGGATCGCAATCACGTCCCAGTCGACCATTGTGAACGCGTCGACCTCGGTCATCACGCCGAACCACACCATCGCGACGACGCCGACGAGGGCGGCGACGGTGCTGTCGATGACGTTCGTGATGACCACGACGATCGTGACGGCGAAGATCGCAAGGGCGATCCATGCGAGGGGTTCCATCCGATCTCTCCCTGCGCGCGTGCGACGCTGTCGCCCGTCTGCCTCCGGCTACTTGACGAGCAACACTGGCACGCGCGCAAGTTGGAGGACGCGCGTCACGGTGGAGCCCATCAGGAAGTCCGCGAGCGCGGAGCGGCCCCTCGCGCCCATGACGATCTCGTCGCAGCCCAGCCTGTCTGCGAGCTTGACGATCGTCTCGGCGAGCGGCCCCACTTCGGCGTGCGCCTCGTAGCGCGCGCCGGCGGCGTCGAGGAGCTGCTTCGCCTCGGCGAGCTCCTTCTCGCTCTCGTCACGGTGGTAGCCCGCGACCTGCTCGCGGCTCACGAAGCGGGTGATGTCGCCCGGCAGCCCGGGCTGCACGTTGACCAGGTGGATCTCGGCGGCTCCGGGAAGCGCGGCGCCGCTGCCCTTGCCGACCAGGTGGCGGACGGCCCGCAGCGAACACTCGGAACCGTCGACGGGTACGAGCAGCTTTTTCATGTCGGCGTGACGGCCGTGGTTGTGCGCGGGTCGCGCGCGGCCGGAGGCGCCATTATGCCCGGCGCTCGCCCCCCGGCTTTGACCGCGCGCAATGCCGCGGGGGGACGGTGCCGGGACGCGTCAGAGCACCTCGGCGGCATGATCGGCGAGACGCGAGCGCTCGCCGCGGGTCAACGTGACGTGCCCGGAATGCGACCAGCCCTTGAAGCGGTCGACGACGTAGGTGAGGCCCGAGCTCCCCTCGGTGAGGTAGGGCGTGTCGATCTGGGCGATGTTGCCGAGGCACACCACCTTCGTCCCCGGACCGGCGCGCGTGATCAGCGTCTTCATCTGCTTCGGCGTCAGGTTCTGCGCCTCGTCGATGATCAGGAACTTGTTGATGAACGTGCGTCCGCGCATGAAGTTGAGGCTCTTCACCTTGATGCGCGAGCGGATCAGGTCGCGCGTCGCGGCGCGGCCCCACTCGCCGGCCTCGTCGTCGGTCTTGTTGAGCACGTCGAGGTTGTCCTCGAGCGCGCCCATCCACGGGTTCATCTTCTCCTCCTCGGTGCCGGGAAGGAAGCCGATGTCCTCGCCGAGCGGCACCGTGACCCGGGTCATGATGATCTCGGAGTAGACCTTGAACTCGAGCGTCAGCATGAGTCCCGCGGCGAGCGTCAGCAGCGTCTTGCCGGTCCCGGCCTGCCCGAGCAGCGTGACGAAGTCGACCTCGGGATTCATGAGCAGGTTCAGCGCGAAGTTCTGCTCGCGATTGCGCGCCGTGATGCCCCAGACGTTGTTCTTCTGGTGTGTGTAGTCCTTGAGCGTCTGCAGCACCGCGGTGCGGCCGTTCGCTTCCCTGACGATCGCGTGGAACGGCGTTTCGCCGGGCAGCTCCTGGTAGAGGAACTCGTTGGCCAGCAGCGTCGGCACGAGCGGGCCGGACAGCCGGTAGAGCGTGTGGCCGCCCTGCTGCCACGATTCCATCTCCTTGCCGTGGAGCTCCCAGAAGTCGGCGGAGAGCTCCTGCATGCCGCCGTAGAGGAGGTCGGTGTCCTCGAGCGCCTTGTCGTTGAAGTAGTCTTCGGCGGCGAGCCCGAGCGCCCGCGCCTTGATCCGCATGTTGATGTCCTTCGACACCAGCACGACGTTGCGCTTCGGGTGCAGCCGCGACAGGTGCATCACGACGGCGAGGATCTGGTTGTCGGCCTTGCCGTTGGCGAGTGACGGCGGCAGGGCGACCGCGATCGTCTCGGTCTGCAGGTACAGGCGTCCGGTGGCGGCGCCGTTGGACTTCTCGCCGAGCGGGATGCCCTGGGCGATGCCCTCGTGTTCCGTGCCGGCGGCGTGCATGGTCACGAGCTCGTCCAGGAAGCGCGACGCCTGCCGCGCGTTGCGGGCCACCTCGGTGACACCCTTCTTGTGGGCGTCGAGTTCCTCGAGCACGAACATCGGCAGGTAGATGTCGTGCTCCTCGAATCGGAACAGGCTCGTCGGGTCGTGCATCAACACATTGGTGTCGAGCACGAAGAGCTTCTCGACGTCGGGACTGGCAGCGGGACCGCGCGCACCCGATTTCTCGGTGCGGGGAGCGCTGCGGGTGGCGAGGGAGATGAGCTGGGACGGAGCGGGGCGCAGCTTGCGTTCGGCCATGAGACTCCAGAAGACGATTCGAGCGACGTAACCGAATCCTAGCGGGGGAGGTGGCGGGGCACAAGCGCTCGCGGTCGGGTGTCCACGATCCCGCAAGTGCTTGTGGTGTCGACGCCAAGCTGCTCTCGGCGCCTGCCGGGCCACGCCCGCGCCGCCTGCGATCACGCGGATTGCCGTACGTCCGTCCCGACGGCCCGCACGGCGGGCACGGCATGGGGCTTGCGTGTGGACTTGATCCCGCGCAATGGCCGTCGGTGACGGCGTTTCGACAATCGCAGGATCGAGTGGATGGAGACGCAAGTGACCGGATGGAAGCACGTTGCGGCCTTGGCCGCGCTGGCGATCGCGGAGGCAGTCGCTGCCGCCGACGATGGACGCGTCCTCGTCGGACAGACCGTCGCGCTGTCGGGTTCGATCGCCGAGCATGGCAACGCGGCCGCGACCGGTGCCCGCGTGCTGTTCGAGTCGGTGAACGCTGCGGGCGGCGTCCACGGCAGGCGCATCGTCGTCGTTGTCGAGGACGACGCCGGCGACGCGAAGCGCGCCGCCGAGAATACCCGGCGCCTGATCGAGCGCGAGGGCGTGATCGCGATGTTCGGCGGCGTCGAGGGCGGGCCCTGCGTCGCGAGCCTCAGGGAGGCCGCGGCGCTTGGCGCACCGCTCGTTGCATGCATGGCTGGCGCGCCCGAGATGCGCGAGCCGTTCAACGCGTGGAGCTTCCCGGTGCGGGCCCCGCACCTCGAGGAGTTCGCGAAGCTCCTCGACGTCGCGAAGACCTATGGCTACGGGCGCGTGGCGTTCTTCCACGCCGATTCCGACACAGGCCGACGCCATCTCGCCAACGTGCAGAAGCTTGCCGCGGCACGATCGATCGAGGTGGTGCCCGTGGTCGCGCGCTCCGGCGCGACCCCCGAGTCGCTGGCCCAGGCGATCGGCGCCGCGAAGGTCGATGCGGTCTTCAACCACGGTTCCTACGCCGTCTATGCGCCCGCGATCAAGGCGGCGAAGGCCGCGGGCATCCGGCCGACGTTCATGGCCGTCAACTCCGGCGCGGCGCAAATGGCGGCCTTGCTCGGCGCCGACGGCAAGGGTCTGATCTTCACCCAAGTGGTGCCGTTCCCGTGGTCGGTGGCCGTACCGGTGGTGAAGGAGTACCAGCAGGCGCTGGCGCGGCACGCCGCGGGAGTCGCACCCTCGTTCTCGGGACTCGAGGGCTACCTGAGCGCAAAGGTGCTGGTCGCGGGTCTGCGCGCCGCGGGACGCGATCCCACGCGGGAGCGACTGCAGAAGGCGCTGGAGAGCCTGGGTTCGATGGACCTCGGCGGCATGACGGTCCGCTATTCGCCCACCACCCACGCCGGGTCGACGTTCGTCGACACGGTGATCGTGGCGAGCGACGGCCGCTTCTCGCGGTGACGGGAGCCGCCGTCTAGCCTCGCTTCTGCGCCGCCGCGGGAGCGTAGATTCCCGGGGTCGATCCCGCGATCGGGACGGCCCCCGCGACACGCGCGTAGAAGTCCGCCGGTCCGACGCCGCCGATGATCGCGTACGCGTAGCCGGCCTCGCGCATCGCGGCGAGCGCCGCGAGCGTCAGCGCCGCGCCGGTGCCCTGACCGCGGTCGTCCGCGGCGACGCCCGCCGGTCCGAAGAAGTTGCGGCAGGTCACGTCGTGGCACGCGAAGCCGCGAACGGCGTCGTCCCGGATCGCGACGAAGCAGGCGATCGGCTGGCGGTCGAACGCGGCCAGGCACTCGGCAACCCAGCCTTCGCCGAATGTCGCGCGCACGAACGCGACGAGCCGCTCGCGCTCCCGGTGCAGGGCGCGCCGGATGCGCACGCCCGATCGCTCCGCTCGCGCGATCGCCGCTGCCGGGTCGGGCAGCGCGTAGAGGCGCACCAGCATGTCCGCCATCGGAGTGGAGCGCGCGTGGCCGGCAGCCGATCCCGGTCAGAGCGAGCGCACGAAGGCCAGCACTTCGTCGACGTGGCCGGGCACCTTCACGCCGCGCCACTCCTTTGCGATCTTGCCGTCGCGGTCGATCACGAACGTGGAGCGCTCGATGCCGCGCACCTCGCGGCCGTACATGTTCTTCATCTTGATCACGCCGAACTTCTCGCAGAGCTTCTCGTCCGGGTCCGCGACGAGCTCGAAGGGGAACGCCAGCTTGGCCTTGAAGTTCTCGTGCGACTTGAGCGAGTCGCGCGAAGCACCCACCACGACGGCGCCGGCCTTGCGAAACGCGTCGTGCAGGTCACGGAAGTCGGCGCCCTCGGTCGTGCATCCCGGCGTGTTGTCCTTCGGATAGAAGTAGAGCACGACGATGCTGCCCGCGTGGGCGGAAAGGCGGAACGGGCCGCCGGTCGAGGCGGCTTCGAAGTCGGCGATGTTGCGACCGGGCATGGCAGGGTGTCCTCGGTGGTGGGGCGGGGGCGGCGAAAGGCCGGTCCACGTTCGCTAGGCGGCGCGCGCGAGATCGACGTCGGCGAGGAATTCCCGCCCCTGCAGCAGCACGGTGCCATCGCGTCCGGGCAGCGTACCGAACTCGACCTCGCAGCGCGGCAGGGCAAGGGGCTCGACGGCGTCGCGCAGGGTGCGCACCGGCACCAGCCGATAGCCCTGGGCCTTCCACCCGACGAGGAGCTGCTCGAGCACGGGTGCAAGCCGCCGTCCCTCGAGCCCGGCACGCAGCGTGAACACGTGACCTGCAGCAGGCGGCTCCGCCGTGCGCTCGAGCAGGTGCGCCGCGACGTTGTCGATCGACACGCCATGCTGCGCGAGGAGCTCGGGGAGCGTCGGCAACGTCGTCGGGAACTGGGGGCAGCGGATCAGCTCGCCCCGCCACACCGGCAGATGCGGATGCGTGCCGCGACCGTCGCTCGCGTAGTCGAACGCGAGCCGCTGCGTCATGCGCAGCGCGTGCGCGCTCATCTGCCACCCGGCGGCCGCGTGCACGCCGGGCGGCTCGCCGAGGACCTCGGCATAGCGATCCACCCCGCGCTGCATCTCGGCCTCGGTCCACGCCGCGGCGGCAGCCGCGGCGCGGGCTTGCCACCGCACCGGCGCCCAGGCGTGCAGTCCGGTCTCGAATCCGGCGTCGCGCACGCGACGCATCACCTCGCCTGCGCGCCGGCCGATATCCGGTGGCGGCAGCAGCGTGCCGTAGAAGAGCGCGCCGAAGCCATAGTCCGCGGCGCCGCCCTGGGCGAGCACGCGCAGGGCGGCGCGGCCCGTCAGGTCGGGTCCCACGCTGAAGACGAACGTGGCGCCGGCATCGTGCCGGCGCAGGACCTCGACGAGGTTCGGCGCGCCCTCGCGCGTTGCGCGCAGCGTGTCGACGTCGATCTTGAGCGCGAGCTTCATCGCGTTGGGGGATCCCGCGGTCTCCGACCTGCGGCCCGGGCACGGGACGCGCGGAGAGCGGGGCGGATTCTACACGCGCTCCGCGCCGGGTCCGCATCGATCGCAAGGGGCGGGCCGGGGACGGCACCCGCTTCGACCATGGCGATGAAGCCGCGTTCCAGCGCCCGCGTGAAGCCTGCGACGTCGCAGAGCGGCGAGGCGGCGACGCGACGGGCACGCTCGAGTCGCGCGCGGGCATCCGACGCGCCGGCGGCGAGCTCGATCGCAATCGCCACGTAGGTGTCCGGATCCGCGGCGACCTGCGCGTCCTCGCCGGCGGCACGACAGAGCGCAGCGCCCTGGCGGCCGATCATCGTGCGGCCATGCAGCGTGACCACGGGGACGCCGTGCGCGAGGGCGTCGCAGGTGGTGACCCCGCCGGTGAACGGGAACGGGTCGAGCGCGACGTCGATGCCCGCATAGGCCTCGTGCAGCGCTTCGAGCGGCACGAACGGCTCGAAGCTGACGCGCTCGACCGGCACGCCCAGCACGCGCCAGCGATCCCGGACGAAATCGATCGTCGAGGCGGCCCGGTAGGCCGCCGAACGCAGTGACAGCCGCGAGCCCGGGATCGCCGTGAGGATTCGTGCCCAGGTCCGCGCCACGTCGTCCGTGTGCTTCGCATGCCGATTGAACGAGCCGAACGTCACGTAACCGCGGCGCGATGCGGGGGGCGGCGTCGCGCGGATCGGCAGCGGGGGGCGGTAGGCGAAGCGCGCGTGCGGCAGCAGCACGAGCCGCTCGCCGAAGGCTGGCGCTTCGTCGCGTGGCGTGTGGACGGCGTCGCTCAACAGGAAGTCGATCGCCGGGACGCCGGAGGCATCGAACGCGTCGAGCCAGGCGGCCTGCACCCGGACCGGGCGGTGGGCGAGGAGTGGCAGCCGGTTGCCGGGCGCGTGCCCGGTGAGGTCGACCAGCAGGTCGAGATCCTCGCCCGCGATCGTTTCGAGCGCCTGCGCATCGTCGCGCGGGAGATCGTGCCAGCGGTCGACGGCGCGACGCACGCGTTCCGCGATCGGTCCCTGCGCGGCATGCGACGCGAACGCGACGACTTCGAAGCGCTCGCGGTCGTGGGCCTCCAGCACCGGCAGCAGCAGCGCACCCGGCGGCGCGTCGCCGAACCGCGGCGACAGGTAGCCCACGCGCAGTCGTGCCCGGGCCGGCGCTGTGGCAAGCGTGCGTTGCGGGCCCCGCGCGTGACGGCGTGCCCACGCGCTGCGCGCATCGTCCAGTCGGGTGCGCACAGCGGGCGAGTCGTCGTACTGGAGCTCGAGGAGGAGCGCCGAACCGCCCGCTGCGTTGCCCGGCTGCAGGTCCACCGCACGGACGAGGTCCTCGCGCGCTTCGCGATGCAGCGCGAGGCTCGACCGGTGCGCGGCGCGCGCGAAGTGCAGCGTCGCATCGTCGGGGGCGAGCTCGATCGCACGGTCGAGCCGTGCCACCGCCTCGGGGAGCCTCGCGGCGACGCCGTGCAACGCTGCCGCGCGTGCCAGCGGCCGCGGGTCGCTCGGCGCGACGTCTGCCGCGCGCTCGTAGGCCGCAAGTGCAGCGGCCACGGCGCCGCGCGCCTCCTGCACCAGCCCGAGATTCCACCACGCCGCGAACATTCCGGGTACTGCGGCGGCCTGCGCCTCGTACCAATGCGCCGCGTCGTCGAGCCGGCCCTCGTCGTGCCAGGTGACCGCGATCTGGAACCGCGCGGCCGTGTCGTCCGGGAACGACGCGAGCAGCGACTGCCAGCGCGCGCGCGCCGCTGCCTTGTCGCCACTGGCCGCGAGCGCGAGCGCGGTCGCGTGGTACAGCGCGCGGCAGTCCGGTCGCAATGCGAGGGCGCGGCCCAGCGTGGGCAGCGCCTTTTCCGGTTCGCCACGGCGGCGCAGCAGTTCGCCCTCGAGCGCAAGCGCCTCGGGGGAGCCGGCGGGCGCACCTGCCCGAGCGGCGTCGAGGCGCGCCGCGTCGCGTGACGTGAGCAGCGCGTCGAGTTCCGCGGCAATCATCGATGGCGCCCCGCGCCTGTGGTGCACACGCGGCTACGCGCCCCGCGCGACGAGCCAGACGCCCAGCACGATGAAGCCGATACCCAGCCAGCGGCTGGCCGTCACCACCTCGCCGAAGAGGTAGTGCGCGGCGATGGCGTTGAGCACGTAGCCGAGCGACAGCATCGGGAAGGCGATCGAAACCGGTACGCGCGACAGGCCGATGATCCAGACGACGAGGCTCACCATGTAGATCACCACGCCGCCGACGAAGTGCGGCTCGGTCGCCATGCGCCACAGCGTCGCGGCCCAGTCGTCGCGGGTCAGCGTGATCACGCCGAGCGCGTTGGTGCCGGCCTTGAGCAGCAGCTGCGCCCCGGTGTTCATGAGCACGGCGGCGAACAGGAACGCGAAGGCGGCAAGGGTCACGGCGGACGCAGGCGAGCGGGAGGCGGCGCTGGAATGATCGCACAGCTCACCCTGGCGGCACGCGTGCTAGATTCACCGCATGGACCCAGCGACCGAGGGGCTGTCGATCGCCGCGGCGACGGTGGACGACCTCGCCACCGTGGCGCGGCTCGCGGGCGTGATCTGGCGCCGCCACTACCCCGGCATCATCACGCACGAACAGATCGACTACATGCTGGCGCGGGGCTATGCCGAGCCCGCGCTGGTGCCGTTCCTCGAAACGCCGGGCGCCGGCCTCGCGATCGCGCGCGCCGGCGGGGAACCGGTGGGCTTCGCCGCGTGGTGTCGGGCCGGGGAGGCGAGGACCACCAAGCTCGACAAGCTCTACGTGCTGCAGCAGTTGCACGGTCGCGGCGCCGGCCGGCGCCTGATCGGGCACGTCGAGGCCGCCGCGCGGGCCGACGGCGCGTCCACGCTGGTGCTCAACGTCAACAAGCACAACGCGGCGTCGATCGGGTTCTACCGACGCTGCGGGTTCGAGGTGCGCGAGTCGGTGGTCGTCGACATCGGTCGCGGATTCGTGATGGACGACTTCGTCATGGCGAAGCCGATCGGGGCTGCGGCCGGTCCCGACCTGCGATAATCGGCGCCTCACGCACTGCCGTCGCCATGCCGAAGCCGCTCACGCTGTACGACAACTACGAACGCGCGCTGCGTCCGTTCGTGCCCCTCGAGCCTGGTGGCCCGGTCGGCGTCTACACCTGCGGGCCGACGGTCTACGACTACCAGCACATCGGCAACTTCCGCACGTTCCTGTTCGAGGACCTGCTGAAGCGCGTGCTGCGCTGGAACGGCTACCGGGTGCGGCACGTGATGAACATCACCGACGTGGGCCACCTCACCTCCGACGCCGACACCGGCGAGGACAAGATGGAGAAGGGTGCGCGGCGCACCGGCATGACCGCCTGGGAGATCGCGCAGCTCTACACGGACGCCTTTCTCGCGGACATGACGGCGCTCCACATCGAGTCCCCGGACGTGCTGTGCCGGGCGACCGACCACGTCCGCGAGCAGATCGAGTTCATCGCCGACATCGAGCGCAAGGGCTTCGCCTACGCCACGGCCGACGGCGTCTACTTCGACACGTCGAAGCAGCCCGGCTACGGACGTCTCGCGCGCCTCGACAAGGACGGGCTCGCCGCCGGTCACCGGGTCGAGCAGGGCGAAAAGCGGCATCCGACGGACTTCGCGCTGTGGAAGTTCTCGCCGCCGGGCGAGCAGCGGCAGATGGAATGGGACAGTCCCTGGGGCACGGGCTTCCCGGGCTGGCACATCGAGTGCTCGGCGATGGCCCAGAAGTACCTCGGCGACTGGTTCGACATCCATTGTGGCGGCGAGGACCACATCCCGGTCCACCACACCAACGAGATCGCGCAGACCGAGGCGCGCGTAGGCACCCGGCTCGCCAACTTCTGGATGCACGGCTACTTCCTGCTCTCGAACGACGCCAAGATGGCGAAGTCTGCCGGTGAATTCCTGCGCATCGCCTCGCTCGCAGAGCGCGGCTACGACCCGATCGCGTTTCGGTACCTGTGCCTCACCGGTCACTACCGCAGCCAGCTCAACTTCACGTGGGAGGCGCTCGACGCGGCGCAGACCGGGCTCGACCGCATGCGGCAGGGCTTCCACGCGCTGCCCGTCGAGCCGGCGGCGCAGGCCGACCCGGCGCTCGTCGAGCGTTTCACGGAAATGCTGAACGACGATCTCAACCTGCCGCGGGCGCTCGCGGTCGCGTGGGAGGCGCTGCGCGGCGACGCGCCGGCGGCGGTGAAGCGCGCGACGCTCGCGAAATTCGACGAGGTCCTGGGGCTTGGCCTTGCGACCTGGCAGCCGCGGGCGGTCGAAGTGCCCGCGGACATCGAGGCGCTCGCGAAGGCGCGCGCGGACGCCCGCAAGACGAGGAACTGGGCGGACGCGGACCGGCTGCGCAAGGCATTGGCCGACGCCGGGTGGGACGTCGAGGATCGCGCCGACGGCTTCGCGCTGAGGCCCAGATGAGACGCCAACGAGGCGCCATCGGGACGCGGACGAGACGCCGATGAGAACGCACGATCGGCGTCGGTCGGTTACGGCGCACGGCGCAGAGGAGGGAGCATGAAGCTCGCCACGTTGCGCGACGGCAGTCGCGACGGACGGCTCGTCGTCGTGAGCCGCGACCTCGCGCGCTGCGTCGAAGTGCCGGAGATCGCGCGGACGCTGCAATCCGCACTCGACGACTGGACGCGGACCGCGCCGGCGCTCGGCGTGATCTCGGGCGAACTCTGCGCCGGCCGCCTGTCCGACGCCGTGCGCTTCGATGCGGCGGCCGCCATGGCGCCGCTGCCGCGCGCGTACCAATGGGCGGACGGCTCCGCGTACCTGAACCACGTCGAACTCGTGCGGCGCGCGCGGGGGGCGACGATGCCCCCCGAGTTCTGGACCGACCCGCTGATGTACCAGGGGGCGTCCGACCACATGCTCGGGCCCTGCGAGGACATCGCGCTTCGCGACGAGGCATGGGGCATCGACTTCGAGGCCGAGGTCGCCGTCGTCACCGGCGACGTTGCGATGGGCACGCGCGCGGCGGAGGCGCTCGGTCGCGTCCGCCTGCTGATGCTCGTCAACGACGTGAGCCTGCGCAACCTGATCCCGGCGGAACTCGCCAAGGGCTTCGGCTTCTTCCAGTCGAAGCCCGCGTCGGCGTTCTCGCCCGTGGCCGTCACGCCCGACGAGCTGGGTGCGGCCTGGCGTGACGGCAAGGTGCACCTGCCGCTCGTCACGCATCTCAACGCCGCGCTGTTCGGCCGGCCGGACGCGGGCGTCGACATGACGTTCGGGTTCGGCGAC
>Ga0209391_10001262_pt1 | contig 13000 bp, 8 predicted proteins | sample PPLLak3March2015_FD_187246 | JGI IMG/M metagenome (GOLD analysis project Ga0209391, IMG submission 187246) | Freshwater sediment microbial communities from Prairie Pothole Lake near Jamestown, North Dakota, USA - PPLs Lake P7 Core (1) Depth... | ecosystem: Environmental > Aquatic > Freshwater >... | reverse complement strand
GAGGCCGAAGCTGATCGCCGGGCCGAACACCGGATCGCGCACTGCGCCGATCATGAGTTCGCGACCATGGCGCTCGACGTACATCGCCTCGATCAGCACGCCGTCGAGCCGCGCGTCGGGCCGCGCAGTGGCGACGTCGCGCAGCATGTTGACGTAGCCGTCGCGCACGCTGCGCGCGTCCGTCCGCCCGAGCCGCACGCCGCCCACGTCGGTCTTGTGCGCGATGTCGGGCGACAGGATCTTCATCGCGACCGGGTACCCGATTTCGTCTGCGATGCGGACGGCGTCTTCAGCCGAGTGCGCCGGACGGCTCTGGATGACCGGTATGCCGAAAGCGGCGAGCAGGGACTTCGACGCTGCGGGGTCGAGCCACTCGTTGCCCGCCGCACGCGCGGCATCCAGCAGCGATTGCGCCGTGGCCAGGTCGGGTGACGTTGCCGCGGCGAGGGGCGCCGGCACTTGCAGCAGCTGCTCCTGGTTCGCGGTGAATAGCGCCAATGCAGCGATGGCGTCCACGGCTGCCTCGGGTGTCGGAAATGTCGGGATGCGGTTCTCGGCAAAGCGCTGGCGCGCGCGCGTCACGGCCTCGCCCCCCATCCAGCAGGTGAAGACGGGCTTGCGCTGGGCGCGCGCGACTTCGATCAGGTCGAGTGCGAACTGGTCGGCATCGGTCAGGGCAAATGGCGTCAGGATCGCGAGCAGCGCGTCGACTTGCGTGTCCTGCAGGCACAGCCTTGCGGATTCCGCGTACTGCCCTGCGGAGGCGTCGCCCCGGACATACACCGGATTGCCTTCCCGTGCGCTGGGCGGCAGCAGCGTGCGGAGCTGCGCCAGCGTCGTGCTTTCCAGCGAGGCCAGTTCCAGCGCGCGCACGGCCATGCGATCCGCCGCCAGTTGCCCGGGCCCGCCCGCGTTCGTGACGATGCCGAGTCGGCGGCCCCGGAGACGTGCGCCCGCGCCAAGCGTGCTGGCGGCGCTGAAGAGCTGCGACAGGTCGCGGATCCGCAGGACGCCGGCGCGCCGCATCGCCGCGTCGAATACGTCGTCGCCGCCGACCAGCGACCCCGTGTGGAACGCGATGCTGCCGCGCGATTCGAGTGACCGGCCCGCTTTCATCACCACGACGGGCTTGACCCGCGCCGCCGCGCGCAATGCGCTCATGAAGCGTCGGGCACCGCCGACACTCTCCAGGTACAGCATGATCCCGTCGGTCGAGCCGTCGCGGACGAGGAAGTCGAGCACCTCCGCGCAGCCGATGTCCGCGTCGATCCCGGTCGAGATGACCGTCGAGAACCCGACGTGGCGTGAGCGAGCCCAGTCGAGTGTCGCCGCGCACAAGGCGCTTGATTGCGAAACGAGGGCAAGCCGGCCCGGCATGGGCAAGGCACCGCCGCAGGCCGCGTTCAGGCCCATGTCGGTCCGGATCACGCCGAAGGAGTTCGGGCCGAGCAGGCGCAGGCCGTAACGCCCGGCCACCGCCAGCACCTCGCGCTCGAGCGCGGCACCTGGCTCGCCGCCTTCACGGAAGCCCGCCGCGACGATCACTGCGCCGCGCACGCCGCGCTCGCCGCAGTGCTCGAGCACCTGCGGAACAGTTTCCGGTGGCGAGGCAATCACCGCCAGGTCGACAGCCTGCGGCAGCGAACGCACGTCCGGGAACGTGGCGACGCCCCCGAGCGACGGGTGACGGGGATTGACGAGGTAGACAGGCCCACGGAACCCACTTTCCAGCAGGTTGCGGCGCAGGACGTCGCCGATCGAGCCCGGCGCTTCGCTCGCCCCGACGAGGGCGACGGAACTGGGCCGCAGCATGGCCTCGATGCGTTGCGCAGTCATGAGTCGATTGTACGCCTGCAGGCAGGGGGAACTTGCGCATGCTAGCCGGCGCCTTTTGCAGGATCATTGCGGCTCACCGCAAATGGAGCTGCCCATGGCCGTCGCCTTCGTGACCCACTCGCACTGCCACCTGCACCGGATGGGCGACGAACATCCGGAACGACCGGCGCGCCTGAACGCCGTCGAGGACGCGCTGCACGCGTGCGGCCTGTACGACCTGCTGCAGCACCACGAGGCCCCGCGCGCCACCGTCGAGCAGCTCACCCGGGTGCATCCGCTCGGCTACGTCGAAGACCTGGCCAACCGCTCGCCAGCGGAGGGGCTCGCCCACATCGACCCCGATACCTGGATGTGTCCCGACACGTTCGAGGCGGCGCTGCGAGCCGCCGGGGCCAACATACTGGCGACCGACCTGGTGCTCAGTGGCCAGGCCGCGCGCGCGTTCTGCAACGTCCGGCCTCCCGGTCATCACGCGGAGCGTGCGCTCGCCATGGGGTTCTGCTTTTTCAACAACGTGGCGGTGGCGGCCCGGCACGCGCTGGAGCAGCACGGACTCGAGCGAGTCGCGATCCTCGATTTCGACGTGCACCTCGGCAACGGCACCGAGGACATCTTTCGTGACGATCGCCGGGTGCTGCTCTGCTCGTCGTATCAGTATCCGCTGTGGCCGGACCTGAACCCGCCGACGCTGCCGGGACGCGTCATCAATTGCCCCTTGCCGCCCGGCAGCGGCAGCGATGCGTTTCGCGCAGCTGTGCAGCAGCACTGGTTGCCCGCGCTGGAGGCTTTCGCGCCGCAGCTGTTGCTCATCTCCGCGGGCTTCGACGCGCACGCAGCGGACGACATGTCGCACCTGCGGCTCACGACCGCGGATTACGCGTGGGTCACGGCAGAGGCGTGTGGCATCGCCGATCGCCACGCGCAGGGCCGCATCGTCTCGACGCTCGAAGGTGGTTACGAACTCGGTTCGCTCGGCGCGAGCGCAGCGGCACACATCGCAAAGCTCGCCCTCGCCTGAATGCTTACACCAATACGGACACGCTTGCGCGCCGCGTGACTGGACGCGCGGCGCGGCAACCCGCAGAATGACGGCGCGCGCGTAGATTTTTTCTCTGCGCGATCGCTCCGCCGCGCTGTTGCCACCAAGTCACATCTTGCGGGTTCAGTCCACCAGCGCGGCGGGGCGAACTTCCACTCGCGACTTCACCCTCGATCATCCACCCCGTGCACGACTTGCGCGCTGCAGCTGCAGCCCGTCAGCGCCGGCTTCCCGCGTACAGGTCGAACAGCAGCAGCTTGCATGGAATGCTGCCGTTCATCAGCGCGATCGTGCGCGAGGGCCTGAGCCCGATCGCCTTGTAGGGCGAAGCCGCCGCCGCCAGGATCGCCGCGCGCCAGCCGGCAAAGCGCTGCTTCAGCGTATCGCCCACTTCCTCGTACAGTTGCCGCACGTCCGCGTCGGTGCCGCCGATGCGATCGCCGTAGGGAAGGTTGGTGACCAGCAGACCCGAATCGGCCGGCGGCGCCACGTCCTGCACGCGGGCCACCTCGAACTGCACGTACTTCTCGACGCGCGCCTTGAGCGCGCTCTTGCGGGCCATCTCGACGAAGTCGGCCCGGATATCGGAGGCGACGACGAGAGCGGGCGGCGCCTCGAGTTTCTCAGCCCGGATCCGGTCCTGCGTTGCGCGCCACAGCGCGCGGTCGAAGTCCGTGAGCCACTCGAAGTAAAACTCGCCTTTCTTGCGATGGATCTGCGGCGCCTTGCGCACTGCGATCATCGCCGCCTCGATGGCGAGCGTACCGCTGCCACACATCGGATCCAGGAACGTCTGGCTGCCGTCGTAGCCAGCGAACTGCAGGATGGCGGCAGCCAGCGTTTCCTTCAGCGGCGCGGGGTGGCCCTGCTCACGATAACCGCGCTTGTGCAGCGACTTGCCCGACGTGTCGAAGCTGAGCATGCAACGTCCGCGCGCAACGTGCGCTACGACAACCACCTTGGGGGCGTCGGTATCCACGGGAGGCACCGCCCCGTCACCGCGACCGAAAGCCTCCCGGATGCCTTCGCGCACCTGCGTGATGACCTGCTTCGGCGTCAGCCCTCCCCCCTCGTCCCCCGTGCTCTCCACCATGAAGCCGTGGCGGGCGTCGAACCACTCGGGCCAGTGCAGGCGGCGCACTTGCGAGCGCAGCATCGCGGGCGTGTGCGCCGGCACCTCGCGCAGCACGCGCAGGATCCGGCTCGCGGTGCGCACGCGCAGATGCAGCTCGTAGAACTGCTCCGGGGTGGCCTCGAACAGCACCGCGCGAAACGTGGGTTTCAGGTCTGCGGCGCCCAGCGCCGTGAGCTCGGCCACCAGCGCGGGCTTGGCCTCCTCGGGGCAGGTTGCGATCAGTTGCATGGATGAGTCACCGACGGCGCCGGGGTGCCAGCTCGCCCAGCACGCCGTCGCCTTCGAACCGCGTCGAAAACCCCGCGTGACGCAGGCGCTTCGCCACTTCCTGCGGCACGTCCCGGCCGCTCGTGAGGCGGTTTGGCTCGCCGGTGTAATGAAACAGGCGACCTGTGGGCTGCAGCACGCGCGCGAGGTGATCGTAGAAAGCCTGCGAATACAGTTCGCCAGCCAGTCCGAATCGCGGCGGGTCGTGCAGGATCGCCCCGAACGCACGGTCGGGCAGCGCTGCGATGCACTCGCTGATGTCACCCTGGGTGACTGCCAGTCGCGGGTCGGACGGTGGAGACCACGGATTCAGGCCGCGCAACCACAGCACGTCGGGATTGATTTCGAACGACTGCACCTGTGCCGCGCCACCGGCGAGGCACCACGCAGCGAAGTAGCCCAGGCCCGCGCACGTATCGAGCACGCGCTTGTCCCGCGGGCTGATCAGGTCGACCTTGCGCCGTGCATCGTCGTAGGGTGATACGTGCCGCGTCGGCAACATCTTGACGCCGTCGATCTCGAACGTCGGCGCGCCCCACTCGCTCGGCACCAGCTTGAGCAGTGAGGTGCCGAAACGGGCGACGGGCTCGAACCCTGCGCCCGTCCAGTAATAGATGGTCCGGTCCCGGCAGCGCTCGAGATACGGATAGTCATGACCCTGCCAGTGCCAGTGCGTTGGCGTGATGGCCACGAGCGTCTGCGATCGCTCGAGGTCGAGCGAACAGGCCACGCTCCGTTCGTCGTGGCGCCGCGCCTCGAGCAGCCGTTCATTGACCTCCGCCGTCAGCAGCGGACCGGGCGACGACGCCTCGGCTGCGACGAACGTTGCCACTCCGCGCACGTTATCCAAGCCTGTGGCGCAATCCCGCTGCGCGCGCGGCGAGCCGGCCCAACGCCTTGGGGCTGTAAGGAGGATCGATCTGCGCCATCGTGAGCTGGTAGACCGCTTCCTTGCCAGCCGCGAAGGCCGGAACGGCCACGACCGTGCGTCCTGCGATCAGGAACGTATCGAGGTCGCCGAACGCCACCAGCAGCGGCGTTCGCGCCGGCCGGAATGGGCGCAGTGCGCGACCTGCAGCCGCGCGTTCGATGTTGCCGGCGGCGCAATCGCCCATCTCGAGCGCATGGAACGCCTGCTTGGCCAGCATGCGCGGCAAACCAGCCGCGTCGCCGATCACGAACACGTTATCGAAGCGGCGGCTGCGCAGCGTCCACTCGACTGCCGCCCACTGGCGTGGGCCGGTGGCGAGTCGCGCTGCAACGAGCAAAGGCGGCGCAACCGCACCGCCCGTCCAGATGGTGAGATCGGATCGCAGTCGCTCCCCGCCGCGCAGATGGACGGCGCCCGGCGTCACCTTGGCCACTGGAACCCCGGTGTGAATGCGCACGTTGAGCCCGGCGCAATGCTTGCGCACGGCCGCATCGATGCGCGCGGAGGTGCTGGCCATCAGCCGCGGCCCGGCCTCGACGAGGTGCACGAGCATCTGGGTTCGGGAACGATAACGCCGCAGGATCTCGCCGAGCGCTTCGATGCCCACGAAGCCGCCGCCGACGATCACGACCGAACTGGGCCGGCGGGCACGGCCAAGCGCGGCCAGCCGGCGGCGAATCAGTTCGCAATCATCGACGTTCTTGAAGGGCAGCGCGTGGCGCTCCGCACCCTGGACACCATGTGTTTCGTTGCAGCCGCCGATCGCCACGATGCAGTAATCGAAGCGATGCTCGACCCCCGCTGCAGTCTCGAGACGGCCGTGCTTCGCATCGATGCTCGCCACTGCTGCCTGCACGAAGCGGTGCCCGGCACGAGCCACCAGTCGTCGCCGCGACAGGCGCAATTCCGTCGGCCGCTTGGTCCCCGAGAGCAGTTCGTGGATGTTGGGCAGCCACTCGAACCACGGCGACGGATCGAAAACCGTCACGTCGAATTCGACGCCGAGCCGCTGGGCAGCGCGCAAGCCCGCGAAATTGGCACCGATGATCGCAACGCGGGGCCTGGCGGGGGCGCGGGCCGGTGCAACAGGTCGACGTCGCGTGGGGGGCATATCCGGGTCCGGAGCAAGCAACAAATCGCAGTGTAGACTGGATGCTCATCGCCCGCGGAGTTCGCATGCAAAGCATCAAGACGTTCCTCAAGGCCACGCTCGTGGGCGGGCTCATGTTCCTGGTGCCCGTCGTCCTGCTGTTGGTCGTGCTCAGCAAGGGACTGCAGTACGCCGACCGGTTGGCCGTGCCGCTGGCGAAGTTGCTGCCGGTCAGCCAACTGGGAGGCGTGGCGGTGACGACGCTGCTCGCCGCTTGCATCCTCGTACTCGTAGCGCTAATTGCCGGGTTGGCCGCTCGGACAGGGCCGGGCCGGCGCTTGACGCACTGGTTCGAGGAATCGCTGCTCGGCAGCCTGCCGCAGTACCGGATGGTCAAGTCGATGGCCGAAGGCCTGACCCAGATCGAAGATGGCGAGGGATTGCATCCCGTGCTGATGCGCGGCGACGAAGGCTGGATGCTCGGCTACCAGGTCGAGGTTTTGCCGGACGACTGGCGCGTCGTGTTCCTGCCTGCCTCGCCCACACCGATGTCGGGCAACGTGATCTACGTCGAGGGCGCGCGCGTACAGGCGCTGTCGATCTCGATGCGCGAGGCGATGGTGCTGGTCAAACGGCTGGGCATCGGCTCGGCGGCGAGCCTGAGCGGTGTCTCGCTCGGCGCGAGCGGCGGGGCTCGCGCGCCCGTCTGATCAGGGCGCGTCGCCGCCGCGCGCCCGGGCGACGAGCACGGCCACCTGCGGATCGTCCGGATAAGCCGCTGCCAGCCTGCGAGCCGTGGCTTGTGCCTCCTGGCGTCGGCCTGCCTCGAGCTGGAACGACGTCAGCGCCATCAGCAGCTCCCGATCATACGGCCAGCGCCGTGCCGCCTCTGCGAGCCTGCGAATCGATTCATCGACCGCACCGCTCGAATGCAGGGCCACCGCATGGACGTACGCGTAGCGGGAGGTTTCCGGATCGAGTTCGACTGCACGCCTGAGCGATCCCAACGCGAGTTCCTGTTGCTGCAGCCGCACCCGGGCCAGGCCTAGTGCGTGATGCAGCGTTGCGCTCATCGGCACCCGTTGCAGACCTTGCTGCAGCAGGTCGGCCGCCTCCTGGTCGCGCCCCAGGGTGCGCAGCAGGTCCGCACCATTCACGTAGGCGGGGACGAAATCGGGATCGAGCTGGATCGCCTGCATGAACAGGCCCTGTGCCGCAACGGGATCACCCGTGGCCGCCTTGAAGCTGCCGAGCGCCACGCGCGACTCGGGCCGATCGGCCGTGTATCGCAGCGTAGCCTCGTATTCCTGCGCCGCGCCCTGCCAGCGCGGCAGCAGTTCCTGCGGCAACCTGTCCTGGCCGCCCGCGAGCGAGCGCGCGGCCTCGATCCGCACCGCGCGTGTTGCGTCTCCCAGCAGCGGCGCGACGACGTCAGCGCGTATCTCAGGCGGCATCGCATCGGCGAGCTGCAGGGTGGCCAGGCGCACCAGCGGGCTCGGGTCGGTGGTCAGCTCCTGCGCAAAATCGCGGGTGAAATGACCGCTGCCTGCCAGGCGCGCCAACGCCGACGCGCGCACCAGCGGCGGCTGCGACACGTCACCGGCAATGCCACCCAGACGCTCGAGCGCCGTCGGCTCGCCGGTCGCGGCGTCGCGAAACGCCGCGGCAAACGTCTGGTAGCCCGCGGCGTCGCGGCCGAGCCAACCGCGCACGGCCTGCGCCGCCCATTGCGCGTCGCGGTCGGTGTGGCAGCTGTTGCAGGCGTTGGGCACGCCGAGCTGCACGCTCTCGTCCGGCCGGGGCACACGCATGCTGTGATCGCGGCGCGGATCGACGACCATGTACGTGTTCTGCGGCATGTGACAGCTCACGCACTGCGCACCCGTGGATTGCGCCTCATGGCGATGGTGCGCAGCCGCGTCGTACCGGGCCGGCTCGTGGCACTGGGCGCAGACGGCATTGCCGGGCGCGCGGAGCTTCTGCGTGTGCGGATCGTGGCAGTCGCTGCACGTGACGCCGGCGGCATGCATGCGGCTCTGCTGCCAAGAACCCCAGATGAACACCTCGTCCTGCTGCTGGCCATCGTCGTGATAGAGCGTCGGCGCGAGCAGCGACGGCAGGTAATGATCCATGAAGGGTCGCCCGGGCACGTAGCCCTCGGCGATCTGCGCGCGGCGCGCGTGACACTGCGCGCAGACTTCGATCTCGCGTTCGGTGGTGCGCGGCGTGCTGCGCACCGGCTTGCCGGCCGCATCGCGGTTCCACGTGACGCCCTTGCGCTCGTCAAACCTGACGGTCAGGCCGTCGTCGCCCCCCCGGTCCTTGCGCTGCGCCCAGCGCACATGCGCGCCCCCCGGTCCGTGGCATGCCTCGCAACCCACGGAAATCTCGGTGAAAGTAGTCGCGAACGTATCGTTGCCGGCGTCGTAGCCTTTCCGCACCTGCGTCGAATGACAGTCGGCGCACATGAAGTTCCAGTTCTGCGAACGCCGCGTCCAGTGCAGTTCGTCGGCGTGATCGATGTCTTCTGCCGGGTACTGGCGAAACCAGCGCTGGCCGCCCTGCTCCCGCGGCCGCGCGTCCCAGGTTACGGAGAGCGCCTGCAGGCGACCGCCTGGCAGTTCGACCAGGTATTGCTGCAGGGGCGCCACGCCAAAGGTGTACTTGACCTCGAAGTCCGCGAGTTGCCCGTCGGGTCCATCCGTGCGGACCACCCACTTGCCATCGCGCTGCATGAATTTCGTCGTGACGCCCTGGAAGGTGTAGGTCGCGTCGTTGAAATCACCGAGCACCGTCTGGCTGTTCGCATGCTGCATCGCGACTGCGTGCTGCGACTGTTGCCAGGCTTGCGACTCGGCGGCATGGCATTGCGCGCATGCAGCCGAACCTGCGTACTCGATAGTGGACGAGCCCGGCACGGCCGCCGGCCCGGACGTAACCGACGACTGCGGCTGCGAATCCTCACGCTGCTCGAGGACATACCACGCGCCCAGCGCGACCAGGGCCACCGCGCCGATGGCCGCGGCCAAGATTGCCGTTACGTTGCGAGGCTTGCGTGGTGACGCCAACGCGATTTCTCCGGAAGAACAGCGACACGTTGCAGGAGCACGGCGCCGCCGGGACGGGTATCGTCCCGGGCATGGTCGAGAAATAGTGATCGAAAACGGGCAGGCACGCCATCCGTGGCTGCCTCGTCAGCTGCGGATCAGTAGATCCACTGCAGGCGCGTGAGCAACGTCTCCGTGTTGCCCTCGATGCCGAAGCGATCGAGGTCGATCGTCCCGTAGCCCACGCTCGCCTTCCAGCGATTGTTGGCCCACCAGTTCACGCCGGCCCACCAGCCGTCCATCGTGCCGCCGCGCACGGTGCCGTCATCGAGATCGACCTTGCCGTAGCGGCCGATGAGTTCGACCGCGCCCCAGCGCCCCTGCGGCAGGATGCGTCGTGCGTAGCCGGCCTTGCGGTCATAGGGGCGATGCTCGCCCGTGAGCACCCAGCTGCCGGTGACGTACCAGCCGTCGAGCGTCGGATCGCTGCCGTCGCGTGTGCTCAGGTCGGCGCGCACGTATTCCGCCAGCACGGAGTAGCCGCCGCGGTTCCAGAGTGCCTCGACACCCGTGTGCCACGCGTGGTCGCCGGCCAGCTTGCCGGTATCGACAAAATCGTCTGCAACATTGGAAGCAGGCTTGCCCTTGTAGCGGAGCTGGTCGTCGTCCGCGCCGGCATAGCGCATGCTGGCGCCGAGATGCAGGTAGTTCTCGCCCTCGTCTGACCAGACCGGCAGCGAGGTGAAGCGTGCCGCGAAGTCGTTGCCGGAATCGGACCAGGAATCGCCCTGGGTCCACCAGTCGTTGTACCAGCCCACGGCCCAGGTCGCGCGCTGGCCAAACACGACATTGCCGAGCATCACACCGTCGTTGCGCGAGCGGAAAAACGGGTTCAACAGGCGCTCGTGATGCGGCAGGTTCGCAGCATCACCGACCATTTCGTAGGAGAAGGGTTCCTTGATCTTGCCGAGCGTCAAGGTGCCCAGTTGCGGCCCCAGTACCGTTGCGATGCGGAAGTCGGTGGTGTTCCAGTCGTCGGTGGAGGTCTGGTCGAACCCCTTGTACTCGTAGCTCAGCAGGTAGTTCCAGGTCCGGAACAGCTCGAAGTGCCCACGCGCAGAGAGACGCAGCGAGCGTGCCTCCAGTTCGTCCTGCTGGTTGCCGACCTGTGCCTTGCTTTCGGCGTCCTGGTCGAAGCTCGTGTAGTCCATCGGCATCACGACGAAGCCGAACTTGACTGAAAAGCGGTCGTGTACGTCCTCGTACTGCGCGGCTGCGAGCGTCTTGTCCGGAATGACGCTCGACATGACGAAGTCGCCGTCGCTCTTGACCAGGGCCGCGCTCTCGGGCGTCACGTCTGATTCGACCGACTGCGCCGTGACGATTGCAGGAGCGCAGGCCATGAGTCCCGCCAGCAACAGGCCGCGACGCATGTCGTATTCCAGACCAGGACGACGTGTCATCGAGCGCTCTCCGGGGGCCTCAAATGAAACCACGGCGCTCCGTGCGGAAAGCCGCCTGCGGGGGGTGGGATTGCAGGCGGCTCCCTCACGGGCGCCGTGGAGTTTACGGTTCGCTGCCGCGTTACTTGTTGGAGCCGGCCATCACGGCTTCCATGGCGCGATCAAGGTTGAAGCTGCCCGGCTTCTGCCGCGGCGGGAATTCCTTGAAGCTCTGCAGCCACCGGCCCATGTAGGCCCCAGCCGGCGCGATCGCGAACATGCGCTCCATGTACCAGCGCTGATAGCCCATGGCGTTCTCTTCCTCGGCGCGCTCGAACGGGTCCATGCGCAGGTTGGTCAGCTTCGGCGCACGCAGCGCGACGAACGGCTCCTGCCAGACCTTCAGGCCCTCGGCCTGCTGCTCGAGGAACGTGACCTTCAGGTTCTCGTAACGCAGCGCCGCGACGCTGCCGTCGTCGGTCCAGTAGATGAACTCCTTGCGCGGCCACTCGGCCTCACCACGCAGCGCCGGGCCCAGGTCGTAGCCATCGAGGTGCACCTTGTACGTGGTCTTGCCGATCTTGCGGCCCTGCAACAGGTCGGCCGTCACGTTCTTGTCGCCGGCAGCGGCCAGGAACGTGGCCAGCATGTCTTCGTGTGCGCCGATGTCGTTGATGACCGTGCCCGGCTTGATCACGCCCGGCCACTTGATCATCGTCGGCACGCGATAGCCGCCTTCCCACTGCGTGTTCTTCTCGCCGCGGAACATCGTCGTGCCGCCGTCCGGCCACGTGAACGTCTCGGCGCCGTTGTCGGTCGAGTACATCACGATCGTGTTCTGGTCGGCGCCGAGCGACTTGAGCTTTGCCAGCACCTGGCCGACGTGACCGTCGTGCTCGACCATGCCGTCGGCGTAGATGCCGAGACCGGTCTTGCCCGCGGCGTCCGCGTGCAGGTGCGTGAAGATGTGCATGCGGGTGGAGTTCCACCACAGGAAGAACGGCTTGTTGGCCCTGACCGCGCGCTCCATGAAGTCGAGCGCCTTCTCGGTCACTTCACGGTCGATCGTCTCCATGCGCTTCTTCGTGAGCGGCCCGGTGTCGGTGATGCGGCCATCGGCGAAGCTGTGGATGACGCCGCGGGGGCCGAAATTCTTCTTGAATTCCGGGTTCTTCGGGTAGTCGACGTTCTCCGGCTCTTCCTCGGCATTGAGGTGGTAGAGGTTGCCGAAGAACTCGTCGAAGCCATGCGCCGTCGGCAGCATCGAATCGCGGTCGCCGAGGTGGTTCTTGCCGAACTGGCCGGTGACATAGCCCTGCGCCCGGAGCAGCGTGGCGATGGTCGGGTCGGCGGCCATCATGCCTTCCGGCGCGCCCGGCAGGCCGACCTTGGTCAGGCCGGTGCGGATCGGCGACTGGCCGGTGATGAACGCCGCGCGACCGGCGGTGCAGCTCTGCTGGCCGTACCAGTCGGTGAACAGCGCGCCTTCGGCGGCAATGCTGTCGATGTTGGGCGTCTTGTAACCCATCATGCCGCGGTTGTACGCGCTGATGTTGAAGCCGCCGATATCGTCACCCCAGATGACGAGGATATTGGGCTTCTGCGTCTGTGCCTGGGCGGCACTGCTCAGTGCGCCAAGCGCCACGAACAGCGCGGCGCCGAACACTCCTGCGAATCTGTGCTGCATTGTTCCCACCCTTATGAAAGTGATTACTGCTTTTATCGGATGCAGGCGCCCCGAGCGCAAGCTGCACACCCGGGGCGAAAATTGCCGCAATCGACGGTATGTGTCCAATGCAACTTCTACATGACCGGTATAACATGCACGCATGACGCTGGAACTACAGCAGTTGCGCCAGGTCGTGGCGCTGGCAGAGCACCGCAGCTTCGTGCGCGCGGCCGCCGCGCTGTACATCAGCCAGCCCGCGCTGTCGCGCAGCATCCAGCACCTCGAGCGGCAATTCGGCAGCGCCTTGTTCGTGCGCTCCAGCAGCGGCGTCGTGCCCACCGACCTCGGGCGGCTGTACATCGAGCGCTCACGCGACTTGCTGCGCATGGCCGACGAGCTCGAGGCCGAGGCCGTGGCTCACTCGCAGCTGCGGTCCGGCCGCGTAGACATCGGTGGCGGCCCTTACCCGACGGATTCATTGCTGAGCCCCGCCTGCGCCCGGTTCGTCGAGTCTTTCCCGCGGGTGGCCGTGCAGCTGCATTCG
>Ga0209391_10001258_pt1 | contig 13033 bp, 14 predicted proteins | sample PPLLak3March2015_FD_187246 | JGI IMG/M metagenome (GOLD analysis project Ga0209391, IMG submission 187246) | Freshwater sediment microbial communities from Prairie Pothole Lake near Jamestown, North Dakota, USA - PPLs Lake P7 Core (1) Depth... | ecosystem: Environmental > Aquatic > Freshwater >... | reverse complement strand
ATCACAGCGCCAACTGGCCGTAAGCCTCGCGCAGAATATCGCCGCCGCGCAGAACGAACCATTCCATCTTGAATACAACACCGACCGTCCCGGTGGAGATTTCGGACATCGGACCACGGTCAGCCCTGAATCCTGTCGAGCGATCTGTTCCGCTGATGGCATCTGTCAGGCCTTTACCTTTGTGAAACCGTTAGCCGGCGCCTCGGCCGGACAATGCTATCTCAAGCAAGCAGTGCCGGCTCAGACTGCAAACCCCTGCTGCATTTCGGCCAAACGAAAGAGTTCGCAAGAAGAACGGGTCGGCAATATAGGGAAGTAGCGTCGAGGCTTTCTGGTCGTGTCGGAGCGTCCAAAGCGAAGAAGGGAGTTGTCTTACCACCGGCACATGAACCATTTGGCGCGAGGCGACGACTAATCAGTGACAAGGGCGGCTTCAGGTCTGTTCCGCCCGGCCCAATGTGGGGACTATGAGCGCAACAGTCGGCCGACGGAAAGGAACGGAGAAACAAGGGCATTCTAAATTTCCATCCTTATGGTCGCCCGACGTCTGCATTTACTCCATCGATCCGGAAAGGCTCAGGAACGAAAGGAATCGGAATATGGGAGGAGCTGACTTATGAGATTTGCGCGGTCTTGTCGGGGAGGATATCTGTTTTTTGTCTGTGCCCTGTCGTTCTGTCTTGTGTTGATGCTTTCGAATACGAGGGCCGGTGCCCAAACCGGATTTGGCTCGATCGAAATCATCGTCTCCGACACGAATAACGTTCCCCTGCCCGGAGCCAAACTGTGCGTGCAGATGCCCAACCAGGTAGTGGAGCGGCAAGCCGACCAGAACGGGCGCTACGTGACCTCTCTCCCTGTGGGCCAAACCACGGTGTATGCGAAGAAAGATGGATACGAGAACCGGCAAGAGACTGTCGCCATGGCCAATGGACAGCAGCTGGTGCGGCAACTCCGGCTGCCCCCAGGTCAAACTCAGCCGTTCCCGATTGATTGCGGCACGACGACGGCCACGACAACCACTCCGGCCGAGGATCCCTGCGATACAATTGCCTCGCTCCTGCCGGTTCTCGGAACGCGCGTCACCAATCGGGAGGTCGCCGTCACGCTGAATTTCAAGAATTCCACGAACGCCTATCGGATTACGGAATTCTCCCCTCAAGAAGTCCTTGCCGGCTCGAATCCGTCAGGCTGGCTTGATCCCGCAGAGGCCTTCACGAAGAAGAATGTGAAGTGGATGCCGGTTATTAATCCGGCTTCGACTTCGGCCACCATCAACTTCACGTTGACCGAACCGGGATACGGGAACCATACCATTTATGTTCAGACCCGACGGTACAGCAATGGGTGCGTGGCTCGTCGAACCCATCTGGTGACGGTAGTCCTGGCGCCGTCCAACTTCCAGACTCACACGCTCAAAGGACCGGCTCTTGAGCAATTTGTCACGGAAGCCAAAGCACGGGGGTACGAGTTCCGAACGCAGATGAATGTGGTTCAACAAGGAGACCGATGCCGACCGGGATTTTACAGCCTGTGGCCGGAGCATTTTAATAATCCGAGATCTTCCTTCGGGGGCGACAAGAATAGACTTAACCAGGAGGTCACGGCAAAATTTGAAATCTTTGGGGGGCCGCTGCTTCTGAGGCCCTTCTGGACGATTGAGAAAGGCAAAGCCGAACACCCGAACTTTCCCAATTACGTTCCACCCGGTCCGCTCGATCCCAATCGGAACAATACGGTCATGGTGTATGAGAATTTCGGCCAGAGCGGCTGTCCGCACGGCTGCCAGCAGTCGCCGAAGAGAGAATTCTCCTGGGTGAGGAAAATCTACGGTTATGTACCACTGTCAGCGACGAGGTCGGAGGGAGGCACCGAATTTTGTGATCGAGAGCGGGATGCCAGTCTCACTGAGTTGGTTCTCAGAGGGCCGGCCGGAGACAACCCTGTCAGCGCCTTGGAGGATCTCCGCATACAACCTCCGTTCCAGATCCGACCATTTCCCCCACCCAAGCTCATCATCCCGCGTGGGGTCGAGGGTGAACAAGGGACAGACGGCAGTCAGCCGATGGATCAGCCGGTAGAACCGGAAAAGAACCCGTAACAAGGGGAACCTGTCTGACTGCCTTCATAAAGTGCATCATGAATCGGGAGACCGTATGAATTCGGCAAGGTGTCCATGTGCGCTGGCGTTCGCTGTTCTTTCATTATCATTTCTGGCAGCTAGCTTACCGGTTGGTGCTGCACCTCCAAACATCGACCCGTGCAGTCTCGTCACGAAGGCGGAAGTCGAGCAGACGGTCGGCAAGATGGCGGGCAATCCAAAGCTGGAGCGCGAAGGTGGCGCCGCCTGGTGCATCTACGAATTCGCGAACGGCAAAGACTCGATGGAGGTCTGGGTGTTTCCCGCCGAGGGATTGGAGCGCGGACGGAAATATGCCAAGAAAGCGGTAACCTTAAAAGGATTCGGCGAGGACGCCTTTATGGATCGTGGCAATCATGGAGTCGATTCCCTGGACTTCTTCATCAAAAAAGGCGCCGTGACCATCGAACTCTCCATGAGAGAATCGCCCGGCGACGAAGAAAAGCTCAAGACCCTGGCAAAGAAGGCCCTGGGACGGTTCTGATACTCCGATCCTTTTCGCTTGCTCGATCGCATCCAGTAGAGAGCCTAAGGTGTTCAAAGGTGTTCAGATGAAGGTCGCAAGCGCGAGGGCAACGATCCATGTGGTGACGTCTCCCTTGATAACATTGAGCGTATTGGGGGCGAGAACCGACTCGCAATTGGGAGCACGATCACGATGATTCAACGTCTGATTATTGGACTACTGGTTTGGGGGGTCGTGGGAGGCGATGTGACGATCCTCGACCATACGGTTGCATGGGCTCAGGGCGTTGCGAATGACCGGATGCCCGCTCGGGACTTTGCGCAGAAAGCCGTGGCACCCTATCGGATCGACGTAAGCCCGCCCACGCGCGGTGTCGATAGCGCCACAATTACATTGAAGCCCGTTCCCACGGGTACGGCTGCCATTGCTGAGAAGATGTGTGCGTTGTCGGTGCGCCCGGCCAACGGAACAGGCAATTCCTGGCAAGGGACGGCAGATCCAACCTGCGCGCTGGACGCCTTCGTGCGCTTGCCCATCGGACAATACATTATTCGTCTCGCCATCCTGTGGAAGGCGTCAGGAAATACAGCGGGCATCAATCAAGTGCAGGAAATCCCCTATGAGGTGCGGGCGGGCGATCGGCTCAAGATTCGGTCACTGACGCTGGACCGAGGTCCCCTTGCGACGAATTCTGACGGAAAGGTCCTTATAGAAATCGCCAATATCGGCCCGGTGGTGGTGCCGCGCTCTTCGATTAAAGGCATCTTCAGATCCGCCAATGGATCGAAGGTCGTCATGGAAAAACAGATCGCTCCGCTTCAGCCCGGAGCAGTGTATCGTGATGGAGTTAGCTTTTTCCCGGTGCGCAGTGGACGGTCAACCCTTGCCATCGAGGTAGATATGGCGAATATCGCCGGGGAAGGGAGCGAATTCCTTGCAAATAACAAGGCGGAACTGTCGTTTGACGTGGGGCCGGGTGCTCCCCCAAAGCCAGTGCTCGCGACCGGAAGTACCCGTGTGCAGGAAGTCCCTCACATGAATACCTGGGAAATCTCCTATGCGATCTGCAATGTTGACCCTGAGGCGTCCTACGCCGTCAGTCTACGCTGCCTCGACAATTGTACGGATCCGGGCATTAGTCTCAATGCGGCTGCCCCATCCACTCCGATCTGTACTCCTCTGGGTGAATGCGGCGGGGGCGCTCAATACCTTCCAGACGGCGGGGGCCGCTGCCCGCCGAATCTCTCTTTTCCCGGCGCGATCCAACCTCCTCGTCTGAAAAGATTCATTAGTCCGTATGCGGCCCATGATTATGAGCTGGGCGTCCAAGCTGAAAAAGTTCGCGGCCCTCTCGGATTTACCAGAAACGTTCGGATCATCCATGTTCCGAAGATCTGTGACTTTCCTCCTTGTACACGCACCGAAGGCTATCGGTACGAAGGGATTTCCGTGCGTTAAACCGTTAGGGCGGCGCCGGTCCTGCCAGCGACGAAGAGAAGCTGAATACCTTGGCGCAGAAGGCCGCCAGAGGCTCATGGCTCAGACGACAAACTCTTTGGCTCGTCGCGCGAACTCGTTCCACGCCACGGCAAGACGAGACTTTTGCTGGCATTTCCCATTCAATGATTGACCCGCCACCCTGTTCTCCCCTATCCTGATCCCCCTTGCCAGATCATCGCAGGGATTGAATATGGTCGATCTTCTCGGCAGCGCGGAGGCTAGGCTTGAGAGTGAGACCCTGTACTGAATCAGTTCTTGCATTTTCTTTGCTCCTCTCTGGTTCATTGAACCTTCCCAACCATCCCCTCGACGTACCCACAGAACGTATCAATCTTCTCAGTACAGGGCACGGAGTCATATGAGATCATCGACCGTCCTCACCTTTGTAATCGCCACTCTCCTAATGGGATTTCACCCGATCCCCACGCTGGCGGATTCCCCTACTGCCGCTACCACCGAGTCACAATCCGTGAATGCCGCATCAAGGAGCAATAGTGCCAGCGGGTCGAGCACTCCCGCGGCCGTCTCACAGGGCAAGGCTCCCGACTGCGAAGGCACGGTTCCATCCAACGGGGTCGTGAACGCTCTTCTCAGCCGAATTGTCCGCTCGTCTACCACCACCCCAGGTAAACAATGTCCTATTCCACCGGTCCCCGACCATCATTCATCACAGGAGCCCCACGAATGATCACGCCATCCCAGATGTTCCTCCGTCGCCCACAGCTCCTCTGCACCACAGTCGCTATGATTGGCCTGACAACGATGATCGGCTGCGCCGGACCGGCGACACCCTCCCATCCGGCCAACCAACAGTCTATCGATCATATGATCGAGCGATATATTCAATCGCACCCGGAGGTCATTGAACAATCGCTGCAGGGACTGGAAGCCAAACGAGAAGCAGAAGAGAAGACGCGGCAGAAGGCCGCCCTCGCCACCAAGCAGAATGAGTTGTTCCACGATCCGGGCTCCCCGGTCAGCGGCAATCTCTCCGGCAATGTCACCCTGGTGGAATTCTTCGACTACCGCTGCGGATTCTGCAAGCGCGCCGCCGGCGCCGTGACGCAATTGCAGCAAGAAGATCCGCGCGTACGCGTCGTCTATAAGGATCTCCCGATTCTTGGAGAAGCCTCTGAACTTGCCGCCAAAGCCGCCCTTGCCTCGAACATCCAAGGTAAGCACCAGGCATTCCATGAAGCGCTGTTGGCCTCCAAGGGCGACATGACCAAAGACACGATTTTGGCTGTCGCAGGTGAAGTCGGCCTGGATCCCAAGAAGCTTGACGCCGACATGCAGTCGCCAGACTTGCAGACAATCATCGACCGCAACCGGGCCCTGGCCAAAGATCTCGGGATCTCCGGCACTCCGGGATTCGTTGTGGGAACTGAGCTGGTTCCGGGAGCGTTAGATCTCAACGGGCTCAAGGAACTGATTGCGCGCGCAGCAAAGAACTCCTAACTCCGGCAGACTTCACATGAAGGGTCACGAGGCAGTTGGGCTCAGCGCATCTCAATATATCGAGGGAGACAACTCATGATAGGCCTGCCTGCTCACATGAGCGCAAAACTGTTCTCTGTATGTGCCGTGATCTGTAGTCTCTCACTGATGCTGGCAACCACGAGAGCCGGAGCCCAAACTGGTTTTGGCACGGTCCGAATCATTGTCACTGAGCAATCCGGCACACCCATTCCAAATGTCAATCTCTGCCTCGCCATGCCGGGCCAAAGTATGGGGCGCATGACCGACCAGAACGGCGTCTATAACACCTCATTGCCGACTGGCTCGACTACGATCCGTTTCTCTCGTAACGGTTACGCGAATGCGCAGGAGGTCGTCGTCATAACCAACGGCGCGAATCTGGTGCGACAGGTCCGTCTGCAACCAGGCCAATCAACACCTCTGCCCAACGATTGCGGAGTTCCCGCCACGACAACCGAAGGCAGCAACACCTGTGATGTGATTACAACGATTCGAACGGACGGTCCGACGACCACGACCAATCGCCAGGTGACGATCCTTTTGAATTTCACGAGCCCTCCGGATGCATATCGGATAACGGAGTTCTCTCAAGCGGAGCGTTACCCTGAGGGCCAATTCGACCCGGATGTGGCCTTCGGCAAGAAGAATGTTCCGTGGACAAGCAACGCATCGTCCGCTGTTTCGCTTACTACATTTTTCACCTTGACCGAGCCGCACTATGGAACTCATCCGATCTACGTTCAGACGCGGCGTTACCAGGGCGGGTGTGTCTCTCGATCTAAGGCGGTCACCGTCGTTTTAGCCCCGGCCAGCTATCAAAGCCACAGACTCGGAGGAACGGCCCTCCAACAATTCGTCGCCGAGGCAAAAGCTCGGGGATATGAATTCACAAGCACCTTTGAATTCCTCAAAAAGGATAAAGATTTTTGCGGTCCAGGTCAGATGCTGGAGACACTCGATCCCCGAACCGATGAACGTGCGCTGGGATCAAACACGGTTCGAGAAAGCATCAGAGCGAGCTTTGACGTATTCATCGGTCCAGACCTAATGCCATTCTGGGAACTGGAATCCATCCAGGGAGTCCATCCGAGCCTACCGTCGCTCGGCATCAGGATTGATCGCCCTTGGGCTTTGCAATTCGACCCAAGTCTTACAGGAAGCAGCTGCGCGAACTGCGGTCCAAGAACGTTTAGACGACAGCTGAATTGGCGACGATACATGTACGACAGAGGATCGGACTGGAGGCGATATGTTTGTCGGGCCACCTCCTATGATGAGCCATATCTCACGGAACTGACGTTGCGAGGACCGGCTGGTCAAAATCCCATCAATGCGCTGGAGGATTTGCGGGTGCTCAGGCCCCAAGATCTGCGGATCGCTCCCCCGCCGAGGCAAATATTCCCGCGCGGTCTCGAAGGCGATCAAGATAGTCAGGAGAGCCAAGAGGCCGTTGATCCCCTACCAGACACGGGAGAAAAGCCATGACCGGCAACCCATCTACTTCGTGCGTACGATGGACCGGTACGTTTCAGACACAATTTTCGGGAACGTCACCATTCCCTGCGAATCATCTGTTATCAATGGATCGATTTCGTCTGGCGCAAGGCCTTCAATCAGGACGACCTACATGTAACACCGGAGAGTCACAGAATGACCAAAGAAGGACACGCCCAAATACACCACGCTTTACCGTCAGCAATGAGCCTGTGGCAAGCGCGTTGGACCTGACGGGATTGAATGGTCTTCTGGCAAGGTTGCAGGCCGCCAAGTGACAGAGCAGCATCGCAATTCATCTCAGATTCACAGGAGCGCACTATGACTAACCATCGGACAAGCGCCAAGGTGTGCCAGCTTTTGCTGATCGCATGGGTGGTCGGCGCGGGTTCCGCCTCGATCAGCTTGGCTGCCGAGCCGTCAATGCCGACCGTGAGCACTCCAGACACGCAGGAGCCAGAAGGCAATCCCGCCGACGTAAAGGAACGCGCGGTGATTCGAGATACGGGAATCTTCCAAAAGCCAGCCGCCACCATGACCCCGGTCGCACCGCCGCCTGCTCCTGCTGCCTCGGGCCCTACCGGACCTTTGCCTGTCGTAGGCGGCACCTTTGAGCCCAACTACAAATACCCGTGGGTCGTGCGGATGAACGGCTGCGGCGGGGTGCTCATCGATGCGGGATGGGTCCTGACCGCGGCGCACTGCGTCACGCCAGGAATCGGGTTCGGCAACCTCACTTATACACGGACTGATCCATACACCGGCGCTGTCAGCACGGAAATACGCACACCGGCTGCTGTCGGGTCCCGGCGCGATGGCGTGTTCATGCATCCGAATTACACCCCGAGCAACGATCAGGCCAATGACATCGCGCTGATCAAGCTGGCGAGTCCGTTCACAATCAGCCCTTACATTCAAACCGTCGGATTGCCGAGAATCTCGCGCAACCCGGGTATGGTGGGGACGGTCGCATCGGCCGTCAGCCACACCAGCGCCACACCGGCCGGACAACTCGCCATCTTCCGCGGCCCCGTCTCTCAGCTCGACTCTCCGACAAAACTCTTTGTTCAGGCCAGCGCGGCCAATGCTTCGCTGTGTCCAGGAGACAGCGGATCGGGGTTCGTGACGGTCGAGTCCGGCCGCGCGATGGTACGCGGGGTGGCTTCGCAAGGCTCTGTCGGCGACTGCATGACGCCCAGCGGCGAAGCCGTGTTCACTGACGTCTTTGCCTTCCGGGGATGGATCCTGCAAACGATGGGCAAGAGCGACAACTTGAATACCCGTGTCCGCTGGAGTGGCAAGACGGCACGAGGCGTGATGGGTCTTGGCTGCCTTCCGAATCCCACGATATGGGGCCCGCTCAATGTGGTGGGCGTTGAGGAAGGCAACATGTGCGATGCCGGCCAAACTCAGACCATCATGTGCAACTTGGATAAGAACCAGGGGAACACGGGAAAGCTGGTGCCGAGACTCTCCGGCCTCACCGTGAGAACGACCATAAACGGGGCAGCACAAGTGCAAACGATCCCCGCTTCCGGAAACACCGCCAGCTTCTTCGGCGTGCTTCCCGCAGGAGCGTCCCGTGAATTCACCTGCCAAATCGGGAACGGGCTTATATCGGGAGCCATCGGAAACTTGGGAGGGAACATGGCGGTCATGAGTCGTGGCATTGAAGAGGGCCAACCGACTGAGCCGACCGTGGAGCAGCCCAGTCCTTTTGACCCAGTGGAGGAAACCAAACCATAGATACCCCGTGTCTCATTCCCGGGATGAGGGATGAGCCGAACCAACAACGCCTCAGCGATTCAACAACGGTCGAACAGGAAAGGACGGAGGCCATGAATATATTGCGACAAAGCCTTTGGGGGTTAGTGGGGGTCATCAGCTTGCTTGGAATCGTGAGTCCTGTAGCTGCCTTGCCCATTATTCGAGACCAGTGCAACCAGACATCAGGCGACGGCCAGGGGCATAGCTGCCCTGGGGCAAACGATCTGCTCATCCGGCCCAAGTACCCCGACGGAACCTGTGGGGATTGGATGTGCTGCCCGCCGAACGGGGATGGAACGTATAACTGTGCGAGCCCAACCAATCCCACGAACAGCGCGATCAGCGGAGCACTCAAGAACCTCTTAGGTCCCCGTGCCACCGTGCTCGAACCTGGGAGAAACCCCGTCACAAAGAATCCGTCGATATTCCAAAATCAGACTGCCCCCATCATGCGACGCGGAGTCGAGGGTGAGTCCTCAACTCCGTCGCCGACGGTCCCCCAGGAAACAGGAAAGTAGGAGAAGGGAGGAGGCTCTGACTTCGTCATCAGCCAGGTCTTACAGGAGAAGACCACGTGGAATGCCAAATTGTTGAGTGCCAGACAAGAGCACGAGTCAAGAACACTATTGCTGCGAGGAGAAGAGTCATGAGATCAAACCAGACCGTCATTGCCCTAAGGGCCCTGGGGCTGGCCGTGCTGTTGGGAATCGCCGGGCTGACCATGCCACTAGCGAGCATCGCCGCGCCGAACACCGGAAGCACGCCAAAGACTGAAAAAGAGTGCAAAGCCGACTTTGCCAATTGCGAGACCAAGTGCGAGAAGACGATTATCGACATCGACAATAATATCCAACGCTGCAAGGATCTGTGCATGGACGGCCTCATCATCTGCACGCCGGCCCGCTCGTCGGGCCAACCCGGTGGCAACCTCGGGGGTGTGAGCCAACCGGTCCGTCCCGGTGTGCTTCAGCCTATGCAACCGACACGCAAGAGTTCCCCCTACTCAAAGCCGGGCGTAAACGCTCCGATCATGCGTCGCGGCGTCGAGGGAGAACAGACCGGTGCACCGACCGCCCAGGAAGAAAATCCGGCTGCACCGAAATAGGATTGGAGCGAGTGAGTCCTCGAAGGCCGACAGTCGGCGACTGGTTGGAAGTTAAAGAACGGCACACTCACGGTATCGGCGGTACGCCGGGGTTCATCGTCGGCAGGGAGCTGGTGCCGGGCGCGCTGGATCTCAAGGGACTCGAAGATCTGATCGCGCGGACAGGAGTCAATCCATGAGCAGACATGCAAGAATCACAGCAGGACGATCAGGACGAACCAATTAACGAAGGAGGTCATCATGACAACCATAATCATGCGTCAAGCCGTTCCTCCCCTCTTTCTCTTAGCAAGCTGGGTCATTTTCTCGAGCCCGGCAGAAGCCTTGCCGATCAAGAATGCCGACAAATGCAATGGTCCGGTCACGATCGGCGTGGCTACCTGTCCGGATAAGCCCGGCCATTGGGTGGAATGTACAAACGGTGGCGACTACATGTGTTGCGTGAGCAATGCACAAGGCGGGAAGGACTGTGAGCAGGTCGAGGATACAGCCAGTGCCAGTAAGTTCGGCAAAATGAGAGCGCCGACAGGGAAATTGCAAATGAGTCCAGGTACCACCACGGCACCGACCGCACCGACCACCAGAATGCCCAAGACAGGAACCACGACTGCACCGATTATGCGGCGTGGCGTGGAGGGTGAACAGGGCGCTGAGCCGCCGTCTGAATCCGGTACTGCCGGAGAGAAGGTGACCGAGCAAGGGAAATGACCGAACAGTATTTTTATCTGATTGACTGCGAACGCATTTGGAGAGGAGGCCTGTCATGAAGACCGGCTGGTTTGTCATAAGACTTCTGGGCGGGATCTGTCTGCTGGCGAACGCCTGCTCGACGGCAGAACAAGTTTCTCAGGAACGAGGACCGGTCGCGGCTGCGGTGATGGAAGTTCCGGTGATCCCTGATGAACCGGCCCAAGATTCGCCACCTGTGACAGAGGCCGGTGAGGTGCAGGAACGCGGCCTGTCACGCCTGAGTCCCGGCCTATTGGGTAGCGGAGCGGCGCTAAAGGGAACGCTCTCCACCGGTGTGACAAGCGGGTATCCGGGCGAGTTTGCGATCAGGACGCCAAGAGGGTACTACTTTACGGCAGCGAACGGGGGCGGCCGTGCCGCCGATCCTACCGTATTTACCGGTGCTACATCGGCCGGTGCCTGGGAGAAGTTCAAGCTGGCGATCGCCTCCCCTCCCTCCCCTCACGACAAGACCTTCCAGACCGCGACCGGTAACTTCGTCACCGCCGTGAACGGCGGAGGGATGGCGGCGGACGCGCTCCATACGGATGCCACTCAAGCCAGAGACTGGGAGCGGTTCCGATTGCTTTATCTGGGAATCGGCTCCCCCGCCGCTCCAACCTATTACGCCATCCAGACGATCAAGGGCAACTATCTGACCGCGGTCAATGCCGGCGGTCGGTATCAGGATGCGCTGCACACCGATGCCACGCAGATCAAAGGATGGGAGCAGTTCAGAATCGTGAAGTGTGGAGATCCCGGGTCTGGGTATGAGTATGCGGTGCAAGCCGCCGACGGCAACTTTCTTGCCTCTGAGACCTATCAAGGGAAAACATGGGTTGGTCTCAACAACAACCCAAGCGAGCCGGAAATGAAACTCAAACTGATCCGCCAAGGCGATGGAACGTTTGCCCTCCAGTCAACTAACGGAAGGTATATCACCGCTCTTGGTGGAGGGGGGCAGGTTGAGAAGTACGACAGAAAATACTGGACACCTGATTGCGGCGGACTGTTCGGCGGCCCTTGTGTCGGTGGATCCACGCCCATCTTCCACACCGATGCGACTCAAGTTCAGGCATGGGAGAAGTTCCGCGTGATCGATCAGGGAAACTGTACCTACGCGATTCAGACCTCGAGCGGGTTCTACGCGGGCATCTTCAAGAATTCATCGGGAGTCACGCTCCTCACCACCCGTCGAGACGGCGCACCGACGGCGAACGAGAAGTTCCAACTGGTCGCGTTCGGTTTGGCGTCACCAGCGGTCTTGAAATAGCCGGCGACGCGGAGTTAAACGATCCTCGTGCTGCAAGGCCGTGCAACGGTGAACGGGTCGCGCAAAGCAGGCGTCTGGCGATAGTAAGAGGTGTGATATGCAGTATTGTCTGAAGGCGTGTCTCTAATGGTGCTTTTGCTGCTTCTCCCGCTGTCCGGTCCTCTTGCGGATTCGCCGAGTCCTGCCTCAGAACCTATTACGTCCTCCCCTCCAGCGGAGACAGAAACTGATCAATCGTCCGCGGAGGTGCAAGAGCGACGCGCCGGGTTCTCTGCTGTGTGGAGGACAGCGGCGCCTCCCGCCGGACATGACACCGATCCCTCCAATGGAGCTGCAGAGGAGATAGTTGCTGTTACATGTGCCCCAACGCAGCGAGGAGTAGATGTTTACGCAGAGACTGGAATTCTTCGCAGGAGCTGCTTCTACGGAACAAATGGCAAAGAAAGCAGAGAGAATTAACATGCAACTTGAACAGCGAGGTGCGACATGCGATGGCTGCTTAGCCTGACGGTATGCGGGATTGGAGTGGCCTTGTTTGGACTTGGCGCCCAGGCGATAGATTCTTCGGGACCGCCGGCTGAGAGTCCGCAAGTCCCGGCTATTGCCGAACATCAGGAAACGGTGACGGGTGGTGACTCCCCTGCCGGCGAGGCAGCTGTGACGGAGCCAGGCGCACCGTCTACCGATGAGATTCAGGAGCGAGGGCTCCCGCTGAAAGATCTGCCTGACTACAGGGCGCCGGCTCCATCCGGTATGGCATCGCAGCCCGGCTTTGTCGGCGCGACTGACAACATCACTAGAGTGGGACGGGCGATCCAGGTGCGCGCGAAGAGCCTTACGATGCTGGCCACCGTGGCGGCTGGCGTTTCCGTGACGCAACCGGTCACCATCAGCATCGCGCTCGGCGGCTATGGTCCAACCCGTCAGACGCAATCGTACGTGCCTTCTACCGGCAATCGTTTTCTCTACAACGACCCTGAGGGGGACGGGAAACCTCGGCGTGCGTTTGCGGACATCACATTGACCGAACCCAAGCCGGGGGGAGGAGTCTACACCTCCACTATTCCGGGGAGTGTCATG
>Ga0209391_10001257_pt1 | contig 13034 bp, 11 predicted proteins | sample PPLLak3March2015_FD_187246 | JGI IMG/M metagenome (GOLD analysis project Ga0209391, IMG submission 187246) | Freshwater sediment microbial communities from Prairie Pothole Lake near Jamestown, North Dakota, USA - PPLs Lake P7 Core (1) Depth... | ecosystem: Environmental > Aquatic > Freshwater >... | reverse complement strand
ATGCAGCGTCAACAGGATGGAGCCGGATATGGACGCCGGCGTGGACGGCGCGCCAACGCGGATCACGCCGCCTTGCGGTTGCAGCCGGCCGAGCGCCGAGACGGCGCCCTGTCGGGTGTCCTGGGCCTGGGCCGGGGCCGCCAGGTTGAGAAGGGAAACAGCGGAAAAGGCCAGGGCCAGCGTGCCGGAGAATCGTTTGTCGATGCGTGTTTTGTTTTGTGCCATTATCCCTCGGTCCATATGACCGCCATCCCGTCTGCGTGATATTCGTTGGCTGTTTGCCTTCCCGTTGCTTGTCCATTATAACCAGAGAAAAAATTTGCTCTTCAGAAAAATACGCGGGTAGTTTTCGGTACGGGTAAAGCTCCAAGCGCATGATACAAGGCAATCCCAGCCGCATGGTAGGTCCGAAAACCGTACGCCTTTCTGGTAGTCAGTTTTGCGTTGGTGTTGAAGCCCTCGACAATACCACTGGAAAATTGCTTTTTAGCCCGAAACCAGTTGAGTAACAATGGCCGGTGCCGGCGTAACATTCTGGCTACTCTTTTCATCGGTTCAAGCTTTGATCGCATTGTTTTTGTACATCACTTATCTCTCCGGGGACAGTTTACTTAATTGTCCCCTGATTCCCCTGATTCCCCTGATTCGCCTGATTCGCCAGACCGACAGACCACACCGCACCCTGTCCGAAGGGACAGTCCCGAGGTTCGGTAAGACTGTCCTTTTTCTGTCCATTGGGACATTACCGGCGGAGTGCCCCAGAACTATGCTTTGATTTGAGGAATTTCGAGAACACGGATGCAGTCAGGCCATACCAGGGCCGGGAAGAAACACCGTGTTTTGAAACATTCACACGACACTCATTCAGCACTTAACTAATGGGTTTTTGACAAGCAATATCAGAGGAACAAAGCGTATGAAAGCAATCATCAAATTATTGGCCGTCGCACTGCTTGTCCTTTCTGCACAGGCAGCATTTGCTCAGAATACAATCGATTCGTGCGGCACTGAAATTACCAGTCCGGGCACTTATCTCGTTACCCAGGATCTCGTTAACACGTCTGGGTCATGCATCAGTATTGTGGGCGCAGACGTTACTCTCGATTGCCAGGGTTATCGGTTAACGGGTGACGGCTCAGGTAATGGAATCTGGGTAGACTGGTCCAGCACTGGTGTCGTCATCAGGAATTGTGTCACCTACAGTTTCGAAAACGGCATATTTTACGCAGGCGATGACGGAGTCGTCGAGTACAACGAGCTGGTCGATAACACCCGCGGGATTCGCCTGAGCGGCGGTATCGGTGACGATGTACGGTGGAACACAGGTAACGACAATTTATACGGAATGTACATCGACCTCTCCAATGATAACAACATCTACGAAAACACGTTTCATCGGTCTGAATACGGCCTGTATTGCCATAGGGGAGCGGGTAACTACATTACCGCGAACCAGCTGAACCTCAACAACGCAACAGGCTTATCGTTCTACACCACTTGTAACAACAACTTTATCTGGCATAACACCGCCAATTTGAACACCAACGGGTTTTACATTCGAAGCGGCTCCAGCGGAAACGACTTCTACAAGAACGTGCTTAATCGCAACGAGGCCCGCGGCATTCTTGACGGAGCTGGAGACGCTACGCTAAACACTTATGAAGATAATGTGTGCAAAAACAACGGGACCGACCCCTCTAATGTGACCGGGGCTTGCAAGTAACTGCATGCGACATGTTGTCCCGAAGGGTTAACTAAAGATGATCGTGAAGGAGATCAGCCCCGCCCCTTGCGGGGCTTTTCTTTGCTCACCTGTTCGGCTCCTGACCGTTAACAGCTATTGGGAACTACATCGTGTGAGCGGCAGCCAATGGCTGCAGGGACGTCACTCAGCTGGATGAAACCTGACGATGAACGTCAGACCGGCTACCGGCTATTACAACCCGCCAACCGCTAGATACCGATATCACCCAGCGTTTTCATCAAATTGCGCAACAGGCCATGGATGACGGGGTGGTCGATTTCAAAATTGGTCACCACCGCGTTGAGTTGTTCATTGATCTCGCCGCTCTGCTCGAGACCGGCATCCTTTTGCAGCCGGTCAATCGCGGCATTCAACGCCTGGACATGCTTTTCCAGACCCGCGGTGCTTTCGAGTTTTGCAAGTTCGGCTCGTAATAAATCGATATCGTGCTGTAATTTATCGCTCATGTTCTGCCTTTGTACTCATACTGTTTTGCAGGTCGTTCATTCAACGTCCTTGACATAGAATAAACTATATACCCGCTTTGCCGGGACTCTTCAATCGGCTGATGTGTCGCACCACGAAAGACACTGGCGTTCAGACCCGCCGGTAGGTCTGCGCCAGCGCACGGACCTGGCCGGCCTCAGGTTCACGCAGGTACGGCAGCACCAGGTGCAGGACGCGTTCGACCGATGCGGTAAGCACCTTGCCGTCGGCGAGGCCGGGGTCGCCGCGGACTTCGGCAAATGGGATCCAGTAGGTCATTGCCAGCAACATGTTGTCCGCCAGCACACCGCTGTCGTGTTCGTCAATTTGCAGCACGCCGCCCTTGCGCAGGTCCGAGATCAGCGTGATGAGGGTTTCGCGCTGCCTGCCGAGCAGGCCGTTGAGCGCCCGCCTGAGGTTCCGGATGCGGCTGTAAAGGTCGCTCAGGTCGCGGAACAGGAAACGGAAACGGCCCATGGCTTCGAATATCAGATGCAGGCGCAGCCACAGGTCTTCCACTTCGTGCGTGGCGGATTCCTCGATCTCCAGCACTGGATGGACGTGCAGCAGGTAGCGTTTGAACAGTTCCAGGGCGATATCGTCCTTGCTGCGAAAATGGTAGTAGAGGTTGCCGGGGCTGATGTCGGCCTCGTCCGCGATATGGTTGGTGCTGACATTGGCTTCGCCGAACTCGTTGAACAGGGCCAGGCTGGTGGCCAGGACCAGTTCGCGTGTGTTGCGGCGCGCCATGTCTCGTCAGCCGCCTGGTCAGACGCCGATCTTGCTTACCAGTTCGATATACTGGTTCTTGGCGTCGTCGGGTGAAAGCCCCTTGAGCCGCGCCCAGGCCTCGTACTTGGCCACGCCGACAAAGTCGAAAAAGCCCGGTTTGTTGCCGGAAACATCACCCGACGAACCCTGTTTGAAGAGGGCGTAGAGTTTCAGCATCGTATCGTTGTCCGGTCTCGACGCGAGTTTTTTTACCGACTCGCTCGCCAGTTCGAAACGCGAATTGAGGTCTGTCATGCGTGCGGTCTCCTCGCAGCCGGGTCTGGAGTTGTAGGTAGCGATTGTAACAGCATGGGAACCCATTATTAATCTGCTAAGATTGTGTTATTGGATGAAGGGTATGGAGGACATATGAATTACCTGATTACCGGCGGGACCGGCTTTATTGGCCACAACCTGATCGAAGAACTGCTGGCGAAGAAAAAGCAGGGCACGATATATGTCCTGGTCCGCAAGGAATCCAAGCAGAAATTTGAAACACTGAGAAACAAATGGGGCAACGGCGCCAAGCGTATCATTCCGATAACAGGCGACCTGACCCGGCCCATGCTGGGTGTATCTGCCAAAAAGCGCAAGGAACTGGAGGGTCAAATCGACCACGTATTCCACCTCGCGGCCGTTTATGACCTGATGGCGCCTGTCGACTACCAGGTCCGCGTCAATGTGGAAGGCACGCGCAACGTCGTGCAACTGGCCGCCGACATCAAGGCCAAACGCTTTCACCACATGAGCTCCATCGCAGCGGCCGGCCTGTTCTCAGGAGTCTTCCGGGAAGATATGTTTGAAGAGGCGCATGGCCTGGACAACCCCTATTTCCGCACCAAGCACGATTCGGAAAGTATCGTCAGAACGGAATGCCCGATGCCATGGCGGATTTACCGGCCGGGTATCGTCGTCGGCCACTCGGAAACCGGTGTCATCGACAAGATCGATGGCCCTTACTACTTCTTCAAGATGATCCAGAAGTTGCGCAAGATGCTGCCGTCGTGGATGCCGACGCTGGGTATTGAAGGCGGTCGTATCAATATCGTGCCGGTCGATTACGTGGTGCAGGCAACGGTGCACATCGCGCACAAGGCCAATCTCGACGGGCAGTGTTTCCACCTGACCGACCCCAAGCCAAAACGCATCGGCGAAGTGCTGAACCTGTTCGCCAGGGCCGCCCACGCCCCGCAGATGACCATGCGTATCGACGCCCGGATTTTCAACTACATCCCCTCGGCGATCACGGCGGGTCTGAGGATGTTGCCGCCGGTGCGGCGGATTACCCGGCAGGTGATGAAAGACCTGGGTCTGCCGCCGGACATGATGAATTTTGTCAATTACCCGACCAAGTTCGATAACCGCGAAACCGAAAAAGCCTTGAAGGGCAGCGGCATAACGGTGCCGAGGCTGGATGATTACGCCTGGCGTTTATGGGATTACTGGGAAAGACACCTCGATCCGGACCTGTTCATCGACCGCAGCCTGCGTGGCCACGTGCGTGGCAAGGTCGTGGTCGTCACCGGCGCCTCGTCGGGCATCGGGCTGGCCACGTCCGTGATGATGGCGCGGGCCGGGGCGAAAGTCATACTGGTCGCGCGCGACCAGGAAAAGCTGGCGGAGGCGCTGGCTGAAGTCAAATCGATGGACGGCCAGGCCTGGGCCTACTCCTGTGATATCTCCGACATGGAAGCCTGCGACCGACTGATCGACAGGATCATCGAGGACCACCGTGTGATCGACGTACTGGTCAATAACGCCGGGCGCTCCATCCGCCGCTCGATCGCGCTTTCCTATGACCGCTTCCACGATTTCGAACGCACCATGCAGTTGAACTACTTCGGCAGCCTGCGTCTGATCATGCGGGTATTGCCGGGGATGACGGCGCGCCGGTCGGGGCACGTCATCAACATCTCTTCGATCGGCGTGCTGAGTAACTCGCCGCGTTTTTCCGCCTACGTGGCGTCGAAAGCGGCGCTGGATGCATTTTCACGCTGTGCTTCCGCCGAATACAGCGATACCGGCATCGCCTTCACGACGATCAACATGCCGCTGGTGCGCACACCGATGATCGCGCCGACCAAGATGTACGAAAACGTGCCGACCATCACGCCGGAGGAGGCCGCGGAATTTATCAAGCAGGCGGTGATTTACAGGCCACAGCGGATAGCCACCCGTCTCGGCATCTTTGCGCAAACCCTGCATACGATCGCGCCGAAGGTGGCCGAGATTGTCATGAACAGCGCCTTCCGGATGTTTCCCGAGTCATCCGCTGCCAAGGGCGTTGCGGAGGAACAGCACCAGGCGTCACCGGAACAGCTCGCTTTCGCCAGCCTGATGCAGGGTATCCACTGGTAGGCTGTCGACGGCAACCGGCTCCTTCAAAGGGTGCGTGACCCGCACGCACCCTGTTGAGCCGGCGTCATTTACCCGCCCTCATTCGCCAGCGCGCTGTTCCATATGGCATCCAGCCATTTCTGGGTGCGCTCGCTGGCGCCCATGCTGGCTGCCATGCTAGTCCGGGACCGGGCAGGGTCAGCGAGCATGGCTGAAAAATCTTCGAACATCAGTGCAGCCTCCGGCCTGGTCGTGGCAACCTCGATGAACCTGGTTTTTTCCCAGCCCTGGCGGTACTCAAAGTCAGCGGGTCTGTCCGCCGGACGCTGGCTAAGAAAATCATCCAGCTTGATCACCCCCGTGGCGCCTGAAATCCGCAGGTCCATCACCACGGCGCCCGATTCGAAACCACAATTCCAGGTGGTGGTGGAGCCGTCATCAAATACGATGACGCCGCTGCCGCTGACCACCGCATGGGTCTCCTTGTCGCGGCGCATGAATGCCTCGACCGATTTGATCTCAACACCCGCTGCTGAAAATTCCACCGCCACCCGCATGTTGTACCAGCCGGCATCGCCAAGCGCGCCCATGGGTTCAAGTTCCGGGTTCATGCGTATATTGCTTTTGTCGGTGAGACTGAATTGAAAGGCCGAGTCGATCGACCATGGCCAGCCCACCAGTTCTGCAGTCTGCGACCTGATCTGCGCCGTTCTCGGGTGATGCACGAAATGCGTGCCATCCATGAAGCCGACGCCATTCTGCCGGCAGGCCGCGGTGATCCGTTGTAAGGACGCGAGGCTGGCAAAAGGTTTTTCGCCCAGCACGTGCTTGCCATGGTTGGCCGCAGCCACGCAGATCTCCTCCCTGGCGCTGGTGGGCGTCGCCACGTAGATCGCATCCACGCCATCCCATTTGAGCATGTCAGCCCAGGAGTCAAAGGCCCTGGAGACGCCGTGGGTATCGGCGAATTTTTTCGCCGAATCCAATTTTCGGCTGGATACCGCGGCAAGTTGCGCGTTGCCCGCCTGCAAAATCATCGGCGCCATCTGGTTGGCGATTGCACCGGTGCCGACAACACCCCAGCGCAGAGCTGCTGCAGGCTTTACCCCAGCCTGTTTCGCAGCCCCGAACGACGGCTTGCTGAAGGTCGCTGCCAACACCCCCGCACCTGCCGCTTTCAATAGCTGCCGCCGTTCGGAATCAACTGAATCCGCTGCACTTGCCTGGTCGGTCGCCTGTTTCATTCTGGTCTCCGCTGAATTGGATAATATGAGCCATGGATTAACGAAATATAGAAAAGAATCCCCGGGTTCCGCTGCAGGAAACTTTTGTGTCCGGCTCCAGCCTGTCGAAACCGGATGACAGCGCAGGACGGCCGGTCCATTTCATTATTACGCTATTTATGGCCTAATTCCTAACCTCTTTGCAAAAATGGTTTGTCAGGCTTTCACTATGGCGAAATTTGTACCCGTAGATATTTTTGACCTGGTCATCTTCGGCGGCGCGGGTGATCTTGCATTGCGCAAGCTGATGCCGGCCCTCTACCACCGCGACCTGGATGGTCAGCTACCCGCCGGTTGCCGGATTATTTCAGTTGGCCGTAGTCCCATGGGGCGCGACGACTTCCTCGGAAAAGTGAACGACTCTCTCAAGGAAAGGCTTACAGAAACTGAATACTCAGCGGTATCCTGGGAGTCTTTTTCGCAGCGCCTGCAGTACGTCGAGACCGACGCAATGGCTCCTTCCAACTGGCAGGGTTTGCAAAACGTGTTGCAGGGTCATGCAGACCGCATACGGGTTTTCTACCTGGCCACGGCGCCCAACCTGTTTGGCGCCATAGCAGCCGGTCTCAAGCAAAACGGCCTGATCAATGCAAAAGTGCGCATCGTGCTGGAAAAGCCGGTAGGCCACGATTATGCCTCGGCGCTCGAGATCAATGACCGGGTCGGCGAGTGTTTCGCCGAAGACAGCATTTTCAGGATCGATCATTACCTGGGTAAAGAGACCGTGCAGAATCTGCTGGCGCTGCGGTTTGCCAATTCCCTGTTCGAGCCCCTGTGGAATCGCGGCAACATCGATCACGTGCAGATCACCGTGGCGGAAGACCTGGGCGTGGGTGGGCGTATTGAGTTTTACGACCAGATCGGCAGCTTGCGGGATATGGTGCAGAATCACATGATGCAATTGCTCTGCCTGACGGCGATGGAGCCACCCGCCAACCGCGACAGCAATGCCGTGCGTGATGAGAAAATGAAGGTGCTGCGTGCGCTCAAACCGATCGGTGCCGCCGAGGTCAGACGCAACACCGTGCGCGGACAATACCAGGCCGGGGCGATTGACGGGCAGGCGGTTGACGGTTTCCTGGATGAACTGGGCGGCAAGCGCAGCCAGACCGAGACTTTCGTCGCCCTGAAACTGCAAATTGACAACTGGCGCTGGTCCAGTGTGCCATTTTATCTGCGTACCGGAAAAAGGCTGAAACAGAAATACTCGGAAATTGTCATCCAGTTTCAGGAGGTTCCGCATTCGATTTTCCCGGAACTGACCGATGGCCGCAATGCGAACCGGCTCAGCATTCGCCTGCAACCCGATGAAGGTGTCAAGCTCAGCCTGATGCTGAAGGACCCGGGACCGGGCGGCTTCGCGCTGCAACCGGTTTCCCTGGACCTGAGTTTCGCGGATGCCTCGGGCGCCCGTTACCCCGATGCTTACGAGCGTCTGCTGATCGAGGTTATTCGTGGCAACCTGTCGTTGTTCATGCGGCGTGACGAGGTCGAATTTGCCTGGGGCTGGATCGACGGCATTATCGCCGGCTGGGAGGAATCCCGTCAGCCGGTCGAAGGCTACGTGGCCGGCACCTGGGGGCCCACGGCAGCATCGCTGATGCTCGACCGTGACGGCCACACCTGGTTTCCTGACTGAGCGCCCTGATTGCGGGTATGGCAGGCCCGATCGAATTCCGGTCTTTCGAGAACAGGCAGGCCGCAGCATCCGCCGCAGCGCGCGTGCTCGCAGACCTGCTCAGGGACGCGCTCGGCACCGCGCCGCACGCGCAGGCTGCGCTGGTTGTCAGTGGCGGTTCTACGCCGGGTCCGTGTTTCGACCGGCTGTCAGGCGAGCCACTGGACTGGTCCAGGGTCACGGTCGTGCCCAGTGATGAGCGCTGGGTGCCGGTTACCAGTCCCGACAGCAACGAACACTTGATCAGGACGCGATTGCTGACAGACCGCGCCGCAACCGCCAAGGTGCTGCCATTTTTCCGCGCAGGTATCGATGCGGCGCTTGCACCCGCGCAAATCGAACGGGATTTGGCGGGCTTGGAAAAAACATTCAGCGGGTCGCTGCTGGGTATGGGGGAGGATGGCCATTTTGCCTCCCTTTTTCCGGATTTTGACGGGCTGCAAAAGGCGCTTGACCCTGACAACAGGGCAGCCTGCACCATCGTGCAAACCGCTGGCAGCCCGCATCTGCGTATTAGCCTGACCCTCTCGGCCCTGCTCAATTCCGTCCACACCATCCTGTTGATATCTGGTGAGGCCAAGCGGCGCGTGTTCGAAACCGCACTGACCGGTGGCAGCGCCTATCCGATAGCAGCACTGTTGACTCAAACCCGCAGCCCTTTAACGGTGATGTGGGCCCCCTGAACCGCAAACGAGTAATCCCTGGATGAATTCCATTCTGAAAAAAGTCACAGACCGTATCCGTGAACGCAGCGAAAAATCGCGTGAAGCCTACCTGCAGCGAATCGCCAGCGCGGCAGCCTCCGCTCCAGCCCGGCGGACAATGTCCTGCTCCAACCTCGCGCATGGGGTCGCCGCCTGTTCAAGCCCTGACAAACAATCATTGCTGGCGGGCCAGGCGGCGAATCTCGCGATCGTTTCGTCTTACAACGACATGCTCAGCGCGCACCAGCCGTTCGCGGGCTTTCCGGATGTGATCCGCAAGGCGGCGCACCAGGCCGGTGCGGTGGCGCAGTTTGCCGGCGGCGTGCCGGCCATGTGTGATGGGGTGACACAGGGCCGGGCGGGTATGGAGTTGTCGCTGTTCAGCCGCGATATCATTGCGCAGTCCACCGCCATCGCACTCTCGCACGATATGTTCGATGCGAGCATCTGCCTCGGCGTCTGCGACAAGATCGTGCCGGGCCTGCTGATTGGCTCACTCAGTTTTGGTCACCTGCCGACGATATTTGCACCTGCGGGGCCGATGGAATCAGGTCTGCCCAACAAGGAAAAGGCCCGGGTCCGTGAAGCGTATGCCAGCGGCCTCGCGGGCCGGGATGAATTGTTGAAAGCCGAATCTGCGTCCTACCATTCGGCCGGAACCTGTACATTTTACGGCACGGCCAACAGCAACCAGATGCTGATGGAGTTCATGGGCCTGCAGTTACCGGGCGGGTCATTTGTCAACCCGGGCACGGCAATGCGCGATGCGCTGACGGCTGAGGCCGTCCGGCGTGTACTGCAACTGCTGCCAACGGGTGAAAACTACACGCCCATCGGTCACATCGTCGATGAGCAGGCCATCGTCAATGCGATTGTCGGACTGTTGGCCACCGGCGGTTCAAGCAATCACACGATTCACCTTATCGCCATTGCGGCGGCGGCAGGTATCCGCATCAACTGGGATGATTTTGCAGAGCTTTCCTCGGTGGTGCCGTTAATGGCGCGTGTTTACCCGAACGGCCAGGCCGATGTGAATCACTTCCATGCCGCCGGCGGGCTGGGGTTCACCATGGCCTCCCTGCTGGATGCCGGCCTGCTGCACGACGACGTCCGGACCATCATGGGTGCAGGTCTGCGCAACTATTGCCGCGAACCGGTGCTGCAAGACAAAACCATTGGCTGGAAAGCAGTGGCGCAACACTCTTCGGATACGCAGATCCTGAGACCGGCCAGCGATCCGTTTGATCCTGAAGGCGGTTTACGCCTGGTGCAGGGCAATCTCGGCCGTGCGATCGTCAAGATTTCAGCCGTAAAAACCAAACACCACCGTATCCACGCTCCGGCACGGGTTTTTGATACACAACAGGCATTTGTGGACGCCTTCAACCGGGGCGAATTCACCACTGACATGGTGGTGGTGCTGACACACCAGGGTCCTTCGGCCAACGGCATGCCCGAATTGCACCAGTTAACCCCTTTCATGCGGGTGTTGCAAGGTAGCGGGCTGAACGTGGCCCTGTTAACCGATGGCCGTATGTCCGGTGCCTCCGGGCAGGTGCTGGCGGCGATTCACGTCACACCCGACACCCTGCACAAGGGTTTGATTGGAAAAATAAGGGATGGTGACCTGGTGCTGATCGATGCCCAGGCCGGCAGCATGCAGGCTGATGTTGCCGAGGCCGAACTGCAGCGGCGTCCGGATCCGGGTCCGGGCAGCGCAAACAGCACCGATGGTATGGGCAGGGAACTGTTTGATGTGTTTCGCGCCAACGCCAGTGACACCGAAGCCGGTGCTACGGTGTTGCGGGGCCTGGGATCTGCCGGCGACGTTTATTGATTATCACGGTATTCAATAAGTTCTGAAACGGTAACAAACCGGAAGCCCCTGGCCTTCAGTCCCTGGATGATATCCCCGACGGCGTTCATCGAAGTCTCCCTGGACTTGAACATGACATGCAGCAGCACGATCGACCCGGGCTTCACGTTGTCGATGACGTGTCGCGCGATGTCACGTTCGGCATTGTCTGCCCGACCATAGATCTCAGGCTCGATGTCCCAGGTAATACTGAGCATGTCGTTTTTCCACAGGTAATACGGCAAAACCACCAGTTTCCTGGCATAGGGTGGTCTGAAATGGATCGGTCCCACGGCACCGGCGCGGCGCAGGGCAGCCTCGGTTTTTTGCAGTTCTGCGGCGATAAAAGCGCGGCTTTTGAATACCATGCGCTGGTGCGTGAAAGAGTGGTTACCGACCTCGTGCCCTGCCTCGATGATCATGCGCGTTTCTTCCGGGTGGGCAATAACCGCTTCACCGACCAGGAAAAACGAGGCTTTCACATCGTTATCCCCCAATATTTTCAGAATCGCCTGTGTCCGCCCGGGCATGGGCCCATCGTCGAAAGTCAAAGCCACGACTGGCTCGGTGGTGTCCACCCTGCTGACGAGATCGCCAAACAACTGGAACGTCCGACTCTTGCTGAGTTGCCAGCCCAAAAACAGGCAAACAAAAACCAGCAACAGGGTGAGGGCCAGTCTCTTCACGAATCAGTGACCACGAATCAGTGACTGTCTCGACTCACCACCAGGCAATATAGAGCGCGGCCAGCATCAATACGATGACCAGTGAAGCCAGGTTGAAGCCGCCACTGGTTGAAATATCAACCTCGCTGTAGTCGATGGCGTCCTTATGGTCCTTACCACCTTCCAAGAGCGAAATCAGCATACCCAGGGCGACAACCATCAGGAATACCAGGCCAACCCGGTCAATGAACGGCAGCGCCGGCCACAGCAGCTTGAAACCCAGTGACAATACCGCAGAACCAATTGCGGCGCCAAGTGCGCCATTCGCGGTGGTTTTCTTCCAGAATATCGCCAGCACGAAAATCGCCGTGATGCCGGGCGTGAAGAACCCGGTAAATTCCTGGATGTACTGAAAGGCCTGGTCAAAATTACCCAGCAAGGGACGGGCTACGATCACTGCAATGACCATGGCGGTGAAACTCACGATCCGGCCAACACGCACCAGTTGTTTCTGGGTTTTATCCGTTTTGTAATGAACATACATATCCATCGTAAAGATGGTGGAAATGCTATTGGTCATCGATGCCAGCGATGACACGATGGCGGCGATCAGTGCCGCGAAGACCAGGCCTTTTACGCCGACCGGTAATAACTTCATCACCTCCGGGTAGGCCCTGTCGGGTGCAGACAGGTCCGGAACGAGCATGATGGCTGCAATACCCGGAAGTACGACCAGGATGGGCATCAGCATTTTCAGAAAAGCCGCAAACACGATGCCTTTTTGAGCCTCGCGTATACTCCTGGCACCGAGGGCGCGCTGGATGATGTACTGGTTGAAACCCCAGTAGGAAAAGTGCATGACCCACAGACCGCCGAGCAGCACCGATATACCAGGCAGCAGGTCGTAGTGGGGGCTGTCCCTGGTGAAGATCATGTCGAATTTCTCAGGCAACGCATCAAGCACCATGCCGAACCCGGCCAGCACGCCGGCACCGTCAGAGATCCTGTTCATCGAAATGTAAGCGATCAGCAAACCCCCGAAAACCAGCAGAACCACCTGGACAATATCGGTCAGGGCCACGGCCTTCAGACCACCATAGAGCGAATACGCCATCGCAAACGCGGCCAGCAGAAGCAGACCGACGTTCTGGTCCATGCCCGTGACCGAGTTGATCGCCAGGGAGCCCAGCCAGAGTATCGAGGTGAGGTTAACAAACACGTACACGCCCAGCCAGAAGGTGGCCATCACCATCCGCACACGGTGATCATAACGTTGCTCGAGGAACTGCGGCATGGTGTAAATCCCGTGCTTCAGAAATACCGGCAACAGGTATTTGCCAACCACCAGCAAGGCAATCGCTGCGGTCCACTCGTAGGATGCAATGGCAATACCCATCACGTAAGCAGAGCCTGACATGCCGATGATCTGCTCGGCCGATATATTGGCCGCGATCAGCGAGGCGCCGATGGCCCACCAGGGCAGCGCACGGCTAGCCAGAAAGTAATCCTGT
>Ga0209391_10001254_pt1 | contig 13039 bp, 10 predicted proteins | sample PPLLak3March2015_FD_187246 | JGI IMG/M metagenome (GOLD analysis project Ga0209391, IMG submission 187246) | Freshwater sediment microbial communities from Prairie Pothole Lake near Jamestown, North Dakota, USA - PPLs Lake P7 Core (1) Depth... | ecosystem: Environmental > Aquatic > Freshwater >... | reverse complement strand
GCCTGTGGCGGCTGGCGGCCTGGCCGTTGCAGCTGGTGTTGCCCGGCGCCAGGCGGTTGTCCGAGGCCGGTGGTACCTGGTTCTTCCAGCAGACCCCGGGGGCGCTGGCGGATGTGCTGCTGGCCACCGTGGGCGTCGCCCTGCTGGTTGCACCGGTGTCCCGGTACGCGAGGTCACTGGCCCTGCTGCTGGTGCTGCCGCTGTTACTGTCGCCGGACTTTCCCGCTCGCTTTCCCCGCGCTGAGGAACCGGCCGGGCTCACCCGGGTGACGGTCCTGGATGTGGGGCAGGGTACCTCGGTGGTAGTCGAGGCGGGCGCGCGTGTCCTGGTGTATGACACCGGCGGCGGCGACCCCGGGGGCAACAATATGGCCGGCTCGGTGCTGTTGCCCTACCTGCGCGAGCGCGGCATCGGCGCCCTGGACACACTGGTGATCAGCCACCCGGACAACGACCACAGTGCCGGCGCCGGCACCCTGCTGGCCGCGCTGCCGGCCGCCAGGGTCTATCACGGCCTGCCCATGCCGGTGCTGGACTCGGGCCGCCCCTGCCTCTCGGGCCAGGCCTGGCGCTGGCCCGGGGGGCAGCGCTTCCAGTTCCTGTCCCCGGAGGGCGCCGGCGCCGGTTCCAGCAACGACCACTCCTGCGTGTTGCAGATCGAGGCCGGCGGCCGACGCCTGCTGCTGGCCGGGGATGTACATGAGGGCAGGGAGCGCGAACTGGTGCGCTACTGGGGCGAAAGCCTCGCCAGCGACTGGCTGCTGGTAGCGCACCACGGCAGCCGCAGTTCGTCTTCCTGGGCGCTGCTCAAGGCGGTACAACCCGATTACGCCGTGGTCAGCGCCGGTTACGCCAATCGTTTCGGGCATCCCCACGCCGCTGTGGTGGACAGGCTGGAACGCCTGGGTGCCACGGTCCATGACACCGCCACGGGGGGCGCCCTGGAATTCGAGTTAGTGCCGGGCCAGCCGGTGCGCGTGACCAGCTGGCGGCAGCAGCGGCGCCGCTTCTGGATGTAGCTCGCTGCGGTTTCTTACCCTTTGGCCCTGTGCGTATAATGGCGCCATTACAAAAACCAGGGGTGGGGGGATATCGTGCTCGAGGTGTTCATTGCCGGCGGCTGGCTCATGTGGCCAATACTGCTTTGCTCAATCGTCGGCCTGGCGATTTGTGTGGAGCGCTTTTACACCCTGAATCCCAGGAAGATCGCGCCGCCGCACCTGCTGGCCACCGTCTGGAAGCAGCTCAAGGCCGGCGAACTCGATGCGGAGCGACTGCGTAACCTGAAGAAAGCCTCGCCGCTGGGCCGGATACTCGCCGCGGGTCTCGGCAATGCCTACCATGGCCGCGATGTGATGAAAGAGAGTATCCAGGAAGCGGCGGGCCATGTGATCCACGATCTCGAACGCTACCTCAATACCCTTGGCACCATAGCCGCGGTATCGCCCCTGCTTGGCCTGCTCGGCACGGTATTCGGCATGATCACGGTGTTCGCTGAAATCATGGCCCAGGGCACCGGCAATGCCAGCGCCCTGGCGGGTGGTATTTCGCAGGCACTGATCACCACTGCCGCCGGGCTCACGGTTGCCATCCCGGCGCTGGTCATGCACCGCTATTTCGTCGGCCGGATTGACGGCATCGTGGTGGAACTGGAGCAGGAGACCATCAAGCTGGTGGATGCCCTCCACAGTGAAGAGAACACGGAAGCACAGGCGTGAGATTCCGCCGCCTGCACCGGGAAGAGGTTGGCATCAACCTCACCCCGCTGATCGACGTGGTCTTCCTGCTGCTGATTTTTTTCATGGTGTCCACCACCTTCACCCGCGAGACCCAGCTCAGCATCGACCTGCCCGAGGCTAGCGGCAGCGCCCGGGAAACCACGAACCAGCAGGTGGAGATCCTGGTTGACGAGGCCGGCAACTACCGGGTGAACGGCCAGGGCCTGGTGGATAACCGGATGCGAACCCTGCAGGCCGCCATTTACAAGATCTCCGCCGGCGATACCACCCTGCCGATGGTGATCACTGCCGACGCCGATGCGGCGCACCAGTACGTGGTGCGCGCCATGGATGCCGCCGGCCAGATGGGCTTCGTTCACCTCAGTATTACCACCAGGCAGCCCGCCGGGTCGGACAGCGGTGGCTAGGCGGCCGATTTCGTCGTCGCCGCGCCAGGGCGGAGCGGGCCACCATAGTGACTGGCAGATTTATCGCCGACTCTTCGGCTATGTTATCCCACAGTGGGCGATATTTGCCCTGAGCCTGCTGGGCTATCTCGTCTATTCGCTGGGCAATGTGCTGCTTGCCGACCTGTTGCAGTTCCTGCTCGACTCCCTCGATGATTCGGTCGAGGTCACCTCCGGTATCGTCTCTACCGTGGTCTACAGCCTGTTCGACGCCGGCTCCCTCGACAGGGTGCAATTTGCGCGCGTCGCCGTTCCCGCAGCCATGGTGCTGATCGCCTCCGCCCGGGCCTGCGGCTTTTTCATGGGCAACTACTTCATGAGCTATGTGGCGCGCACACTGATCCACACACTGCGCTGCCAGTTGTTCGATCGCATGCTGGTGGCGCCGGCTGCCTACTATGACGCCCATAACCAGGGTGCGCTTATCTCGAAAGTGACTTTCAATGTCGAGCAGGTCAGCGGTGCGGTCACCAAGGCTTTGAAAACCGTGGTGCGCGAGGGGCTCACCGTCATTGCCCTGGCCGCCTACATGCTGTACCTGAACTGGCGCCTGTGCCTGGTTTTTGTGGTGGTCATTCCCATCATCGCCACAGTAGTCACCTACGTCGGCAGGCATTTCCGCCGCTACAGCCGGCGGATCCAGTCCTCCATGGGCGATGTCACCCAGGTCTCCGGCGAGGGTATCAGCGGCTACCGCGAGATTCGTATTTTTGGCGGCCAGGCCGGGCAGCGGCAGCGCTTCGGCGCCGCCAGCCAATACAACCGCGCCCAGAACCTCAAACTGGCACTGGTCGATGGCCTGAGCACGCCGGTAATCCAGACCCTGCTGGCCCTGGCCCTGGCGACCCTGGTGTGGTTTGCGCTGAGCCCCGACATCCTGCGGGGCTTTACCGCCGGCTCCCTCGTGGCATTCCTCACGGCGGCCACCCAACTGGGCAAGCCGATCCGCCAGCTGAGCGAGATCCAGAGCACTATCCAGCAGGGCCTGGCCGCGGCAGAGGACATCTTCACCCAGCTCGACCTGGATGACGAGGTGGACTCGGGCCGCTACGAGGTGGCCCGCGCCAGGGGCGATATCAGCCTGCGGGGCGTGTCATTTGCCTACCCTGGCAGCGAGCGGCTGGTGCTGCAGGATGTATCGCTGGAAATCCCCGCCGGCAAAACCGTCGCCCTGGTGGGCCGTTCGGGCAGCGGCAAAACGACCCTGGTGCAGTTACTGGCCCGGTTCTACCCGCCGCTGCAGGGTGTCATCCTGCTCGATGGGATCCCGCTGCAGGATTACCGGCTGGCCAACCTGCGGGCGCAACTGGCCGTGGTGCCGCAGCATGCAGCCCTGTTCAACGACACGGTCTATAACAATATTGCTTTCGGCTCTCAGGCCGCCGCGAGTCGGGACGCGGTGCTCGCGGCGGCCGAGTCCGCCTACGCACGGGAATTCGTCGAGGCCCTGCCGGCAGGGTTCCAGACAGTGCTGGGCGATGACGGCGGCGGCCTCAGCGGCGGCCAGCGCCAGCGCATCGCCATCGCCCGGGCCATGCTCAAGGATGCCCCCGTGTTGATCCTCGACGAGGCTACATCGGCCCTGGACAATGAGTCGGAACATCGCATCCAGCGGGCGCTGGACAATGCCAGGGCCAATCGCACCACCATTGTCATTGCGCATCGCCTGTCCACCGTGGAGCACGCAGACAGCATCGTGGTAATGGACGCGGGCAGGGTAGTGGCCAGCGGCACACACGCGCAGCTGCTGCGGGACGGCGGCCTGTACGCCCAGCTCTACCAGCAGAAATTTGCCGTGTGATGATCGCGCCGCGCGCCGCCAGGCCACCCCGCCCGGGGCTGGCGCAAGCCCTGGTCAAGGCCTGGTACGGCAGCGCCCGCTGGCTGTGGTTGTTGCGGCCGCTGGAAGCACTGTTTCGCAGCGTGGCGGCGCTTCGGCGCGGGCTCTACCGCCATCAGCTGCTGGGCGTTTACCGCGCCTCGGTACCGGTGGTTGTGGTGGGTAACATCAGCGTCGGCGGCACCGGCAAGACGCCGGTGGTGATCGCGCTGGTGGAAAGCCTGCAGCAGCTTGGACTGCGGCCGGGTGTGGTCAGCAGGGGCTACGGTGCGGGCCGCTCACGCGCACCGCTGCGGGTGCGGGCCGACAGCCCCGCCGCCCAGTGTGGCGATGAACCCCTCCTGATCCACCGGCGCACGGGCTGCCCCTGCGTGGTGGCGCGGCGGCGGACGCAGGCGGTGCAGGCCCTGCTCGCGGGTGCCGAAGTGGATATCGTCATCAGCGACGATGGCCTGCAACACTATGCCCTGGCGCGTGACCTCGAAATCGCCCTGGTCGATGCACAGCGCGGCACCGGCAATGGCTTCTGCCTGCCCGCGGGCCCCCTGCGCGAGCCGCGGCAGCGGCTGGATGCAGTCGATTTTGTGCTGTATCGCGGCAGCGTGGAGCCCCGCCGCGGGATGCACTACGCGGTGGACTGCCTGGTCAATATCGACAGCGGCGAGCAGCGGCCGGCAACCCCGGCGGCCCTGGCCACCGAGGTCGTCGCCGTGGCCGGAATCGCCCAGCCGGACCAGTTTCTCGACACCCTGGTAGCGCTGGGTTTCGAGCCCGCGCGGCGTTTTTTCGCCGACCACCACCATTACTCCGCGGCGGATTTTGCCGGGCTGGCGCAGCAGCCGATTATCATGACCGAGAAGGACGCGGTAAAATGCGCCGGCCTCGCTGGCAAAAATGCCTGGTACCTCAAAATCACCGCGCGGCTGCCCGCCGCCGTGACCGCTGCCGTGGTCGCGCTGGCGCGTCGCTGACTTTTCTACGGAGCTTACATGGCCTATACGGTTGTCATCCCCGCCCGCTACGGTTCCACCCGCCTGCCGGGCAAACCGCTGCTGGACATCGCCGGTAAACCCATGGTGCAGCGGGTGTGGGAGCAGGCGCGCCGCAGTGCCGCCCGGGAGGTGGTCATCGCCACAGACGATGAGCGCATCATGGCTGTGGCCGAGGGCTTCGGCGCCAAGGTCTGCATGACCTCGCCCGATCATCCCTCTGGTACCGACCGCCTGCACGAAGTAGCCGCCTATTTCGGTTGGGGTGACGAGCAGATCGTGGTCAATGTGCAGGGCGACGAGCCCATGATCCCGCCGGGTGTCATCGACCAGGTGGCACGCAACCTGGCAACCCATACCCAGGCCGGTATCGCCACCCTGTGCGAGGGCATTGTCGATATCGCCGAGCTGCTGGATCCCAATGCCGTCAAGGTGGTGTGTGACCGCCGTGGCATGGCCCTGTATTTCAGTCGCGCCGCCATCCCCTGGCCGCGGGAGCATTTCCGTGCGGGGCGGGACGCCATGCCGGCCCAGGGCAACTGGCAGCGCCATATTGGCATCTACGCCTACCGCACCGCGTTCCTGCACCAGTACGTCACCTGGCAACCGGCGCCGCTGGAGCAGCTGGAGCAGCTGGAACAGTTGCGGGCGCTCTACAACGGTGTCGGTATCCATGTGGCGACCGCCGCTGAGCCTGTGCCCCCGGGCGTCGACACCCAGGCGGATCTCGACGCGGTGCGCGCCCGCTTCACCGGCGCCACGCTCCCGTGACAGTCGCGGCCAGACAGCAGGAGGCCGGTAATGCGCGTCCTGCACGCTGAGTCACTGCAGCCATACAATACCCTCGCCCTGGAGGGAACCGCCAAAGCCCTGGTGCGGGTCGGCGATGACGCGCAGTTGACCCAGGCGCTGGCCTGGGCCTCGAGCCGGGGCCTGGCCGTAATCCCGCTGGGGGAGGGCAGCAACGTGGTGATTGCCGGCGACCTCGATGCCATGGTGCTGCGCCTCGATACCCGCGGCATCGAGGTGCTGGAGGAGCGCGGCGATGCGGTGACCCTGCGGGTGGCCGCCGGGGAGCAGTGGCACCAGCTGGTGCAGTGGTCCCTGCGCCACGGCCTCTGCGGGCTGGAGAATCTCGCCCTGATACCCGGGACCGTGGGGGCGGCGCCGATCCAGAATATCGGCGCCTACGGCGTCGAGCTCGCGCCGCTGGTGCAGCGGGTGGACTGCGTCGCGATTGACGGCGCCCACACGCAGTCACTGACGGCCACCGAGTGCCGCTTCGGCTATCGCGACAGCGTATTCAAGCATGAGCTGCAGGACCAGCTGGTGATCACCCACGTCACGCTGAACCTGAGCCGGCGCCCCCATGTGCACACCGCCTACCCGGTGCTGGCACAGGCTTTGGCGGAGCGTGGGGTCGAGCAGCCGACACCCCAGGCAGTATTCGATGCAGTGGTGGATATCCGCCGCAGCAAGCTGCCGGATCCCGCCCTGGTTCCCAACGCCGGCAGCTTCTTCAAGAATCCGGTGCTGCAGGCAGAGCAGGCGCAGGACCTGGCCGCGCGTTTTGCGGGGCTGCCGCAGTATCCGCAGCCCGACGGCCGGGTGAAGCTGCCCGCCGCCTGGCTGATCGATTACTGTGGCTGGAAGGGATACCGCGCTGAAGGCCTGGGAATTCATCCCGAGCACGCGCTGGTGATCGTCAATTACGGTAACAACAGGGGCGCGCAGTTGCTGGCGCTCGCCGCCGCAGTGGCGCGGTCGGTACTGGACACCTTCGGCGTGGCCCTGGAAATCGAGCCGCGGATTTACGGCGCTCCAGCGTGAGCCAGTTCGACCACAAGGCCTTCCTCAAGACCCTGACCACCCGCCCGGGTGTCTACCAGATGTACGACGCCGCGCACAAATTGCTCTACGTGGGCAAGGCGCGCAACCTGAAGAACCGGGTGGGCAGCTATTTCCGTGCCAGCGGGCTCAGTGAGAAAACCATGGCGCTGGTGGCGCGCATTCACGAAATCCAGGTGACCGTGACCACCACCGAGGTGGATGCCCTGCTGCTGGAGCACAACCTCATCAAGACCCAGCAACCGCCCTACAATATCCTGCTGCGCGATGACAAATCCTATCCTTATATTTTCCTCTCCAGCGAGGACAAGTATCCGCGCCTCAGCCTGCATCGCGGGGCGAAACGGCGCAAGGGACAGTATTTCGGCCCTTATCCCAGCGCGGGCGCCGTGCGCGAATCCCTGCACTTCCTGCAGAAAGTTTTCAAGGTGCGCCAGTGCGAGGACAGCTTTTTCAGTAATCGCTCGCGCCCCTGCCTGCAGCACCAGATCGACCGCTGCACCGCACCCTGTGTCGAGCTGGTGACGCCGCAGGAGTACGCGCGACAGGTCGAGAGCACGGCGCTGTTCCTGCGCGGCAAGTCCCAGGAACTGATGGTGCGCCTGGCCGACGACATGGAGCGGGCCGCGGCCGAGCTTGCCTACGAGAAAGCGGCCGGCTACCGCGACCAGCTCAGCCAGTTGCAACAGGTGCAGGCCAGCCAGGGCATCGAGGGGGTGAAGGGTGACCTGGATATCGTAGCTGCGGCGGTGGCGGCGGGCAGGGCCTGTGTCCAGGTGCTGTTTGTGCGCGGCGCCCGGGTACTGGGGAGCAAGACCTACTACCCGCCACTGCGCCTGCAGGAGACAGTGGCAGAAGTGCTCAGCGCGTTTATTCCCCAATACTATCTCGGCGGCGCGCGCGCCGTGCCGGCCGAACTGCTGGTCAATGAGGCGCCGGAGGATGCGGCTACCCTGGCCCTGGCACTGTCCAGCGCGGCGGGGCGGCAGGTCAGGCTGCGCAGCAGCGTGCGCGATGCCCGCGCGCGCTGGCTGCAACTGGCCCTGCAAAGCGCCCAGTCCAACCTGGCGTCCCACCTCACCGGGCGCCAGTCCATGGTCGAACGCCTGCACGCCCTGCAGGAGTTACTGGGCCTGCCGGAGCTGCCCGAGCGCATGGAGTGTTTTGATATCAGCCACAGCTCCGGGGAGGCCACGGTGGCCTCCTGCGTGGTATTCGACCAGGGCGGCCCGCGCAAGGCCGATTACCGCAGATTCAATATTGATGGCATTACCGGGGGCGACGATTACGCCGCCATGCAGCAGGCCCTGGAGCGCCGCTACAAGCGACTCAAATCCGGCGAGGCGCCGCTGCCGGATGTGCTGTTCATCGATGGCGGCAAGGGCCAGGTCAGCCAGGCCGTGGCGGTGCTGGCGGACCTGCAGGTCACCGGCGTCGAAGTCATCGGAGTGGCCAAGGGTGTCAGCCGCAAGGCGGGGTTTGAAACCCTGCTCAACGCCGCCACCGGGCGCGAGTGCCAGTTGGGAGTCGATCATCCCGCCCTGCACCTGATCCAGCAGATACGGGACGAGGCTCACCGTTTCGCCATTACCGGCCACCGGGCGCGACGGGACAAGGCGCGGCAGCGCTCGGGGCTGGAAGATATAGCGGGGGTGGGGGCGAAGCGCCGGCGCGAACTGCTGCGCCATTTCGGCAGCGCCCAGGCAGTGGAGAATGCGAATATCGAGGAGCTGAAGAAAGTTTCAGGAATTAGTGCCACAATGGCCCAACAAATCTACGATCACCTGCATAATATCGGTGAATAGCCTGAAGGGGAGCACGGCGTCTTGCCGATCAACATACCCAACGCATTGACCATCCTGCGGATACTCCTGATCCCCGTGCTGGTGGTGGTTTTCTACCTGCCATTCCACAACCACCTGATCGTGGCCGCTGTCATCTTCGCCTTTGCCGCTGTTACTGACTGGATCGACGGCTATCTCGCCAGGCGCCTGGGCCAGATGACGCCGTTCGGTGCTTTCCTCGACCCGGTGGCCGACAAACTGATGGTGGCCGTCACCCTGGTGCTGCTGGTGGAGCGCCACGACACCGTGCTGTTCACCCTGGCGGCCTGCGTTATCATCGGCCGCGAGATCGTGATTTCGGCCCTGCGGGAGTGGATGGCGGAGTTGGGGCAGCGCACCTCGGTGGCGGTGTCCTACATCGGCAAGGTGAAGACTGCCGCCCAGATGATTGCCATTACCGGTTTGCTGGCCATCGATCCCGCCCGGGACGAGAGCTGGTTGCTGGCCCTGTGCTACCTGGTCCTGTACACCGCGGCGGTGCTCACCTTATGGTCCATGTTCGTCTACCTGAAGGCCGCCTGGGTCGTTATCAAGGATAAGGACAATTCTTTGTAATTCAGCCAGTTGCGGGAATTATCTGGTATTGTTCTTGACTCTGGCGGGCTGGTGAATACAATGGGCGCCGTCAAGTTTGACACGCCGTTTGCGGCGACCACGGCGGTGGATACACGCAGGAGTATGCGGGAATAGCTCAGTTGGTAGAGCGCAACCTTGCCAAGGTTGAGGTCGCGAGTTCGAATCTCGTTTCCCGCTCCATGTTCTCCCCAGATACGGCTCGGTGACAGAGTGGTCATGTAGCGGACTGCAACTCCGTGTACGCCGGTTCGATTCCGACCCGAGCCTCCATATTTCAGCGGCATCCAGCGATAGCGACCACTATCGAGGCCACAGTCCCGCCACACTCAACCCATCAAAAGGAGGAGTTATGGCAAACATCCGCAAGCGCCCGTCCGGCAAATACCAAGTAATGATCCACATGGCGCGCCATCGGATGTTTGATGCAGGTCAAGACACGCGACAGCACTCTGCACTTTGTTGTCCAGAACCAGATAGCGTGAGGTTTTTCTTGAAATTGCAGTTGTTTCACGTGGTAGTTCAGCGGGTAGCAGCCTGTGTCACGTCAATGACTGTTGGGCTTCTCTTCATGGCGTCCTGCGCATTTGCGGAAGAACCCCGTCCCAACATCCTCCTGATCGTGGCAGATGATGCCGGCTACGCGGACATCGGGAGCTTCGGCGGTGAGATCCAGACCCCGAATCTCGATGCCCTGGCGTCGGTCGGCGTTCGGTTCACGCAGTTCGGCGTCAGCGCCACGTGTTCGCCCTCGCGGTCAATGCTGCTCAGCGGCACCGACAATCATCAGGCGGGCTTGGGCAACATGGCGGAGTTCATGGCGCCCAACCAGAAGGGGAAAGTTGGCTACGAAGGCCACCTGAGCGATCGCATTGCTCCGATCCCGATGCTGCTGAAGAATGCCGGCTACAACACCTACATGGCGGGCAAGTGGCACATGGGCGAAGAGCCGCAGCACTTTCCGGCCGCGCGCGGCTTCCTGCGGGACCTGAGCCTGATCCCCGGCGGCGGCAGCCACCTTGAAGACATGTGGGGGGCGAAGGGCGAGCGCCAGCTCTATACGTACAACGGGAAGCAGATCGCGGCGCTTCGTCCCGGCTTTCACTCAAGCGAGGACTACACGGCCTCCATCATCGCCAACATCGAAGAGAACCGGCGCGACGGGAAGCCTTTCTTCGCCTATCTGGCACTTCAGGCCCCGCATGATCCGTTCCAACTGCCGGACGGCTGGCGGGATCGCTACGCCGGGCGTTACGATGCAGGCTATGATGCCATACGGGCCGCCCGCATCGAACGGATGAAGCAACTCGGAATCCTCGATCCGGCTGCGACAGTCTTTCCCCGGCTGCCCACGATTCCGGCCTGGGCCGATCTCTCCGAGGAAGAGCGGCGCCAGTCGGCGCGCCGGATGGAACTCTATGCAGCCATGGTCGAGCACATGGACGCCAACATCGGCAAGCTGATTGGATACCTCAAGACCACGGGACTCTACGACGACACGCTCATCATATTCCTCTCCGACAACGGTCCTGAAGGCAACATCATGGAAATGGGCCGGCCTTGGGACAACAGCAGGCTCGAGGACTGGGGCAAGAAGGGAACATTCATCCAGTATGGTCCGGCCTGGGCGCAGGTGAGTGCGGGCCCGCTGCGCATGTTCAAAGCGTTCCTGTCGGAAGGCGGCATTCGCACGCCTCTCATCGTGGCGGGGACGGGTGTGACCGGAGGCGGCCGGATCTCGGATGCCGTCACCCATATCATGGACATTCCGGCGACGATTCTTGAGGCTGCAGGCGTTGCTCATCCGGAGAGCTTCGAAGGCAGGCAAGTCGCACCGCTGCAGGGAAAATCGCTCTCCCCGGTCCTCGGCAATGTTTCGCAGGCCGTTCGCGCTCCATCAGACTGGTTGGGATGGGAGCTCTTCGGCAACCGGGCCATTCGGCAGGGCAATTGGAAGCTGCTCTGGCTTTGCGAACCTCATGGGGCTGGCCATTGGCAGCTTTATGATCTCAAGGCGGACCAGGGCGAGACGAAGGACCTTGCTGCTGAACATCCGGACATCCGCGATCAGCTGGTCGCGCACTGGGATGATTACGTGAAAGCCAACCGTGTGATCCTGCCCGACGCGTCCCCAATCTGCAGGAAACAGCAGTGAGTTCCGGCAGCTTGAGGGTAAGCGACACAGATGAGTTGCAGATGACCAGATCATGCGCGCGCAGATGGATGCCGTCAGGGCCGTGACTGGTGATAGGATTCGAGAATCGGAAGAGGATTCTGGTATTCCATATCCTACCGCATAGCCGTCGGTCCACAGCAAGGCCAAAAAGCGTTTATGATCCGCACCATCCGGCCACTGGACCAGCCCGACCCTGCGCTGGAGCGGACATCCATCCTCCTACAGCGGAAATTACCGCCTTCGCCTAAAAGGAGTCGTTAACGTTAGAGAGTCCAACGGCCGCACCAGACACGCTATGTTTCAGATCAATGGGAGCATTCCGTCAAATGCCATAGTTCACCAGGTACAATTGACAGAGTCAGTCAGGAAATCCACTCTCAACAGGCCTCTTATATCCCCTATACCTCAGCCGGGCAGGGTCGTCGTACCGGCGCGTCACGCCATGCCGTGGCTGTGCGACCCGGCGACCCGGCGACCGGGGAGGTGTAGCCCCATCTGGCGAGGGACTACGAAATCGAATCTGCGCGCTAGTCTTCACCGCCATCGGTCGGTACTATCTCCGCGCCCGGGAACGGAACGCGGAGACCAACCTGAATACTTTCGACATCCAGCTACTGGAATCCCTCAACCAGTTTGCGAGAAGCGTGCCCGTCCTGGATGTCGTCATCGTATTTATCACCCGTAGCTACCTGTTCAAGGGTGGCGTGATGATGACCTTCCTCTGGTGGGGCTGGTTCCGGCCGGGCCCGGACCAGGAGAGGAAGCGACTGGCACTGATGTCCGTGCTGTTCGCGGCTTTGGTAACCCTGCTCGCGGCGCGGCTGCTGGCCCTGACATTGCCGCACCGGGTCAGGCCCATGCAGGACGCGGCGGTGGACATGGTCCTGCCCATCGGGATGGCCCCGATGCTGCAGGGATGGTCGTCCTTCCCCAGTGATCACGCGGCGCTTTTCGGTTGCCTCGCCAGTGGCATGTTCCTGGTCTCCCGGCGCGCGGGCTGGCTGGCGAGTGCGTATTGCTTCTTCATCATCCTGTTGCCGCGGGTGTACACCGGCCTGCACTTTCCCTCGGACATACTGGTCGGTTACGGCCTTGGGACATTCATGACATGGAGCGTGTCGAGGCGGCGCCCCATGGAAAGATGTATCCGGCCCGCCTTTGCCTGGTTCATGGCCAGGCCGCAAGTCTGGTACCCGCTGTTCTTCCTGGTGAGTTACGAGATAGCGACGCTCTTTGATGATGTAAGAAACCTGGGGACGCTGGTCTACAGGATCATAGACTGGATGCTGGAGAACAATTAACGGATCGCAGCCTGATCTTCAGCACACAGAATGTCGATCCGTTAATGGCCGCTTAGTTGGTTAGGCTCCAAAACCAGGCCTCAAAAACTCACCAGTGTATGTCCGCTTTCCTACTCAGCAGCGGTCATAGAGGAGTCTGCAGGCGAAACTTCGCAAATCGCCTACATCCGGTCTTAAGCGTTAGCGAGAAATCATTGGCTTAATGAACAAACGACAACGGCCCCCGAAAGAGCCGCTGCGCTTGATGACTATCTCACCCGCTGTCTACTTCATATCGCACCCA
>Ga0209391_10001253_pt1 | contig 13043 bp, 15 predicted proteins | sample PPLLak3March2015_FD_187246 | JGI IMG/M metagenome (GOLD analysis project Ga0209391, IMG submission 187246) | Freshwater sediment microbial communities from Prairie Pothole Lake near Jamestown, North Dakota, USA - PPLs Lake P7 Core (1) Depth... | ecosystem: Environmental > Aquatic > Freshwater >... | reverse complement strand
GGCGCAAGTATTTGAAGGAATGGAAAGTTATGGTATAAAGCGCGGCCCTTTTTCACAACCAAATCCGCACACGCACCGTCACATGTGGCTGGGTGCCGGCTCCGACCGCAAGGCGAAGCTGGTTGCCGCATGGGGTGCGTGGAGGCTAAACCCCACAAGGAGACTTTCGACCATGGCCAGCGTGTCCATGCGACAGATGCTGGAAGCGGGTGTCCACTTCGGACACCAGACCCGCTTCTGGAACCCGAAGATGGCCCCCTTCATCTTCGGCGAGCGTAACCGGATCCACATCATCAACCTCGAGAAGACGCTGCCCCTCTACGTCGAGGCGGCGGACTTCGTGAAGCATCTCGTGGCCGACGGCGGCCGCATCCTGTTCGTCGGCACCAAGCGCTCCGCGCGCGAGGCGATCGCCCGCGAGGCGGCGCGCTGCGGCATGCCGTACGTCACGCATCGCTGGCTCGGCGGCATGCTCACCAACTTCAAGACCATCCGCCAGTCCATCAAGCGCCTCGCCGAGATCGACGAGATGGCGGCGAACGGCCTGCTCGACCAGCGCAGCAAGCGTGAAGCGCAGATGGTGCGCCGCGAGCGCGAGAAGCTCGAGCGCAGCCTGGGTGGCATCCGCGAGATGGAAGGCCTGCCGGACGCGCTGTTCGTCGTGGACGTCGGACACGAGAAGATCGCCATCCACGAGGCGCAGAAGCTCGGCATCCCCGTGATCGCCGTCGTGGACACCAATTGCTCTCCCGACGGGATCAGCTACGTGATTCCGGGCAACGACGACGCCATGCGGGCCATCGAGCTCTACGCGGGCGGCGTCGCCGACGCCGTCATCGAGGGTCGCTCGACGATCCCCGAGGTGCCGGTCGGCGAGGACGAATTCGTCGAGCTCGACGAGGAAGGCCGGCCCCGGCCGAAGAGCGGGCCGAAGCGGCGCGTTGCGCCGGCCAAGAAGAAGGTTCCGGTGCGGCGCCGGCCGACGGTCGAGGCCGAGCCGGCCGTGGACGCAGCGGCCGAGCTGGCCGAGGCCGACCCGGAGGAGAGCCCGGAGGCGTTCATGGCCCGCCGCGAAGCCGCCCGCCGCAAGGCGCCTGAACCGGCTGCAGCGGCCGCTGCCGTGGCCGCGCCCGAAGCTGCGGCCGCCGCCGCGCCCGAGGGAGAGTGAGCATGGCCGTCACCGCAGAGGCAGTGAAGGCGCTGCGTGAACGCACCGGCGCCGGCATGATGGAGTGCAAGAAGGCGCTCGTCGAGGCGAACGGCGACCTCGAGGCCGCCGCCGAGGCGATGCGCAAGTCCGGCCTCGCGAAGGCCGACAAGAAGGCCGGCCGCATCGCCGCCGAGGGCGTGGTCGCAGTCGAGCGCTCCGCCGACGGCAAGGCCGTCGCGGTCGTCGAGGTGAACTCCGAGACGGACTTCGTCGCCCGCGAGAAGGACTTCCAGGCGTTCGCCACCGACGTCGCCCGGCTCGCGCTCCTGGCGCGCCCGGCCGACCTCGAGAGCCTGCGCCACCGACGTCGCCCGGCTCGCGCTCCTGGCGCGCCCGGCCGACCTCGAGAGCCTGTTGGCCGCCCGCCTGCCCTCGGGCCAGACCGTCGAGGAGGCGCGCCGTGCGCTCATCGCGCGCATCGGCGAGAACATCGGCGTGCGCCGCTTCGAGGTCGTCACCTCCTCGGCGCCGCTCGCGACCTACCTGCACGGCAGCCGCATCGGTACCGTCGTCGCCCTCGAGGGCGGGGACGACACGCTCGGTCGCGACCTCGCCATGCACGTGGCCGCGATCAACCCGCAGTACCTGTCGGTGGACGAGGTGCCGGCCGAGTTCCTCGCCAAGGAGCGGGAGATCGAGATGGCCAAGGCGGAGGCCGAGGCCGATGGCAAGAAGCCGCGCGAGATCATCGCCAAGATGGTCGAGGGCCGGTTGCGCAAGTCGCTCGCGGAGCTGACGCTGCTCGGCCAGCCGTTCGTGCGCGACCCGGAGGTCACGGTCGAGAAGCTGCTGCAGAAATCGAATGCCCGGGTGCTGCGCTACGTGCGCTACGAAGTTGGCGCCGGCATCGAGAAGAAGCAGGAAAACTTCGCCGAGGAAGTGATGGCGCAGGTCCGGGGCGCCTGAGATCCGCAGCGCCGGCTCGATACCCCTTCGAACCCCGCGCGAGCGGGGTTCCTTATAATGGCCCTCGTCAGGAGAAGACCCACCGATGGCTCCACCCGAAGACGGTAAACCGGCCCACCGACGCGTCCTCGTCAAGCTTTCCGGCGAGGCCCTGATGGGCGACTCCGATTACGGCATCGATCCGGCCTTCCTGAAGCGCCTCGCCGGCGAGATCGGGGCCATGCGCGAGCGCGATGTCGAGGTCGCGGTGGTGGTCGGCGGCGGCAACCTGTTTCGCGGTGCCGGCCTCGCGCGCGCCGGCATGGACCGCGTGACCGGCGACCAGATGGGGATGCTGGCGACCGTCATGAACTCGCTCGCGCTGCAGGACGCGCTCGAGTCGATCGGCGTGTTCGTGCGGGTGATGTCCGCGATCCGCATCAACGAGGTCTGCGAGGACTACATCCGCCGGCGCGCCGTGCGCCACCTCGAGAAGGGGCGGGTGACCATCTTCGCGGCCGGGACGGGCAGCCCGTTCTTCACCACCGACTCGGCCGCGAGCCTGCGCGCCATCGAGATCGACGCCGATCTGCTGGTGAAGGCCACGAAGGTGGACGGGGTCTACGACTCCGACCCGATGCTGAACCCTGCGGCGCGCCGCTACGAGCGCCTCACGTACGACGAGGTGCTCGACCGGCGGCTGAACGTCATGGACGCGACCGCCATCGTGCTGTGCCGCGACCATAACCTGCCGCTCAGAGTGATCAACCTCAACGAGCCGGGCGCGCTGGTCCGTGCCGCGGTCGGCGAGGACGTCGGCACACTGGTGACGAACTGACGCGGCGCCGAGGCGCCCACGGAGACCGCCCATGATCGAGGACGTCAAGAAGGACGCGGCCGAGCGCATGGCGAAGTGCGTCGCCGCACTGCGCAACGAACTGAAGAAGCTCAGGACCGGTCGCGCGAGCACCTCGCTGCTCGAGCACGTGCGGGTGGACTACTACGGCAGCGAGGTCCCGCTGCAGCAGGTCGCGAACGTCGCGGTCGAGGACTCGCGCACCCTGACGGTGGTGCCCTGGGAGAAGCAGCTGGTCCCGGTCATCGAGAAGGCGATCATGAAGTCCGACCTCGGGCTGATGCCGGCCACCGCGGGCAGCGTGATCCGCGTGCCGCTGCCGGCGCTCACCGAGGAGCGGCGGCGCGACCTCGGCAAGGTCGTGCGCCACGAGGGCGAGAATGCCCGGGTCGCGATCCGCAACGTGCGGCGCGACGTGATGCAGGAGCTCAAGGAGATGCTCAAGGAGAAGCTCGTCTCCGAGGACGACGAGCATCGCGCCCACGACGAGGTCCAGAAGCTCACCGACCGGTACGTGGCCGAGGTCGACAGCGTGGTCGCCGAGAAAGAAAAGGAACTGATGCAGGTCTGATGCCGTGGTGCCCCCGCAAACGCGCCGGCCCGGCACGCCCCGCCACGTCGCCGTCATCATGGACGGCAACGGCCGCTGGGCGTCGCGCCGTGCGCTGCCGCGCCACGTCGGCCACCGTGCCGGCGTGCGGGCCGTGCGGGCCACCGTCGAGGGCTGCGCGAAGCGCGGCGTCGAAGCGCTCACTCTGTTCGCCTTCTCGAGCGAGAACTGGGGCCGACCGAACGAGGAGGTGGCCCGCCTCATGGAACTGTTCATCGAGGCGATGGACCGCGAGCTCGACGACCTCGACCGCAACGGCATCCGCCTGCGCTTCATCGGCGATCGCGGGACCCTGAAGCCGCACCTGGTCGAACGGATCGTCGCCGCCGAGGCGCGCACCGCGCCGAACGCGAACATGACACTGTACGTCGCGCTCTCGTACGGCGGGCGCTGGGACATTGCCCAGGCGGCCCGCCGGGTGGCCGAACGCGTGGCCGCGGGCGAGCTGCGGGCGGACGAAGTCGACGAGGCGATCATCTCGCGCGGGCTCGAGCTCGCCGACGCCCCGGAACCCGACCTCTTCATCCGCACCGGCGGCGAGCAGCGCCTGAGCAACTTCCTGCTCTGGCACCTCGCCTATACCGAGCTCTATTTCTGCGACACGCTGTGGCCGGACTTCGGCGACGGCGACCTCGAGCGGGCGTTCCGGTTCTTCGGCAGCCGCCAGCGGCGCTTCGGACTGACGACGGACCAGGTGGCGGGTGCCTAGCGGCCTGCGCGAGCGCGTGCTGACCGCCCTGCTGCTCGCGGCGGCGGTCATCGTCATCCTGTTCTGGCTGCCTCCCGGCGTCGCCGTGCTGGCCGTGATGTTCGGCTGCCTCCCGGCGTCGCCGTGATGGCCGTGATGTTCGTGGTGGCGGTCGGCGCCTGGGAATGGGCCGGACTCGCGGGACTGAAGACGCCGGTCGCGCGGGCCGGCTACACGGGGGCGCTCGCGCTCGCCACGGCGCTCGCCTGGGGGCAGACCGCGGACGTCGCGCCGCGCATCGCGTTCCTGTGGGTGGCCGCCGCGTGGTGGCTCCTGGCCCTGGTGTGGGTCGCGACGGCCCCCGGACGTGGCGGTCCCCGGACCGCAGCCGTGGCCGGCTTCCTCGTCCTGGTGCCGGCGGCCGTCGCGCTCGGCCGCCTCGTGACGCTGGAACCGAACGGCCAGACGCTGCTGCTGTTCCTGCTGGTGCTGATCGCGGCCGCCGACGTCGGGGCGTACTTCGGCGGGCGTCGCTTCGGTCGTCGCAAGCTCGCGCCGCGCGTCAGCCCCGGCAAGACCTGGGAAGGCCTCGTGGCGGGGTTTGCGGGCGCCGGCCTGGCGGCGGTGGCGGGGGGCTGGCTGCTCGGCTATCCGGTGCTGCCCTGGCTGGCCGTCTGCCTGCTGGTCGCGCTCGTCTCGGTGGTCGGCGACCTCGCGGAGAGCATGTTCAAGCGCCGCGCCGGCGTGAAGGACAGCAGCTCGCTGCTGCCGGGACACGGCGGCGTCCTCGACCGGCTCGACAGCGTGAGCGCCGCCGGCCCGGTCTTCCTGCTCGGCCTGTACCTGCTCGGAGTGGCCGGGTGATGCGCGTCGCCGTGCTCGGCAGCACCGGCAGCATCGGCGTCAGCACGCTCGACGTGCTCGGGCGCCACCCCGAACGCTTCGAGGTCGTGGCGCTCGCGGCTGCCACCAACGACGCGCTCCTCCTCGAGCAGTGCCTGCGACATCGCCCGCGGATCGCCGTCCTGCAGTCGCCGGAGGCGGCGGGCCGCCTCGAGGCCGCCCTGCGCGCCGCCGGCTCGGCGGTCGAGGTGCGCTCCGGTCCGGACGCGCTCAGCGACTGCGCCTCGAGTCCCGACGTGGATGCCGTCATGGCGGCCATCGTCGGCGCGGCGGGCCTGCCGTCCACGCTGGCGGCCGCGCGCTCCGGCAAGCGCGTGCTGCTCGCGAACAAGGAGTCGCTGGTGCTGGCGGGGCCGCTCCTGATCGAGTCGGCCCGCTTAGGGGGCGCGACGCTCATCCCGATCGACAGCGAGCACAACGCGATCTTCCAGTGTCTGCCGCCGGGTCTCGAGACCGGCCGGCCGGACCGGGGGGTGCGCCGCATCCTGCTCACGGCCTCCGGCGGCCCGTTCCTGCGCACGCCGCTCGAGCGCATGGCCGGCGTGACCCCGGACGAGGCCTGCGCGCACCCGCGCTGGCGCATGGGCCGCAAGATCTCCGTGGACTCCGCCACGCTGATGAACAAGGGGCTCGAGCTGATCGAGGCCTGCCTGCTGTTCGGGATGGAACCCGCCCGGGTCGAAGTGGTCGTACATCCGCAGAGCATCGTGCACTCGCTCGTGGAATACGTGGACGGATCGATCCTGGCCCAGCTCGGCAATCCGGACATGCGCACCCCGATCGCGCACGCCCTCGGATGGCCGGAGCGCATCGGCTCCGGTGTACAATCGCTTGATTTGACGGCGGTGGCGCGTCTCGACTTCGAGCCGCCGGACGTGGGGCGCTTCCCGGCCCTGCGGCTCGCCCGGGCGGTGGCGGGGGCCGGCGGCACGGCACCCGCGGTCCTCAACGCGGCGAACGAGGTGGCAGTGGCGGCATTCCTTGGCGGACGGCTCGGGTTCCTCGGCATCCCGCGCCTCATCGAGGCCGTGCTCGACCGGCATGTCAACGTGCCGGCCGTCGGCCTGTCGGCGGTGCTCGAGGCCGACCGCTGGGCGCGCGAATTGTCGGAGGCGATGCTGGCCGGGTCGGCCGTGGCAGAGACATGACCATATTGAGCTACGTTCTCGCGTTCCTGGTTGCGATCGGCGTCCTCGTCGCCGTGCACGAATACGGCCACTTCTGGATGGCGCGCCGCCTCGGCATCCGCGTGCTGCGCTTCTCGATCGGTTTCGGACGTCCGCTCTGGTCGCGGCGCGGGGCCGACGGCACGGAATACGCGATCGCGGCCATCCCGCTCGGCGGCTACGTGAAGATGCTCGACGAGCGCGAGGGCCCGATCGATCCGGCCATCGCCTCCGAGGCCTACAACCGCAAGCCCGTCTGGGCCCGCATCCTCGTGCTGCTCGCGGGACCGTTCGCCAACTTCCTGTTCGCCGTCGCGGCCTACTGGGTGCTGTTCGTCGCCGGCGTGCCGGCGCTGAAGCCGGTGGTCGGCGAGGTGACGCAGGACTCCATGGCGGCGCGCGCCGGGCTGCGTTCAGGTGACGAGATCGTGGGGGTCGGGCAGCGCGACACCGTCACGCGCGAGGGCGCCGTGCTCGCGATCCTCGAGGAGCTGATGAAGGGGTCCGGCATCGAGCTGCGCCTGCGCAGCAGCGACGGCGAGGCGCGTTCCGTCGAACTGCGTGTCGACGGCGAGCGGCGCGCCCTCACCGAGCCCGGCGCGCTGCTGCCCGGAATCGGGTTCGATTTCTGGTATCCCGAGGTGCCCGCGCGGGTCGGCAAGGTCCTGCCCGGCAGCCCGGCGGAGCGGGCCGGGTTGCGCGAGGGGGACGAGATCGTGGCCGTGGACGGCGAGCCGGTCGGCGATTTCGCTGCGCTGGTCGCCCGGGTCCAGCCGCGCCCGGGGGCACGCCTCGAGCTGTCGGTCGCGCGGGGCGATGAGACGCTCGCCGTGCCGGTCGAGGTCGAGTCCGTCCGAGAGGGCGAGCGGTTCGTCGGGCGCATCGGCCTGCAGCCTGCCACCGCGGGCGCGTTGCCCGAGTCGATGCGCACGACCGAGCGGCACGGTCCGCTCGCCGCGCTGGCGCGCGCCACGGACAAGACCTGGAACATGTCGGCGCTCACCGTCCGCATGCTGTGGAACGTGGCCACCGGCGACGTCTCGGTCAAGAACCTGAGCGGCCCGATCAACATCGCCGAGTACGCGGGTTTCTCCGCACGGCAGGGCATACTGGCGTTCCTGTCCTTCCTCGCCATCGTGAGCGTGAGCCTGTTCGTGCTGAACCTCCTGCCGATCCCCATCCTCGACGGAGGCCAGATCGTCTACCAGCTCGCGGAGCTCGCCAAGGGCAGCCCGCTCTCGGACCGCGCGCAGGCCGTCGGCCAGCAGGTCGGCCTGCTGCTGCTGCTGATCCTGATGAGCTTCGCTTTCTACAACGACCTGTCGCGGTTGTTCAGCTGAGCCGCCCCATGCGACGCAAGCTACTGGCCGCGATCCCGGCCCTGCTCGCCGTACCCGCCGTGCTCGCGCAGGGCGTGCCGGCCGCGTTCACCGTGGGCGACATCCGCATCGAGGGCCTGCAGCGCATCAGCGAGGGCACGGTCTTCAACTACCTGCCCGTGAACATCGGCGACCGGCTCGACCCGCGCCGCGTCGAGGAAGCGCTGCGTGCGCTCTATGCGACCGGCTTCTTCAGCGACGTCGAGCTGCGCCGCGACGGCGGCACCCTGGTGGTCGCGGTCCGCGAACGGCCCTCCATCGAGAGCTTCACGATCGAGGGCAACAAGGACATCAAGACCGAGGACCTCGAGAAGTCGCTGCGCAACGTCGGCCTCGCGCGCGGCAAGACCTTCAACGAGTCCACGCTCGACGAGGTCAGGCGGTTCCTCACCGACCAGTACTTCTCACGCGGCAAGTACGCCGTGCGCGTGGACACGACGGTCGAGGAGCTGTCCGACAACCGCGTCAAGATCGCGATCGACATCGTCGAGGGCAAGCGCTCGCGAAGTACGCCGTGCGCGTGGACACGACGGTCGAGGAGCTGTCCGACAACCGCGTCAAGATCGCGATCGACATCGTCGAGGGCAAGCGCTCGCGGATCCGCCAGATCAACATCGTCGGCAACGAGGCGTTCGACGACGAGGAACTGCTCGAGCAGCTCAAGCTGCAGACCCCGAACTGGCTGTCGTGGTACCGGCAGGACGACCGCTACTCGCGCGAGGAACTCTCGGGCGACCTCGAGAAGCTGCGCTCGTTCTACCTCGACCGCGGCTACGCCAATTTCGACGTCACCTCCACGCAGGTCGCCATCGCACCCGAGCGGGACGACATCTTCATCACCCTCAACGTGCAGGAAGGCGAAGTCTTCCGCATCTCCGACGTGAAGGTCGCCGGCAACCTCGTCGTGCCCGAGGAGCAGCTTCGCGGCCTGGTGCAGGTGCGGCGGGGCGACGTGTTCTCGCGGCGCATGCTCACCGCCACGACCGAGCTGATGGCGCTGCGCCTCGGGCAGGACGGCTTCGCCTTCGCGAAGATCGACCCGGTGTCGCAGGTGGATCCCGAGACGAAGGAGATCGCCATCACGTTCCTGGTCGATCCCGGCAACCGCGCCTACGTGCGGCGCATCAACTTCGCCGGCGCGCCCAGCATCAACGACGACGTGCTGCGGCGCGAGATGCGCCAGATGGAGGGCGGGTACCTGTCGAATGCCGCCGTCGAGCGCTCCAAGCTCCGCCTGCAGCGCCTGCCCTACATCGAGAGCGTGGAGGTCGAGACGACGCCGGTGCCGGGATCGTCGGACCTCGTCGACGTGGACTTCCAGATCAAGGAGGGTCTGCCCGGCCAGTTCAGCGGCGGCGTCGGCTACTCCGAGTCGCAGTCGGTGCTGCTGAACGGCAGCTTCGTGCACAGCAACTTCATGGGCACCGGCAACCGCGTCGCAGCGGAGATCAACGCCGGCCAGTACAGCAAGGTCTTCAGCCTGTCGCACACCGACCCGTACACCACGGTCGACGGCGTCTCGCGCACCGTCAGTGCCACCTTCCGCAGCATCACCCAGTTCACGCAGGCATCGTCGGACTTCGAGACCGAGACTGGCACGCTGGCGGTGGACTATGGCTGGCCGATCTCCGAGTTCCAGTCGCTCAGGCTCGGGCTGGCGGCCCAGCGCTCGGACCTCTTGACCGACCCGAACGCCAGTGCCCGCGAGGCAGTCGAATGGGTGCAGAACAACGGCAATCCTTACGTCGAGAGCGCCAACTACGGCATGCCGCCGATTACCTTCGACTTCTACGGGACGAAGTTCGACACGTACTCGCTCTCCGTCGGCTGGGGCTTCGACTCGCGCAACCGCGGCATCTTCGCCGACCGCGGCGCCCGCCACCGCCTGAACCTCGGCTACACGCTGCCGTTCAGCGAGGTCGAGTTCTACACCGTCAACTACGACTACCTGCAGTTCCTGCCGATCTCGCGGTGGTTCACGCTGCTGAACAGCCTCGACATCGGCTACGGCTTCGACATCGGCGACACGACCTCCATTCCGCCCTACCGCCGGTTCTTCGCCGGCGGTCCGGAGACGGTGCGCGGCTTCCGCGAGAGCCGGCTCGGCCCGAAGGACTCCTTCGGCAATCCGTACGGCGGAAACCTGAAGATCGCAAACCAGCTCGAGCTGCTGCTGCCGATGCCCGAGAAGTGGCGCAACAGCGCCCGCTTCAGCGTATTTCTCGACGTCGGCAACGTGTTCTCCACCGACAGCGTGACCTACGTGGGCCGCGACCGGGTCACGCCCGTGGATTACGAGTTCGGCTTTGATAAACTCAAGTACTCGACGGGTATAGCCGTGCAGTGGCTCGCCCCGCTCGGTGTCTTCCGTTTCAGCTACGCTTTCCCGCTCAACGCGGAGAAGAGCGACGGCGTCACCTACGCCGACGAGACGGAAGGCTTCCAGTTCTCCATCGGACAGGCATTCTGAGGTACCTCGCTCCATGCGCATCAAGATCGTGACCCTGGCCCTCGTAACCGTTGCCGCTGCGGCGATGCCCCTCGGGGCCGCCCACGCCCAGGCCAAGATCGGAGTGGTCAACGTCCAGCGCCTTCTGCAGGAGGCGCCCCAGGCCCAGGCCGCTTCCCAGGCACTGGAGAACGAGTTCGCGACGCGGCGGCGCGACCTCGAGAACCAGCAGCGCGACCTCAAGGCGCGCGAGGACAAGCTGCAGAAGGACGGCGCCGTCATGGCCGAGGCCGAGCGGCGCAATGCGGAGAAGACTCTCCGCGACGGCCAGCGCGACCTGGCGCGCAAGCAGAACGAGTTCCTCGAGGACCTGAACGTGCGGCGCAACGAGGCGCTCGGGCAGCTCCAGCGCACCGTGCTGCAGGAAGTGCAGACCTACGCCAAGAGCGCCAACCTCGACGTGGTGGTTGCCGACGCGCTGTACGCGAGTCCTGCCGTGGACATCACCAGCCAGGTGCTCGCGGCGCTGCAGTCGCGACGCGGCGCGGCGCCCGCCAAGCCCTGACGCGCGGGCGCAGCGAGGCGGCGACGGTGCCGTTGCAGCTCGCCGAACTGGCGGTCCGCTTCGGCTGCGAGCTGCGCGGCGACCCTGAGGCGACCGTCGAGCGCGTCGCCTCGCTTCAGGAGGGCGGGCCCGGGGCGCTGGCGTTCCTCGCCAATCCCCGTTACCGCCGCCACCTCACGGACACGCGCGCGACCGCTGTCGTGCTCGATGCCGCGGCCGCCGAGGCCTGTCCGGTCGCGGCGCTGGTGACGGCCAATCCCTACGCGACCTACGCGCGCATCGCGCAGCTGCTATATCCCGATCCTCCGCTGGCCGCGGGCCGGCACCCGAGCGCCGTCGTCGAGGACGGCGCCGAGGTGGACGACACCGCCTACGTCGGCGCGCTCGCCTTCGTCGCGGCCGGCGCGGTAATTGGTCCGCGCGTGCTGGTCGGCCCGGGCTCCGTGGTGCTTGCCGGCGCCCGCATCGGCGCCGACACGCGCCTGGTGGCTCGCGTGACGGTCTGCGAACGCGTTCGGGTCGGCGTACGCTGCATGCTGCATCCCGGGTCGGTGCTCGGCGCGGACGGCTTCGGCCACGCGCGGGATGCCGACGGATACGTGCGCGTGCCGCAGGTCGGCTCGGTGACGGTGGGCGACGACGTCGAGGTGGGGGCCAACACCACCATCGACCGGGGCGCCATCGGCGACACCGTGATCGGCGACGGCGTGAAGATCGACAACCAGGTGCAGGTGGGGCACAACGTGCGCATCGGCGAGCACACGGTCATCGCAGCCTGCTCGGGCGTCTCGGGCAGCGCCGTCATCGGGCGGCGGTGCATGCTCGGCGGGATGGTGGGCGTCGTCGGTCACCTCGAGATCTGCGACGACGTCGCGATCACGGGGCGCACCATGGTCAGCAGCTCGATCCGCCGGCCGGGCATCTACTCGAGCGGCCTGCCCGCCGACGAAGCGCGGCGTTTCCGCCGCAACGCGGCGCGCTTCCAGCACCTCGACGAGCTGGCGCGTCGAGTGCGGCGGCTCGAGGGCGGTTCGGGCGCACGGGGCAACGAAGCGGTGCAGGGAGACGAGGATGAGTGATCTCGGCGGATTCGGCATCGACGAAGTGATGCGGCGTCTGCCGCACCGCTATCCCATGCTGCTCGTGGACCGGGTGCTCGAGTGCGCGTCTGGCGACCACATCGTCGCGATCAAGAACGTGACCGCCAACGAGCAGTACTTCAACGGCCACTTCCCGGGCCGGCCGGTCATGCCGGGGGTAATCGCCCTCGAGGCGCTGGCGCAGACGGCCGGGATCCTCACCTTCGTCACGGCCGGCATCTACCCGGACGAGACCGTACGCTTCTACTTCGCGGGCATCGACAAGGCGCGTTTCCGGCGGCCGATCGTGCCGGGCGACCAGCTCGTGCTGCGGGCGAAGCTCGAGCGCCGCATCCGCACGATCTGGAAGTTCTCGACGCTGGCCGAGGTGGCTGGCGAGGAGGCCTGTTCCGCCGAGATGATGGTGATGCCGGGCTGAACGGCGCGGCGGTACGACCGAGGGGAGACAGGCATGGCAGGACTCATCCACGAGACGGCGCTGGTCGACCCGGAGGCCCGGCTCGGCGAGGGCGTCGAGGTGGGCGCGTACGCGGTGATCGGACCGGGTGTCGAGATCGGCGCGAACACCCGCATCGCGGCGCACGCCGTCATCCAGGGCCCGACGCGGCTCGGCGCGGACAACGAGGTGTTCCCGTTCGCCTCGGTGGGTTCCGCGCCGCAGGACAAGAAGTACAAGGGCGAGCCGACGCGCCTCGAGATCGGCGATCGCAACGTGATCCGCGAGTGCGTGACGCTGAACCGCGGGACGACCAAGGACGAGGGCGTCACCCGCATCGGCGACGACAACCTGTTCATGGCGTATTCGCACGTGGCCCACGACTGCCGCGTCGGCAGTCACTGCGTGCTCGCCAACAACGCCACGCTCGGCGGACACGTTCACCTCGGCGACTGGGTGATCATGGCCGGGTTCTCGGCCGTGCACCAGTTCTGCAAGGTCGGCGCGCACGCGTTCCTCGCCAACAACGCCGCCGTGACCCGCGACGTACCGCCCTACATCATGGCCGTCGGCCAGCCGGCCGCCGCCCACAGCGTGAACGCCGAGGGCCTCAAGCGGCGCGGCTTCACGCCGGAGCAGATCCGCAACCTGCGCAACGCCTTCCGCCTGCTGTACCGCTCGGGGCTCAAGCTCACCGATGCGACCGCCCAGCTCGCCGCGATCGCGGAGGAGCAGCCCGAGGTGCGCGCCCTCGTCGAGTTCCTGCCGCTCTCCACGCGCAGCATCGTGCGTTGAC
>Ga0209391_10001252_pt1 | contig 13051 bp, 11 predicted proteins | sample PPLLak3March2015_FD_187246 | JGI IMG/M metagenome (GOLD analysis project Ga0209391, IMG submission 187246) | Freshwater sediment microbial communities from Prairie Pothole Lake near Jamestown, North Dakota, USA - PPLs Lake P7 Core (1) Depth... | ecosystem: Environmental > Aquatic > Freshwater >... | reverse complement strand
AACCCACGATCCCCGTGAGGGGACGCCGGTTTTCAAGACCGGTGCAATCAACCGCTCTGCCACCTCTCCACGTGGGGTCGGCTCGCACTCGCAGCAGCCACAAGGGTGAGCATCCCTCGGTCGGCCGGCGGCAACGAGCCTATTTAATCACCTCGGCGCCGCCCATGTAGGGCCGGAGCACGGCCGGCACGACGACGCTGCCGTCGCCCTGCTGGTAGTTCTCGAGCACCGCGACGAGCGTCCGGCCGACGGCGAGGCCCGAACCGTTCAGCGTGTGCACGGGCTCGGGCTTGTTCGTCGCCGGATTGCGCCAGCGGGCCTGCATGCGCCGCGCCTGGAACGCCTCGCAGTTCGAGCACGAGGAGATCTCGCGATATTTCTGCTGCCCGGGCAGCCAGACCTCGATGTCGTAGGTCTTCGTGCTGCCGAAGCCGACGTCGCCCGAGCACAGCGCCACGACGCGATACGGCAGCCCGAGGCCCTGCAGCACCTTCTCCGCATTGCCGACGAGCCGCTCGAGTTCCGCGTACGAGTCCTCGGGCCGGCAGATGTGCACGAGCTCGACCTTCTCGAACTGGTGCTGGCGGATCATGCCGCGCGTGTCCTTGCCGTGCGAGCCCGCCTCGCTGCGGAAGCACGGCGTGTGCGCGGCGTAGCGGCGCGGCAGCGTGTTCGCCTCGAGGATCTGCTCGCGCGCCAGGTTCGTGACCGGGACCTCCGCCGTCGGTATCAGGAAGAACTCGGCTTCGCCCGACGTGACCTTGAAGAGGTCCGCCTCGAATTTCGGCAGCTGGCCGGTGCCGACGAGCGAGCTGCGTGCAACGAGGTACGGCGCGTAAATCTCCGTGTAACCGTGTTCCCCGGTGTGCAGGTCCAGCATGTACTGGATCAGCGCGCGGTGCAGGCGCGCCACTCCGCCCTTGAGCACGACGAAGCGCGCGCCGGAGATGCGGCTGGCGGCCTCGAAGTCCATCCCGGTGCCCGCGAGCTTCTCGCCGATCGCGACGTGGTCGAGCGGTTCCCACTCGAACTGGCGCGGCGTGCCCCAGCGGCGCACCTCGACGTTCGCGGATTCGTCGCGGCCGTCGGGCACGCTCTCGTGCAGCAGGTTCGGCAGGCCGAGCACGAGCTCGTCGAACTCGGCCTGCACGGCGCCGAGTTCGGCGTCGAGCTCGGTCAAACGTCCGGCCAGGGTCTCGCCCTCGCTCACGAGCGCACCGATTTCCTCGCCCTTTGCCTTCGCCATGCCGACTTTCTTCGCGTGCGCGTTGCGCGCGGCGCGGATCTCGTCGGCGGCGACCTGCGCCCTCTTGCGCCGCTCCTCGATCGCCCGGAATCGCTCTACGTCGAGCTGGAAGCCGCGGCGGGCGAGGTTCGCGGCGACGGCGGCGGGGTCGGAACGGAGCAGGCGGGCGTCGAGCATGTCGGCAACCTGGGCGTGACGGCGGATCGAGCCCGGTATTCTAGGCGAAGCGGGTGCGGGCGTAGCGGGCGCGACTCACTTCATCGAGCGCCAGCGCGCCAGGGCTTCGCGGATCTGCTTCTCGAGTCCGCGATCGACCGGCTCGTAGTAGCGGGCGGGCTCCATCCCGTCGGGAAAATACGTCTCGCCGGCCGCGAAGGCCTCGGGCTCGTCGTGCGCATAGCGGTAACCGGACCCGTAGCCCAGGCCCTTCATGAGGCCGGTCGGCGCGTTCCGGAGCCTGAGCGGCACCTCGAGCGTGCCCTGCTTCGCCGCATCCTGCATCGCCGCGCCGAACGCCCTGTACACGGCGTTGCTCTTCGGCGCGCAGGCCATGAACACGACGGCCTGCGCGATCGCAAGCTCGCCCTCGGGGCTCCCGAGCCGCTCGTACGTCTCGGCGGCCTGCAGCGCGAGCGAGAGCGCGCGGGGATCGGCGTTGCCGATGTCCTCCGAGGCCATGCGGATCACGCGCCGCGCGACGTAACGGGGGTCACACCCGCCATCGAACATCCTCGCGAGCCAGTAGAGCGACGCGTCCGGATCCGAGCCACGCACGGACTTGTGTAGCGCCGAGATCTGATCGTAGAACTGCTCGCCCTTCTTGTCGAAGCGGCGGTAGCCGCCGGCCGAAACTTCCGCTGCGATGGCCTCGGTGACGCTCCCGTCCGCGGCCCGTGCGAGGTCGACCGCCACCTCGAGCAGGTTCAGCGACCGGCGGGCATCGCCGTCGCCCGCCCGCGCGAGCGTTTCGAGTGCCTCGGGCTCGAGCGTCACCGGGCCGCCGTCGTGCGATTCGCGCTCGAGCGCTCGCGCGAGCACCTGCTTCACGTCGTCGACCGTGAGGGACCGGAGCACGTAGACGCGCGCGCGGGACAGCAGCGCGCCGTTGATCTCGAACGACGGGTTCTCCGTCGTGGCACCGATGAAGCAGACCGTGCCGTCCTCGACGTACGGCAGGAACGCGTCCTGCTGCGACTTGTTGAAGCGATGCACCTCATCGAGGAACAACACCGTGCGGCGGCCCCGCTCGGCGCGCACCTGCTGCGCCTGCTCGACGGCGGCCCGGACGTCCTTGACGCCCGCCATGACGGCCGAAAGCGCAACGAACTCCGCATCGCAGGTGCGCGCGACGAGCCGCGCGAGCGTCGTCTTACCGGTGCCGGGCGGCCCCCAGAGGATCATCGAGTGCAGCGTACGGCCTTCGAGCAGCCGCCGGAGCGGCTTGCCGGGCGCGAGCAGGTGCGACTGGCCGACGAACTCGTCGAGCGTCGCGGGGCGCATGCGGTCCGCGAGCGGGCGCCAGCCTTCGGCGGGCTCGCCCGGCTCGGCGGGCGGATTCACCTGTCCGCGAGCCACGCCTCGACCCTGCCCGTCCAGCCGCTCGCGAAGGGCATTCCGGCGAACAGCCCGAGCGCGATGCCCGCGAGGTTCGCGGCCATGTCGAGCGGCTCCGCCGCCCTGCCCTGCGCCATCGCGTACTGCAGGCCCTCGAGCCCGAGGCCGAGCACGGCGAGCGTGAGCGCCACCTTGGCGTAGTGCGTCCTGTGCACGAGTCCCGTCGCCCAGAACGCGAGCACGGCGTAGGCCAGGAGGTGATTCAGCTTGTCGAGCGGCATCACCGCCAGACCCTGCGGGTTGGCCGCCAGGCTGCCGTAGACGACGAGCGCGACGAGCGCGACGCCCGTCGTGAGCCAGGCCGTGCCGTACCGGAGCGGCCGCATCACGGGCTCAGGGCTCGGCCCGGCCGATCACATCGGCACCGGGCGGCGGCTCGAAGCGGAACAGTGCGTCGTCGAGTTTCGCGCCACGCCGCAATCGCGCGAACTCGAGCGTCGTCGACTGCCCGAGCTTGTCGCGCAGTTCCATGCCCGCCAGTTCGCCCTTCGCGTCGAACGCGAGGCTCACGGATTCGAAATCGCCGTCGGCGTCGCGCGGCCGCAGGCGGTGCCAGGTCCAGGCCCCCACGCGCTCGCTGCCGATGGCCGCGAACGCATCACCCACCTTGCCGCCCCCCGAGAGCAGCATCGCGGGCGTCGAGCCGAGGCCCGCCTCGAGCGTGCGCACGGTGACCTGCTCGAGGTCGGGGTCGTAGAGCCAGAGCCGGCGTCCGTCGCCGACGATCGTCTGCTCGTAGGGCTCGCGGTAGTCCCAGCGGAAGCGGTTCGGGCGGGAGAGCGACAGCGTGCCCGACGAGCGATCGACGATATCGCCCTCGCGGCTGCGCACGACCTGCGAGAACTCCGCGGACAGCGTCGTGAGCGAGCCCAGATACGCCTCTACGCGCTCGAGTGCATCGGCGGCCGCCCGGCCCGGCACGGCCGCCACGAGCAGGAGGGCGAGCGCCGCGCAGGCGAGACGCACAGGCGATGGCATGGGCTCAGTCCGCTTCGGGCGGCGGCGGCGCGAGCACTTCGCGCGAACCGTTCGTGTTGAGCGGCCCGACGAGCCCCGCGGCCTCCATCGCCTCGATCATGCGCGCGGCACGGTTGTAGCCGATCTTGAGCCGGCGCTGCACGCCGGAGATCGACGCCTTGCGGCTCTCCGTGACGATGCGGACGGCCTCGTCGTAGAGCGGGTCCTGCTCCGCGTCGCCGCCCTCGCCGCCCTCGCCGCCGGCTCCCTCCTCGCCCGGCAGGCCGGGGACCGGTCCCGTGGGGCCGTCGAGGATCTCGTCGATGTAGATGGGCGCCGAGTGCTGGCGCAGGGAGTACGCGACCTTGTGGACTTCCTGGTCCGAGACGAAGGCGCCGTGCACGCGCACGGGGTGCGACGTGCCGGGCTGGAGGAACAGCATGTCGCCGTGGCCGAGCAGGCTCTCGGCGCCGCTCTGGTCGAGGATGGTGCGCGAGTCGACCTTCGCCGAGACCTGGAACGCGATGCGCGTCGGGATGTTCGCCTTGATGAGGCCCGTGATCACGTCGACCGACGGCCGCTGCGTAGCGAGGATGAGGTGGATGCCCGAGGCGCGCGCCTTCTGCGCGAGCCGCGCGATCAGCTCCTCCACCTTCTTGCCGACGATCATCATCATGTCGGCGAGCTCGTCGACGACCACGACGATGTTCGGCAGCGGCTCGAGCTCCGGCACGCTCGAAGGATCGAGCCCGGGCGCGAGGCGCTTCATCTCGATCGGATCGCGCAGCGGCTTGCCCTCATCCGCGCACTCCTTGACCTTGCGGTTGTAGCCCGCGAGGTTGCGCACGCCCGCGAACGCCATGAGCTGGTAGCGCCGCTCCATCTCGGCGACGCACCAGCGCAGCGCGTTCGCGGCCTGCTTCATGTCCGTCACGACCGGCGCGAGCAGGTGCGGGATGCCCTCGTAGACCGAGAGCTCGAGCATCTTCGGGTCGATCATGATGAGCCGCACGTGGTCGGGCGTGCTCTTGTAGAGCAGCGAGAGCACCATCGCGTTCACCGCGGTCGACTTGCCGGAGCCCGTCGTGCCGCCCACGAGCAGGTGCGGCATCCGCGCGAGGTCGGCGACCACCGGGTTGCCGCCGATGTCCTTGCCGAGGACCAGCGCGAGCGGCGAGGCCATCTCGTCGTAGGCTTTCGACTTGACGATCTCACCGAGCGTGACCATCTCGCGCGTCTCGTTCGGGATCTCGAGGCCCATGGTCGACTTGCCCGGGATGATCTCGACGACGCGCACGCTGATCGCCGAGAGCGCGCGGGCGAGGTCCTTCGCGAGGTTCGAGATCTGCGCCACCTTCACGCCCGGCGCGGGACGCAACTCGAAGCGCGTGATGACGGGGCCCGGGTGCACCTCGACCACTTCGGCCTCGACGCCGAAATCGCGGAGCTTGAGCTCGACGAGGCGCGACATCGCCTCGAGCGCCTCGGCCGAGTAGCCGCCGTGGCGCGGCGGCGGGTCGTCGAGCAGCGACAGCGCCGGCAGCGCGCTCGTGCCGCTGCGCTCGAACATCGTGACCTGCTTTTCCTTCTCGACGCGCTCGCTCTTCTCGACCTTGGGCGCGGGCGCCTCGATCTTCGGCGGCTTGCGCTCGGCGGCCTTCTTCTGCTCCTCGCGGACGACTTCCTGGCGGGCCTGCTTCACCTCGCGGCCGACCTTGACGTCGCGCGCGGTCGAGGCGCGGTCGCGCAGCCGGGCGAGGCCCGCGAGCACGGCGCGACCGATGCGGTCCATCACGGCGACCCAGGAGACGCCGGTGACGAGGGACACCGAGCCGAGCCAAAGGGAGAGCAGCAGCAGCGTCGCGCCGAGGAAGCTCAGCGCGGAGGCGAGTCCCGAGCCGAGCAGCGAGCCGAGCACGCCGCCCGCGGTGTTGGGCAGGGTGCCGGCGGGGAAATGCAGCGTCGCGAGCCCGCAGCTCGTGGCGAGCGCGAGCGCGAACCCAGCCGCGCGAAGTCCGAGCGAGCGGCGGTCGAGCGCCTCCTTGTTCGTGCGCTCCCGGTAGATGACCCAGCCCGCGTAGCCGAGCATCAACGGGAAGAGGAATGCGGGCAGCCCGAACAGCACGAAGAAAAGATCGGAGAGCCACGCGCCGAACGGGCCGATCAGGTTCGTGACCGGGCCGTCCTGGCCCGTCGAGGAAAACGCCGGGTCGGAGTTGTCGTAGCTTGCGAGCGCCGCGAGCAGGATCAGGGCGAGTGCCCCGAAGATCCACAGCGCGCTCTCGCGCAGCCCGCGCGTCACCAGCAGCGCCTGGGCGGACACCTCTCGCTTCGATTCGGCTCTAGCCACCAGAAATCACCCGCAGTCTCAAGATCTGCTCTTAAGTATATGAAGTTTATCGGATTGATCGGCGTTCCGCGGGCCGACCTGCCGGCATGGCCCGGCATGCCCGGGAGGGGGATCGGGCCGGCCTTTGCCGTAGCGCAGGATGTTGCTTACCATGCCGCGCCCCACGGACGCGACGTGCCGGAAACGGCGACGGAGTATACATGAGCGCCCCCCGACACTCCCGGCTGATCATCCTCGGCTCCGGCCCCGCGGGCTATGCCGCGGCCGTGTACGCCTCCCGCGCCAACCGCAAGCCATTGCTGCTCACGGGCATGGAACAGGGCGGCCAGCTCATGACCACGACCGAGGTCGACAACTGGCCCGGCGACCCCCACGGCCTCACCGGCCCGGGGCTCATGGAGCGCATGCGCGAGCACGCCGAGCGGTTCGACACCGAGATCGTGATGGACCACGTGGGCGAGGTCGACTTCTCGCGGCGTCCGCTCGTGCTCAAGGGCGACCGCGCCGAGTACACCTGCGACGCACTCGTCATCGCCACCGGCGCAAGCGCCCGCTACCTGGGTCTCGAGTCCGAGCAGGCGTTCCGTGGCCGCGGCGTCTCGGCCTGCGCGACCTGCGACGGCTTCTTCTTCCGGGGCCAGCGCGTCGCCGTCGTGGGCGGCGGCAACACGGCGGTCGAGGAGGCGCTCTACCTCTCGAACATCGCCTCGCACGTGACGCTCGTGCACCGCCGCGACAAGCTGCGCTCCGAGAAGATCCTGCAGGACCGGCTGTTCGAGCGGCAGAAGGCCGGAGTCGTCGACATCGTCTGGAACCACGTCGTCGCGGACGTGCTCGGCGACGACTCGGGCGTGACGGGGCTCCGCATCCAGCCGACCGAGGGTGGCGAGCACCGCGATCTCGCCGTCGCGGGCGTCTTCATCGCCGTCGGCCACACGCCGAACACGCAGATCTTCGAGGGACAGCTCGACATGCGGGGCGGCTATATCGTCGTGCGCTCCGGGCTCGACGGCGGCGCGACGGCGACCAGCGTGCCCGGCGTGTTCGCCGCAGGCGACGTCGCGGACCACGTGTATCGCCAGGCCGTGACGTCGGCCGGCACGGGCTGCATGGCCGCGCTCGACGCGGACAAGTACCTCGAGCAGTTCGACGCGGCGCACTGAGCGGGGCGACACGCACGGGATGCGCTTCAGCGCGGACACCGTCGGACGCCTCGCCGACCTCCCTGCCGCCGACTGGGACGCGCTCGACGCGAGCGGAAATCCCTTCGTCCGCCACGCCTTCCTCGAGGCACTCGAGTCCACCGGCTGCGTGGGCGACGCCTCCGGGTGGCGACCCCGGCACCTCGTGCTGCGTGACGCCGAGGGTACGCTCGTCGGAGCCGTGCCGCGCTACCTGAAGGACCATTCCTGGGGCGAGTTCGTGTTCGACTGGAGCTGGGCGCAGTCGTACGCGCGCGCCGGCCTCGCCTATTACCCGAAGCAGCTCGCGGCCGTGCCCTACACTCCGGTCGAGGGCCCACGGCTGCTCGTCCGTCCGGGGCCGGATCGAGAGGCGCTGCGCGCGGCCCTGGCCGAGTGCCTGCGCGAGATGGCAGCGCTCGACGGCGTGTCGGGCGCGCACGTGAATTACACGACGCCCGAGGACCAGGCGGCGCTCGAGGCCGCGGGTTTCCTCGCCCGGCAGGACTGTCGCTTTCTCTGGATCAACCGCGGCTACCGGGACTTCGAGGACTTCCTCGACCGCTTCCGATCGGAGAAGCGCAAGAAGGCGCGGCGCGAACGACGCAAGGTCCAGGAAGCGGGCATCACGCTCACGAGCCTCGAGGGCAGCACGATCGACGACGCGACGTGGCACGTGATCTTCGGCTTCTCCGAGCGCACGTTCCTGCGTCACGGCAACGAGCACTACCTGACCCCCGGCTTCCTCGCCGAGGTATCGCGGCGCATGCCGGGCACGGTGCACGTGAAGCTCGCGGAGCGAAATGGCGTGCCGGTTGCCGCGGCCATCTTCTTCGAGGGCGGCGGATCGCTGTACGGTCGCTACTGGGGCGCCGCAGGCCAGGAGGACTCACTGCACTTCGAGGCCTGCTACTACCAGGGCATCGACCACTGCATCGCGCGCGGGCTCGCGACGTTCGACCCCGGCACGCAGGGCGAGCACAAGCTCGCGCGCGGGTTCGAGCCCACGCTCACGCGGTCCGCACACTGGCTCGCTCACGCCGGGTTCTCGTCGGCCATCGCACGGCACCTCGAGCGCGAGCGCGCCGCCGTGGCCGAATACGTGGCGATGGCGGAACGGCACCTGCCGTTCCAGCGCGGGCCGGCGCCGTGATCCACTGGCTGCGGCCCGACGACCCGCCCGGCGCCTTCCCGCCGGTCGAGGCCGCCCTCGACGAGCCGGACGGCCTGCTGTGCGCGGGCGGCGACCTCTCCCCCGCCCGCCTGATCGAGGCCTACCGCCGCGGCATTTTCCCGTGGTTCTCGCAGGGGCAGCCGATCCTCTGGTGGTCGCCCGACCCGCGCACGGTGCTGTACCCCGGCGAGTTACGGGTCTCGCGCAGTCTCGCGAAGACGCTGCGCAACCGGGGCTACCACACGACCTTCGATCACGCGTTTCCCCGGGTCATCCTGTCCTGCGGCGACGCCGGGCTGCGGCCCGAGGGCACGTGGATCTCGCCGCAGATGCGCGCCGCCTACCTGCGCCTGCACGAACTCGGCTATGCGCACTCGGTCGAGACCTGGCACGGGGACCAACTGGTGGGTGGGCTCTATGGCGTCGCACTCGGCCGGGTGTTCTTCGGCGAGTCGATGTTCAGCACGGGCCGCGATGCCTCGAAGGTGGCGCTGCACGCATTGACCCGGGTGTTGCAGGAACGCGACTATCGGCTCATCGACTGCCAGGTGGCGAGCCCGCATCTCGAGAGCCTGGGCGCTCGCAGCGTGACGCGCGCGGAGTTCGTGTCGGAACTTGCCGGTGCCGTCACGGACCTGCGTCCCGACGATCGCTGGCGCCGCCGCTGAATTGCATTGATCCAGGCCTTTATGCAGAATTCGCGCGGCTTTCGGACCGCAGAGAGCGTGCATGTCGAAGGAAGATGCAATCCAGATGGAAGGCCGGGTGGTGGAGACCCTCCCGAACACGACCTTCCGCGTCCAGTTGCAGAACGGCCATCTCGTGACCGCCCACATCTCGGGCAAGATGCGAAAGAACTACATCCGCATCCTCAGGGGCGACAGCGTCACGGTCGAGATGACCCCTTACGACCTCTCGAAGGCCCGCATCGTCTATCGCGGTCGCTGAGACTTCAGCCGGGCGGAGCCAGGGGCGACTCCGCTCCGCCGCCTCATTCCAGCAGCGCCGGCTCGTCCGCCGAGCGCGTCTCGATCTTCAGGTTGCCGTCCGGGCCCACGCTCACGAACGCGTGGCCGCCCTGCTCGAGCTTGCCGAACAGCAGCTCTTCCGCGAGCGGCCGCTTGATGTGCTCCTGGATCACGCGGGCCATCGGCCGCGCACCCATCTTCGGGTCGTAACCGCGCTGGGCAATCCAGGCCCGCGCGTCCTCCTCGACGTGCAGCGCGACGCCCTTGTGCTCGAGCTGGGTCTCGACTTCGACCAGCAGCTTGTCGACCACGCGCTGGATAGTGCGTTCGTCGAGTGACTCGAACTGCACGATCGCGTCGAGACGATTGCGGAACTCCGGTGCGAAGAGGCGCCGGATGGCCTCCATGCCGTCTGGCGCGTGGTCCGCCGTGACGAAGCCGATCGACGCGCGACCCATCTCGGCTGCCCCGGCATTCGTGGTGAGCACGATCACGACGTGGCGGAAGTCGGCCTTGCGGCCGTTGTTGTCCGTGAGCGTGCCGTGGTCCATGACCTGCAGCAGCAGGTTGAACACGTCAGGGTGCGCCTTCTCGATCTCGTCGAGCAGCAGCACGCAGTGCGGATTCTTGGTGATCGCCTCGGTGAGGAGCCCGCCCTGGTCGAAGCCCACGTACCCGGGCGGCGCGCCGATCAGACGGGAGACGGTGTGGCGCTCCATGTACTCCGACATGTCGAACCTGACGAGCTCGACGCCGAGCACGGCCGCGAGCTGCCGCGTCACTTCCGTCTTGCCGACGCCGGTCGGTCCCGCGAACAGGAACGAGCCCACGGGCTTGCGCTGGTCGCCGAGGCCGGAGCGCGACATCTTGATCGCGGCGGACAGCGTCTCGATCGCCTTGTCCTGGCCGTAGATCACGAGCTTCAGGTTGCGCTCGAGGTTGCGGAGCACGTCCCGGTCGCTCGAGCTCACGGTCTTGGGCGGGATGCGCGCCATGCGGGCCACGACGTCCTCGACGTGGGACACGGTGATCTCCGCCTCGCGCTCGGCCGGCGGCTTGACGCGCTGGCGCGCCCCCGCCTCGTCGATGACGTCGATCGCCTTGTCGGGCAGGTGACGGTCGTTGATGTGGCGCGCCGAGAGCTCGGCGGCCGCCTGCAGCGCGTCGTCGAGGTAGCGGATGCCGTGGTGCTCCTCGAACTTCGGCTTGAGGCCGCGCAGGATCTCGATCGTCTCGGCGACCGTCGGCTCGACGACGTCGATCTTCTGGAAGCGGCGCGTGAGCGCATGGTCCTTCTCGAAGATGCCGCGGAACTCCTGGTAGGTTGTCGAGCCGATGCAGCGGAGATCGCCGTTTGCCAGCGCCGGCTTGATCAGGTTCGAGGCGTCCATCACGCCGCCCGACGCTGCGCCCGCGCCGATCACCGTGTGGATCTCGTCGATGAACAGGATCGCCCGCGGCTGCTTCTTGAGCTCCGAGAGCACGCCCTTGAGCCGCTTCTCGAAGTCGCCGCGGTACTTCGTCCCGGCGATGAGCGAGCCCAGGTCGAGCGAATAGACGGTGCTGCCCGCGAGCACCTCGGGCACCTTGCCCTCGACGATGAGCCGCGCGAGGCCCTCGACGAGCGCGGTCTTGCCGACGCCCGCCTCGCCCACGTAGAGCGGATTGTTCTTGCGGCGGCGGCAGAGAATCTCGATCGTGCGCTCCACCTCCAGCTGGCGGCCGATCAGCGGGTCGATGCGGCCCTCGGCCGCGAGGCGGTTCAGGTTCTGGGCGTACTTCTCGAGCGCCGAGCTGCCTTCGGCGTCTCGCTCGCCCTCGCCCTGCGGGGCCTCCTCGTTACGGGCCTCGCGCTCCTCGTTCGACTTGGCGAGGCCGTGCGAGATGTAGTTCACGACGTCGAGGCGCGAGACGTCCTGGAGCGTGAGGAGGTAGGCGGCGTGAGAATGCTTCTCGCTGAAGATCGCGACCAGCACGTTCGCGACCGAGACCTCCTTCTTGCCGCTCGACTGCACGTGGAACACGGCCCGCTGGAGCACGCGCTGGAAGCCGAGCGTCGGCTGCACCTCGCGTTCGTCGTCCTGCTTCAGGCGGGGGGTGGTCTGGTCGATGAACTCCGCGAGCTCCTTCTTGAGCCGCCCTCCGTCGGCGCCGCAGGCGCGGAGGATCTCCCGGACCTTGGGAGTGTCGATGATGGCGAGCAGGAGGTGCTCGACCGTCATGAATTCGTGACGGGCCTCCCTCGCCGACTGGAAAGCCTCGTTAAGGCAGATTTCGAGTTCGCTGCTCAACACGGGTCAGGCCTCTTCCATCGTGCACAGTAGGGGATGCTGGTGCTGGCGGGCGTAGGTCGTCACCTGGGCTACCTTGGTCTCCGCGATCTCGTACGTGTAGGCGCCGCACACCCCCTTGCCGCGGGTGTGGACCTCGAGCATCACCCGGGTGGCCAGGGTCCGGTCCATCCCGAAGATGTGCTCGAGCACGTCGACGACGAACTCCATGGGGGTGAAGTCGTCGTTCAGCAGGATCACGTGGTAGAGCGGCGGCCGCTTGGTGCGCGGCTGCGCCTCCTCCACCACCAGTCCCTGGCCCTGTCGGGTCTGTTCGTCGCTGCTCATCGAAGCTCGCTCACGCGCTACCTATATAGGGCCACGACCGCCGCCTGACAAGCGCAACGCCCGACTTCGTGTCCAATTGACGGAATCGTGGATTTTCGCAATCGGCTTGTGACCTTAGGACCCATGTCCGTATCATGCGGCCGGCCCGGACAACGCCCCGACGGACCTACGGATTGCCCATTTCTCGATGCCGTTCCCGAGCAGCCTGACCCGCCTCTCCGCGATCACCCGTGGATCGGCGCCGGCGGCGTGGGCCCGATCCCTGCCGCTTTGGGTGTCGGCGGGCCTCGTGCTGCTGATCGCCTGGCAGGCCGTGCAGATCGTCTGGACTCTCCTCGGCTCCCGTCCGGCGCCCGCCTCGGCGCCTTCCGCCACCGCCGGCATCTCGCGGCCGCTGAGCCCTCCGGTCGACGTCGGGGCGATCGTGAACGCCCACCTGTTCGGCGTGGCGGGCGCGCCGGTTGCGGGAGAGACAGATCCGGCTTCGGTGGCGGCCACCCAGATGAACCTCGTGCTCGTCGGGACCATCGCGAGCGCCATTCCCGAGCAGGGTTATGCCATCGTCGGCGAGAGCGCGCAGTCGGCCCGGGTGTACTCGGTCGGTAAGACCATCGCCGGCGGAGCGAAGTTGCACTCCGTGTACCCCGACCGTGTCATCCTCGACCGTGGCGGCAAGCTCGAGGCCCTGATGCTGCCGAAGAAGTTCCAGGGCGGCGGGCTCGCCGCCGCGACGCCGCCGCCGCCCCAGACCGACGCGATGCTGGGCGAGAGGCTGCGGGATCTCGCGACGCAGAACCCCGGAGCGATCACCGAGATCATCCGGCCCCAGCCCGTCTTCGCGAACGGGCAGCAGCGCGGGTACCGGGTATACCCGGGCCGCAACCGCCAGCAGTTCTCCAAGCTCGGCCTGATGCCGGGGGACCTCGTGACCGCGATCAACGGC
>Ga0209391_10001247_pt1 | contig 13072 bp, 11 predicted proteins | sample PPLLak3March2015_FD_187246 | JGI IMG/M metagenome (GOLD analysis project Ga0209391, IMG submission 187246) | Freshwater sediment microbial communities from Prairie Pothole Lake near Jamestown, North Dakota, USA - PPLs Lake P7 Core (1) Depth... | ecosystem: Environmental > Aquatic > Freshwater >... | reverse complement strand
TGCGCGAGAACGTGCGCAAGGCCTGGTCCAACATCGACGTGCTGCTCACGCAGCGCCACGACGAGCTGCCCAAGCTCGTGGAGGCCTGCAAGCGCTACATGGCCTACGAGCAGGAGACGCTCGAGCGCGTGATGCAGGCGCGCTCGGCGGTGTTCCGCGCCCAGGGCAGCGGCGACGTGACCGCGCTCGGCGCGGCCGAGCAGCAGCTGCGCGAGGGGCTCGGGCGGCTGTTCGCCGTGGCGGAGAACTACCCCGAGCTCAAGGCGGACCAGGGCTTCCAGCACCTGCGCACCCGCATCAGCGAGCTCGAGAACACGATCGCCGACCGCCGCGAGCTCTACAACGAAGCGGTGAACCTCAACAACATCCGCATCCAGACCTTCCCGGACCTGATCGTGGCGCGGATGTTCGAGTTCAAGCCCTCGGCGCTGCTCGAGTTCACCGAGGAACAGAAGCGCGACGTGGACTTAGGGCAGCTGTTTGGCTGACCCGTCGGAGGCCTGGTTCTGGCTCCTGGCGCTGGGAGCCGCGGTGGGCGGGGGCGGCTGGTTCGCGTTCCGCTGGCTGCACATCGCACGGATGATCGAGGACACGCCGACCTCCCGCGTCCGCTCGGCCGCACAGGGCTACGTCGAGGTGGCCGGGCGCTGCCGCCCGCTCGACGGCGTCCGCAACCTCGCGCCGCTCACGCACCGCCCCTGCGTGTGGTGGCATTTCCGCATCCAGAAGCGCACCAGCAGCGGACCGCCGGGCAAGCGCCGCACCAGCTGGAGGACCGTTAATTCGGGGCGTTCCGAGCAACCCTTCCTGCTCGACGACGGCACGGGCGAGTGCATCGTGCAGCCCGGCGGGGCCGAGGTGCTCACCGCCGAGCGCACCACGTGGTACGGCGATGCGCCCTGGCCGACGCAGGCGCCCGGTCTGGGCAATCGTCTCGGCGGCGCCGGGTACCGGTACTTCGAGGAGCGCATCTACGAGCACGAGCAGGTGTACGCGCTCGGCCAGTTCCGGACCCACTCCGCGGCCGGGCAGCGCGACCTCACGGCCGAGGTGGGCGCGCTGCTCGGCGAGTGGAAGCAGGATGCGGCGGCGCTCGCCGCGCGCTTCGACAGCGATCGTGACGGACGGGTGAGCCTCGAGGAATGGGAACGCGCCCGCGAGGAAGCGCGCCACACGGTCACGCAGCGTCACCTCGACCAGCCCCCGCAGCCGGCACTTCACGTCCTCGGGCGACCGGATGGCGGCCGACTGTTCCTGATCGCCACGCTGCAGGAGAAGGCGCTCGCGAAGCGCTATCGACGGCGCGCGCTCGCGGCCTTCGCCGGCTTTGCCGCCGCCGTGTACGCACTCGCGTGGCTGCTGCAGGGGGTGTTCGGCTGGGCCTAGAATGGCGCCCCCTGCCGCCACGGACGCGCGCGATGACCCAGCCCCTGCTCCCCGACGATGCCCTTCCCGCCTTCAGCGCCATCGAGCCCACGAGGATCGAGCCCGCGCTGCGCGAGCAGCTGGACGCCAACCGCGCCGCGATCGCCGCCCTGCTCGATGCGGGGGCCGACGGCTGGGACACGCTGGTCGTGCCGATCGAGCACATGCACCACCGTCTCGCGCGCGCCTGGTCGCCCGTTAGCCACCTGAACGGCGTCATGAACAGCGAGGCACTGCGCTCCGCGTACAACGCCTGCCTGCCACTGCTCACCGCCTACCACACCGAGCTCGGCCAGAACGAGCGGCTGTGCGCTGCCTACCAGCGGGTCGCGGATCACGAGGGCGCCTCGCTCGGGATCGAGCAGCGCAAGGTGGTCGAGAACGCGCTGCGCGACTTCCGCCTCGCCGGCGTGTCGCTGCCGCCCGAGCGCAAGCTGCGCTTCGGCGCGGTCATGGAGCGGCTCGCCACCGCCCAGGCGAAGTTCGACGAGAACGTGCTCGACGCGACCCACGCCTTTTCGCGACACGTGACCGACGAGGCCGAGATCGAGGGGTTGCCCGCCAACGCGCTGCAACGCGCCCGCGAGGCGGCCATCGCCGCCAGCAAGGACGGCTGGCTCCTGTCGCTCGATGCGCCCACCTACCAGGCCGTACTCTCGCACGCCGTGAGCGAGGCGCTGCGCCGCGAGTTCTACGAGGCCTGGGTGACGCGCGCCTCCGACCGCGGGCCGCACGCCGGCCAGTGGGACAACGGCCCGCTGATGGCCGAGATCCTCGCCCTGCGCCACGAGGCCGCGAACCTCGTCGGCTTCGCGAACTTCGCCGAGTACTCGCTCGCGACCAAAATGGCGCGCGACCCGGCCGAGGTGATCGAGTTCCTGCAGGAGCTCGCCCGCGTCAGCCGGCCGGCGGCGGAGCGCGAGTTCGCCGAGCTCGAGCGCTTCGCGGGGCGGACGCTCGCCTCCTGGGACGTCGGGTTCTACTCCGAGCGGCTGCGCAAGGAACGGCTGCAGGTGTCCGAGGAGGCGCTGCGGCCGTACTTCCCGCTGCCGCGCGTGCTGGCCGGCCTGTTCACCGTCGTGCACCGGCTGTACGGCGTGCGCATCGTCGCCAACCCGGCCGTCGAGACCTACCACCCCGACGTGCGGTTCTTCGACGTGCTCGACCGCGACGACACGCCCCGCGGCGGCTTCTTCCTGGATCTCTACGCGCGGCCGAAGAAGCGCGGCGGCGCCTGGATGGACGAGTGCGTGGGCCGCCTCCGGCTCGCCGGCGCGAGCGCGCTGCCGATCGCCTACCTCGTCTGCAACTTCAGCCCGCCGGCCGGAGAGCGGCCTTCGCTGCTCACCCACTACGAGGTGCTGACGCTGTTCCACGAGTTCGGCCACGGCCTGCACCACCTGCTCACGCGCGTGGACGTCCCGAGCGTGGCGGGGATCAACGGCGTGCCTTGGGACGCGGTCGAGCTGCCGAGCCAGTTCATGGAGAACTTCGCCTGGCGCGACGAGGTGCTGCCGCTCGTCTCGGCGCACGTCGAGACCGGCGAGGCGCTGCCGCACGACATGCTCGCCCGCCTGCAGGCGAGCCGCACCTTCCAGGCCGGCATGCAGACGGTGCGCCAGCTCGAGTTCGCGCTGTTCGATTTCAAGCTGCACGCCGGCTACGCGCCGGGTGCCCCACGAATCGCGGAGACGCTGGCCGAGGTGCGCGAGGCGGTGAGCGTGGTGCGTCCGCCCGAGTTCAACCGCTTCCCGCACAGCTTCCAGCACGTGTTCTCCGGCGGCTACGCGGCGGGCTACTACAGCTACAAGTGGGCCGAGGTGCTGTCCGCCGACGCGTTCGGCGCGTTCGAGGAGCATGGAGTGTTCGACCAGGGCACGGCGCGGCGATTCCTCTCGGCGATCCTCGAGCGCGGCGGCAGCCGCGACGCGATGGAAGCGTTCGTCGAGTTCCGCGGTCGCAAGCCCGAGATCGAGCCGCTGCTGCGGCAGATGGGCCTGGCGGCCTGACGCCTCATGCAGCTCGCCACCTGGAACGTCAACTCCCTGCGCGTGCGACTGCCGCACCTCGTGGACTGGCTCGCCGCGAACCCGGTGGACGTGATCGCCCTTCAGGAGACCAAGCTGCCGGATCCCGATTTCCCGCGTGCGGAGCTCGAGGCGCTCGGGCTCGAGGTCGCCTTCAGCGGGCAGCGCACCTACAACGGGGTGGCACTGCTCGCGAAGTCCGCGCTCGAGGACGTCGTGGCCGGCATCCCCGGCTTCGAGGACGAGCAGCGGCGCGTGATCGCGGCCACCGTCGGCGGCGTGCGCGTGATCGACGTGTACGTGCCGAACGGCCAGTCGGTGGGCTCCGACAAGTACGAGTACAAGCTGCGCTGGTTCGAGGCGCTGCGCGGGTACGCCGCGGCGGAGCTCGCGCGAAATCCGCGGGTGGTGATCCTCGGGGACTTCAACATCGCGCCCGAGGATCGCGACGTGCACGACCCGAAGGCATGGGAAGGATCGGTGCACGTGAGCGAGCCGGAGCGAGCGGCGCTGCGCGCGCTGATGGCGACGGGATTCGAGGACTGTTTCCGGCGTTTCGAGCAGCCGGAGAAATCCTACTCGTGGTGGGACTACCGGATGATGGCGTTCCGCCGCAACGCGGGCCTGCGTATCGACCTGATCCTCGCGAGCAGCGCGCTCGCTCCGAAGTGCGACGCGTGTCACATCGACAAGTCCCCGAGACGTCTAGAACGGCCGTCGGACCACGCTCCGGTGCTCGCCCGATTTGACATATAGAGCTCCGGCCGCCGCGTCGAAGGGCAAATGTCGGATTTCTTTACTCTGGTGACTTTCCTGCTTCCACTACACTTCGGCGAAACGCGCGGGTCGTCGCGCAGACGAAAACAATAACGCCATGCAGTACCGGCGCAGCGACTACGACGTCACCAATACCGTGCAGGTGAGCTCCGTGACCGCGGTGCGCCGCGCCGTCGAGGAACTCTACTCGCGCAGCTGGCCGAGCGGACCGCTCGACAGGCTCGGCACGGCTTTCGCGGACTTCGAACGGCTCTTCAACGGCCAGTACCCCGGCTACCTCGGCTGCGACACCGTCTACCACGACGTGCAGCACTCGCTCGACGACACGCTCGCGATGGCGCGGCTGCTGGTGGGCTACGAGCGCTCTCATGCGCCCGAGCAGCAGTTCGGCGCCGAGCGCGCCCTGCTCGGGCTGGTGGTCGCGCTGTTCCACGACTCGGGCTACATCCGCCAGAGCGACGATCACCAGCACCGCAACGGCGCCGAGTTCACGCTCACGCACGTCGGCCGCAGCGCGCAGTTCCTCGCGCGCTACCTGCCGACGATCGGACTGGCGGCCTGGGTGCCGGTGGCGACGCAGATCGTGCACTTCACGGGCTATGAGCTCAGCTTCGACCAGATTCGCCTAGACGATCCGCGCGATCGCAAGGTCGGTCACCTGCTCGGCACCGCGGACATGATGGCGCAGATGGCCGACCGCTGTTACCTGGAGAAGGTCCGCGACCGGCTGTACCCCGAGTTCGTGCTCGGCGGGGTGGCCGTCTCGCGCAACGGCAACGGCCTGAAGGTCAACTACGGCTCGGGCCTCGACGTGCTGCGGCAGACGCCGGAGTTCGTCGCCGAGACCATGCGCACGCGGCTCGACGGCGAGTTCGGCGGCGCGTACCGCTACGTCGAGATCCTGTTCGACGGCCGCAACCCCTACATGGAAGCCATCGAGCGCAGCCTCGGGTACCTCAACGAGGTACTGGAGACCCAGCGCTGGGCCATGCTGCGCCGCGAGCCGCCGTGCTTCACGTGGGAGAAGAACCCACTGCACAACATGCGTGCGCTGGTCATCGACCGCCTCAAGTCCACGCTCGCGACGTCCTGACCTCAGCCGGCCGGCGCACCCGCCGGACGCAGCCCCCGCAGGAACGCCGCCGGATCCTCGCCGCGCTCGAGCACCTCCACGAGCGCCGATCCCACCACCACGCCGTCCACGTGCCCCTGCATGCGCTCGACCTGCTCTCGGCTGCGGATGCCGAAGCCCGCGCACACCGGCACCGGCGACACGGCACGCACGCGATCCATGTAGGCCAGCACCTCGTCGGGCACGGCGACGCTCCTGCCGGTCGTGCCCGTCATGGTGACGGCATAGACGAAGCCCTCGCTCGCCTCGCACAGCATCCTGAGCCGCTCCGGCGGCGTCACGGGCGTGACCATCTGCACCAGGGCGAGGCCTTCCGCCCGGAGCGCGGCGCGCATCTCGGCGCTCTCCTCGTAGGGCAGGTCGGGGATTATGAAGCCCGCGACGCCGGCGCGCGCGGCCGCGCCGGGCAGGCGGTCGAGGCCACAAGCCAGCAGCGGGTTGAGGTAACTCATCAGCAGCAGCGGTGCCTGCGGCCGCGGTTGCGTCGCAGTGAGTTCCCCGAGCAGCCAGGGCAATGTGAATCCACCGGCGAGCGCCACCTGGCTCGCACGCTGGATGGTCATGCCGTCGGCCATCGGGTCGGTGAACGGGATTCCGATCTCCACGACGTCGGCGACCGAGGCAATCGCCGCGAGTCGGTCGCGGAAGCCGGCCCGGTCGGGAAAGCCGGCGGTCATGAAGCCGACCACGGCGGGGCGGCCCTGCGCCGCGGCGTCGCGGATGGCGCGGCTGATGGTGTCGCGGGGTGCATTCATCACAGCGCCCCCTTCAGCAGCGTGCGTTGCAGCGTCGGCATGTCCTTGTCGCCGCGGCCCGACAGCCCGATCAGGATGCGGCTTCCGGGGTTCGCCTGCGCGTAGCGCTTCGCGCCCGCGAAGGCGTGCGCGGTCTCGATCGCGGGCAGGATGCCCTCGGCCCGGCAGCACTCCGCGAGCGCCTCGAGCGACTCTTGGTCGCCGGCGGCCTCGTAGGCGACGCGCCCGATGCTCGCGAGCAGCGCGTGCTCGGGGCCGACGCCCGGGTAATCGAGCCCCGCCGACACCGAGTGCGTCTCCTGGATCTGGCCGTGCTCGTCCTGCAGCAGCAGCGAGTAGCAGCCCTGCAGCACGCCCGGGGTGCCGTAGGCGAGCGAGGCCGCGTTCTGGCCGAGCCCGCTGCCGGTGCCGCCCGCCTCGAGACCGAGCAGCTTCACGCCGGTGTCGCGCACGAACGGGTGGAACAGCCCGATGGCATTCGAGCCGCCGCCGACGCAGGCCACTACCGCGTCGGGCAGCGCGCCCGACTGCTCGAGCATCTGCGCGCGCGCCTCGAGGCCGATCACCGACTGGAACTCGCGCACGAGATAGGGATAGGGATGCGGCCCCACCGCGGAACCGAGCAGGTAGTACGTGCCGTCGGGATCCGACACCCAGTCGCGCAGCGCCTCGTCGATGGCGGCGCGCAGCGTCTGGTCGCCGCCGGTGACGGGCACGACCTCGGCGCCGAGCAGCTTCATGCGCCCGACGTTGGGCGCCTGGCGTTCCATGTCCACGGCGCCCATGTACACGACGCAGGGCAGGCCCAGCCGGGCGCAGGCTGCAGCCGACGCCACGCCGTGCTGCCCGGCGCCGGTCTCGGCGACGATGCGCCTCGCGCCGAGGCGCTTGGCGAGCAGCCCCTGGCCGAGGGCGTTGTTGATCTTGTGCGCACCCGTGTGGGCGAGGTCCTCGCGCTTGAGCCACACGTCGGCACCCCAGCGCCGCGACAGCTCGCGTGCGTGCGTGAGCGGCGTCGGCCGGCCCACCCAGGTGCGCAGCTCCGACTCGAACTCGGCGCGGAAGCCCGCTTCGCCCAAGTGCGTGCGCACGCCCTCCTCCAGCCGGTCGAGCGCGGGGACGAGCGTCTCGGGCACGTAGCGGCCGCCGAAGGGCCCGTAACGGCCGCGTGCATCCGGGAACGCGCCGCGCAGCGTCTCGGCAAGCAGCGCCTCGCGATCGATCTTCAGGGACAAGGTTCGCATCAGCGACTCTCCTCGGATAACGGGACCTGCGCCGCCTCGCGGGCGGTGCGGATGAATTCACGGACGAGCGTGGCGTCCTTCACGCCGCGCTGGCGCTCGACGCCGGAGCTCACGTCCACGCCGAACGGACGCACGGTGCGCACGGCCTCGACCACGCTCCCGGGATCGAGCCCGCCTGCGAGCACCAGCTCCGTGCGGTAAGCAAGCTCGGCCGCAGCCGACCAGTCGGCGCGCTCGCCTGCGCCGCTGAGGCCGCTCTCGAACAGGCACCGCCCCGGCAACGATTCGGGCAGCGGGACACCGCTGCGCAGCACGGGCATCACGCGCTGGCCGGGCGGTAGCCGCAACCCTGCGAGATCCTCGGCATCGGTCTGCACCCAGTCGGGCGCCATCGCCTCGAGGGCCGCATCCAACAGCGCCTGCGACGGATGCAGGAACACGGCGACGCGCTCGACGCCCGGCGGCACGGCCGCCTGCAGCGCGCGCGCTGCGGCGGGCTCGAGGTGGCGCGGCGATGGGGCGTGGAACACGAAGCCGACCGCGTCGGCGCCCGCCTCGGCGGCGACCTCGATCGCAGCGGTCGTGCGCAGCCCGCAGATCTTGATCCACAGCGCGGCCATCGCGGGCTACGGCCGGGCCTTGCGGCCCGCCTCCAGCAGCTCGCGCACGGCCTGCGCCGCGTCGTGACGTCGCATGAGGCTGGTGCCGACGAGCGCCATGCGATAACCGAGCGCCGCGACGCGGGCCGCCTCGGCCGGCATCTGCACGCCACTCTCGGCGACGGCCGGCCACTCGGGCGGCAGGTGCTCGCGCAGCCTGGCGAAGCGTTCGAAGTCGATGGCGAGCGTCTCGAGGTCGCGGCAGTTGAGGCCCATCAGCACCTGCTCGTCGCGACCGGCACGCTCGCGGGCGAGGATCGCGGCAACCGCGAGATCGTCCGCGTCGAAGGCCTCCAGCAGCACGAACAGCCCGAGCGCCGCCGCGGTGTCGAGCAGCTCGACCAGGCGCTCGCGCGGCACGAGCCGCACGATCAGGAGCACGCCCGAGGCGCCCCAGGCACGCGCCTCGAGCACCTGGTAGGGATCGACGAGGAAGTCCTTGCGCATGGCCGGCACGCCGAAGGGCTGCAGGGTCTCGGCCGCGAGCTGCAGGTGATCGAGGCTGCCGTCGAAGCGATCGGGCTCGGTGAGGATGGAGCAGACCGCGGCGCCGCCCTCGGCATAGGCCTCGAGCCGGCGCACCGGGTCGAGCGTCGCGGCGGAGAGGTCGCCGAGTGACGGCGAACGCAGCTTCAGCTCAGCGATCAGGTCGAAGCCGCTCGGCCCCAGCCGCAGCGGCGGCGGCACCGGCGTGCCGAGTACTGCCGCACGCAACGCCGCCTCCGGCACGCGCTCGCGCGCCTCGGCGACGCGCTGCAGGCTCGAGCGGTGCATGTCGGTGAGCAGGCCCACGGGACGATCCCGGTTCAGTCTTCGCTGGGGCGACGGCCGAACGCCGCCAGCCGCTCGAGCAGCCGCGCGGCGTCGCCGCTGCGGATGGAATGGAGCGCAGCCACCACGCCCGCGCCCGCCGACGGCACGGCGCCCGTGACTTCGAGCGCGAGGGCAGCGTTCAGCACGACGGCGTCGCAGTGCGGTCCCTGGTCGCGGCCTTCGAACACCGCGCGCAATCCCGCGGCGTTGCGCTCCGCGTCGCCGCCGGCGAGATCCGCGGCCGTGCATCGCTGGATGCCGAGATCGAGCGGATCCCGCACTTCGCGGGTCACGCGACCGGGCTGCACGTCGTAGAGCTCGAAGGGACCCACGGGCGTCGCCTCGTCCCAGCCGGGCTCGCCGTGGATCACGAACACGCGCTGGATCGGCATGCCCGAGAGTGTGTCCGCCATGAGCCGCGCGGCCTCGGCGCTGTAGGCCCCGATCAGGCTGAACGGCGGCTCGGCCGGGTTGGTGAGCGGTCCGAGCAGGTTGAATACGGTGCGCACGCCGAGCGCGCGTCGCACCGGCGCCACTTCCTTCATCGCCGGGTGGTAGTGCGGCGCGAACAGGAACGTGAAGCCGGTGGCCGCGAGGCACTCACCCGCGGCGCGCTCATCGAGCGGCAGCGGCAGCCCGAGCGCCTCGAGCAGATCCGCGCTGCCCGAGCGGCTCGAGACCGAGCGGTTGCCGTGCTTGACGACCCGAACGCCCATCGCGGCCACGAGCAGCGCTGCGCCGGTCGAGAGATTGAAACTGCCCGAGGCGTCGCCACCCGTGCCGACCACGTCCACCGCAGGCGGACCGGGCGGCAGTTCCGGCCGGCGGGCGAGCCCGCGCATTGCGCTGGCGAATCCCCGCACCTCGTCCGCCGTGATGCCCTTGCCGCGCAGCGCCGCGAGCAGCGCGCCCGACATCGCGGGCGCCACCGACGCATCGGTGAGCGCGACCAGCAGCGACGCCGCCTCGGCCTCGGTGAGGTCGCGCCGCTGCAGCAGTCGCTCGAGGATGTCGCGCAGTTCGGTCATGGCCTCAGCCTCGGGCGGCCCGGCGGCCGCCGGCCAACTTGAGGAAGTTGCCGAGCAGCATCGGGCCCTCCGGCGTCAGCACGCTCTCGGGGTGGAACTGCACGCCCTCGACCACGAGCTCGCGGTGACGAACGCCCATGATCTCCTGCTCGGCGGTGCGCGCGCTCACCTCGAGCAGCGCGGGCAGCGACTCCGGCCGCGCGATCAGCGAGTGATAGCGGCCCGCGTCGAACGGGTCGGGCAGCCCCGCGAACACGCCGCGACCGTCGTGCTGCACGGGCGAGACTTTCCCGTGCATCAGCCGCCCCGCCCGCACCACCTCTCCGCCGAACACCTCGACGATCGACTGGTGCCCGAGGCACACGCCGAGCACGGGGATCTCGCCCGCGAAGGCGCGGATCATGTCCATCGAAACGCCGGCGTCGCGCGGCGTGCCGGGTCCCGGCGAGATGCACAGGTGCGTGGGCGCGAGGCGCTTCGCTTCCTCGACGGTGATCGCGTCGTTGCGGTGCACCTGCACGTCGGCACCGAGCACGAGGAAAGCCTGCACGAGGTTGTAGGTGAAGCTGTCGTAGTTGTCGACGAGCAGCAGGCGCGGTGAGCCCATCACAGACCCTCCCGCGCGAGCTCGAGTGCGCGCCTCAGGACCGCGCTCTTGGCGAGCACCTCGCGGTACTCGCTCGCCGGCACGCTGTCCGCGACGATGCCGGCGCCCGCCTGGAAGCTGTAGGTGTCGCCGTGGAACACCATCGTGCGGATCGTGATCGCCTGGTCCATGTCGCCGCCGTGTCCGAAGTAGCCGACCGTGCCGCCGTAGAAGCCGCGGCGCACCGGTTCGAGCTCGTCGATGATCTCCATGGCGCGAACCTTCGGCGCGCCGACCAGCGTGCCGGCCGGGAAGGCCGCCGCGAACAGGTCGAAGGCGTCGCGGCCCGGGGCCAGCGTGCCGTTCACGCCGCTCACGATGTGCATGACGTGGCTGTAGCGCTCGATGGAGCGGAAGGGATGCACGTGCACCGAGCCCGCGGTCGCGACGCGGCCGAGGTCGTTGCGTGCGAGGTCCACCAGCATGACGTGCTCGGCATTCTCCTTCGGGTCGGCGAGCAGCTCGGCCGAGAGCGCGTCGTCCGCGGCCGCGTCAACGCCGCGCGGGCGCGTACCGGCGATGGGCCGCATCTGCGCGTGCGTGCCGTTGAGCTTCACCAGCGCCTCGGGCGAGGAGCCCACCACGACGCGGTCGCCGAGGTCGCAGAAGTACATGTAAGGGGACGGATTCAGCAGCCGCAACGCACGGTACGTCTCGAAGGGATCGAGGTCGCAGCGGCCGGCGAAGCGCACCGACAGCACCAGCTGGTACACGTCGCCCGCGGCGATGTGGGCCTGGGTGCGTGCCACGCGCTCGATGAACTCCTCCTCCGAAAGGCTCGCCTCCGGCGCGCTGAAGCTCGCCGCCCAGGCGGGCCCGGGCAGCCCGCCGCGCAGCGCGCGGATCACCTCGCGCCGGAGCGACTGCCGCTCGTGCTCCGAGCCCGCGTGCAGCAGCGCGGCGCGACGCGTCAGGTGGTCGAACACCAGCAGCGAGCGCGGCGCGACGTAGTGCGCCTGAGGAGAGTCGTCGTCCACCCGGGCGTGCGAGGGCAGGCGCTCGAAGTAGCGCACGAGGTCGTAGCTCGCCACGCCCACCAGTCCGCCCAGCAGCGGGAAGCCGTTCCCCGCGCTCTCCGGGCGCGGGGCCGCGGCGAGCGCACGGCGCAGCGATGCGAGCAGCTGGTACTGGTCGGCGGGCCGCGGCAGGCGCTCGCCGCCCAGCACCAGGCCGGAGGCGTCGAGCCGGAACTCGAGGCAGTCGCCGAAGCCGATGAAGGAGTAGCGCGCAAGGCGCTCGCCGCCCTCCACGCTCTCCAGCAGGAAGCGCGGCCGGAACGGCTTGAGCTTGAGGTAAGCCGACACCGGGGTGTCGAGGTCGGCCGAGATGTCGAACAGGCTGGTCGTCACTGACGGTTCCTCTGTCGCGAGGATCCGGGGACGCGCAACAAAAAACCCATCCCCGGTCGGTTCGCGGAGATGGGTCCCAAGAATCCTGCGTACGAGACGCGCGTGCCTGGCCCCACTCCTAGGAGTGGCGCCACCACCAGCGGCGATCGAGGGTGCTTGCAACGCGCGGGTTCATCGTGCACCGCAGTATCCACGGGGGGCCGGGGAGCGTCAACCGCGCGCCGGAGGGCGGGCCGCAGCCTAGATCAGCACCTCGATCAGTCGCGGCCCACGCTGCTTCATGGCCGAGGCGTACTGCGCTGCGAATTCCTCGCAGGTCGTGGCGCGGCTCGCCTCGACGCCGAAACCGCTGGCGATTTGCGACCAGTTCATCTCCGGGTCGTGCAGGTCGAGCATGGACATGGCCTTGACGCCGGCGCCGATCGCGCCGACGCGCTGCAGCTCGATGTTGAGGATGGCGTAGGAGCGGTTGGCGAAGATCACCGTCGTGACGTCGAGCTTCTCGCGGGCCATGGTCCACAGGGCCTGCACGGTGTAGGCGGCACCGCCATCGCCGTGGGGGCAGACGACCTTGCGGCCCGGGGCCGCGATGGCCGCGCCCACGGCGAGCGGCAACCCCTGGCCGATTGAGCCGCCGGTGAGCGGCAGGTGCGTGTGGGGCCGGGCGCGCGCCAGGAACATGAGCAGCGGCAGGCCGGCCGTCGCCGACTCGTCGGCGACGATGGCATCCTCGGGCGTCAGGTGCGCGATCACCTGCGCGGCGGTCGCGGCGTTGAGCGCGCCCGAGGGCAGGTCGGGCAGCGCGAGCGGCATGTGCGCCGGCGAGAGTGCCGCGGCGCCGAGCGCGTCAGCGAGCGCCTCGAGGGCGACCGCGCCGTCCTCGTGGGGCAGCGCGAGGTGACTGAATGCGCAGGACTCCGGTCCGCACCAGCTCGGCTTGCCGGGATAGGCGAAGAACGACACCGGCGGCTTGCTGCCCACGAGCACGATCTGCTCGAGCCCCTGCAGCGTGGCGACGATCTGCTCGGCGAAGTACGGGATCCGCTCGACGGGCACGCGGCCCGCGCCGAGCTCGGCGTGCGGCGCGAAAGTGTCGCACAACAGCCGCACGCCGGTCTTCGCCTGGATCCTCCCCGCCGCCTCGAGGCCCGCCCCGCGCAGCGCGGTGCCGCGCAGCAGCATCGCCGACTTCCTGCCGTTGGTGAGCAGCCGTGCCG
>Ga0209391_10001246_pt1 | contig 13074 bp, 11 predicted proteins | sample PPLLak3March2015_FD_187246 | JGI IMG/M metagenome (GOLD analysis project Ga0209391, IMG submission 187246) | Freshwater sediment microbial communities from Prairie Pothole Lake near Jamestown, North Dakota, USA - PPLs Lake P7 Core (1) Depth... | ecosystem: Environmental > Aquatic > Freshwater >... | reverse complement strand
TCATCTGGATGGCGGACGAGCCCATGCTGCCGGGCCGCCCCTACTGGATGAAGATCGGCACGCGGCAGGTGAGCGCCACGATCACCGAGCCCAAGTACAAGGTGAACGTCAACACGCTCGAGCACCTCGCGGCCAAGAAGCTGGCGCTCAACGAGATCGGCGTGTGCAACGTCTCGCTCGACCACGCGATCGCCTTCGATCCCTACGCCGAGAACCGCGACACCGGCGGCTTCATCCTGATCGACCGTCTGACCAACGCCACCGTCGGCGCGGGACTCGTGCACTTCGCGCTGCGCCGCTCGCAGAACATCCACTGGCAGGCGCTCGACATCAACAAGGGCTCACGCGCCGCGCTGAAGGGCCAGAAGCCCTGCGCGCTGTGGTTCACCGGCCTCTCGGGCGCCGGCAAGTCCACCATCGCCAATCTCGTCGAGAAGCAGCTGCACGCGCTCGGCCGCCACACCTACCTGCTCGACGGCGACAACGTCCGCCACGGCCTCAACCGCGATCTCGGGTTCACCGACGCCGACCGCGTCGAGAACATCCGCCGCGTCGCCGAGGTGGCCAAGCTGATGACCGAGGCCGGCCTGATCGTGATGGTGTCGTTCATCTCGCCGTTCCGCGCCGAGCGCCGCATGGCGCGCTCCCTGTTCGATCCCGGCGAGTTCTTCGAGGTGCACGTGGACACGCCGCTCGCCGTGGCGGAGTCGCGCGACGTGAAGGGCCTCTACAAGAAGGCCCGCCGCGGCGAACTCAAGAACTTCACCGGCATCGACTCGCCGTACGAGCCGCCGGAGACGCCGGAGATCTATCTCGACACGGCCCGGGCGACGCCCGAGGAGTCGGCCACGGCGATCGTGGACCAGCTGCGGGAAGCGGGGATGCTCGGTCCGGCGTCCTAGCCCCTTCTGCGCTATCATTTCGGTGCTCAACAGCACCGGAAAAAGAGCGCCCCATGACCGCACCGACTTCCGCTGGCGCCCGGCTGCGTGCCGCGCTGACACAGGAGCGACCGCTGCAGGTCGTGGGCACCGTCAACGCCTTCAGCGCCCTGCTCGCTGAACGCGCCGGGTTCCGCGCGATCTACCTGTCGGGCGCCGGCGTGGCGAACGCCTCCTTCGGCTTGCCCGACCTCGGCATCACCAGCCTGAACGACGTCTGCGAGGACGTGCGCCGCATCGCCTCGGCGAGCGACCTGCCGCTGCTCGTGGACGCCGACACCGGCTGGGGCGCCGCCTTCAACATCTCTCGCACCATCGCCGACCTCGTCCGCTCCGGCGCCGCGGGCTGTCACCTCGAGGACCAGGTGCAGGCGAAGCGCTGCGGCCACCGGCCCGGCAAGGCGCTGGTGACCGCAGAGGAGATGGTGGACCGCATCCGCGCCGCCGTGGACGGTCGCAACGACGGCCAGTTCGTGATCATGGCGCGCACCGACGCGCACGCCGTCGAGGGCCAGCAGGCGGCCATCGAGCGGGCGCAGCGCTACGTCGAGGCCGGTGCAGACATGATCTTCGCCGAGGCGCTCACCACGCTCGACGAGTACCGGCAGTTCACGGCCGCGGTCCACGTCCCGGTGCTCGCCAACATCACCGAGTTCGGCAAGACGCCGCTGTTCAGCGTGGCCGAGCTCGCCACTGCCGGCGTGCAGCTCGTGCTCTACCCGCTGTCGGCGTTTCGCGCGATGTCGAAGGCGGCCGAGGCGGTGTACGGCACGCTGCGTCGCGAGGGTACGCAGAAGCACGTGCTCGATCTCATGCAGACCCGCACCGAGCTCTACGACGTGCTCGGCTACCACGACTACGAGCGCAAGCTCGACGAATTGTTCCGACGCGAGGCGAAAGAACCATGAGCACCGAGAGCCCCCCCGCCGCGGGCTTCAAGCCCAAGAAATCCGTCGCGCTTTCGGGCGTGACCGCCGGCAACACGGCGCTGTGCACCGTCGGCCGCAGCGGCAACGACCTGCACTACCGCGGCTACGACATCCTCGACCTCGCCGGGAACTGCGAATTCGAGGAGGTGGCCTACCTGCTGATCCACGGCAAGCTGCCGAACGCGGCCGAGTTGAAGGGCTACAAGGCGAAGCTGAAGCGGCTGCGCGGCCTCCCGGCCACGGTGCTCGACGCGCTCGAGACCCTGCCCGCGGCCAGCCACCCGATGGACGTGATGCGCACCGGCGTGTCGGCGCTCGGCTGCACGCTGCCGGAGAAGGACGACCACAACGTCGCCGGCGCCCGCGACATCGCCGACCGCCTGCTCGCGAGCCTCGGCTCGATGCTCGCCTACTGGTATCGCTACAGCCACTCGGGCGAGCGCATCGACGTGGAGACCGACGACGACTCGATCGGCGGGCACTTCCTGCACATGCTGCACGGCGCGCCGCCGCCGAGGTCGTGGGTCAAGGCGATGCACACCTCGCTCAACCTGTACGCCGAGCACGAGTTCAACGCCTCGACGTTCACCGCGCGCGTGATCGCCGGCACCGGGTCCGACCTGTATTCCTGCATCACCGGTGCGATCGGCGCGCTGCGCGGCCCCAAGCACGGCGGCGCCAACGAGGTCGCCTTCGACATCCAGAGCAGGTACGGGAATCCGGACGAGGCCGAGGCCGACGTCCGTGCCCGGGTGGCCGCCAAGGAAGTCATCATCGGCTTCGGCCATCCCGTCTACACCGTGTCCGACCCGCGCAACAAGGTGATCAAGGAAGTCGCGCGCGAGCTCTCGCGGGAGGCCGGCGACATGAAGCTGTACGACATCGCCGAGCGCCTCGAGTCGGTGATGTGGGACGTCAAGAAGATGTTCCCGAACCTCGACTGGTTCTCGGCCGTGTCCTACCACGTGATGGGCGTGCCCACGGCGATGTTCACGCCGCTGTTCGTGATCGCGCGCACCACCGGCTGGAGCGCCCACGTCATCGAGCAGCGCATCGACGGCAAGATCATCCGCCCGAGCGCGAACTACACGGGCCCCGAGGACCGCGAGTTCGTGCCGCTCGCCCGGCGCGGCTGAGGCTCCGAGGGACGGCGGCGGGCCGCCCCGCCGCCCGGCCCGCCGTCTGTTCGACTCCCGACCCGCATTCCGTCCATGAACACCGCACACCGCAAACCGCTGCCCGGTACCACGCTCGATTACTTCGACGCGCGGGCCGCCATCGACGCGATCCGCCCCGGCGCCTACGACACGCTGCCGTACACCTCGCGCGTGCTGGCCGAGAACCTCGTGCGCCGCTGTGATCCGGCGAGCCTGGACGCCTCGCTCCGCCAGCTCGTCGAGCGCCGGCGCGATCGCGATTTTCCGTGGTTCCCGGCGCGGGTCGTGTGCCACGACATCCTCGGGCAGACCGCGCTCGTCGATCTCGCCGGCCTGCGCGACGCCATTGCCGCGCAGGGCGGCGATCCGGCCAAGGTCAATCCCGTGGTGCCGGTGCAGCTGATCGTGGACCACTCGCTCGCCGTTGAGTGCGGCGGCGACGACCCGGACGCGTTCGCGAAGAACCGCGCCATCGAGGACCGCCGCAACGAGGACCGCTTCCACTTCATCGAGTGGACGAAGCTCGCGTTCGAGAACGTGGAGGTGATCCCGCCGGGCAACGGCATCATGCACCAGATCAACCTGGAGCGGATGTCACCGGTGGTGCACGCGAAGGACGGCGTGGCCTTCCCGGACACGCTCGTGGGCACCGACAGTCACACGCCGCACGTGGACGCGCTCGGCGTGATCGCGATCGGCGTCGGCGGACTCGAGGCCGAGAACGTGATGCTCGGCCGCGCCTCGTGGATGCGCCTGCCGGACATCGTGGGCGTCGAGCTCACCGGCCGGCCCGGGCCCGGCATCACCGCGACGGACGTCGTGCTGGCGCTGACCGAGTTCCTGCGCAAGTCCAAGGTGGTCGGTGCGTACCTCGAGTTCTACGGCGCAGGTGCGGCCGCGCTGACGCTCGGGGACCGCGCCACCATCTCCAACATGGCGCCGGAGTACGGCGCCACCGCCGCGATGTTCTACATCGACGAGCAGACGCTCCGCTACCTCAGGCTCACCGGCCGCGAGGACGCGCAGGTGAAGCTCGTCGAGGCCTACGCGAAGACGGCGGGCCTGTGGGCCGGGAGCCTCGAGACCGCCGAGTACGAGCGCGTGCTGGCGTTCGACCTCTCGAGCGTGGTGCGCAACATGGCGGGGCCGAGCAATCCGCACGCGCGCGTCGCGACCCGCGATCTCGCCGCGAAGGGCATCGCGGGTCCGTGGGAGGACGTGCCCGGCCGGATGCCGGACGGCGCCGTGATCATCGCGGCGATCACCAGCTGCACCAACACCAGCAACCCGCGCAACGTGATCGCGGCCGGCCTGCTGGCGCGCAACGCCAACCGGCGGGGCCTCACGCGCAAGCCCTGGGTGAAGAGCTCGCTGGCGCCGGGGTCGCGGGCCGTCGAGCTGTACCTCGAGGAAGCGGGCCTGCTGCCGGAGCTCGAGAAGCTCGGCTTCGGCATCGTGGCCTTCGCCTGCACCACCTGCAACGGCATGTCCGGCGCGCTGGATCCGGCGATCCAGAAGGAAATCATCGACCGCGACCTCTACGCGACCGCGGTGCTGTCGGGCAACCGCAACTTCGACGGCCGCATCCACCCGTACGCGAAGCAGGCCTTCCTCGCCTCGCCGCCGCTGGTGGTGGCCTACGCGATCGCCGGCACCATCCGCTTCGACATCGAGAAGGACGCGCTCGGCACCGACGCCGACGGCAGGCCGATCACCCTGAAGGACCTCTGGCCGTCGGACGAGGAAATCGACGCGATCGTCGCCGCGAGCGTTAAGCCTGAGCAGTTCCGCAAGGTGTACATCCCGATGTTCGAGCGCCGCGAGGGCACGGGCGCGAAAGTGAGTCCGCTGTACGACTGGCGCCCGATGAGCACGTACATCCGCCGCCCGCCGTACTGGGAAGGCGCGCTGGCCGGCGAGCGCACGCTCTCGGGGTTGCGTCCACTGGCGGTGCTCGGCGACAACATCACCACCGACCACCTCTCGCCGTCGAACGCCATCCTGCTGGACAGCGCGGCGGGCGAGTACCTCGCGAAAATGGGTTTGCCCGAGGAGGACTTCAACTCCTACGCCACGCACCGCGGCGACCACCTCACCGCGCAGCGCGCGACCTTCGCCAACCCCACGCTGAAGAACGAGATGGTCGTCGTGGACGGCAAGGTCAAGCCGGGTTCGCTGGCGCGCATCGAGCCGGACGGCCGGATCACGCGCATGTGGGAGGCGATCGAGACCTACATGGCGCGCAGGCAGCCGCTCATCATCGTCGCGGGAGCGGACTACGGTCAGGGCTCCTCGCGCGACTGGGCGGCCAAGGGCGTGCGCCTCGCGGGCGTCGAGGCGATCGTCGCCGAGGGCTTCGAGCGCATCCACCGGACCAACCTCGTGGGCATGGGCGTGCTGCCGCTCGAGTTCAAGCCGGGCGTCAACCGCAAGACGCTGAACATCGATGGCACCGAGACCTTCGACGTGACCGGCGAGCGCAGGCCGCGGGCCGACCTCACGCTCGTGATCCGTCGCCGGAACGGCGAGCGTGTGGACGTGCCGGTGACCTGCCGCCTCGACACCGCCGAGGAAGTCTCGATCTACGAGGCCGGCGGCGTCCTGCAGCGCTTCGCGAAGGACTTCCTCGAGGCATCGTCCACCCCATGAAGCACCCCGCCCAGATCCGCATTCCCGCGACCTACATGCGCGGCGGCACCAGCAAGGGCGTGTTCTTCCGCCTGCAGGACCTGCCTGCCGCCGCCCAGGCGCCGGGCGCGGCGCGCGATGCGCTGCTGCTGCGCGTCATCGGCAGCCCGGACCCCTACGGCAAGCAGATCGACGGCATGGGCGGTGCGACCTCGAGCACCAGCAAGGCGGTCATCCTCTCGAAGAGCAGCCGGCCGGACCACGACGTCGACTACCTGTTCGGCCAGGTGTCCATCGACAAGGCGTTCGTGGACTGGAGCGGCAACTGCGGCAACCTCTCCGCCGCTGTCGGGCCCTTCGCCGTCGGCAACGGGCTCGTCGACGCCGCTCGCATACCGCAGGAAGGCGTCGTGATCGTGCGGATCTGGCAGGCCAACATCGGCAAGACCATCGTCGCGCACGTGCCGGTCGCGAACGGCGCCGTGCAGGAGACCGGCGACTTCGAGCTCGACGGGGTGACGTTCCCTGCCGCCGAGGTCCAGCTTGAGTTCCTGGACCCCGCGGCGGAAGAGGAAGGCTCGGGCGGGGCGATGTTTCCCACCGGGAATCTCGTCGACGACCTCGAGGTCCCCGGCGTCGGGAGGCTGAAGGCGACGATGATCAACGCGGGGATCCCGACCGTCTTCGTGAACGCCGACGCCATCGGCTACACGGGCACCGAGCTGCAGGACGCCATCAACGGCGACGCGAAGGCGCTCGCGATGTTCGAGACCATTCGTGCCCACGGCGCGCTGCGCATGGGCCTCATTCGGAAACTCGACGAGGCGGCCAAGCGCCAGCACACGCCCAAGGTCGCCTTCGTCGCCCGTCCGGCCGACTACGTCGCCTCCAGCGGCAAGCCGGTCGCGGCCGGCGACATCGACCTGCTGGTGCGCGCCCTGTCCATGGGCAAGCTGCATCACGCCATGATGGGCACGGCTGCAGTGGCCATCGGCACCGCGGCCTCGATCCCGGGCACGCTGGTCAACCTCGCCGCCGGCGGCAGCGCGCGCAACGCGGTGCGCTTTGGACATCCCTCGGGGACCCTGCGGGTCGGCGCGGAGGCGAAGCAGGTCGACGGCCGCTGGACGGTCACCAAGGCGCTCATGAGCCGCAGCGCCCGGGTCCTGATGGAAGGATGGGTCCGCGTGCCCGGCGACTCGTTCTAGCGACCGGCCGCATCGGGCGGACCGTCCCGGAAACCAGCATGTCACCGCCCGATCTCAAGTCCGCCCGGCGTCCGGCGCCCGACGCCGTCCTGGTGGACATCGCCAACTACGTCTGTGACGAGCGGGTCGACAGCGAGCTAGCCCGCGAGACCGCGTTCCATTGCCTGATGGACAGCCTCGCCTGCGGCTTCCTGGCGCTCGTGTCTCCGGCGTGCACGAAGCGCCTCGGGCCGGTGGTGCCGGGTGCCGTCATGGCCGGTGGCGCGCGCGTGCCGGGCACCTCCTACGACCTCGATCCGGTGCAGGCCGCGTTCAATCTCGGCGCGATGATCCGCTGGCTGGATTTCAACGACACCTGGCTCGCCGCGGAATGGGGCCACCCGTCCGACAACCTCGGCGCCATCCTCCCGGTTGCCGACTGGCTGTCGCGCCGCGCCATCGCCGAAGGGCGCGGCCCGCTCACGGTGCGCGACGTCACCACGGCGATGATCAAGGCGCACGAGATCCAGGGCGTGATCGGGCTCGAGAACAGCTTCAACCGCGTCGGGCTCGATCACGTGCTGCTGGTGCGGGTGGCCTCGACCGCGGTCGTGACGCAGATGCTCGGCGGTACGAAGCAGCAGGTGATCGACGCAGTGTCGAACGCGTGGATCGACGGCGGCGCTCTGCGCACCTATCGCCACGCGCCCAACACCGGCTCGCGCAAGAGCTGGGCGGCGGGCGACGCCGCGAGCCGCGCCGTGCGTCTCGCGCTGATCTCGGTCGCGGGCGAGATGGGCTATCCTTCGGCGCTCTCCGCGAAGACCTGGGGCTTCTACGACGTGCTCTTCGAGGGCAAGCCGTTCCGCTTGCCGCGAGGCTACGGCAGCCACGTGATGGAGAACGTGCTCTTCAAGATCGCCTATCCCGCCGAGTTCCACGCGCAGACCGCGGTGGAGTGCGCGATGCAGCTGCATCCGCTGGTCGGCGACCGCCTCGCGGACGTCGACCGCGTGGTGATCGAGACGCAGGAGCCCGCCCTGCGCATCATCGACAAGACGGGCCCGCTCGCAAACCCAGCCGACCGCGACCACTGCCTGCAGTACATGACGGCGATCCCGCTGATCTTCGGCCGGCTCACGGCCGCCGACTACGAGGACGACGTGGCCGGCGACCCGCGCGTGGACGCCCTGCGCGAGCGGATGCTCGTGCGCGAGAACGCCGCGTTCTCCGAGGCGTACTACGACGCCGGAAAGCGCCACATCGGCAACGCGGTGCAGGTGTTCTTCAAGGACGGTACCTCGACGGCACGAGCCTGCGTCGACGTTCCGCTCGGACATCGCGCGCGCCGCGCCGAGGGTATCCCGGCCCTCGTGAAGAAATTCGAGGGGAGCGTCGCCGGGCACTTCGTACCCGTGCAGTCGGAGCGGATCCGCGCGCTGTTCGCCGACCGCGCGAAGCTCGAGGCGATGCCGGTGCACGAGTTCGTCGCGGCGATGGTGAAGCCGTGACGCCGGCCGGCGCGCTGGCCGAAGGTGCCCGCGAACTCGGCCTCGAGCTCTCCGAGGAACAGGCGGGTCGGCTCGTCGCCCACCTCGACCTGCTCGACGACTGGAACACGCGGATGAACCTCACGGCCATCCGCGAGCGCGGTCAGCAGGTCACCAAGCACGTGCTCGACAGCCTGAGCGTGCGGCCGTTCCTGCGCGGCGAGCGCATCGCCGACGTCGGCAGCGGCGCGGGCTTCCCGGGCATTCCGCTTGCGATCGTCGAACCCGCCCGCCGCTTCACGCTGATCGAGTCCACCGGCAAGAAGTGCCGCTTCCTCGAGTGCGTGCGCGACACGCTCGCCTTGCCGAACGTCGAAGTCGTGCAGGCGCGCGGCGAGGCCTTCCGGCCCGAGGTCCGCTTCGACACCGTGCTGGCGCGCGCGGTCGGCCCGCTCGCCGAGCTGGTCCGGTTCGCGGCCCCGCTGCTCGCCGCCGGCGGCCGCCTGCTGGCGATGAAGGGGCGTTATCCCGAGGACGAGCTCGCCGGGAAGCTGAACGGCTGGAAGGTCGTCGCAGTGCATCCGCTCGTCGTACCGGGCCTCGACGAGCAGCGGCACCTGGTGGAACTCGCCCGCTCGCACGACCGGCCGGGCGGCTGACCGACGCTCGGGTATGCTTCCCACGCCATGAAGCGCGTCATCGCGGTCGCGAACCAGAAAGGCGGGGTCGGCAAGACCACGACCGCCGTGAACCTCGCGGCGTCGCTGGCGGCGACGCGGCGCAAGGTGCTGCTCGTGGACAGCGACCCGCAGGGCAACGCCACCATGGGCTGCGGCGTGGACAAGCGCGCCCTCGAGCGTTCGCTCACCGACGTGCTGCTCGGCGAGGTCGAGGCCGCGGCGGTGCTTCGGCCCGTAGAGCCGGGCGGCTTCACGGTGCTGCCGGGCAACCAGGACCTCGTGGCCGCCGAGGTCCAGCTCACGGGGGTCGAGGGACGCGAGCTGCGGCTGCGCAACGCGCTCGCGCCGCTGCGCGATCTCTACGACGTCGTGATCATCGACTGCCCGCCGGCGCTCAACCTGCTCACGCTGAATGCACTCGTGGCGGCGGACACGGTGCTCGTGCCCATGCAGTGCGAGTACTACGCGCTCGAGGGCCTCTCGGCACTCATGGACACCGTCGGGCAGATCCGCGCCACGGCGAACCCGCGGCTCGAACTCGAGGGCATCCTGCGCACCATGTTCGACCCGCGCAACAACCTCAGCAACGAGGTCTCGGCGCAGCTCATCCTGCACTTCGGCGACAAGGTGTTCCGCACGGTCATCCCGCGCAACGTGCGCCTCGCGGAGGCGCCGAGCTTCGGCAAGGCGGCCATGTACCACGACAAGGACTCGCGCGGCGCGCTCGCCTACCTCGCGCTCGCCGGGGAATTGATCCGGCGCGAGGAGGAGGCCCAGCTGCGGGCCTCCGGCGCCGCGCCGCAGGACGGCGCGCCGGACGCTAGCGCCTGACCGGCCAGGCCAGGAACAGCACCAGCGCCTCCGCACCGTAGTTCGGACGGTCGAGCCCGCCATTGGAGACGTGGTAGCCGGCCAGACCCAGCCGCGCGCCCGACGCCAGGCGGCGTGCCACCGCGATCCCGCTCCTGAACTCCAGGTCGAAGTCCGCGCCGACCCGATCGCCGTTGGCGAACCATCCCCCACCGACACTCAGCGTCACGAACCACCGTCGCGGCAGCGCGAAGTCGCGCGCCACGTCCGCGTACACGAACAAGAGGTCGTCCGCTCCGGCATCGGCCCCGAGCCCGGGCCGCAACGCCCAGCCGGTGCGAGGGGCTCCCCGGTACTGCAGGCCGATCAGGTACGGGTCGTCCACCGCATCGACGAGGACGAAACGGCCGGCCGCGGCGATCGCGAAGGGCCCGCCGACGTCGGGAATGGACGGCCCGCCCTCCACGGCCGGCGCCGCGGATGCCGGGACACCGGCGAGCAGGTAAGCGGCGAAGGCCGTGATCAGGCGCATGCTTGGGCTCTCCGCCGCGGTGCGAATCGTTCTGCGGTCTGCGTCGCTGCGGTGTGGCCGGCATAATATCGGCCATGGCAACCAAGCGACCCAGTCTCGGCCGGGGCCTCGAAGCGCTGCTCGGCACCCCCCGCCCCGCCCCGCCGGACGACGCCCCGGCCGGAACGCCGGCGCCCGCGCCGCCGCTCGACGAGGAACTCGCCCGGATTCCCGTGGACCTGCTGCAGCGCGGCCGCTACCAGCCGCGCCTCGACATGCGGCCGGAGAGCCTGCAGGAACTCGCCGACTCCATTCGCGCCCAGGGCGTGGTGCAGCCGATCGTGGTGCGGCCGCTGGCCGCGCAGCGCGCGGGTGAGCCGCTGCGCTACGAGATCATCGCCGGCGAGCGCCGCTGGCGCGCCGCCCAGATGGCGGGCCTGCACGCCATTCCGGCCGTCATCCGCAACGTGCCGGACGACGCAGCGGTGGCGATGTCGCTGATCGAGAACATCCAGCGCGAGAACCTCAATCCGCTGGAGGAGGCCCGCGCGCTCGACCGGCTGATCCGCGAGTTCGACATGACGCACCAGACGGCGGCCGACGCCGTGGGGCGCTCGCGTGCCGCGGTCAGCAACCTGCTGCGGCTGCTGGAACTCGGCGAGGAGGTCAAGACGCTGGTCGAGACCCGGCAGATCGAGATGGGCCACGCGCGCGCACTGCTGGGACTCGCCGCACCGCGCCAGCAGGCCGAGGTGGCGCTGCTGGTCGCAAAGAAGGGATTGTCGGTGCGCGAGACCGAGGCGCTGGTGCGCCGGCTTGCGACCGGCAAGGACGACACCGCCGACCGTGAGCCGCCGCGCCGGGACCCCAACGTCGCCCGGCTGGAGCAGGATCTCACCGACAAGCTCGGCGCACGGGTCCAGCTGCAACAGGGTGCGAAGGGTCGCGGCCGGCTGGTCATCGCCTACAACAGCCTCGACGAACTCGACGGCATCCTCGCGCACATTCAATGACGGGCGTCCGGTGCGAGGCACTGGCACCTGTTCCCTGGCATCTCGTTCCGCAACGGTGGGCCTGGAGCGCTCGACGCCGCATCGATTGCCATGTTTTTCTTGATTTACATTTCGATATTGTCAAAGCTGCAAGCGTAACTATTCTGTTTTTCTTGATGCTCAGGACGACTGCGGACCGTTGATGTGGTGATCGTCGGAGCGTCGGGAACCCTCGGCAGGCATCCGTGTAAGACGCAGCCTGCCCAAGGCGCTAACAGCGTTTGCTGCATTGAAGCAGTGCAAAAAGACCAGATATAATTTGCGGCCTTCCGGAGGCTGTGCAGTGCAGCATGGCCTGCCCGGGCAGCGGATCGAAATGCCACCCGTGGCCGGAAGCGACCGGCACATGTCGTGGCTTTTTTGTTGCCCGGACGCAGGTGTGAGGCCTTGAGCAACGCGGAGATCCAGCAGGGGCGGCGACGTGCAGCACGCGTCGTGCTCTGGCAGGGGTTGCTCGGGGTGGTCGTTGCGGCCGCCTGCCTCGCGGTGTGGGGTTCCCGTTCGGGCGCGTCGGCGCTGCTCGGGGCCGGGATCGGTGTCGTGGCGTCGTCGCTGATGGCGTTCGCGATGCTGCGGCACGGCGAGGGCGCGAGCGCGCAGCGGGTGGCCTGGAGCTTCTTCTCCGGCTGGGTCGTGAAGGTCGGCTTCACCCTTGCCCTGCTGGTGGTGGCGTTCCGGTCTACGAAGGTCGATGCGGTGGCCCTGCTCGCCGCCTATGTGGCGACCTTCTTCGGATACTGGTTTGGGGCGGCCCGCGCGGGCGGGCAGAACACGAAACGAACATTCGGAGTTGCGGACTGATCATGGCTGGCCAAGGACCCGCGAACAGCACCGAATACATCACCCACCACCTGACGCACCTCAAGGTCGGCGAAGGGTTCTGGACGTGGCACGTCGACACGATCTTCATGTCGGTGCTGACGGGCTTCCTGGCACTGGGCCTTTTCTATGCGGCCGCGCGCAAGGCGACCTCCGGCGTTCCGGGCAAGGGCCAGGCCTTCGTCGAGATGGTGGTCGAGTTCGTCGACACCCAGGTCAAGGAGGTCTTCCACCTCGACCGCCGCTTCCTCGCGCCGCTCGCGCTCACGATTTTCCTCTGGGTGTTCTTCATGAACGCCATGGACCTGCTGCCGCTCGACGTGCCCGGCGTGATCGCCGGCTGGTTCGGCCTGCATTACTGGCGCGTGGTCCCCACGGCAGACCTCAACACCACCTTCGCGATGTCGATCTCGGTGCTGCTGATCGTGCTGTTCTACTCGGTGAAGGTGAAGGGCCCGGGCGGCTACGTGCACGAGCTGTTCACCGCGCCGTTCGGCTCGAACCCGGTGCTGTGGATCCCGAACTTCCTGCTGAACGTCGTCGAGCTGCTCTCGAAGCCCGTCTCGCTCGCCATGCGACTGTTCGGCAACATGTACGCGGGCGAGCTGGTCTTCATGCTGATCGCGCTGCTCGGCGCGAGCTGGGCCGGCTTCAGCTTCGGCAGCGGCCTGTCGATGATCGGTCAGATCCTCGCCGGCTCCGCCTGGGCGATCTTCCACATCCTGATCATCACGCTGCAAGCCTTCATCTTCATGGTGCTCACCATCGTGTACGTGACGATGGCGACCGAGCACCACTGACCCGTTCAACCGTTCACGCAACCGCACGACTGACTGGAGACGACAAATGGAAATGGCACAGTACCTCGCC
>Ga0209391_10001241_pt1 | contig 13099 bp, 13 predicted proteins | sample PPLLak3March2015_FD_187246 | JGI IMG/M metagenome (GOLD analysis project Ga0209391, IMG submission 187246) | Freshwater sediment microbial communities from Prairie Pothole Lake near Jamestown, North Dakota, USA - PPLs Lake P7 Core (1) Depth... | ecosystem: Environmental > Aquatic > Freshwater >... | reverse complement strand
GGCGAAGCGCGTCAGGACGACGCCGGCGCACGTGCAGTCGACGGCATTGGCGACGCAACGTCGCGTTCGAGTCGGGCCGGCTTGTCGGCGTCGAGCCCGTCGAGCAGCGCGACCGTACGGCGCCGCGCAAACCAGGCGATCGTGCTGCCGGCGACGATCCACGTCAGCGGCGTCGACAGCGACTCGCCGTGTGCGGGGCCGAACAAGGACGCGACGCCGGCGGCCGCGAATGCCGCGCCGGCGATGGCCGAGCGGATCCACAACCCGAGAACCAACAGGTTGCCGCCCTTCAGGTGCCGGTGATCAGCGAGTTTCATTCGGTCGTGCTTTTCCACGGGATCTCCAGTGTCCGAGCGCCGGACGCTCATCGAGCTATGTTGCAATGCAGCATCGCAACATAGTGATCCATCCACGCCGAATCCAATCATCCTTTTGAATCATGACCATCGTATGTATTGATGGAACGATTCACCGATACTGCAATGCACCAAATTGAATGCCCCGTGCCCGAGTTTGGCGCAGGCTGAGCGACGACGGGGCAGGCGGTGTGGGCCAGCCGCCAGCCAACTCGTCACTCGTCCGGGACCCTCTGGCGCCCGGCCTTGGTCAGGCCCCGCTTGACCTTGGCGTCGACACGCCGCCGTTGCGATCCTCGGGTGGGCTGGGTCGCCCGGCGTTCGCGCGGCACCGACGCGGCGGCGTCCACCAGTTCCTGGAGTCGTGCGAGCGCGTCCTCACGGTTCCGCTCCTGGCTTCGGAAACGCTGGGCCTTGATGATCAGGACGCCGCCGCTCGTGATCCGCTGATCGCCGCATTGGAGCAGCCGATCCTTGACCGCGTCCGGCAACGACGAGGCGCGGATGTCGAAGCGCAGGTGCAGCGCGGTCGACACTTTGTTGACGTTCTGCCCGCCCGACCCCTGGGCGCGTATGGCCGACCATTCGATCTCTGCGGGATTGATCGAAATCATCGCGCCATTTCCGGGATAGCTATCCTGCGATCGGTTCCGGTCTGACCCGGGAAGCCGGGCTCGGAAGTCGTCGGCGCCGGCGCGAAGCGCATTCGTTAGCAGCTCCCGTCACTGAAGTACGTCCAGCGCCGGCAGTTCCGCCGTTCCGTCGACGCAGTGCCACAGGTAGACCGCGAGCCCCGGGTCGCCCGTCCACAGCGTGTAGCGCCCCTGCCCGTAGTGTTGCCGCATCCGCTCCCCTTGCGCCAGCGCATGCATGGCAAAGGATCGCGCGCGTTCCAGCCACAAGGCGTCACCGGTGCGTCGGAACAGCTTGAGGAACGCGTAGCCGTTGCCCGCCGTGCCGTGGCACAGGCCATGACCCTTGGCAAGCGGCCCGGCCTTCCAGATCGCGTGGCCGGCGCCGATCAGCATGGCGTCCATGTCGGCTGATCGATGTGGCGGAAAGTCCGCCAGCGCCGTCACCACGCCGGGTGCGCCGTGGCACCACTGCATCAGCATGCCCGGTCGGCCGGGTCGCGGCGCGGATGTGCCGGGCGGCCAGTTGCAGGCGCCGTCTTCGGACCTCGCGGTGGCGCGCAGCGTGGCCACGCAGCGCTCGTAGAGCGCTTCGCGACGTTTCGCATCGAGCAACGCGGCGCCCTTCAGCAGCGGATAGGCATTGCCCGCGAAGCCGTGGGCGGCGCCGAGGTACTGCACGACGCTGCCGTACAGATCCTGTGTCCAGAGGTGGCACTGGAGACGCGCGTCGAAGCACCAGGTTCGCCAGAGCTCTTCGACGTTCTCCATGAACAGCGCGCGCCAGCGCTCCTCGCCGGTCGCCTCCCACAGGTGCCAGGCCGCGACCATCGTCCCGGGGGCCGCCCAGAGCGCTTCGCGGGTCGGATTCCCGATGTTCGACCCGATCGACGCATAAAGCCGGTCCGCCGCGGCGCCCGACCTCGTCATGCGCCACAACACGAGCAGGATGCCCACCTCGCCCAGGTAGTAGGACGGCACGACGTTCCCGGTGTCAGGATCGTCGCGGTACGCGGCATCAGTCACCCTGATGCCCGCGCACGGGTCGCCGGCGAGTTCCACCGCGCCGCGGTGCTGCAGGTACCACAGCGACCACAGCACGCCGGCGCGACCGAGGTAGAGACCCTTGAAGCCCGTTCGGGGCGTGTCGCCCTCGTCGTCCAGCGGATGCACGGGCCAGCAACCGTCGGCCACGTAGCGGCGCTCGATGTCGTGGACGATGGACCGGATGGCGTCGCGGACCCGGGAGGCATCCCAGGCGACATCGCCGAGCGCTTCGTGGCGGTCGGGATCGAAGAGCACGGCAGCGCGAAACCCGACAGCGTTCAGCCGAGGCTGCGCTCGGGCAGACCGCGCAGGCGCATCACGTCGCGCGCAATTTCCTCGACGGCCATGTAGGACGCGTCGAGCGTGTGCCAGCCCTGCGAGGACATGATGTGGTGGGCGGCGCGCACCTCCTGCCGCACCAGTTCGAGGTCGGTGTAGGCGCCTTGCGTGGCGACGCCCATGTGGCGCGCTCGCGCCTCGCGCATCGCGATCACCCGGCCCGGATTGACCCAGAGTCCGATCACGCGCTCCTTCGGCAGCGCCTCGAGCTCCTGCGGTACCGGCTGGCCGGGCACCAGCGGCACGTTCGCGGCCTTCACGCCCTGGTAGGCGAGATAGAAGCAGGTTGAGCTCTTGCCCGAGCGCGAGACGCCGACCAGCACGACGTCGGCGCGCGGGAGCCCGTCGGGACGGCGGCCATCGTCGTGCTTCAGCGTGTAGTCGATCGCCTCGTGGCGGTCGAACCCCTCGCGCTCGCTTGCGTAGAGCAGGCCGGGCTCGGCCTGCGGGGCGCGCTTGAACAGATCGTGCAGCGCCGTCAGCGCGGGCCCGAGCACGTCGACGACGGGCACCGCACGGCTTGCCGCGGCCTGGTGCATCGCGCGGCGGGTCTCGTCGGCGACCAGCGTGTAGACCACGACACCGTGCGTGCGCGCGGCAGCGTCGACGATGGCCTCGACCTGCTCCACGGTCCGTACGTTGGCCTCGCGCACGATCGTGTAGCGCTGGCCCTGGAACTGCACGAGGGCAGCCTGCAACACCGAGGCACTGGTCTGACCGCGACTGTCGGAAACCACGTACAGCGTTGGCGGGTGCTCGGCGAGCATGGCGGAGTCCGGCCGTATCATGCCATGATGGATGGTCGCGCCATCGCCGTGCTCAGCGTGAACCCGACGCGCCCTTGAGGACACGCAGATCGACGGCAACCGTCGACTCGCCGTCGGTGACGTAGACGTGCCCGTCCTGGATCGTGAACTGCAGGCGCATCGAACGACCGGCCAGCCGCGACAGCGCCCGGCTCGCGTCGAGCGGCACTTCGCGCACGACAAGCCGGTCCTGGCGCTCCAGCGCCTCGCGCGCGCCGGCCCACCACAGGTCCGCCGCACGGCCGCCGTAGGCAACGATGGAGACCTGCCGCGCGCGGCCGCAAGCCTTGCGCACGTCGCGTTCATCCGGCAACCCGACGTCGATCCATTGCTCGATCGCGCCCGTCAGGTCGCGGCGCCACAGGTCGGGCTCATCGTCGGCGCTAAGACCGCGCCCGAACGCCAGGAGGTCGTCCGCGTGCAACGCGAAGGCGAGCACGCGGACCATCATCCGCTCGTCCGTCTCGGAGGGGTGCCTGGCGATGGTCAGCGCGTGCTCGCGGTAGTAGCCGCGGTCGATGTCGGCGATCGTGAGCTCGGCCTTGCAGATCGTGGACTTGAGTGCCATTCCGGGAGGCGCGTGGTCGCCGGGCGCGGAATCGCTGCTACGTCAGCAACTTCGGCAGCACGCGACCGGCCGTCGCCAGCGCATCGAACGCCCCATCCTCGACGAGGCGGCCCTGCTCCAGCACCAGCACCCGGCCAAAGCCCTTGGCGAGCGCCGGCTGCCCCAGCACCCAGAGCACGGTGCGTCCGCGCGCCCACTCGAGCACGCCGGCGATCACCCTGCGTTCAATGCCGGGGTCGAGTCCCGAGGTGGGCTCGTCGAGGACCAGCAGGTCGGGATTCTTCATCAGCGCCCGCGCGATCGCGAGCCGCTGCTTCTGCGAATAGGAGAGCCGCGCGCCGCTTGCCCCGACCTCGAAGTCGAGGCCCCTGCGGATCAGCGCGGTCTCCATGCCGACCTCGCGCGCGACCTCGCGCACGAGCTCCGTCAGGCGCTCCGGCGCGCGCGCCTGCTCGTAGACGGGGCGCCCGTAGAGGATGTTGTCGCGGATCGAGATCACCGTGGAAAAACGCGACGGATCGGCGAACTCGACCACGCCCCGGTCGGCGAAGCGCCGGCGGAACTCGTGGCGCGCTGCTACCAGCCGCTGCTGCATCGACTCGTCCGGGATGCTCATCCGGTGACGCGCGGCGACCAGCTTCAATGGCAGCGACAGCAGCATCTCGTGCGCTCGCGCGGGAAGCGCGCCCCGTCCCTTGTCGTCGAGGCGGCGCAGCAATGCACGGAAGTCGTCGAGGTCCTCGGGCGAGATGAAGCTGTACTCGGAGAACAGCGGACTTTCCGGCGGCTCGTCGGCGAAGAGCTCCAGCATCAGCCGCGCCACCTCGATGCCCGCGTTCTCCAGGTCCGCGGTGAGCCCCATGTCGTCGAGGAGCTTGCGCACCTCGGCGTTGGCCGCAAGCCGCTCGGGCGCGAACGCCGGGTCGATCGGCGTGCCGAACAGCAGGTTCTCGGCGACGGTCGCGTTCTCGAAGTAGCGCTCGTTGTCGAAGAGCTCGATCAGCGGGGCGAGGTCGGGGCTCCGCACCCGATCGCGCAGGCGCGCGCGCGCCTCGAGCACCAGCGACTCGAGTTCGGACGGGACGCTGCCGCGGCTCGCAAGGCCGAAGGCAAACAACTCCTCGTCCATTGCCACGACACGCAGCACGTCGAGCCCGTGCGCCTGCGGATCCTCGACGCCGGTCATCTCGACGTCGATCCACGACGCATGGATGTCATCGGTCGCGTTGCCCGAAGCTTCCGCATCGCGGCGTCGCAACGCCTCCGCCCGTGCCGCCTCGCCCTCGTAGGTGGCCGGGCGGACCTGCCGGTGCTTGAGCCCGTAGACCAGGTTGTGGAACAGCGTGCCCGAAAACACGTGGGCGTTGCGCGACGCGTACGCGATGCGGCTGCCCGTCACCGCGACGTGAACGTCGGGCAGCGACAGCGGGCCGATCGTGAGCCGGCCCGCCGAGGGGTGGGCGAGCCGGGCAAGGAGCCTCGCGACGTCGTCCTTGCCGCTGTCGCCCGCGCCGACGATCGCCACCTGCTCGCCGGGCTCGACCGTGACCGTGAGCGATTCGACCCGCTCGGTGCCGTCTTCCTCGTAGCGCACGCCGCTCGCGACGAGCGGGCCCGCGAGCCGGGGCAGCGTCGCCGGCACGCCGGTGATGAGCGTCTGAGGCAGCGTGCCGGGCGGGTCGAACTGCGTGACGATCTGCTCGTACTTGACCCGCACGTCCTCCTTGGTCTCGTACCACTTGAGGAGCTCCTTCCACGGGTCGATGATGTCCTTGTAGGCGGCGATCACGGCGATGAGCGCACCGACCGTGAGCTGCCCCTGGATCACGAAGTAGCCGCCGATCGCGTAGAAGAAGAACGGCGTGACCTGCGCGAGGAAGTTGTTCAGGAACTTGACGAAGAACTTGCGCTTGTAGATGTCGACGCGGATGCCGTAGATCGTGCCGAGCCGGTTCGAGGCATCGGCGAGCTCGTAGCGCATCGTGTCGTTGGCACGCACTTCGGTGGCGCCGCCGATCACGTCGCCGATGCGATCGGAGAACTCCCTCGTCGTCTGGATGCGCCGCTTGGCGAGCTGGTTGATCTTGCGCTGCAGCTTCGGGATCAGCCAGGCCTGCGGCGGGTAGAGCGCGACCGCGGCGAGCCCGAGCCAGAAGTTCTGCATGAAGATGAACGTCATGTAGGTGACGAGCAGGCCGAGCTGAAACGCGGGCGAGGCGATCGACTCGCCGATGAAGCCGCCGATCGGGTCGGTCTCGGCGGTGACCATGGGGATGATCTCGCCCGACGAGGTCTTCTTGAAGTGCGGCAGCGGGAACCGCAACATCGCGTCGTAGAGCTGGTAACGGAGCCTGCGCACCATCCGCTCGCCGACCACCCCGCGATAGACGTTGAGCCAGTACTTGATGCCGCCGTTGAGGGTGATCAGCGCGAGCAGCGCGAACGAGAGCAGCATCAGGTACTCGACCTGCGCGAACTCGCGGCCGAACACCGTGACGGGGAAGCCCCGCTTGCCGCCCAGCGCGTCGTTGACGATGCGCTTCGGCAGCTCGAGATTGATGTAGATGAGCGGCAGGCTCGCGATCGTGACGATCAGCAGCAGCACCTGGTCGCGCCAGGTGTGGTGCCAGATGTAACGGAACAGCGAGCGCTCCATCGCCGCCAGGCTCCCCGATTTCCCGCCGCGTGCATCGCCCGCGACCGCGCCGGCCGCGGCCCGCCCCTGGGCCCGCGCGGTGTCCGGCCAATGCTACCATCGCCCCGACCATGCTCGCCCCCTCGCCGGGAGCCCGCGCGGGCGCGCGTCGCATCGGCGTCGTGCTGAAGGGCTATCCGCGGCTCTCCGAGACGTTCATCGCGCAGGAGCTCGCCGCGCTCGAGCGGCGCGGGCTCGCGCTCGCCATCTACTCGCTGCGCCATCCGACCGACGGGGCGACGCATCCCGTCCACGGCGAGATCGTGGCGCCGGTCGCCTACCTGCCCGAATACCTCCGCGACGAGCCGCGCCGGGTGTTGCGTGCGTGGCGTGCCGCTCGCCGCCTGCCCGGCTACCGCACGGCGTTGGCCGCATGGCGTGCGGACCTCGCTCGCGACCGCACCGCGAATCGCGCTCGCCGCTTCGGACAGGCGCTCGTGCTCGCGTCGGAACTGGCGCCCGACATCGGGCACCTCCACGCCCACTTCCTGCACACGCCCGCTTCAGTCACTCGCTACGCCGCGATGATGCGCGGGCTGCCCTGGAGCGTCTCGGCGCACGCGAAGGACATCTGGACCACGCCGGACTGGGAGAAGCGCGAGAAGCTCGCCTCGTGTGCCTGGGCCACCACCTGCACCCGGGCGAACGCCCTGCACCTGCGCTCGCTCGCTGCCGAACCTTCGCGCGTCGACCTCGTCTACCACGGCATCGATGCGAAGCGCTTTCCGCCACCGGACGCGAAGACCGCCGCCGCGCCGGGCGACGCGCGCCCGGTCGTCATCCTCTCGGTGGGCCGCGCGGTGGAGAAGAAAGGCTACGACGACCTCTTGCCCGCGCTGGCCCGGATGCCCGCGACGCTCGATTGGCGCTTCGAGCACGTGGGCGGCGGGCCGCAACTGCAGGGTCTGGAGGAGGAAGCCCGGGCACTCGGCATCGCGGAGCGCGTGACGTGGCTCGGCCCGCTCACCCAACCGGACGTGCTCGCGCGCTATCGCGCCGCCGACGTGTTCGTGCTGTCGTCGCGCGTGGCGGGCGACGGCGACCGCGACGGCTTGCCCAACGTGCTGATGGAAGCGCAGAGCCAGGGCCTGCCGTGCGTGGCCACCGACGTGTCCGGCATCCCGGAGCTGATCGAGGATGGCGTCACGGGGCTGCTCGTGGCTCCGCGCGACCGCGATGCGCTCGCTCGCGCGCTCGCCCGGCTCGTCGGCGACCCTGCGCTGCGCGCGCGGCTGGGCGAGGCCGGGCGTGAGCGCACGTTGCGCGACTTCTCGCTCGAACGTGGCATCGACCGGCTGGTCGAGCGCTTCGGCGGCGCGGTCGTGTCCCCGTGAACCGGTCGCATCCGCGCTGATGCGCATCGCGTTCTACGCCCCGCTCAAGTGGCCAGGGCACCCGGTGCCCTCGGGCGACCGCCTGCTCGCGCGGATGTTCGTCGCCGCGCTCGAGGCCGCGGGCCACGAGGTGGTGCTCGCCTCGCGGCTGCGAACCTTCGAGGGCCGTGGCGATGCCGCGCGGCAGGCGCGAATCGCGGCAGTCGGCGCGGCGTTCGCGCGGCGGCTGATCCGGCGCTGGCAGCGCCCCGGCGCCGCCGCGCCCGACCTGTGGTTCACCTACCACGTCTACCACAAGGCGCCGGACCACCTGGGTCCGCGCGTGGCCCGCGCACTCGCGATTCCCTACGTGATCGCGGAAGCGTCCGTGGCGCCGAAGCAACGCGACGGCGACTGGCAGGAAGGTCACGCCGCAGCGGCGGCGGCGATTCGCAACGCGGATGCAGTGATCTGCGTCAACCCCGCGGACGTCCCGCACGTGACGGCGACGCGCGGGCCCGGTGCGATCACGGCCGTGTTGCCGCCGTTCTTCGACGTCGCCGCCTTTGCCGCCGCTGGGGAGACCGACGACGCACGCGCCGTGGTGCGCGCGCTCGTGCCGCCCGCCTCCTCGCCACGGCTCGTCACCGTGGCGATGATGCGCGCAGGCGACAAGCTCGCGAGCTACCTCGCGCTCGCGGATGCTCTCGAGCGACTGCTCGAGCAGCCCTGGCACCTCGTGGTCGTCGGGGGCGGCGCCGCGGCGGACGTGGTCCACGCGCGCTTCGCTTCGTTTCCATCGGGACGCGTGCGCTTCGTCGGCACGCAGCCCCCCGCGACCGTCGCGGCACTGCTCACCGGTGCCGACCTCTTCGTGTGGCCGGCGGTGGCGGAAGTGATCGGGCTCGCCCTGCTCGAAGCACAGGCCTGCGGCGTGCCGGTCGTCGCCGGGCGCCGGCCCGGTGTCGCAGCGATCGTCGACGACGGCGTCACCGGGCGACTGACGCCCCCCGGCGACACCGCCGCGTTCGCCGCCGCGGTCGGCGCGCTGCTCGACGACCCCGCCGGGCGCGTGGCGATGGGGTGGCGGGCCCGCGCGCATGCGCGCGAGCGCCACGACCTCGCGTCCGCAGCGCGCTCGCTGGACGCAGTGCTCGCACGCGTCGCGGCTTCGCGGGAGACGGCGCGATGATCGTCGCACTGCTGCGCCACGGCCGCACCGAGTGGAACGACCTGCGTCGCATGCAGGGCCGTGCGGATATCCCGCTGTCGGACGCCGGCCGCGCGCAGGTCGCCGCGTGGCGGCTGCCCGCGGCGATCGCCGGCGCACGCGTCGCGGCGAGCCCGCTCGCGCGTGCGATCGAGACGGCGCGCCTCCTCTGCGGCACCGAGCCGCAGGTCGAGTCGGATTTGATCGAGATGGACTGGGGCGCGTGGGAGGGACGCACCTTCGAGCAGCTTCGCGCCGAGCTCGGTCCCGTCTATGCGGTGGCCGAGGCGCTCGGCGTCGACTATCGCCCCCCGGACGGCGAGAGTCCGCGCGACGTCCAGGACCGCGTTGCGCGCTGGTTCGACCGCGTGAGCGCCGGGCAGGGTCCGGTCGTGGCGGTCACCCATCAGGGCGTGCTGCGGGCGCTGCTCGCGAAGCTCACCGGCTGGGACATGGTCTCCAAATCCCCGGTCAAGCTGCTGGCGGATCGCGTCCACCTGTTCGAGGTGGAACGCGGGCACCTGCGCGCCGTCGAATGGAATGTCCCGCTGCTGCCGGGTGACGACCGGCCACGCGACGACGCTTCGTCGGCGTAAGCTGCGGGTTGCCGGGAGCGACGGCCGCAGCGGCGCACGCCGGCCGTGGCGGCGCGACCGCCGCGCTGCTTCCACACCGTCCACCCCCCGATCGCGCGATGCAGCGGCTCCTCGACACCTTGCGCCTCAGCGGAGCGGACCGGCCCGAGCGCGGGCTCCTCCCGGCGCGAGTGCGCGAACGCATCCGGGTGCAGGAGGAGCGCTCGGAGATCCTGGTCGGCGTCGCGCAGCTCGCCTTCATCGTCTTCATGGCGGTGCTCTACGGGATCTCGCCGAAGAAGTTCGGCGCCGAGGCGCCGTTCGCTCCCGTCCCCTGGGTGCTCTCCGCCTACGCGCTGTTCACGCTGGTCCGCCTCGCCCTCGCGTACGCGCGACGACTGCCGCACGGCTTCGTCTACCTGTCGATCGTGGTCGACGTCGTGCTGCTGATGGGCCTGATCTTCAGCTTTCACCTGCAGTACGAGCAGCCGCCGTCGTTCGTCCTCAAGTCACCGACGCTGATGTGGGTGTTCGTGCTGATCGCGCTGCGGACGCTCAACTTCCAGGCGCGCTACGTCGTCATTGCCGGACTGGTCGCCGCGGCGGGCTGGCTGCTGCTCGTGCTCTACGTGGTCACGATCAACCCGCGCGACACCATGGTCACGCGCGACTACGTCACCTACCTCACGTCGAACAGCGTGCTGATCGGCGCCGAGGTCGACAAGATCGTGGCGATCCTGATCTTCACGGCGGTGCTCGCGTTCGCGACCGGCCGCGCGCGGCGGCTGGTCGAGTACATGGCCGTCGAGCGCGCGAGCAACGAGGAGCTCGCCCGGTTCGTGCCGCGCGAAGTCGTCGACCAGGCGCGCACGTCGGAGGACGCGCTCGCCGCCGGGCAGGGCGAGACGGCCGAGGCGACGGTCCTGTTCCTCGACATCGAGGGCTTCACCACGCTCTCCGAGCGACTCGAACCGGAAGAGGTCGTGGGCACGCTCAACGACTTCTTCGAAGGCGCTGCCGCACCGATCGAGCGGCGCGACGGCGTGATCAACCAGTTCCTTGGCGACGCGATCGTCGCCACGTTCAACGCGCCGCGCCGCGACCCGCGGCACGCGGCGCACGCGGTCGAGGCGGCGCTGGAGATCATCGCGCTGTGCGCAGAGCGCACGTTCGGGGACGGACACCGGCTGTCGGTGCGCATCGGCATCAACACCGGACCGATGACCTGCGGACTGCTCGGCACGCCGGATCGGCTCGTGTACACGGTGATCGGCGACGAAGTGAACCTGGCGGCACGCCTCGAGGCGCTGAACAAGACCTACGGCACGCGCATCATCGTCTCCGAGCGCACGTGGGAGCAGGCCGGACCGAACGCATTCGCGTTCGCGCCGATCGGCGACGTGCAGGTGCGGGGCCGCAGCCGGCCGACGCCGGTCTACACGCTGCGCGACGAATAGCTCCGGCTGGCCTACGCGCCGCGCGGCAGGTGCCCGGCCCGGCGCCACTCCTCGAGCAGCCGGTCGACGTTGCCGCGCGCGGTCGCCTCGCAGCGCTCGCGGAACCACTCGGTGGCGAACATGCGCGGCCGCGCGACCAGCGCACGCAGGAACGGCGCGAGGCCCGCGGCGAACTCGCCGTCGGTCCGCTGCGGGCACTCGGCGCGGATCAGGTCGGTGGTGCTGCGGAACTCTGCCCACGGCCGCCCGAACCCGGCCAGGTCGATGTCGACCATGTAGCCCGGGTCGGCGTGGAGCATCGGCCGCACATGGCGCGACGCGAGGATCATGCGGCAGACCGCGACGCGGAAGCGCGGCGTCGCCCCGTCCGAGCGCCGCAGGTAGAAGCGGGCGCTCCGGGCCTCGTTGTCGCGCACACCGGGTGCGTAGATGACGTCGTGGAACCAGATCGCGATCTCGACCGCGTCCGGGTTCTCCACCAGGTCCGCGACCGCGTCCAGCCGGGCGAGGCAGTCGTCGATGTGCGCGAGCGTGTGATAGTGACGCGCGGGCTCGGCGTAGTGGGCGGCAAGCTCCGCGAAGACGGCACCTGCGTCGCGCGCGGCATCGCCGGCGTGGCATCGTCGCCACACCGCCGCCAACCGCGCCTTCGATGCGTGGGGCAGATTCATGTCGGGCGGTGACGGCGGACTTCAGCCGCGCGCGGCGGGATGGTCGGCAGTGCCGTTGCCGCCCAGCGCTTTCTGCGCAGCCTCGAGCCGCTTGGTCGTCGCCGCCAGGCGCTCGGAGAGCTGGCGCATCATGTCCAGCGCCACGTCCGGGTTCTCGGACAGGAGTCTCAGGAACACCGGCGCGGTGATCCTGAGCACGCGCACGTGATCGCGCGCGCGCACGCTGATCGTGCGCGGCGCGTTCATGATCACGCCCATCTCGCCGATCATCAGGTGCGGTCCGGCCGTGCCGATGACGAATTCGTCGTCACCTGCGCCGCCGAGGAACTCAACCGTGCCTTCGAGGATCACGAACGCGCTGTCCGAGGGGTCGCCCGCGCGGATCAGCGTGTCACCGGGGTCGAAGCGCAGCGCCCGGCTGGTGAACGCAAGGAGCTTCAGGCGAGCGGGATCGAGCTTCGCGAACGTCGGCACGCGTGCAAGTACTGCCGCTTCCTGCTCAACGCTCACGACCAGGTTTCCTCCACGTCGGGGCCGGCGCTCGCCGCCGTCGGGCCACGGGCCGGGTACCGATTAGGATACGGCAACCCGGCCGGTCCGGGAAAGCCGCCCCGACGAGCAGCCGGCGGATGGATGCCGGCTGGTATCCTCCATCGACCGTAGGACCCGAGCGATCCGTGACCGACGACCGCGACGAGCGCTGCACGGACATCCTGTCCGGACTCGCCACCTATTTCGATTCACCGTTCGTCGCCGACATCGCGGCGACGGCATCCCGCCACCACGAGCCGGACCTCGGCCACGCGCTCAATCCCAACCAGATCGCCTCGAAACGCTGGCTCGCCGACGCGCTCGCCGCGGCGGCGGGCGGGCGCTTCGGCACGGTCACGGTGTTGGGCGGCTGGTTCGGCGTGCTGCCCGCGATCCTGCTCGACGACCGGCGACTCGCGATCGCGCGGGTGGTGAGCGTCGACATCGACCCGCGGTGCGCCGCGATCGCGCGCTCGCTCAATGCGACGCACGTGCGAACGGGGCGCTTCGATGCGGTCACGGCCGACATGCACGGGATCGCGTATCCGCCCCCCGTTGCGCGGGGCACCGATCCCGACCTGATCGTGAACACGTCGTGCGAGCACCTCGCCGACTTCGACGGCTGGTTCGCCCGGGTGCCGGCCGGGCAGCTCGTCGCGCTGCAGTCGAACGACTACTACGCGATCGCCGAGCACGTGAACTGCGTGCCGGACCTCGCCGCGTTCCGCGCCCAGGCGCCGCTCGCCGAGCTGCTCTACGCTGGCGAGGAACCGCGCAAGCGCTACCGGCGCTTCATGTTGATCGGCCGCAAGTAACGGTCCGCCGCGGCCCTCGGGACCCCGCGTCGCTCGTCACGCTGAACGGTTCACCGCCTCGGCGACGCCCACCCAACGGGCCGC
>Ga0209391_10001240_pt1 | contig 13100 bp, 12 predicted proteins | sample PPLLak3March2015_FD_187246 | JGI IMG/M metagenome (GOLD analysis project Ga0209391, IMG submission 187246) | Freshwater sediment microbial communities from Prairie Pothole Lake near Jamestown, North Dakota, USA - PPLs Lake P7 Core (1) Depth... | ecosystem: Environmental > Aquatic > Freshwater >... | reverse complement strand
CAGCATCTGCAAATTGCCAGAATGCGGGCCATGGAAACCGGGCGTTTTCTGTTGCGATCTACCAATACCGGGGTGACAGCCGTTATTGGGCCTGATGGAAAAATCATTAGCCAGGCACCCTTATTTCAAGCCGCAGTACTCACCGAAACGATAACGCCTATGGGTGGCATGACACCTTATGCAAGTTCAGGCGATAAACCGGTTATTTTTTTCCTGATTATTTTGCTGTTTTGTATAATTATTTATGACAGATCGATATCAAATAACATGTGGTTCAAAAACCTGAAACAGCTTGCGCTAATCTCAAAATGAGAATAACTGGAATCCGCTTCCATGTTATCGAACAATTCCATAAAAATGTTAGAATGATCGATTGTTTGCAATCCGATACCTTCGAACTTATCCATGTCTATTACCTTAAAGCTTCCTGTAGAGTCACTGAAACTAAATGTCGATTTGACCGGTTTTGAATTTCAGGAAGCTCCCCGATTGCAAGGCGGCATTTTAGGACAACCAAGAGCGCAGTCAGCATTGGAATTTGGTGTTGCCATGCCTAATCCCGGCTATAATATTTTTGTTATGGGCGAACCTGGTTTAGGACGCCTGTCCATGGTTACCAATCATCTGTACGATCTTGCCCAATCCCTGTCTGCGGCACCTTCCTATGCTTATGTGGATAATTTTGATAACCCCAGAGAGCCTGTTGCAGTTGAATTGCCAGCTGAATATGGACAGGTATTCAGCAAAGATATTGAGAAGTTGATTGATAATTTATTGGCAACTTTTCCAGCGGCATTTGAAGGTCCCACCTACCAGCAAAAAAAGTCCGCAATCGAGCGTCAGTTTAGCCAGCGTTATAATAATGCAATTGATCTGGTTGATAAAAAAGCTCAAGAAAATAACATAGCTTTGTTCAGAGAAAGTGAATCGATTACATTCGCACCTATCCGGGATAATAAATCACTCAATGAAGAGCAATTCACTCAATTGCCGCAACCTGAACGTGAAGCTTTTCATCAGCACGTGGAAGAACTGGAAGAATATCTGAGTGACGTGTTGCTGGAAATGCCTCAATGGCGCAGAACAATGGTTGAAAAAATCAAGCAGCTTGATAATGACACCATCAGTTTGGCGATAGACCCCTTGTTTTCTGAACTGAACGATAAATATCAGAATATTGATGATGTTATCACCTATTTGTCAGAAATTAAAAAGAACCTGGACAACACCATTGCCGATTATCTAATGCCTGGACGGACACTTGAGCCGCGAGACACCACCGCAAAACGCCTGACTCTAACCGAGCAGTATGCACCCAATATTTTGGTCGATAATAAACAGGAAAGCGGAGTCCCGGTCATTTATGAACCGCATCCCATTTATCAGAACCTGTTTGGCCGCATTGAATATGTCAGTGATCAGGGCACTTTAGTTACCAATTATCGAAAAATTTGTGCCGGCTCATTACATAAGGCCAACGGCGGTTATTTAATTCTCGACGCAGAAAAACTACTGACATACCCCTTTGTATGGGATGGCCTCAAACGGGCATTGCAATCAGGTCGAATTGAAATTGAGTCGCCGTATTCAGAGCTGGGTATTAATACCATTACCTTAAAGCCTGAAGTTATTCCGTTAAATGTTAAAGTGATTCTGGTTGGTTCGCGGGATATTTATTATCTGTTGGAAGAACTGGATAGTGAATTCAACGAAATGTTCAGAATTCTTGCTGACTTTGATAATTACATTCCACGCACAGATGAATCCATGCAGGGATTCGCCAGGTTAATGATTAAACAGGCGGCAGATTCGGGTGCTAAACCGTTAACGCGCACGGCTATTGAAGGCTTGATAGAGCACAGCTGCCGGCTGTCAGAAAATCAGCATCATTTTTCTGCACACATCAAGGATTCACTGGACATTATTGCTGAAGCCAACCTGTTTTGTAAGCAAGCCAATCACAGCGAAATCGACAGGCTACATATCGAACAAGCTTTGGCTGCCAGAGAGCACCGTAACGGAAGGTTATCTCAGGCCATCCTTGAAGAAATGCTCGATGGCACAATTCTTATTGACACCGAAGGCGAGGCTATTGGAAAAATTAATGGATTAACCGTTCTGGAAATAGGCGGCAGCAGCTTTGGTGCGCCGGCACGTATTACCACGACGGTTTCTCCAGGCTCCAGAGGTATCGTTGATATTGAGAGGGAAGCAGAGCTGGGTCAGGCTATTCACTCAAAAGGCGTGATGATTTTAACAGGTTATCTGGGGCATACTTATGCTCAGCAATTTCCTTTGGCTATATCCGCCAGTATCGCCATTGAACAATCTTATGGTTATATAGATGGCGACAGCGCCTCGCTGGCTGAGCTATGCTGCCTGATTTCAGCACTGACCCGGACACCGATCAAGCAAGCCTTTGCTGTTACCGGTTCAATTAATCAATATGGCGAAGTACAAGCGGTAGGCGGAGTAAATGAGAAAATAGAAGGTTACTTCCGGCTTTGTCAAGCACGAGGCCTTAATGGAGAAAATGCCGCTATTATTCCTGCCGCCAACAAACGCAATCTGATGTTGAAACAGGAAGTGATTGATGCAGTTGCTCAAGGACTGTTTGCGGTTTATGCGGTGTCGAGTGTCGATGAGACCTTGGAACTTTTGACCGGACAACCAGCGGGTGAAACGAACACCGAAGGCTTGTATCCTGAAAACAGCATCAATTTCAGAGCCATTTCCCGATTAAAAGAGATTTCTGACATGGCGTCTGATGATGATAAAGAGGAAGGTGTTTAACGGACGTATGGGGGAGACTTTAGTCACCCCCGCAGAAACTTATTCGCTCGTCTCCGTAATAACCACATCGATACCCTTCTGCCTTAACCGCGTTCTGATAGAATTAATGCTGGCTGTCTGGGTATAAGGACCCATTTTGACCCGATACCAGTTAACGCTACCGACTTTTGCTTTCTGGACTTTAGATTCTATACCCATTGAAGCAAGCTTTGCCCTTAACTGATCAGCTTCTTTAAATGTCTTAAAAGAACCTGCCTGCATAATATAATGGGTTTCCTTGGCCTTACCGACGCGCTCTTCCCGTGTGCGGGTTTTAATTTCGTATTCGGGGACTACTACCTCTTTTTCAGGCAAAATCGTATAAAAATCAAACTGAGGCATTTTAGGTCCCGGCTTATCTTCAGGTTTTTTCTCTTCTTTGGATATTGCTGCGTTTTCCGCACCGGATTTATTCAGTGTTGTTTGTGAAATCTGTTGGGGATTTGTTTGTTTGGACCCGGCACTCCACAAATAAACCAGAAAAACCACAAACGAAATAATTATTGCGGTAATCAGCATCCATCGCCACCGACTAACGCCGGCATTCCGATTCTGGTCGAATTGTTGCCTGCGTTCCGCGGCGGCTCTCCCCTGAGCCCTTCTTTCATTTTCTCTTGGTTTATAATCTCTAGTCATCACATGGCTTCAGGTGCATTAATGTTTAACAAACCCAGGCCGTTTGCCAATACCTGTTTTACCGCGCACACCAAATTCAATCTGGCATCGCGGATACTGGCATCTTCAACTAGAAATTGATGGGCATTGTAATAAGTATGAAATTCATGAGCCAGATCACGCAGATAATGGACCAACTGATGCGGTTCATACTGCAAGGCGGCACGTTCAAGAACTTCCGGATACCGTGCTAATGTTCCCAGCAACAGAATTTCATGTTCTTCAGTTAATTTAGCTAGACTTTCCATGCCCAGAATCAGATTTCTTTCCCAGCCTTTTTCATCCAGTTGGCGCAACACACTGCACACTCGGGCATACGCGTACTGTACATAAAATACCGGATTTTCATTAGATTTTGAGGTGGCCAGTTTCAAGTCGAAGTCCATGTGTTGCTCAGAGCGACGCATCACATAAAAGAAACGAGCCGCATCCTTGCCCACTTCATTGCGCAATTGCCGAAGAGTGACAAATTCACCCGAACGGGTCGACATTTGCACTCTTTCGTCACCACGATAAAGGACTGCAAATTGAACTAACAGCACCTTTAATTTGGATTCATCAGCACCGAGGGCCTGGATAGCTGCCCTGACCCGAGGTATGTATCCGTGATGGTCTGCACCCCAAATATTAATAATCTGGTCGAAACCACGATCCAGCTTATTCATGTGGTAGGCAATGTCTGAAGCAAAATAGGTGAACTGGCCATTTTCCCTGACCACTACACGGTCTTTTTCATCTCCCAACTTGCTTGATGCAAACCAGGTCGCGCCATCTTGTTCATAAAGGTGCCCGCCGACACTTAACCGTTCGAGCGCTTTTTCCACAGAACCGTTATCCATTAAAAGGCGTTCTGAAAACCATTGCTGATAATCAACGCCAAACTCTTTCAAATCAACCTTTATGTCATCCAGAATATTGTTCAGTCCGCTTTGGAAAAAATCCCGGTATAGCGACGGTCCCAGCAAAGTCTTCGTTCGGTCAATAAGCGCATCAATATGCGCTTCCTTATCGCCGCCCTGTGGCTCATCCGCCGGTAAATTCTCTAACACCAATCCTATCGGTCTGCGGTATTCATTATTAGCGCTTTTATGAATATCCCAGGCAATTTCACGCACATAGTCGCCGCGATAGCCATTGCTGGGAAAATGCACAAGCTCTCCGCATTCTTCCAAATATCTTAGCCAAATACTGGTGGCAAGTATATCCATCTGTCGTCCGGCATCGTTAACATAATATTCACGATGCACATCAAAGCCGACTGCTTTTAGTAAATCAGCAACCACGGAACCATAAGCTGCCCCTCGACCATGCCCTACATGTAATGGTCCTGTAGGATTGGCTGAAACAAACTCAACCTGAACCTTTTTACCCTCACCGATATTGCTTAAGCCAAACTCCCGACCCTCGGCATGGATTTGCTTAATAATCTGATACTGAGAGCTTGGATTGATAAAAAAATTAATAAAACCGGGCCCCGCCAATTCCACTTTCATGATAGTTTCATGCTGAGGCAATGCAGCGATAATTTTTATCGCCAGCTGCCTAGGATTTGCTTTTGCCGGTTTCGCCAGCATTAATGCCAGATTTGAAGCAAAATCGCCATGTTGTGCATCACGGGTACGCTCTATCGTTATATGCGGAGTAATTTCCAAGTCAAGAATACCCTCTGCCTTGAGTGTTTCAACGGCTTGGAGAATCAGTTCCTCTATTTGTTGTTTCATTGCTTCACTGCGTAGTTAGATCAGATATATAGACGCTCATTATCCATGAAAATTAGCCGATTATCCATTCAAACAATATCAGAGCACTTTACGATGAACCATAAATAATTTTGACCTAAATAGCAACGCCGATGACCATTAAATAAGCCCTTCTTCTTTCATTGCTTTTTGAACAGCAGGACGCTCGGAAATTTTATCTGCGTACCTTACAAGTGCTGGCCAACGGGAAATATCAACATTGACATATTGTCCCCAGTTCAGCGTGACAAATAAATAGGCGTCGGCCACACTAAAATTTTCAACGAGTAAAAAAGGTTGTGACGAAAGCTGCTCTGCGACCGTTTTTATGCGCGTCATCAGTATATCAATCGCCAATTGTTTAGCAGCTTCCGGCGCTACAGGATTAAACAGGGGTGAAAAGCTTTTATGGATCTCGGTTGAGATAAAGTTCAGCCATTGTTGTAATTGATAACGTTCAAATGTACCTGCCGGTGGGATCAGTTTTTTATCAGGCGCCTGATCAGCGAGATACTGAACAATGGCAGGGCCTTCAGTGAGCCTGTTACCATTATCAAGTATCAGAAGGGGCACATAACCGTTAGGATTTAACTGTCGGAAATCTTCGCCGGTTTCAGTTTGCTTGCTTTGCAGATCAACTTTAACCAGTGCAATAGGGAGTTCTGCCTCGCAGGCTATAATATGAGGTGATAGTGAGCAGGCACCGGGGCTGTAATAGAGTTTCATGATTTAATCCTCTGGGTTATAGATAATAAGGCAAAATTAATCCTTGGTGGCTTCAATTGGTCTTTGTTAAAGCTGAGCTTGTTCGAGACAAATGTAATCTGTGGGTAACGTTCAGCATCAAGAAAGTCCTTGCCGCGTAAATGCTCTTCTAGTTCAGCAAGTCCGGTGCTGATCGAAGCTGTTTCGATAGCGATTTGAATACTTCCCGTTGCCGATTCAGGGTCAAGCAGCACTTTGTCGTTAGTCTGATTAAAACGACCTCGTTGAATTGAAAATCACATATGATTGATCTCAAAACTCGGAAAGGTATGCCTGGGATCAACGCTATAAGATATGGCCGCCGTGGCGGAAAAGCTTAATGTACTGCCAATAAGCAGTGCAAGAATAGTCTTTTTCATAATTATTCCTTTTTTGTTTAGAAACAACTAAATAGGTTGCAAGAAGCCATCGTTCATATTAATAGTGAAGGTTCGGCCAATACCAACCATGTATCGCCCGATTTCCGGATGCAATGCAAATGAATGAAAATCTGATAATGAGCGAAACACACTAACAACCCCCCCCAAATTTATCCAGTAATGCTTGTATCCGGTGATTGTAAGTTTCATCGTCCCGGATTATTTATTTGACACTACAGTTTTCAGTCATTGGTTACCAACGGTAAGTCCAGGATAAATCAATAGGTGTTTGGTGCGCTATTTTTGCAAGGATTGTAATCATGGAAATCGATGTCAGGAAAAATGTTATCCATAATTTCCAGCGCGGTCAAATAGCGTTCGTTTATCCTGTTTTTGCGAATACAGTCGTTTAAATAGTTAAATCTTGCAAGGTGATCTATTATGCGTTTATTCGCATAGTCAATAGTTGTTCCGGATTTCATTATGAACGGCCAATCAGATGCTTGGGCCAGTAAAATCGATCTTGCTGCTTGATTCAAAGCTCGGGTTTGCAATGGGCTGAGAGCTAAACCCTGGAGATCCGATGCCAATTTCTCCATATCTGCTTCGGCTTTATGCAGAAAAGGATATATCCAGTCATTGGTTTCATTTATCCAGTAACTGTAATAGCCTTGATCACCCCAGGTTGATGCTGAGGGAGTGGCTATCTGATTGGATGATTGCTGGTTTAAATAATCACTACAACTGATGGTCTGGACGCTGTTTGTATTCTCACTTGCCAATCGTAGTACCCACTCAAGCCAATGTGGTCCTTCAAACCACCAATGGCCAAAGAGTTCGGCATCGTAAGGGGCTACGATTATCGGGGTTCTATCCATCCAGGTGCTAAGTACGTCGATTTGCTGTTGACGTTTGTTAATAAAATCCTGAGCGTGTTGCTGCGCCTTCGCTAGGGCTTTCTTGGGGTTGTAGATTTCCTTGGGCAAATCCTTGCCTGTTACGCGATAGTATTTGATTCCTGTATTGATGCGGATTTCTTTATCAAGGATATAGGGAGCGATATAGTCAAAATCCAGATCGAAACCGATGTCTCTATAGTATTCGCGGTAATCGAAATCACCCGGGTAGCCTTCATGAGAGCTCCAAACCTGTCTGGATGATTCCGGATCCCGTGCGAAAGCGGCGACGCCATTGCCGCAGTCCAACGGTGCATAGACGCCATTACGGGGAGGCTGACTGGCATCCATGATGCCGTGGGTATCGACGAAAAAGAATGTGATACCGGCTTCCTTCAGAATCTTTTCTAGCCCCGGGTAGTAGGCACATTCAGGCAGCCAAAAACCGGCAGGTGAGAAACCCAGATTGGATTCGAACGTTTTTACGCCAATGTTGATTTGATTGCGTACTGCGGTTTCGCTGACATTGAGCAACGGCAGAAAGCCGTGAGTTGCTGCACATGTTATCAATTCAAGAGTGCCGGTAGTGTGATGCTTTTTGAAAGCGGTCAATAAATCACAGTTATATTGATCCTGATAGGTATCCAGGGTATTTTGAAAAAAGCGGTGGTAAAACAGCGCTAATTTTTGGTATTCAGGCTGTTTTTGCGTTCTGATGATTTCCTTTTCAGTCAGTTCCAATAATTTATGCAGATACTTTAGATAGCGTGTTTGTAGTAACTCATCGCGCAGCATGGTAATTAGCGTCGGTGATAGTGAAAGTGTCAGACGGTAATCCACACTATCATTTTGCAGCCGGTCAAGTACGCCGATTAATGGAATGTAGCATTCTGTAATGGCTTCGAACAACCAGTTTTCTTCGAAAAAGCTCTCATGCTCCGGGTGCCGCACATAGGGCAGGTGGGCATGGAGTATAATGCTAAGTAATCCTTTTTTCATGCGGCTACTAATTATTTCCCTGGCCGGAGGCGCTGTAATTCGTATAAATGAATGTTTCGCGGTTTGCAGTGAAACCCTGTGGTAGGGGTTCAAATATTACCTTACTTTCCTTGGCTTGATGCGATATTATTTTTCCAATCGGAACATAAGTGATGTTGGAATAGGCGAATGGAGCAAGGCTATTATCCGGATAACGTTTTCCAATGGTTGCGCTATACGCTGTTTCATGTGCCCGCATTGATAAAAACACGCTTTGTTGAGCTTGAGTGCTATCAATGGCGACGTCGAACCATGAATTTGTATTGGTTATGGCTTTATTTTTGATTGACACCGGAAAAATTCTCAAGGTCAGTTGATTCGTGGAATCATATTTTTGTATGCCGTTGAGTTTGTCGTCACCCAGACTCCAGTAGGCGTAGAGATGATTGGGGTCGACCGGTAAGAGTACAAGTCCCAGGGTATTATTAGATGCTCTTGGCGCGAAGTCCTGTCTGATTTCTTCGCTGATATCAAACATTTCTTTTGCTGAAATTTTGGGACGGTAGCCGGGACTTGGAATTGCGGTGGAAAAATTCGGCGCAAATTCACGATTAATTTCTTGGCTGATTTCAAGCATTTCTTCCGGCGAAAGCTTGATTTGGGGATTATATCTTGAATGCGAAAATGTCATCACCAGCCTTGAACCGTTCCTATTACTTACTTAATGTTCCTTCATACAGCCATGTTAATGAATGCAGTGCTTATTTATTCTCTATGCATCTCTAAAGCTGATTTTGAAAAGCAATCACAGATATAAGTATACGTGGTAAATTCGACGCTATCATCCAATTTTTTATAAAAAACTCTAAACTTTACCGATTTTTTTGTAACGGCTCAAAGAAATCAGGCTCGATTGATTAGCTGAATTGGGGTATTGTATTTCGTACCTGGAAGAATGTCGGATAAAAACTATTTATTAATTCGCCAACAAATAAAATATGAAAGACCCGTTAAAAATTATAGATATAAAACACTTTCTTGATGAAGATATAGGTACCGGTGATATAACCGCCGCCATTATTCCTGAGGATACTCATGCTCAAGCTGAAGTGGTTACGCGGGAGGTCATGATACTGTGTGGTCAGGCTTGGTTTGATGCCATCTTTAAGCATCTGGATGCTGGCGTTAATATTGTTTGGCTGGTTGCTGAAGGCGAGACCGTTAAAAAAAACACGACATTATGCAAACTCAGCGGTTTAGCCAGAGGTTTGCTGACGGGTGAACGTACTGCACTTAATTTATTGCAACTTTTGTCCGCGACGGCAACGGTTGCCAGGCAGTATGCGGATGCGGTCGCCGGCACGAGTTGCAAAGTGCTGGATACTCGCAAAACTATTCCGGGACTGAGAAATGCCCAAAAATATGCGGTCGCCTGCGGTGGTTGTTATAACCATCGAATTGGTTTGTATGATGGTGTATTAATTAAGGAAAATCATATTATGGCGGCTGGCTCTATTACCAGAGCTATTCAGATGGCCCGTGAACTAACCACGGTGACGGTTGAAGTGGAGGTTGAATCCATGCAGGAATTGATTGAAGCATTTGCTGCAAAGCCGGACCGGATCATGCTGGACAATTTTAGTCTTGAAGAATTGCGAGCAGCGGTAAAATTGAGTGCAGGGGCAATAAAGCTTGAGGCTTCCGGCAATATTGATCTTGATAATATACGGACGATCGCTGAAACGGGCGTTGATTTTATTTCAATCGGCGCTTTAACCAAAAATGTTAAAGCGGTTGATTTATCCATGCGGATAAAGCTGGTGACGCATGATTGAAAATCCGGAAACATTATTTAAACAAATCAGTCACGGCGTTTATGTGATTGGAGTGAGTGATGGTGACCGTCAAAATGCGTTTACTGCGGCGTGGGTGATGCAGGTCTCTTTTAATCCGCTATTATTGGCGATCAGCATTAATCCTGAGCAATATTCTTATCAGTTGTTGCAAGTGGGTGGGGTTTGTTCTGTTAATGTCCTGGGCCAGGATCAGTATGCCATAGCTGAGCATTTCGGTCGTTCAGGCAAGGATAAAATGGCAGGTTTCCAATGGCAAAAAGATAAAACAGGTGCGCCGATTTTATCAGAAAGTCTGGTTTATTTTGATTGTCAGGTGAGTCATTACACCGATGCTGGCGATCATAAAATCGCTGTTTGCCAAGTTATAGCTGCGGCAAGACTTAATGAGGGATGCCCCCTGTTGTATAGCCAGACGGGAGATATGGACTGTAGTAGTGAATTATACAAAAAACCTTGTAGATCAGGTTAGAGGAGAGAGAGTGTTTTGGACGGGGCTACAAAAAACTGTTGGGATTGGTGTCGGGAGAGAATTTAATCAGTTTGTTCATGGGTTCCAACGACACAATCAGTCCGCCTCCAAGGGAGCGGGCGATTGCGCATGTTGTACCTATGCTGGATCTACGCGCAGTTAGAGCTGGAATGTTAGTCAATATATTCAAATACCGTGATGATTTGTTTAATGCCGGCTTGGAGCCTGGTAACGTTGATAACAACAGTGCCTTCGTCCTTGTGTATTAAACCCATCAAGTAAACATTACCATTTTCAGTAATTACTTTTACCATGGATGGGTCAAAATCGGGAATTGTCCGAATTTGATTGAGCGCTTTTTTTACGGTCTCGGTAATGTGTTGGTCATTAGCGCGTGAACTGGAATCACTGGGATAGCCGATAATTAAATTGTTGTGTATGAGTTTTACATTGGGAATGACTTGAACTGTAGAAATAATTTTTTGCCTAACTTCTTCATTAGGTGTTTCTCCGGTAACCAAAACCGCGCCGTTATAAGCGGTTATAGTGAAGTGGCTCTGATTCACCAAATAATCATCCGAACTCAGCTCCGAGTAGGCTTCGGTTTCAATATCTTTATCAATCAAAATCGCTTCGCGACTACGGCGGTCTTGTAATAGCGATTGTTCGGTTATTTCCGCGCCGTCTGTTGCAATGGTTGAGCATGCGACCATCAAAAGGCTATTGAGTACCACAAGAAGCAAAAAGAATTTTTTCATGGATTTAAATAATAGTATGTCAGCGAGTGTCAACCGAATAATTGATGGTCAATTAAGTCGCACAAACAATGGGTAATCAGTATATGAATTTCCTGAATGCGTGCGTTTGAATTTGACGGTACGCGAATTTCTATATCTGTTTCATAGAGTAACTGTGCAATCATGCCGCCATTATTACCCGTCAATGCTATAACTGATATATCTTTATCGTGAGCTGTGGTAATTGCTTTGGCGATATTAGCTGAATTGTTGCCGTCTGCGTATACCACCAATATGTCTCCGCTTTGTCCTAATGCTCTCAGTTGTTTCGCAAAAACATCATCAAAGTGATAGCTATTGGCAATTGCGGTAATGGCAGCTGTGTCCGTGGTTAATGCTATGACTGGCAATGAAGGGCGGTCGCGCTCAAATTGGCTGAGCATGGCCGAAGACAGCAGTTGGGTGCTTGTTGCTGAGCGTCCATTGCCGCAGGTTAATATTTTTTTATCATTTAGCAAAGCCGCAACCATTCGTTGTGAGGCATACTCTATCAGTTCACAGAGATACGTCATGGCATCCTGCTGGGTTTGGATGCTGTCAGAGAAATGATTAATGATTCTGTCTTGTAAGCTCATGGCACGATGATTAATTTAAAAAGCATTTTGTATCCACTCTACGTTACCATTGCCGGAAATAGCAATAACATCAAAGCGAACAGGTCTGTCTGCTTTGTGGGATGATAAATAAATATGCGTAGCCGCTATTATACGCGATTGTTTTGCCCGAGTGACAGTCTCCGCTGCGCTGCCGTATTGATCCGTTTTACGGAATCTGACTTCGATAATAACCAATGTTTGATGATCAGTCATAATTAAATCGAGTTCACCTTGTTTGCAGCGGTAGTTCCGGCAAACTGGCGAAAGTCCCTTATTAATGAGAAATTTATGTGCTTGCTCTTCCGCGCTTTCACCGCGGATCAAGTGAGCAGCTTTGGCTTTGAGTTCAGTAAATAGCATTGCTAACTCCTGGTTTGTATTCATTCTGGAAACAATGAATTAGCAAGATACTGATATAATTTGCTATTTTCTCGGCCAAGTACTGTTCATAATCATGGCGGTTCATGGTTTTATGTTGTAGGGGTTAAGTGAATGAGAGTATCGAATGTTAACTGAATTTGGCAAATTATACGTTGTTGCTACTCCAATAGGTAATTTAGCCGACATAAGTTACAGGGCAGTTGAAGTATTAAAACAGGTTGATTTGATTGCAGCTGAGGATACCCGCCATGTAAAAATGTTGCTGCAGCACTATGGCATTACCAATAAGCTGGTTTCATTGCACCAGCATAACGAGGATAAAGCATCGCCTGTATTGCTGGAAAAGTTACGTGCAGGGCAATCCATTGCGCTGGTCTCGGATGCTGGAACGCCGTTGCTAAGTGATCCGGGTATGCCGCTGGTAAAAATGGTGAAGGATGCAGGTCTGGATGTTGTGCCCATACCGGGGGCTTGCGCGTTAATTGTTGCATTGTCGGCCGCGGGATTGCCGGTTACTCAGTTTTCATTTGAGGGTTTTTTGCCCAGAACATCGTCGGCGCGTAAAGTTTTTTTTAATGAAAAAGTCATGTCTCCAAAAACTTGGGTTTTTTATGAGTCCTGTCATCGAATCCTGGCTTCATTACAAGACATGGCGGAGATATTACCTTTAGATCGTCAGATTGTAATTGCAAGGGAATTGACCAAGCTCCATGAAACCATTGTGAAAACCAGTTTGGGGAAAGCCCTGGAATTGGTG
>Ga0209391_10001237_pt1 | contig 13106 bp, 12 predicted proteins | sample PPLLak3March2015_FD_187246 | JGI IMG/M metagenome (GOLD analysis project Ga0209391, IMG submission 187246) | Freshwater sediment microbial communities from Prairie Pothole Lake near Jamestown, North Dakota, USA - PPLs Lake P7 Core (1) Depth... | ecosystem: Environmental > Aquatic > Freshwater >... | reverse complement strand
GAAGCCGAGCAGGAGGCCAGCAAGGCGCGCGAGACGCTGCGCGAGCAGGTGGCCTCTCTGGCCGTCAAGGGCGCCGAAGCCATCCTCAAGCGCGAGGTCAACCCGGCCGTGCACGCCGAGTTGCTGACCCGGCTGAAGACGGAACTCTGACATGGCGGAGCTGGCCACCATTGCCCGGCCCTACGCCGAGGCCCTGTTCGAGGTCGTCGCCGGCGGCGACGCCGGCGCGCAGCTTTCGGCGCTGGCCGAAGTCGCGTCCGATGCGGATCTGCGGCAGTTCGCAGACAACCCGAAGGTCGACGCCGGGCTCGTGTTCAACGTGGTCAGCGACGTGCTTGGCCGCAAGGGTGTCGTGCTCTCGCCGCCATTGCAGAACCTGCTGCGCGCGGTGCTTGAAAACGGACGCCTGGCCGTGCTGCCGGCGATCGCCACGCAGTACCACGCGCTGGCCAACGCCAACAGCGGGGTGTCCGACCTGCTGGTCGAGAGTGCATTCCCGATCGATGGGGCGCAGCTCGGCGAAGTGGTCGCGGCGCTGGAGCGCCGCTTCGGTCGCAAGCTCGAAGCCCGGGTCGAGGTGCGGCCCGAACTGATCGGTGGCATTCGCGCGGTGGTCGGCGACGAGGTGCTCGACACCTCCGTCAAGGCCCGTCTGGAACAAATGAAGGTGGCGTTGACGGCCTGAGGCCGCACGCGACCAGGAGAACCCCATGCAACTCAATCCCGCTGAAATTTCCGAGCTGATCAAGAGCCGCATCGAGGGCCTGCAGGCCGGTGCCGACATCAAGAACCAGGGCACCGTGGTCTCGGTCACCGACGGCATCGTGCGCGTCCACGGCTTGTCCGATGCGATGCAGGGCGAAATGCTCGAGTTCCCGGCCACGGCCGACGGCCAGCCGACCTTCGGTCTGGCGCTGAACCTCGAGCGCGATTCGGTCGGCGCGGTGATCCTGGGCGAGTACGAGCACATCTCCGAAGGCGACACTGTCAAGTGCACGGGTCGCATCCTGGAAGTGCCGGTCGGACCCGAGCTGATCGGCCGCGTCGTCAACGCGCTCGGCCAGCCGATCGACGGCAAGGGCCCGATCAACGCGAAGATGACCGACGTCATCGAGAAGGTCGCGCCCGGGGTGATTGCGCGCCAGAGCGTCGGCCAGCCGGTGCAGACGGGCCTGAAGTCGATCGACTCGATGGTGCCGATCGGCCGCGGCCAGCGCGAGCTGATCATCGGCGACCGCCAGACCGGCAAGACCGCGGTGGCGATCGACACGATCATCAACCAGAAGGGTCAGAACATGACCTGCGTCTACGTCGCGATCGGGCAGAAGGCCAGCTCGATCAAGAACGTGGTGCGCGCGCTCGAGCAGCACGGTGCGATGAGCTACACCATCGTCGTCGCCGCCAGCGCCTCGGAGTCGGCGGCGATGCAGTACGTGTCGGCCTACTCCGGCTGCACGATGGGCGAGTACTTCCGCGACCGCGGCCAGGATGCGCTGATCATCTACGACGACCTGTCCAAGCAGGCCGTCGCCTACCGCCAGGTGTCTCTGCTGCTGCGCCGCCCGCCGGGCCGCGAAGCCTTCCCCGGCGACGTGTTCTATCTCCACAGCCGCCTGCTTGAGCGCGCCGCGCGCGTCAACGCCGACTACGTCGAGGCCTTCACCAAGGGTGCGGTCAAGGGCCAGACCGGCTCGCTGACGGCGCTGCCGATCATCGAGACGCAGGCCGGCGACGTGTCGGCCTTCGTGCCGACGAACGTGATCTCGATCACCGACGGCCAGATCTTCCTCGAGACCAACCTGTTCAACGCCGGCATCCGGCCCGCCATCAACGCCGGCATCTCGGTGTCGCGCGTCGGCTCGGCGGCGCAGACCAAGCTGATCAAGGGCCTGTCGGGCGGCATCCGTACCGACCTGGCGCAGTACCGCGAGCTGGCCGCCTTCGCGCAGTTCGCGAGCGATCTCGATGCCAGCACCAAGAAGCAGCTGGACCGCGGCGCGCGCGTCACCGAGCTGCTCAAGCAGGCGCAGTACAGCCCGCTGCCGATCAGCCTGATGGCCGCCACGCTGTATGCGGTCAACAAGGGCTATGTCGACGGCGTCGACGTCAAGCAGGCGCTGGCCTTCGAGCAGGGCATGCACCAGCACCTGAAGACCAGCCACGCCGCGCTGCTGCAGAAGCTCGACGACAGCAAGCAGCTCGACAAGGATTCGGAAGCCGAGCTGACCGCCGCGATCGAGGCCTTCAAGAAGTCCTTCGCCTGAGGTTTCGACAGGGAGCCCCGTCATGGCAGCAGGCAAGGAAATACGCACCAAGATCAACTCGGTGCAGAACACCCGGAAGATCACCAAGGCGATGGAGATGGTCGCCGCCTCGAAGATGCGCAAGGCGCAGGAACGCATGCGGGCCGCGCGCCCGTACGCCAGCAAGATCCGCAGCCTGGCGGCCAACCTGTCCGAGGCGACGCCCGAGTACAAGCACCCGTTCCTGCTCTCGCACGACGACGCCAAGACGGTCGGATTCATCGTCGTCACCACCGACAAGGGCCTGTGCGGCGGCCTGAACACCAACCTGCTGCGCGCGGTGACGGGCAAGCTCAAAGAGCTCGAGGCCGAGGGCATCAAGGCCGAGTGCGTGGCCGTCGGCGGCAAGGGCTACGGCTTCCTGACGCGCATCGGCGCGAAGGTGATCTCGCACGTCACGCACCTGGGCGACAACCCGCACTTCGATCGCCTGGTCGGCCCGATCAAACTGCTCGGCGACGCCTATCGCGAAGGCCGGCTCAAGGCGGTGTATCTCTGCTACACCCGCTTCATCAACACCATGCGCCAGGAGCCGGTGGTGCAGCAGCTGCTGCCGCTGTCGAAGGCGGAGCTGGTGCCCGATGCCCCTGACGGTGGCCGCACGCACGGCTGGGACTATCTCTACGAGCCGGACGCGGCGACGGTGATCGACCAGCTGCTGCTGCGCTACGTCGAAGTGCTCATCTACCAGTCGATGGCCGAGAACATGGCCTCCGAGCAGTCGGCGCGCATGGTGGCGATGAAGGCGGCCACCGACAACGCCGGCAACCTGATCAACGAACTCCGGCTGATCTACAACAAGACCCGGCAGGCGGCGATCACCAAGGAGCTGTCCGAAATCGTCGGCGGCGCCGCCGCCATTTCCGGCTGACGCCGCCGGACCCGACATTCAGCAAGAAGGATCCCATCCATGTCCACCCCCCAAGTCCAGGGCAAGATCGTGCAGTGCATCGGCGCCGTCGTCGACGTCGAATTTCCGCGCGACCAGATGCCCCGCGTGTACGACGCGCTCAAGCTCGATGGCTCGCCGTTGACGCTCGAGGTGCAGCAGCAGCTCGGCGACGGCGTCGTGCGCACCATCGCGCTGGGCAGCTCCGAAGGCCTGAAGCGCGGCCTGATGGTCACCAACACCCGCGCGGCGATCACCGTGCCCGTGGGCAAGGCCACGCTCGGCCGCATCATGGACGTGCTCGGCAACCCGATCGACGAGCGCGGACCGGTCGACAGCTCGCTGTCGGCGCCGATCCACCGCCGCGCGCCGACCTACGACGAGCTGTCGCCGTCGACCGAACTGCTCGAGACCGGCATCAAGGTCATCGACCTCATCTGCCCGTTCGCCAAGGGCGGCAAGGTCGGCCTGTTCGGCGGTGCCGGCGTGGGCAAGACCGTGAACATGATGGAGCTCATCAACAACATCGCCAAGGCGCACTCGGGCCTGTCGGTGTTTGCCGGCGTGGGCGAGCGCACGCGCGAGGGCAACGACTTCTACCACGAGATGTCGGAGTCGAAGGTCGTCGTGCAGGAGGACCTGAGCCAGTCGAAGGTGGCCATGGTCTACGGCCAGATGAACGAGCCGCCGGGCAACCGCCTGCGCGTGGCGCTGACCGGGCTGACCATCGCCGAATCCTTCCGCGACGAAGGCCGCGATGTGCTGTTCTTCGTCGACAACATCTACCGCTACACGCTGGCCGGCACCGAGGTGTCCGCGCTGCTGGGCCGCATGCCGTCCGCGGTGGGCTACCAGCCGACGCTGGCCGAGGAGATGGGCCGCCTGCAGGAGCGCATCACCTCCACCAAGGTGGGCTCGATCACGTCGATCCAGGCCGTGTACGTGCCCGCGGACGACCTGACCGACCCGTCGCCGGCGACCACCTTCGCCCACCTGGACGCCACCGTGGTGCTGTCGCGCGACATCGCCGCGCTGGGCATCTACCCGGCGGTGGACCCGCTGGACTCCACCAGCCGCCAGGTCGACCCGCACGTCGTCGGCGAGGAGCACTACTCCACCACGCGTGCGGTGCAGGCCACGCTGCAGCGCTACAAGGAGCTGCGCGACATCATCGCCATCCTGGGCATGGACGAGCTCTCGCCCGAGGACAAGCTGGCCGTGGCGCGGGCGCGCAAGATCCAGCGCTTCCTGAGCCAGCCGTTCCACGTGGCCGAGGTGTTCACCGGCACCGCCGGCAAGTACGTGCCTCTGAAGGAGACCATCCGCGGCTTCAAGATGATCGTCAACGGCGAGTGCGACGCACTGCCCGAGCAGGCCTTCTACATGGTCGGCTCGATCGACGAGGCCTTCGAGAAGGCCAAGAAGCTGCAGTAAGCGCCGAAGGGAACAACCACCATGGCCACGCTCCACGTCGACGTCGTCAGCGCCGAGGAAAGCATCTTCTCCGGTGAGGCGAAGTTCGTCGCGCTGCCGGGCGAGATGGGCGAACTCGGCATCTATCCGCGGCACACGCCGCTGATCACGCGCATCAAGCCCGGTGCCGTGCGCATCATCCGCGCCGACAACAACGAGGAAGAGTTCGTCTTCGTGGCCGGCGGCATGCTCGAGGTGCAGCCGACCACCGTGACGGTGCTGGCCGACACCGCGATCCGCGGGCACGACCTCGACGAGGCGCGCGCGCTGGAAGCGCGCAAGCAGGCCGAAGAGGCGATGAAGAACGCCAAGACGGACATCGACTTCGCCAAGGCGCAGGGCGAGTTCGCGACGATGGCCGCGCAGATCGCCGCGATCCAGAAGCTGCGCAAGAAGTAGCCGCTGCGCGCGCAAGCCAACGCAGGCCCGCCGGCGCAAGCCGCGCGGGCCTGTTGTCTTCGCGCGCGTCAGCGCCCACACTTCGTGCCACACGCACGCGACCAAAGGGCATCCTGCACATGGCAAACGGCAAGAACGGCAAGAACGGCAAGAAGCCGGGCAACGGCTCGGACAAGTCCAGGGTCAGCCGCTCGGACTACCAGGCCCGGGTCGAGCAGCTGCAGGTCGAGCTGAACCAGCTGGCGCGCTGGCTGCAGCACACCGGCAAGCGGCTGCTGGTGCTGATCGAAGGCCGCGACACCGCCGGCAAGGGCGGCGTCATCTCGGCCATCACCGACGCGCTGGCCCCGCGCTGGTGCCGTGCCGTGGCCTTGAGCAAGCCCAGCGAGCGCGAGACCACGCAGTGGTACTTCCAGCGCTACGTGACGCACCTGCCGGCAGCCGGCGAGATCGTGCTCTTCGACCGCAGCTGGTACAACCGCGCCGGCGTCGAGGCGGTGATGGGTTACTGCACGCCCGAGCAGACCGCGTCATTCCTGCGCCAGGTGCCGGTGTTCGAGCAGCTGCTCGTCGACGACGGCCTGCTGCTCTTCAAGTACTGGCTTTGCGTGGACCAGGCGCTGCAGGAGGAGCGCTTTGCCGAGCGGCTGAGCGACCCGCTGAAGCGCTGGAAGCTCTCGCCGGTGGACCTGCAGGCGCGCGCACGCTACCAAGCCTACGGCGAGGCCCGCGACCGCATGCTGCAGGCTACGCACACGCCGCACGCGCCGTGGACGCTGGTGGACTTCAACGACCAGCGCCGCGGGCGGCTGACGCTGATCCGGCACCTGCTCGACCAGTTGCCCGATACGGCGCTGCCCGAGCCGCAGATGGAGTTCCCGATGCTGCCCGGCAAGCCCAGGCGCGAGCGTTTCGCTGGCCCGCTCAGGCCGATCCGAAGCGTCGCCTGAGCCGCCGCGGCCCTGGCGGGCCACTCAGACGATGACCACCGGCCGATCCGGCAATTCGTTCGGGTTGCGCTCGGCGGCGCCGATCGCGAAGTGCTGGCGCAACAGCGCGTCGACGCGGTCCACCGCGGCGGCGAGGCCTTCCTCGAAGCGCCCGCCCTTGAAGGCCGCGCTCATCTGCGTGGCCAGCGCCTGCCACCCTGCGCCATCGACATGCCGGTTCAGCCCGCGGTCGGCGACGATCTCGATCGCGTGGTCGGCCACCAGCAGGTAGATGAGCACGCCGTTGTTGTGCTCGGTGTCCCACACCCGCAGCTTGCCGAACATCATGATCGCGCGCTGCCGTGCCGGCGCGTTGCGCCAAAGGTACGACAGCGGAAGCCCGGCCTCGATGCAGATGCGGATCTCGCCGCTGTGGTGCCGCTCGCTCTCGCGCACGCGCGCGGCCAGCCGGTCCAGCGCATCGTCGCCGAGCACCCGCCGCACGTCGGTCTCGTCGAGCCAGCGGTGCTTGAGAAGCCGCGTCCAGCGATTCATCTACCAATCCCCCGAGGCGCCGCCGCCGCCGAAATCGCCTCCGCCGCCGGAGCCGAATCCGCCGCCACCGAACCCGCCGCCACCGCCGAAGCCGCCACCGCCGCCACCCCAGCCGCCGCCTCCGTAGCCGGCGGGCGGCACGCGCCAGCCGGTGGAGCCGCGCGACATGCGCTGTGCGGTCCGCGCCACGCTCAGCGCACCGACCATGATCGTCGCCAGCAGTGCCGCCACGATCGCCGCGCCGAGGCCGGCGCCGAGCGTCCACGCGGCGGCGCCGGCGCCGCCGCCGGTGACGAGCATGGCCAGCTTGCGGCCGAGCACGCGCGTGAGGATGCCGCCGATCACGAACACGGCGATGAAGAAGAACATCGCCAGTTCCTGCCAGGGCGTGCCGGCCGGGTCGCCCGAACCCTGCGCGGCGCCGGGCACGGGCAGGCCCTCGCCCTGGATGCGTTTGCCGAGCGCTTCCACGCCGGCCCGCAGCCCCCCGGCGAAGTCGTCGGCACGGAAGGCGGGGCTGATCTGGCGGTCGATGATCAGCCGCGCCGCCAGATCGGGCACCGCGCCTTCCAGCGCCTTGGCCACCTCGATGCGCACGCGGCGGTCGTTCTTGGCGACGACGATCAGCAGCCCGTCGCCCACCTCGCGGCGGCCGATCTTCCAGCTGTCGGCCACGCGCTGCGCATAGGCGGCGATGTCCTCGGGCTGGGTGGTGGGCACCAGCAGCACGACGATCTGCGAGCCCTGCGCCTGCTCGAACGCCGCGAGCTGGTTTTCCAGCGCTTCGCGCTGCCGGGCGTCGAGCGTGCCCGTCTGGTCGATGACCCGTGCCGTCAGCGCCGGCACCGGCAGCACGTCCTGCGCCCAGGCCGGCGCGAGCAGCGCCCACACCCAGGCAGCCAGCAGCAGCCGCAGCGCGCGCATCGGCAGCCCCGGTGCGTTCAGGAGACGCTCACTTCGGCGCGGCAGGGGCGGCGGGCGCGGCCTTGTCGAAATTGACGGCCGGCGGCGCGCTGATTGCGGCCTCGTTCTGCACCGTGAAGTTCTGCTTCACCGGGTAGCTGAAGATCATCGCCGTCAGGTTGGTGGGGAAGCTGCGCGCCAGCACGTTGAAATCGTTCACCGCCTTGATGTAGCGGTTGCGCGCCACGGTGATGCGGTTCTCGGTGCCCTCGAGCTGCACGCGCAGGTCCTGGAAGGCCTGGTTCGCCTTCAGGTCGGGGTAGCGCTCCACCGTGACCATTAGCCGGCTGAGCGCGCTGCTCAGCTCGCCCTGGGCAGCCTGGAACTTCTGGAACGCCGCCGGGTCGTTGATCAGCTCGGGCGTGGCCTGGATGCTGGTGGCCTTGGCGCGGGCTTCGATGACCTTGGTCAGCGTCTCCTGCTCGAAGTTGGCCTCGCCCTTGACGGTGGAGACGATGTTCGGGATCAGGTCGGCGCGGCGCTGGTACTGGTTCAGCACCTCCGACCATGCGGCCTTGACCTGCTCGTCCAGCTGCTGGAACTGGTTGTAGCCGCATCCGCTCAGCAGCAGCGAAGCCAGCAAGGCGGCCAACCAGGCCAGGGTTCGGGATCGGGTCATCGGTTTCCTCCTTCGTGGGGTGTGGGGCGCAGGCTGGCCGGCAAGCGCAATGGCAAAGCCGGCCGCCCGGGCGCGTAGAGTGTGCCCGATGACCCCATTGCGGCAAGCCCTGCGTGGTGCAACGGCAACGCGACCGCACGACCACGGCCGTGCCGAGGTGTTGCTGGTGCTGGGCGGTGGCGGTGCGCTCGGCTCGGCGGTGCTCGCGCGCGCACTGGCCTGCGGCCGCTTCGCGCGCGTGCAGGCGCTGGTGGACAGGCCTTTGGCCTCGGCGGTGCGCGGCTTCGAGCCCCTGCCGGCCGCGGCGCTCGATGCACGCCTGGCAGCCGATACCGCGCTGATCGTCTTCGAGCGCGCGCGTCACGACAACGGCCGCGACGAGGCCTTCGTGCAGCCGCAGCCGGCGCAGCTGCCGGCGCTGGCGGCGCGCCTGCGGCGTGGCGGGGTGCGCCGGCTGATGGTCGTGGTGCCGCACGCCCCGGCGCTGCTGCCGCAGGCGCTGAAGGCCGGCCTGGCCTCGCTGGACGAGGGCCAGGTGGCCGCGATGGGTTTCGAGCAGCTGCTCTTCCTGCGCTCGGCCCAGGCCGCGGGCAAGCGTGCCGCAAGCGCTTGGGTGCAGCGCGTGGCCGACGGTTGGCTGGCGCAGATGGCCTGGATGGTGCCGATGCGCGAGCAGCCGGTGCGTGCCGTGCGCCTGGCCGAACTGGTGGTGGAGCTGGCCTGGCGGCTTCCGCAGGCCGCGCCGGCCACGCGGGTGCTGCCGCCGGAGGTGCTGTGGCAGGCCGCGCAGGCGGCCGATGCGGGTGCGTTGCTGGCGGCCTGGCTGACGGGCGCGGCGTTGCCAGACGCCGCGCCGGCAGCCGTGCAGCGTTGGTGAGCGCGCCCGCGCCGGATAATCGCGCATGGCCGACACCCTGCTCAACGACTGCTTCTTGCGCGCCTGCCTGCGCCAGCCCACCGACCACACGCCCGTCTGGCTGATGCGCCAAGCCGGGCGCTACCTGCCCGAATACCGGGCCACGCGCGCGCGCGCCGGCAGCTTCATGGGCCTGGCGACCCACCCGCAGTACGCCACCGAGGTCACGCTGCAGCCGCTCGAGCGTTACGCACTGGATGCGGCGATCCTGTTCAGCGACATCCTCACCGTGCCCGACGCGATGGGCCTTGGCCTGAGCTTCGCCGAGGGCGAGGGCCCGCGCTTCGCCCACCCGCTGCGCGACGAGGCGTCGGTGGCCCGTCTGGCCGTGCCCGACATGGACAAGCTGCGCTACGTGTTCGACGCCGTGGCCTCGATCCGCAAGGCGCTGGCGGGCCGCGTGCCGCTGATCGGCTTCTCCGGCAGCCCCTGGACGCTGGCCTGCTACATGGTCGAGGGCGGCGGCTCCGACGACTACCGCCTGGTCAAGACGTTGATGTATTCGCGGCCGGACCTGATGCACCGCATCCTGGACGTCAACGCGCAGGCGGTGGCCGCGTACCTGAACGCGCAGATCGACGCCGGCGCGCAGGCGGTGATGGTCTTCGACTCCTGGGGTGGCGTGCTCGCCGACGGCGCCTTCCAGCGCTTCAGCCTGCACTACACGCAGCAGGTGCTGCGCGCACTGAAGCGCGAGGCCGAGGGCCGGCGCGTACCCTGCATCGTCTTCACCAAGGGCGGCGGGCCTTGGCTGCGGGCCATTGCCGACAGTGGCGCGGACGTCGTCGGGCTCGACTGGACGGTGAACCTGGGCGCGGCGCGCGCCGCCGTCGGCCGCCAGGTGGCGCTGCAGGGCAACCTGGACCCGAACGTACTTTTCGCACCGCCCGGGGTGGTGCGCGCCGAGGCGATCGCCGTACTCGACAGCTTCGGCCCGCCGCAGCGCGCCGACGGCGGCTGGGACGGGCATGTCTTCAACCTGGGCCACGGCATCAGCCAGCATACGCCGCCCGAGCATGTGAGCGCGCTGGTCGACGCCGTGCATGCGCATTCGCGGCGTCAGCGCAGCGCCAGCCGCTGAGCCGCGGCTGCCGGGGCGAGCGACCCGTCGCCGCGCTTGGCGCGGCTGCGACGCGCCCCGGTAAGTGAGCGCTCAGGAGTTGACTTATCCCCAGCATTCATGCTGCGCCGCGCAAGGCGTCGGCCACGGCGGCGGGCCATCGGGATTTCCCCCGATGTGTTCTAAGTTGTTGATTTTGTTCAAGAGCGAAAGCTGCCGGCAAATGGGGCAGCGGCAGCGGAAACGCGAAGAATCAAGGGCTTGGTGCACCGAGCCCCAGTTTGCCCACAAAGATATCCACAGGATTTGTGGACAGCCTGAAAAGCACTTCTCAATCATCGACTTAGCGGCATGCGTTGATATGAAACCGAGCTATCGAGCGCAACTCGGGGTGCCGAGGCCGTGAGCCAGGCTGCCCGAAGCCCGGTGGTCGTGGACGCGCCGCAACACGCTGGCTTGAGCGCCACGCTGGACTACCTTTGCGAGCAGCCGCTGGCGCCGGGTACGCTGGTGCGCGTGCCGCTGGGGCGCCGCAGCGTGCCGGGCCTGGTCTGGGACCGCCGCCTGGGCCAACCTGCAGCCGAGGCCGAACTGCGCCCGGTGCAAGCCGTGCTGGCCAGCCTGCCGCCCCTGTTGCCGGCCTGGATGCGGCTGGTGGAGTTCTGCGCCGGCTACTACCAGCGCAGCCTGGGCGAGGTGGCGCTGTCGCTGCTGCCGCCCGAGCTGCGCAAGTTGGACGACACCCAGATCGCGCGCCGCCTGCAGCGCCTGGACCGCGCGGCTGCAGCGCCCGGAGGCGGCGCCGGCGCACCGTGGCCGGACTTGACCCCCGAACAGGCACAGGCCCTGGAGCAGCTCTTGCCGCTGCGCGGCGATGCCGCGCCCGTGCTGCTGCAGGGCGTCACCGGCAGCGGCAAGACCGAGCTGTACCTGCGCTGCGCCGCCGCGGCGCTGGCCCGGGGGCGCCAGGTGCTGGTGCTGGTGCCGGAGATCAACCTCACGCCGCAGCTGGAAGCGCGCTTCGCCGAGCGCTTCGCCGGCCACCGGCTGGTGGCGCTGCACAGCGGCCTCACGCCGGCGCAGCGGCTGCGCCACTGGCTGCTGGCGCACCTGGGCCAGGCCGACCTCGTGCTGGGCACGCGGCTGGCCGTGCTGGCGTCGCTGCCGCGGCTGGGGTTGATCGTCGTCGACGAGGAGCACGACCCGTCGTTCAAGCAGCAGGAGGGGGCACGCTATTCGGCGCGCGACCTGGCCGTCTACCGCGCGCGCAGCGAGCAGGTGCCGGTGCTGCTGGGCTCGGCCACGCCCTCGCTCGAAAGCTGGCAGCATGCCGAGCAGGGGCGCTACCGGCGCATCCGGCTGGCGCAGCGCGTGGGCGGCGGCACGCTGCCGGCGGTGCGGCTGGTGGACATGAACACCGTGCCGCGGCCGGCCGACGGCTCGGCCGTGGCGCTGGCGCCGGCGCTGCGCGCGGCCATCGAAGAGCGCATCGCGCGCGGCGAGCAGAGCCTGCTGCTGCTCAACCGCCGCGGCTACGCGCCGGTGCTGTTCTGCAGCGCCTGCGGCTGGAAGAGCGGCTGCCCGCACTGCAGCGCCTGGCGCGTGTTCCACAAGGCCGACCGCACGCTGCGCTGCCACCACTGCGGCTTCAGCGAGCGCGTGCCGCGCGCCTGCCCGGACTGCGGCAACCTGGACATCGCGCCCATCGGCCGCGGCACCGAGCGGCTGCAGGAGCAGATCGCGCAGGCCCTGCCCGCCGCGCGCGTGGCGCGCATCGACGCCGACAGCACCCGCGCCAGGGGCGCGCTGCAGGCGCAGCTGGCCGCCGTGCACGCCGGCGAGGTGGACGTGCTCGTGGGCACGCAGATGATCGCCAAGGGGCACGACTTCCGTGGCGTCACGCTGGTGGCCGCGGTGAACCCGGATGCGGCGCTGTTCGCCAGCGACTTCCGCGCGGCCGAGCGGCAGTTCGCGCTGCTCATGCAGGCCGCCGGCCGCGCCGGGCGCGACGCCGCGCAGGCGGCGCGCAGCCAGATGTGGGTGCAGACCTGGCACCCGGGGCACCCGCTGTACGCGGCGCTGCGCGCGCACGACTTCGATGCCTTCGCGCGCAGCCAGCTGGCCGAGCGCCGCGCCGCCGGGCTGCCGCCCTATACCCGGCTGGCGCTGCTGCGCGCCGAAGCGCGCAGCGCCGAGGCCGCGCTGGCCTTCCTGCGCGAGGCCTCGGGGCTGGCCGCTCCCTGGACGGCCGAACTGCCGGTGCGACTGTATCCGCCGGTGCCGCCGCCGGTGTCGCGCGTGGCCAATGTCGAACGCATGCAGATGCTGGTCGAATCGGGCTCGCGCGCCGCGCTGCAGCGCCTGCTGGCGCAGTGGCTGCCGGAACTGCAGTCGCTGAAGGCGCGCCACAAGGCCGTGCTGCGCTGGGCCATCGATGTCGACCCGCTGGCGATCTGAGTTTGGTTGCCCAGCACGAAGCTACGTTCGAACGGCCTGTTCGCGTTCGGGGTGTGGAAACGCGATGGGCAAGCGTCAGTTGGGGGGGCTGCAAAAGACTGACTGCGGCCGGTCGGGTTTCCCGGACCAATGACAGCCTCTGTCGGAACCGGCCACTCGCGATCCTGCAAGTTGGCCGACCTCTGTACTTTCAACTGCAGTCAATCAATGGCGCGCGGCGAGACAGCGGCCGAATGACTCTTCCTTGCGGAGGCGATCGGCTCTTGCCGACCCTGAGCTGAACCACAAATCCTCAATCACGATGCCCGAGAGCGGCCGCCCAGACCTTTCTTGACCTTGACGGTCGCCGGCTCCGCAATTCCAGTCATCAGGCCGCATCAAACTCCGGCAAGCATCTTCTCGCTCTCCGTCCATAACCTCTCCGCGGCCACGTCGTCGCAAGCGTGTGCCTCAACGCCGCGAAACCGGGCGAAGGGGCTGGCGGGGTCGGTGGGAGCAGCGATGTCGCAGTCCTCGCAATAGACGCCTGGTTTCCCAGACAGG
>Ga0209391_10001236_pt1 | contig 13110 bp, 10 predicted proteins | sample PPLLak3March2015_FD_187246 | JGI IMG/M metagenome (GOLD analysis project Ga0209391, IMG submission 187246) | Freshwater sediment microbial communities from Prairie Pothole Lake near Jamestown, North Dakota, USA - PPLs Lake P7 Core (1) Depth... | ecosystem: Environmental > Aquatic > Freshwater >... | reverse complement strand
TCCCAGACCCCGGCTCCCATGACCTGGGCACAGCGCCTGAAGCGGGTGTTCCATATCGACATCGAGACCTTTCCGGATTGCGGCGGCACACTCCGGGTTGTCGCCTGCATCGAGAATCCCCAGCTGATCGCAAGAACGCAAGAACGGGACACCGACATCTCTTAGAGACCGGGACCACCCACATGCCGGATCATGGCTTCCACCGCCGGAGTCGTGTTGGTGGGGCGAATCACGATACCGGGGTGGCGCGACGCGAACACGCGAAAGATCTCGTCCACGAATCCCTGGCCGACGTGGCGGACGTCACCCAGGTCGAGTTCGATTTCCGAGAAGCGGTCGAGATTGTGCAGCAGACGCCTGGCCTCGGACCGGGAAACGTACTCGCGCTGCAGTAGCCTGACGAATACCTGCGTCTTCGCAAAGCGGTAATCGTATTCGCGCGGAGCGTAGGCCTCGAAGACCGCTTCGAGCCGGGTGCGGGAACTCCGCCGGATTTCGAATTCGACGCGGGTGCCCTCGAGATAACGCGTGTCCGCGACGAAAACGTCGTCCTTGTGCCGATCCCACTCGAGTTGGATGCGATGAGAGCGCAGCCGGTAACGATCGGCCGCTCGCGACACGAAGAAAATACCCTCCCCCGAGTGACGTTCCGGCTGTGTTGTGATCTTGCCCTTGAGCAGTTCGAGCAGGGCCGCGTGTTCGCCGGGGTGGCCCAGTTTCTCTGCAATCGAGTGAAACACGCCGATGCCGTAGTCCCGGACGGTGAACCGCGCCCCGACCGCGTCGACCTCGAAGTCCACCGCGCAGCGTTCCGATTTGGAGTGGTCGATGGCGTTGTTCAGCATTTCGGTGAAGGCATAGTGCAGGATGGCTTCGATATGCTCCGGCAGGCGCCCGAGATTCAGCGCCAGCACGAACCCGTCGTACACCGACGATTCGTCGAGGCCGGCGATATCGAACGTGCGCTCCAGGCGTCGCGCCTTGAGCACGGCGCCGGGAAGGTGGTAACGCGCAGCCCGGGTGGAACCGGTCTTGACGATCTCGCGTTGCGCCAGAAGATCGCGGACGTGGGGATTGATGGCCTGACGCGTGATGCCGAGGGCGCCCGCCAACTCGGGGCCGGTTGACGAACCGTGCGCGCGGAGGTGAGCGAGAATCTTCTGTCGTGTGGTATCGGATCGGTCCACGCCGGAAATTGTCAAGCAATAAGCAAGTTGAGTAAATAAGAATTGTAAACCACAATGGCGTCCAACGTGGACATTGTCAACCTGTTGTCAAGATATCTGGTAATAAATTGTCAATTAACGAGCCAAAAATGGCTCAGCCCTTTTTACGGCCCGCGTCGAGGATGCGCGGCACGCGACCCGTTTGGCGGGGTTTCTTGTGGCCGATTGGATCCGAACCCATTTTGCCATCACGCGCAGACTACTCTCCGATCAGCGACTGGAGTTTTTTGCGAGCCAGCGCAAAGTGCTCCAGCAGAGTCGGTATGGGGGTCTCGCCGTAACCCTCTTTCAGTTCCCGTTCCGACACGTCCAGCACCATCAGGAGTTGCCGGGCGGAGTGGCGCACGGCTGCGGGGTCCGTGCTGCCCACCGCGCCGAACCATAGCGGACTGGTCTCGGCGAACAGGTAGCTGTCCATGGCCGGCCAGCCACTGTTCCGGCCCAACACACGCGCCGTGATCCAGCCGCCCGCCGGAGCCTCGACCGAACCCGCGAAGCGCTTGCTGCCGGACCGGGGGCTGCCGTCCAATGTCTGGACGGCGGTACCGTTCACGAAAATTTGCACGCTCTCGTAGGGCAGTGCCGAGTGGACGTCCAAAGTCCACTCCACGATGCCGTCGGCGGACTCAATGACCTGGCCCGGTTCCCTTCCGCCCGCTTCGAATTCGAGCAAAGGCCCGTTGGTGACGAAACTCCGGCCGGCCTTGAGTGCCCGCAGGTAGCTGTCGGCCGTCAATTCCGTGTCGGGCTTCACGTACACGCGCGTCGCCCCGATGGCCATGGTCCGGTAGTAGTTGTTCATGACGTCGCTGCCGGCCGACGCGGCCAGGGGAATGCCCAGGTTGAGGATCTGGTGCCAAAGGGCGCCGGTCCCGACTTCGTCGCTCCACAGGCAGCCCAACTCGATGAGGTCCACCTCGCCAAGCACCGCGTCGGCGACCAGGCCCAACGGCACTTCCGAGGCCGTCTCCTCCGTAAAGGGGTCGGCGACGCCCACCGGATGCACGTATCCGCCGAGTCCTCCCTGCGCCCGGGCGTGGCGCAGCGCGGTGGCGTTGAGCCTGTCGTCCTCGCCGTAGACCTGGTAGCCCGGCCCCCACACCCAGGGCCAGAAGAGGTCCTGTGTCCCCAGCAACTGGAGATGGCCCAGGAAATGTGAGCGGACCTCCTGGCCGAATCGGATAATCGTCCCCTCGGAGTAGGCCCTGCCCCACAGATCCTGCTGCAGGAAACGATTGTGCAGGTTAGCCAGCAGCGGGTAGGCCACGTCCATGCCCTCCCCGTGCATATCCGGCACGATGTCCTGCGGCTCCAGACGATAGGTGCCGCCGTAGTTCAGGTGGAAGTGGTTGTCACCGGCGTACCAGCCCCTCGCCGAAGCATCCCAGATTCGCTGCAGGTTGAGCGTCACATGAGTTACAGCATCGGCGCGGATGACCGCCTCTTCCACGAGTTCCGCGGTCTCGAAGCCCTGCACCGCCGAGATGGTGACCTTGCCGGCGGGCGCGATCAGTTCGATTTCGCCATCCGAATAGAAGAAAATCCTCGCATGCTGCCCCTCCGAACGGACGGCGCCGTTCTCCGGAATGACGGGATGGCCCGCCCCGTCCAGCACGTTCAGCCGCACCGGCCCGATCTCCCCGTCGACTTCCGAGCGGATCAGGAGCCGGCCCGTGGGCATGCCCCAGTCCAGCGTGTTGATGGCGATGGTTTCCACCGGCCCGCCATTCACGCTGATGCGCTTCAGCTCGGTGCGCTCATCGTCGTTGCTTTCGGTGAAATAGATCCAGCCGCCGTCATGGCTGAACGCAGGCGCCAGCGGCAGGCCGAGACTCTGGGCCAGCAGCACGGAGGTGTCGGGGGTGTCGATCGCCAGCAGCCTGAGTTCCCAGCCGCCGTCGAAGGGCCAGGTGTAAGCGAGGTACTTGCCGTCCGGCGACACCGAGAGATCGGCTTGCGCGGTAATCCGGTCTTCGAGCAGGGTTGTGATCGTGTTCGTGCGCGTGTTCAGCAGGTCGATGGAGTCGTAGCTCCCCTGTTTGTTCAGGTACACGATTGAACCGTCGTCGTCGAGCAGCACCGGCCGCCGCTTGATCGGCCTCGGTGGAACTTCAGCGGAGACGGTCACCTCTTCGCGCGCCAGGGAATCGACCGAAACCCGCCAGAGCTGCAAGGGACCGTTTTCCGCCGAGGCGTAGTAGACAAAATTGTCATCCGCCGAGAAGACCGGGTCGAGGTTGATCGCCTCGACATCGACCAGCTCCCTTTCCCTGCCCGATTCGAGATCGAGCGAAACGATGCTCAGGCTGCTGCCGCTGTCCCGGATGAACACCAGAGCCTTGCCGTCCGATGACCATTCCGGCCGGGAATCCATGTCCCGGGAGCTGGTGATGCGGCGTGCGTTGCGCGATTCCAGGTCCAGCAGCCAGAGCCAGCCTTTGGCCGCAAAAACGATCTCCTGCCCGGAAGGGGAGGGAGCGGGGTCCATCGGGCCGGAATTCAGAACCGGCAACTCGAATCCCTCCAGGTAGACCTGGTGGTCGAAGCCTTCGGCCAGCGGATACTGATGCGACCATTGCGGGTGCGCGGTAAACGGCGACAACAGCAGCAAAAGGGTCAGGCTGAGGTTCCTTCGGAGTTTTGTTTTCATCGCGATTCTGGTCCTGTGTTATCGGTTTGTTATTGGGGTCGGGCCAGCACAACGCACTTTATCCTTCCCATCCGCCACGGCCCCGTCGAGTCACTCCGCCAGGGCGCCCCTGACGCGCATCCTGATGCCGTAAATCGCCGTGCTGGCAGTGATGAACAACAGATCGTGCCCGCTGTCGCCGAAGGTGACGTTGGCCGTCCAGTCCTGATGCACCGGCAGTACAGCGCATCAGTTATGGCGCAAGTCTGCCGGTTCAAAACCCCGCCACCCCGCTGGGCCAGGCGGCCGCATCACCCTCAATGTGACCGTGTTCTTCCACGTGCCCGATGGCGTCTTCCATGATCTGCAGGCCCTCACGCAACACGGCCTCGTCCATGTTGAGCGCGGGATACATGCGGATCGTATCCTGGCGGTCGGAAATGGCCCAGACACCGCTCTCCAGCATCTTGCCGCGCACCGCGCGTGCTATCCACCAGTCTTTGGCTTCCGGCTCAGCCGAATCAGGCTTGCCAAAACTCACACCCAATAACAAACCGTTGCCACGCGCCTGGCGGACGATGGAGTATTTCTGCCATCCGCCCATGATTTCAGCAGCGATGCCACCCAGCCGATGCGCATGGTCTACGATTCTGTCCCGTTCGAAGATCTGCAGAGTCTTGATCGCGGCCGCACAGCCGGCCGGCGTACCGGCAAAGGTGGAGCCGGACATGAATTCCGTGTTGTCGCCCATGATGTCATCGCGCGCAGAAATTCCGCATAACGGCGCAATGCCACCGCAGAGATTCTTCCCGTACACGAGAATGTCCGGCACCACCCCGTAATGCTCGATACCCCACATGCGCCCGGTTCTGCCCAGACCGGTCAGCACTTCATCGGCGATCATCAACCAGTCATTCCTGTCGCAAATCTCGCGTATGCCCTGCAGGAATCGCTTGCTCGGAATCCAGTTGCCGCCTTCCGCAAGCCCTGGTTCGACCATGATGGCGGCAATGTTCTCCCGTGCGGCAATGCAGGATGGAATGTGGTTATCGAGGTACCAGAGGCAATACTCGGTGTACTGGTCTTCGTTCATCCCGGCTGGAATGCGCTCGCTGTAGGGATAAGGCGCTTTGATCACGCCCCCGCCCCACGCCTCGAGATAGGTACTGTACTCACCCCCCAGGCCGCTGAGCGTTTTTGCGCCAATACTCATGCCGTGGTAAGACGAACTGAAGGTGATTACATAGCGCCGCTTGGCGTGGGTGAGCGCGAGGTGCACTGCAGCCTCGGCCGCTTCTGTGCCGGAAACCTCGTAATTGGTGCGTGGCAAGGCCCGGCCCGGCATGACCTCGCCCAGCATTTCCGCCAGCTCGTAGCGCAGCGGATGATCATAGTGAAAGCCATAGCGCCGGTTGGCGGTTTCCACGACTGCGAGAATTTCGGGATGGCAGTTACCCAGCGGGTTGGTCGCCCAGCCATTCTGGAAATCAATGTAGCGATTGCCGTCGAGATCCCAGACGAAGTCGCCTTGCGCCCTGTCGATCACGATTTGCCGCACGGGGCGGAATCCGCGTTTCCCGGCCCGTTCCATTTCGGCATCAAACCTCAACCCGTTCTTGAACAGCGGTATGCCGCGCTCCAGCGCAGCGCGGGTTTTGGGGCCGGGGAAGGTGCTGCTCATAGACAATGGTCCTTATGGCGAATCCTGATCGGAAGCCTCGGATTATAGCCACGCGTTCCGGATTCTGCCGCGGGTTCGAGAAGTAGAGCGAATTGCGCCGCACCGCTCTCGGCGCCGCGTGGACATCAAGGGATTAATTCAGTCCGACCCCATGAGGTCCCTTTATTCGAAACTCTCGGACTGTATGCGCGCGAAGGGGATTGCGAGTTCGCTTGCCGCCGCTCGGGCGGCCTCGATCAGGCGACCGGGACCGCAGATATAGAAAAGCGCGCCTGGCGGGGCCGACGCCATGGTCGCGTGAAGATCGAGGCGGGTTGCGCCCGCGGTACGCGTGAAATACAGGTGCAACTGCCCCGGCAATTCGCTGGCCAGCCGGTCCCGGTAGGCCATGTCGGCGGCAGTCCTGCCGCTGTAATGCAGTTCGAACGAATTGCCCCGCGCCTTGAGCGCCTGGGCCATGGCCTTGATGGGCGTGATCCCTATGCCGCCGGCGATCAGCACGGCGTGGCGATCGCCATCATGGAGCGGGAATTGATTGACCGCACGATCCAGCGCGAGCCGGGTCCCGATCTGCCACGTGGCATGGATGGCAGCGGACCCGCCGCGTCCGGCGTCCTCGCGCAGGACGGCGATCTCGTACCTGTCGCGCCGCTGCGGGTGCGAGGCCAGCGAGTACTGGCGGGTGACGGTCGAGCCGTCAGCCAGCCGCACCGGAACGGCGAGGTGCGCGCCCGCGGTGACGGGCGGCAGGTCGCGCCAGTCGGGCGCCTGCAGTTCATAGGCGCGCACGCGCGGCGTCAGCTGGCGCATGCCGGTGATGACAAGCTTGAGCGCGCCGCTGCCTGTTTCTGCGGTGGTTGCGGCCGCCGCTGCGACCGGTTCTGCCTCCCGCCTCCCGCCGCCGACGAGGTCCCGGACTTCCCGCTCAGTGAAGCGTGGCGTGATGTATTTCGGGCAGTTCCAGTCGAATGCCTCCACCGTGATGATCACGCCGCGCTCGACTCGCGCCCGATAGTCGGGCGACTCGAGACGGGCAACGAGGGCCGGGTCCTGGTCTTCGTCAACCAGTCGTGCCCGGCCCCAGATCTTGAGCCGGCGCTGGTTGGGATAGTCCATCAGGAACAGGCTGACCCGGTCATCTCCTTCGAGGTTGCCGACCGAGATGTACTGACGGTTGCCGGAGAAGTCGGCATAGCCGATGGTCTGCGGACCCAGCACCTTCAGGAAGCCGACCGGCCCGCCGCGGTGCTGGACGTAAGGCCAGCCGTTCTCGCCCACGGTCCCCTGATAAAAGCTGTCGCGGGCAGCGATGAATTCAACCTCGTTGGGGCTGAATTCGACCGCTTCGGCATCGCCCAATTCGGCCGCGCGATAGGCGTCGCGACTGCCCATACGCGCCTGGGCGGCTTTAACGTTCGCGGTGAAGGCTATTCTGGCGAAGGCGCGGGCCATGAGGAATCTCCTTGTTGCCGGGGGCACGGCCCCCGGCAGCGCTCGGTGGGATCAGGCGACACGCTTCAATTCGACTTTCGGGAAGTCGATGTCGACGCGTCCGGCCTTGCCCAGCAGGTTGGTCAGGATGTTCATGCCGACGTGGGTGATGACCTCCACGATGTCGGACTCGCTGTAGCCGGCTTCGCGCATTTCCAGCAGTTCGGCGGTGGTGACTTCGCCCATGTGGGCCACCAGGGAGCGGGCAAACCTGACGGCGACGGCCGCCTTTTCATCCCGGCTGGTGCCGGCGCGGTTGGCCTCGATCTCGGCGCCGTCCAGGCCCGCCTTGCGGCCGATCGCCGTGTGCGCGGACAGGCAATACTCGCAACTGTTCTGCTGGGCCAGGGCCAGGGCGATCCGTTCGCGCGTCTGCGGGTCGAGCGAACCGTCGCCGGCGATGCCGTGCAGGCCCAGGAAGGCCTTGAGGGCGGCCGGGGAGTTGGCAAAGACCTTGAGGAAGTTGGGCACCATGCCGAGCTGGGCATGGATGGTGTCGTAAAGCGCCTTCTGCTCCGGATTGGCCGTTTCGGCGGTAACGATGTTGATGCGTGCCATGGGGATTCTCCTGTTTGGGGTTGGGTGTGACGACTTGCTGTCGACGGTTGGCAATTTGCCAAATTCCGATTGAAAGAAGAATAGCTATAGAATGGAATCTACTGTTCCACTTAGGGGAATAAACATGGATCGATTCCATCTCATGGCGGTGTATGTCGCCGTGGCCGAAGAGGAGGGTTTTGCGGCGGCTGCGCGGCGGCTGCGCATGTCCCCGCCGGCCGTGACCCGGGCCGTTGCCTGCCTTGAGGAACGGCTGGGCGTGCGGCTGCTCACGCGCACGACGCGTCTGGTGCGGACCACCGATGCCGGTGCCCGCTATCTGGAAGACGCGCGGCGCATCCTGCTCGAGGCCGACGAGGCCGACGAAGCGGCGGCCGGGATCAACGCCAGGCCGCGCGGGAATCTTGCGGTCACGGCTCCGGTGCTGTTCGGGAAGATCTACGTGATGCCCGTGATCACGGCCTACCAGACGACATACCAGGAAACCACGGTGTCAGCGCTGTTCATCGATCGCGTAGTCAACCTGGCGGAGGAAGGTCTTGATGTCGGCGTCCGCATTGGTCCATTGCCCGATTCTTCGCTGAGGGCAATTCGTGTCGGTCAGGTGCGCCGTGTCGTCTGTGCATCGCCGGCCTACCTGAAGCAGCACGGCAGCCCCAAATCCCCTGCGGATCTTGCACGGCATCCGATCATTGCCGCTACATCGGTGTCTGCCGGTTCCGAATGGGCGTTCACCAAGGGAAAAGCAAAAATCGGCGTCCGGCTCAGTCCACGCATCCTGGTGAATACCAATGAAGGCGCGCTCGAAGCCGCCAAGAGCGGATTCGGCCTGACGCGGCTGATCTCCTATCAGGTGGCGAACGAACTGGCGGACGGCACGCTGAAGACGGTGCTGACGGAATTTGAAGAGGCCTCGCTGCCGGTCCACGTGATTCATCGCGAGGGTCGCCACGGATCAGCCAAGGTCCGGAGCTTCGTCGATCTGGCCGTGGAACGGCTAAGGGCACACACGGCGTTACGGTGAAGTCGCGTACCGCGCACCAGCAGTTGCGCTTAAGTTCCTTTCCACGACCCGGCATGCGCTGCCTGCAATGCGTGCTCGCATCAGGCAAACTGTGCTTTGTCTTGCCTATCCGCTTGATATGAAGGACAAGAACAAACACATGACACCCGGCGTCGGCGCACCATCGATGCGCCGGGACTTGTATGCGCAGATCGCGGCCATTACCCAGGACCCGGCGGCGCAGCCCCTGGCCGACGCGCTCCGCCACGTCAGCGCTTGCTTGCAGGCCGGGGAGCCCCTGCTGGCGTCCAACGCCTGCGAGCGCCTGGCGACGGTTGCGCCGGACGATTCTACGTTGCTACGTTCGTGGGCCCTGGCGCTGGCGCGTTCCGGCGCAGCCAGCAAGGCCAACGCGCTTATGGAGCGGCTGGCCGCGCAGGGCCTGCGCGACGAGGAAACGCTGGGCCTGCTCGCGCGCACTTACAAGGACTTGTGGCTGCAGACCGGCGATGCGGCGGGCTTGCGGCAGGCGCGCGATGCCTATCTCCAGGCGCATGCGCTGACCGGCGGCACCTGGTCGGGCATCAATGCCGCGACGCTGGCCCTGGTCAGCGGGGATGTGGCGCAAGCACGGCAACTGGCGGAGCAGGTGTTGCGGGTGCTGGAGCCGACGCTGCGGCGCTTTCGCGCCGGTGATACGGCGCCGCCGGGCGATGGCCCGGAAGCCTATTGGGACTATGCGACCATCGGCGAGGCGGCGCTGATCCTGGATCGCCACGACCTGGTCGACTGGGCCTTTGCCAACGCGGCGCGCGTCAGCGAGGGGCAGTTGGGCAATCGCGCCTCGTCATTGCGCAACGTCGAGCTGGTGCTGCGCGAGCGTGGCGCGGCGCGGCCATTCGTCGAGCGGCATTTCCGGCCGCCGCAAGTGGTGCTGTTCACCTGCCACATGCTGGACGCGCCGGGGCGCCAGCCGCCGCGCTTTGAGCCGAGCGCCGAGCGCGTCATTTACGAGCGCATCCTGGATACGCTGCGCCGCTGGCAAACGGAGATCGGCTTTTCCTCGGCGGCAGAGGGCGCGGATATCCTGTTCCTGGAAGCGCTGCAAGAACTGGGCGTGGAATCCAATATCGTCTTGCCACATCCGCCGGAGCTGTTCATCCAGACCAGCGTGGCGCGCGGCGGCGGCGCCAATGCCGACGGGGTGAAGCGCTTCGAACGCGCGCTGGAAAACGCGCGCCAGGTCACCGTGCTATCCGATTCGGTAGGCGATGAGCTGACCTATCATTTCACCGGCATCGTGATGGCCGGTATGGCCACCTTGCGCAGTTCGCAGCTGCACGGAAGATTGCGTGGCCTGACGGTTTGGGACGTGGTTGCGGGCAACGACGCCGGCACCGGTGAGCCCATGCCGATGACGCCAAAGGCCTTGCAGGGCTTCGGCTATGCCGGGGAACCAGTGTGTTCCGGCCGGCAAAAAATCATCAGCATGCTGTTCGCCGATGCCGTCGGCTTCAGCAAATTGGTCGAGAGCCAGATTCCGGTATTCGTCGAACGTTTCCTGGGCGGCGTGCGCACGGTGATGGATCGCCAGGCGCATGCGCCGCTGACGTGCAATACCTGGGGTGACGGCCTGTTTTTCACTTTCGATTCGGTAGCGCAGGCCAGCGATTTCGCCCTCGACCTGAGCGACTTCGTCAACTCCGGGAATTGGGCCAGCGACGGCCTGCCGGCCGAAATGAGCTTGCGCATCGCGCTGCACGCAGGACCCGCCTTCGAGGTCCTGGATCCGGTGACGCGGCTGCGCTGCTTCAACGGTTCGCACGTCAGTCGCGCCGCACGCATGGAGCCGGTGACGCCGCCCGGCTATGTCTATTGCAGCGAAGCGCACGCGGCCCTGGTGGCCCTGGAAAACAATGCGGCGTATCACTGCGAGTTCGTCGGCAATCTGCCGTTTGCCAAGAATTACGGGGTATTTCCGGCCTACAGCCTGAAGCGGCGGGCAGTCGTAGGCGTCGGGCCGGCATAAGCAGAGCAATCACTGCTGTGGGCAACAGCAGCGGCCTCCGCAAGGCTCAGCGCCCATTTTTCGCGGCCAAACATGGCTCCTGGGCGGCGGGGCGTCTCGACTATCTGACTTCCTTCCGACTGCGCTGCACTTCCTCGAGCAGGTCCGCCACCGCGCGGTCCTTGGGCCGGTCCATGGCCTTCTTTTGTCGAATCAGTTCATCCAGATTGAGCACGCGCAGCATGCCGAAATTCATGTCGACCTCGGACGATGCGGATTTCAGATTCTCGTAACGCTGACCGTCGCCGATGAACCCCAGCACGTCCAGCGGTCCGGCCCGGGTCATGAGCAGCATGTGCCCACCGGCCAGGATGTCATCCTGCGTGGGCTGCAAGAGCGTCCGATGCTCCCGATAACGTGCATCGAGTTCTGACAGGGCCTGAAGAAGGCGTTGTGCGTTTCCCTGGTCCACCCGTACCAACGTGTCCAGGTCGAATGTCGTGATCGGAGCGCCGTGGATTACCGCGGCCACCCCTCCGACAACGATGTACTCAACTCGGTGCCTGTTGAGAACTTCCAGTATTTCGCGAAAACTCGGTGTCATCGTCGTGGCGGAGGGACCAGAAGAATGCGACCCGCGACTCCAGCTCGGCGAGTCGCTGCTCGGGCGACAGCGTCGCGAACCACTCGAGCAGTGATTTGTCATGCGGGGCGCTGGAGGGCGCTGAGCGCGGCGGATCTTGCATCTGGCGATTGTACACCAGGAAACTCATAGTGAATTCAGCGGGCCCGGTGATCACCGCCAGGGCCGGGGCCGGGGTCGGGCTCAGCTCACCCCGACCGCCTCGAGCATGTCCTTCTGGGCCTGCGCCTCGCTCAGCGTCCAGCCGATCACTTGCTGCACCAGGTCCGTAATGGCCGCCTCGTAGGCCTCCAGCATCGCCGCCGCGTCGGACGAACCCACCGGCCGGATCACCAGGAAGTTTTCGCCCGCGACCTGGCGGGCATCCCGGTTGCGGGTCAGCATCGCGCTGACCTCGAGGCGGATATGGCGGCCGTCCGGACCGTCGTCGACCAGCTCGAAATGGCGGATGTTCGACATCAGCGTGCCGTTGGCGCGGATTTCGCCGGGGCGGGCGACGCCGCCGGTGAGCCTGCGCGAATCGAGCAGGCCCTTGATCAGTTCGGCCTGCAGCATGTCGACCGTCGTGTCGGCCCAGGCCAGGCCGGGCCAGGTCATCAGCCGGTGGCCGTCCTGTCGCACCAGCAGGCCGAAGCCGTCCAGCATCTGGTTGGCCTGGGGACGCCGGACATTCAGCGCCAGGTCGACCTGCGGCCAATTCGGGTCGATCTCGATCCGCACGTTCGGCGAGACCACCTGGATCGGCGTGACTTCGCCCCGCAGGCCCGACAAGCAGCCGGACAGGCAGCCCGCCAGCGGCAGGACGATCAGGATGAGCGCAATGCGCGCGGCCTTGGACATATTCATTCCGGTTGGTACTCCTTCAGCGGTTCGCGGCCGAGCAGGAAATTGGCCGGGTTGCGTTCGAAGCGGGCGCTGAGGCGCGAGAGGTCCCGCACCAGGATGCGCAGTTCCTGCAGCGTGGGGCCGAGCTGGCTCAAGCCCTCGGTGCCGAAGGCGGCCAGCGCGGCCTCGTTCTCGGCCATGATGCGGTCGGCGCGCGTGAGGGAGCTGCTCATGGCCTGCGCGGCGGCCTGCAGATCGGCGCTCAACGCGGGCACCACCTCCGAAACCGTCCCGTCGATCCGGTCCATGCTCTGCGTCAGGCGCCCGGTCAGCTGGTTGGCGGCCTGCATCAGCTCGACCAGGCTGGCGCTGCCTTGCTCCAGTTGCGCCATGAGCTGCTCCATGGACTCCCGCTGGTCGGCGAGAGTGCCCGTGAAGCTCTCGAGATTCTGCAACGTTTGGCCTATGTGTTGAGCGTTGTCCTCGCTGAGGAACTCGAGCACCCGCTCGATCGCGGTGTTCGCCTTGGCGGCGATATCCTCGGAGGCCGACACCAGGGCGTCGAGCGCCGACGTATCGGCCACGATGCGGGGCAGGCCGCTGGGCCCGGGCTTGGTCAGCGGCGGACTCTCCGCGGCGCCGCCGGTGAGCAGGATGAACGTGATCCCGGTCATGCCGCTCAGGCGCAGCTGGGCGGTGGTGTCGGCCTTGACCGGTGTTTCCCTCGCGACGCGAATCTGCGCGACGACCCGCCCCGGGTCCTCGGGGTCGATGCCAAGATGACGCACGGTGCCCACCGGAATACCGTTGAAGCGCACCGCGCCGCCCTCCGACAACCCCGTCACCGCGCCGGTGAACACCACTTCGAATTCTTTCCAGCTGGCGTCCGACATGGACTTCGAGGCCCACAGCATGAACAACAGGCCGGCGACGATCGCGGCCAGCGTGAAAGCGCCCACCATGAGATGATTGGCTTTGGTTTCCATCGTTCAGTTCCCCAGTGTTCCGTTTCCCGCCGCCATCGCGGCCTTTGCCGCCCGTCCCCG
>Ga0209391_10001235_pt1 | contig 13112 bp, 13 predicted proteins | sample PPLLak3March2015_FD_187246 | JGI IMG/M metagenome (GOLD analysis project Ga0209391, IMG submission 187246) | Freshwater sediment microbial communities from Prairie Pothole Lake near Jamestown, North Dakota, USA - PPLs Lake P7 Core (1) Depth... | ecosystem: Environmental > Aquatic > Freshwater >... | reverse complement strand
CCCGAGCGGACCCTCGGTCGCGACGTGCACGCAGTCCGGGTCCAGCTCCGCGAGTTGCCGCGCTACGCGGCGGTAGGGACGCCAGGCCAGCCGGATCTCCGGGTAGGTCGGGCATGGCCACGTGGGAAAACCGGCCGGCTCGACGATGTCGACGCGATGACCCAGTCGTTGCAGCAGGCTCGTCGTGATCGAGAGCGTGCGGACCACGCCGTTGGTCTGTGGCAGCCAGGCGTCCGTCACCAGCACGAGCCTCATGCGGCGTGGCCCAGCGTCACCCCCGTTGCACACGCGTCCCCTGCGCTCAGCACCTCTACGTGCTCCGTCCAGCGCAGCAGGCTCAAGCGGCCCTGCGCGTCCTCGACGAGCGCGGTGCAGTTCTCCACCCAGTCGCCGTCGTTGCAGTAGACGACGCCCTCGATTTCCGCGATCCCGGCGCGGTGGATGTGGCCGCAGATCATCCCGTCGACGCCGCGCCGCCGCGCCTCGAACGCGACCGCACGCTCGAAGTTGCTGATGTAGCCCACCGCGTTCCGGACCCTGTGCTTGAGGAACGCCGCGACGGACCAATACGGGTAGCCGAACCGCTGGCGTACGTCATTGAACCAGCGGTTGAGCTGCAGCACGAACCCGTAGGCGCCGTTCCCGAGCGACTCGAGCAGCGGGCTCGCCCGGATCACGCTGTCGAACTCGTCGCCGTGCAGCACGAGGAAGCGCCGTCCGTCGGCGACCTGGTGCAGAGCCTCGCGGCGGATCTCGACGTTGCCGAGCACCCAGCCGTCGTAGTCGCGGAAAGCCCGGTCGTGGTTGCCGGGCACGTAGACGACGCGGGTGCCGTCGCGTGCCTTGGCGAGCACCGTGCGGACCACGTCGTTGTGCTGCTGCGGCCAGTAGAAGGAGCGCTCGAGGCTCCAGAGGTCGATGATGTCGCCGACCAGGTACAGCGTCTCGCACTCGACCCGCCGCAGGAAGTCGAGCAGGAACCCGGCCCGGCATCCGTTGAACCCCAGGTGCACGTCCGAGATGAAGACGGTCCGCACGCGGAGCGGGGCTTGCGGCGGGAACGGGCTCATGGCAGATGCTCCATCGACCTCGTTTGCGGGCGCAGCCTGGGGGCGCTGTGTGACATGCCGTTGACACCTCCCGGAAAAAGTCATGAACGTCGACCAGGTAACGCGACTTTCCCGGATGCGGCGCCAGGGGGCGGGGCGCTCGTCAGGAAGCTATTCTTTACACTGAAGACCCGATATCGCCGACGGAGCGAGACGACCTCCCACAATTCCAAGTAATCGTGTCAGATGTGTCCTACACGAGCCACTTCGCCGCATTCAACCGCGCAGATCGACACCGGATTCGATGGATGGCAATGTTGAGGACATTTGTGGGATGTATAAGGTATAAATGGATGTCAAGAGGCCTCTCTGTGGGAATCGATTCCACTTTTATTGAGAGCATGAACCCATGATCGGCCTTCTGCAGCGCGTGAGCGCGGCGAGCGTCACGGTCGAAGGGGCATCCGTGGGCGCCATCGGCAGCGGGCTGCTGGTCCTGGTCGCCGTGGTACCGGGGGACACCGCGGACCACGCGGAGCGCCTGGTCGACCGTCTGCTGCGCTACCGGGTGTTCGAGGACGAGGCCGGCCGCATGAACCGCAGCCTCATCGAGACGGGCGGCGGGCTGCTGCTCGTTCCCCAGTTCACGCTGGCTGCGGACACACAGCGCGGACTGCGGCCAAGCTTCACCGGAGCGGCGCCCCCCGGGCAGGGCCGTCTGCTGTTCGAGGTTGCCGTCGCCGCGGCTCGCGCACGACTCGGGGAACGCGCCGCCTCGGGCCGGTTCGGTGCCCACATGCAGGTGTCGCTCACGAACGACGGGCCGGTCACTCTCTGGCTGGAGGTGTAGGCGACGGCCGTCACGAGCCAGCCAACACGATGTCGTATCATGCCGGTCCGGCCCCGGGTGGGCCCCGGAGACCTGCTATGGGCATTGGCTTTCGCGAACTGCTGATCATCCTGGTGATCGCGTTGGTTCTCTTCGGCGCCAAGAAGCTGCGCAACGTGGGCACGGACCTCGGGGCCGCGGTCCGCGGCTTCAAGAAGGCCGTCAATGAAGGCGACAACGACCAGACCCGCCAGCTCGAGGAGCTGACCGGCAAGGACGCCGAATTCAAGGAGCGCGCCAGCGCCGGCAATTCGGACGGCAAGCCGGCCGCCTGAGGGCGCGATGTTCGAGGTCGGCTTCACCGAGATCATCCTGATCCTCGGCATTGCGTTGCTGGTGCTGGGGCCCGAGCGACTGCCGAAGCTGGCAGCCGACCTCGGGCGCTGGGCCGGGCGGGCGCGTTCCATGGCCCGGCAGCTCAGGACCCAGCTAGAGCAGGAAACGCGCTACGACCCGTTGAACGACCCGCCGCCCCAGGCGCGGTCGTCGCCGCCGCCGGCCGCCGCGCCGGACGCCGCTCCCGGTACGCCGGACGAGACCGATGGAACCCGGTGAGGCTCCGCACGACACGCTCGCGGAAGGCACCCTCGTCTCGCACCTGCTCGAGCTGCGCAGCCGCCTGCTGCGCGCCGTGGTCGCCGTCGCGATCGTGTTCGTCCCGCTCGCGTTCTTCGCGAACGACCTCTTCACGCTGATCGCGCATCCGCTGATCGAGAAGCTGCCGGTAGGCACTTCGCTCATCGCGACGAGCGTCGTCTCGCCCTTCATGACGCCGCTCAAGCTCGCGCTGATCGCGGCGCTCTTCATCGCCATGCCGTTCGTGCTTTACCAGGTGTGGTCCTTCATCGCCCCCGGTCTCTACCGGCACGAGAAGCGCTTCGCGCTGCCGCTGTTCGTGACCAGCGTGTTCCTGTTCTACGCGGGCGTCGCGTTCGCCTACTTCGTCGTGTTCCCGCTCATGTTCGCGTTCCTGACGGCCACCGCGCCCGAAGGCGTCCGCATGATGACGGACATGGCAAGCTACCTCGATTTCGCGCTGCTGCTCTTCTTCGCTTTCGGCATTGCGTTCGAGATGCCGGTCGCGACGGTGCTGCTCGTGCTCTCCGGGCTCGTGTCGGTCGAGAAGCTCCGTGCAAACCGCGGATACGTGCTGCTCGGCATCTTCGTGGTCGCCGCGTTCCTCACGCCGCCCGACGCGATCTCGCAGACCTTCATGGCGGTGCCGATGTACATCCTCTACGAGCTCGGCATCCTGCTCGCGGTGTTCCTCGGCAGGCGGCGCGATGCCGACCGCGCCGCGCACGAGGCCACGCCGTCCGGGGAGTGAGCCGACGACGTCGGCGCCGTGCGCGGGCCGGCCGGTCGGGAGGCACCCGGGCACGCGTCGTCGCTGCCCCGGGCAGGGGCGCAGCCAGGCCGGCACCAATTCCCTTGCTCTTGCACCGCGAGTTCGCAGAGACTGCGCGCCACTCTTACGTCCGCCACCAAGAAGAGGCCCAATCGCATGAGCGGCCCCGCCAACGCCTCGCAATCGCTCACCGTCGCCCCGCCGGCCGGGGAGTTCCTCGGTCACCCCCGCGCACTCTGGAACCTGTTCGGTACCGAGTTCTGGGAGCGCTTCATGTACTACGGCATGCGCGCCATGCTGGCGGTGCACGTCGCGACGGCGTTCTTCGCGCACCTGGGGGACCAGGCGAACGCAGAGGCAAGCCGGACCTACGGCGGCTACACCGCCATGGTCTACATGACCGGCATCCTCGGCGGCTACGTGGCGGACCGGGTGCTCGGGTACCAGCGGTCGATCATGCTGGGCGGCGTGCTGATGGCGCTCGGCATGTTCCTGCTCATGTCGCCCGGCCTCGAGATGTTCCTGCTCGGCCTGGCCGTCGTCGTGGTCGGCAACGGGCTGTTCAAGCCGAACATCTCCACGATGGTCGGCAAGCTCTACGCACCCGGCGATGCCCGCCGCGACTCGGGGTTCACGATCTTCTACATGGGCATCAACGCCGGCGCGCTGGTGGCGCCGATCGTATGCGCGAGCTGGATCGGCGCCAGGTACGGCTTCCGCTGGGGATTCTTTGCGGCCGGCATCGGCATGATCCTCGGCCTGATGATGTTCCAGGTGTTCAAGGCATGGCTGGGACAGATCGGCACGGCACCGGCCGGCAAGTCCGGTTACGGCCCGCTGGTCCAGGTGCTCGTGGGCTGCGCGGTGCTCGTGGTGCCCGTCTACTTCCTGCTGAGCCAGAGCGACGTGCTGGGCGTGCTCCTGATCTTCATGATGCTGGCGCTCGTGGCCTATTTCATCTACAGCGGCGTCGCGAGCGGCTCGAAGGAACAGCTGCACCGCTACATCGCGATGATGATCCTCTTTGCGGCCAACATCCTGTTCTGGGCGCTGTTCGAGCAGGCCGGATCGTCGCTGAATTTCCTGGCGCGCGACTACGTCGACATGCCGACGCTGTTCGGCCACGAACTGCATTTCTCGGTGTTCCAGTCCGTCAACCCGGTGTTCATCCTGCTGCTCGCACCGGTGTTCGCCGCGATGTGGCCGGCTCTCGATTCGCGCGGCATCAATCCGTCCATCCCGCGCAAATTCGCATACGGCCTGGTGGCCGCCGCCGTCGGTTTCTACGTTCTCGTCTTCGCGATCGAACACTTCGTCGGCGAGAATGGCCGGATCAGCTGGACCTGGCTCACGCTCACCTACTTCATCCACACGATGGGCGAGCTGTGCCTGTCGCCGATCGGGCTCGCGATGGTCACCAAGCTCGCGCGCCCGGAGGAGACGGGGCTCGCGATGGGCGGGTGGTTCCTGTCCATCGCGATGGCCAATTTCGTCGCCGGACGGATCGCGGCGATCGCTTCCGGCGGCGGCGACGCGCACGAAGCGGCGGGATCGCTGGCCCAGTACGCCGTGGTGTTCGAGCAGATGTTCTGGCTTGGCCTCGTGATCGCGCTGGCCTACCTCGTCTTCGCGCCGCTGATCAACCGACTCATGCACGGCATCAAATGATCAGGCTCGAGGCCGTACCACTGACCCAGGAGTCCGCATGAATCGCACGTTTCACCGGCGCGCGTTCCTTCTGACTGCCGCGATCGCCGCCACATTCTCCTCCGTCCCCGCCGGCGCCGAGACCGCCGACGAGTTCGTCGCGCGCATCAACCGCGAGTTCGCGGACTTCTGGCTCGAGGGCAATGCCGCGGCCTGGACGCAGGCGACCTACATCACGCCCGACACACAGCTTCTGAACGCCCGCGCGATGGAGCGCTGGCTCGAGAAGTTCGGCACGGCGGTGGAGCAGTCGAAGGCGTACGCAGGCAAGCCGATGAGCCCGGCCACGGAGCGGGCGCTCAGGCTCCTCGTGCTCAACACGACGGCGCCGGCGCCAGACGACCCGGCGAAGCGCGCGGAGCTCGCAACACTGCTCGCCGGCATGGAGGCGAAGTACGGCTCGGCGAAGTATTGCCCCGAGGGGCCGGAATCGTGCCGCGACGAGGTGCAGCTCCTCGAGGTCATGCGCACGAGCCGCGACCACGCCGCGCTGCTCGACGCCTGGACGGGCTGGCACGACGCCGCGCGCCCGCTGCGCGCCGACTACCAGCGCTACGCGACGCTCGCGAACGAGGGCGCCCGGAGCCTCGGCTACGCGGACCTGGGCGCCATGTGGCGCTCGGGCTACGACATGCCGGCGGACGATTTCACGAAGGAGGCGGCGCGGCTCTTCGCGCAGGTCGAGCCGCTCTACCGCGAGCTGCACTGCTACGCGCGCGACCGCCTCGCGCGCAAGTACGGCGAGGACAAGGTGCCGGCCGGCAAGCCGATCCCGGCACACCTGCTCGGGAACATGTGGGCGCAGCAGTGGGACGCGGTGTACGACCTGCTCGAGCCCTACCCGGGCGTGAGCCGGCTCGACCTGGACAAGGCGCTCGTCGACCAGGGCTACGACGCCGTCCGCATGACGAAATCGGCCGAGACGTTCTACCGCTCGATCGGCTTTCCGGCGCTGCCACAGATGTTCTGGGAGCGCTCGATGCTCACCCAGCCGCGCGATCGCGACGTGCAATGCCACGCGAGCGCCTGGCACATGGACGGCAAGCAGGACGTGCGCATCAAGCAGTGCGTGCGGCCCACGTACGAAGAGCTCACGACCCTCTATCACGAGCTCGGCCACATCTATTACTACCTCTGGTACCCGCAGCAGCCGTACCTGTTCCAGCAGGGGGCGCACGACGGGTTCCACGAGGCCGTGGGCGACACGGTCAACCTCTCGATGACGCCCGCGTACCTCGCGAAGATCGGGCTCGTGCCCGAGGCGACGCAGAGCCGCGAAGCGGTCATCAACCAGCAGATGAAGATGGCGCTCGAGAAGATCGCCTTCCTGCCGTTCGGCAAGGTGATCGACGAGTGGCGCTGGAAGGTGTTCTCCGGCGAGGTCACGCCCGCGAACTACAACGCCTCCTGGTGGGCGCTGCGCGAACGCTACCAGGGCATTGCGCCCCCCGTCGCGCGCACGGAAGCGGACTTCGACCCGGGCGCGAAGTACCACGTGCCGGGCAACGTGCCGTACACGCGCTACTTCCTCTCGTTCATCCTGCAGTTCCAGTTCCACCGCGCGCTCTGCGACGCGGCCGGCTTCGAGGGCCCGCTCTACGAGTGCTCGATCTACGGTAACGAGGAAGCGGGCCGGAAGTTCGGCGCGATGCTCGCGAAGGGCTCGAGCCAGCCCTGGCAGGACACGCTCGAGGAACTCACCGGCACGCGCGAGATGGACGCCTCGGCGATCATGGAGTATTTCGCCCCGCTGCGCGGCTGGCTCGAGGAGCAGAACCAGGGACGACAGTGCGGCTGGTGACGCCGCTGCCGTCGTAATGACCATAACGACCCCGCGGGGAGCCCGTCCATGAGCCCGAGCCACGTCTCGCCGCCGCAACTCACCTTCCGCGCGGTGACGCTCGCGATCGTGCTCGCGATGATCCTCGCCGCCGCCAACACCTACCTCGGGCTCTTCGCCGGCATGACGATCGCCTCGGCGATCCCCGCGGCGGTGATCTCGATGGCCGTGCTGAGGGTGCTCGGCGGCAGCACGATCCTCGAGAACAACATCGTGCAGACCGGCGCCTCGGCGGGCTCGTCGATCGCCGCCGGGGTGATCTTCACGATCCCGGCGCTCGTGATCCTCGGGCACTGGGCCGACTTCCAGTACCTGTGGGTGCTCGCGATCGCCGGACTCGGTGGCATCCTCGGCGTCTTCTTCTCGGTGCCGCTGCGGCGCGCGCTCATCGTCGACCAGGGCCTCGCGTTTCCCGAGGGCAAGGCCGCCGCCGAGGTGCTGAAGGCCGGCGAGAACCCGTCGCAGGGCGTGCGCATCCTCGGCCTCGCCGCGCTCGGCGGCGGATTCGCGAAGCTCGCGGCGGCGGGGGGACTGCGGCTCTACCCGGACACGGCGTCCGTTTCCGGCTGGCTCGGCTCGTGGCTCGGCTACTTCGGCACGAATCTCTCGCCGGCGCTGCTCGGCGTGGGGTACATCGTCGGGCTCAACGTCGGGATCCTCGTGCTGCTCGGCGGCATGATCAGCTGGAACGTCGCGATCCCCGTCTATGCGGCGTACTTCCTCGACGGCAACGCCGCGCTCGCCGCGCAGGTCGCGGCCGGCTCCGCCGAGGACGCCGCATTCGCGATCTGGTCGGCCCAGATCCGCTACCTCGGCGTGGGCGCGATGCTCGTGGGCGGCGTCTGGGCGCTGGTCTCGATCCGCAAGTCGCTGCTGTCCGGCATCGCGAGCGGGCTCGCCGCCGCCCGGGCCGGCGCCGGGCGCGCGGTCGCGCACACGGAGCGCGACCTGCCGATGAACGGCATCCTCGTCGGCACCGTGCTCTTCACGCTGCCGCTCTTCGTGCTCTACCAGAACATCGTCGGCTCGATCGGCGTGAGCGTGCCGATGACGCTGATCATGGTCGTCGCGGGCTTCCTGTTCTGCTCGGTGTCCGCGTACATGGCCGGACTCGTCGGCTCGTCGAACAACCCGGTCTCGGGCATCACGATCTGCACGATCCTGTTCGCGTCGCTGCTGCTGATCTTCCTGATGGGCCGCACGGCCGAGCTGGGACCGGTCGCCGCGATCATGATCGGCGCGGTCGTCTGCTGCGCGGCCTGCATCGGCGGCGACAACCTGCAGGACCTGAAGTGCGGCTACCTCGTGGGCGCCACGCCCTGGAAGCAGCAGGTCATGCTCGCGATCGGCGCGGCCTCGAGCGCGCTCGTGATGGCGCCGGTGCTGAATCTGCTGCTCAAGGCGTACGGCATCGGCGTGCCGACCCCCGAGCACCCGGACCCGCTGATCGCGCCGCAGGCGACGCTCATGGCGTCCGTCGCCAAGGGCATGTTCGGCGGACAACTGCCGTGGACGATGATCTCGATCGGCGCGCTGATCGGCGTCGTCGTGATCGTCTGGGACCGGTGGCTCGAGTCGCGCGGCTCGTCGTTCCGCGCGCCCGTGCTCGCGGTCGCGGTCGGCATCTACCTGCCGCTCGAGCTGTCCGTGCCGATCTTCGCGGGCGGCCTGCTCGCCTGGCTCGTCGAGCGCCGGCTCGGCGTGCGCGGCGAGTCTCCGGAGGCCGAGCGCGCGAAGCGCAACGGGCTGCTGTTCGCCGCGGGCCTCATAACGGGCGAGGCGCTGATGGGCATACTGATTGCGGTCCCGATCGTCACCTCGGGGCGCGCCGACGTGCTCGCGCTGCCCGGTAGCCTGCACTTCGGCGGCTGGCTCGGGCTTGCGGTCGTGGGCGCGCTCGCGTTCATGCTCTACCGGTTCGGCACCCGGCGGCAGTGAACCCGCCCGCGGCCGGCGACCCGCGGCTGCGGCTCAAGATCGCCGCCGCGTTCGCGGCGATATACCTGATCTGGGGCTCCACCTTCCTCGCGATCCGGCTCGGAGTGCGCGAGATGCCGCCGCTCCTGTTCGCCGGCACGCGTTTCCTCGTCGCGGGCGCGCTGCTCGCGGTCGTCGCGACGGTGATGCGCGAGCGGTTTCCCGCGACGGGGCGGGAGTGGCGGTACATGGCGCTCTTCTCGGTGCTGATGATCGCCTTCAGCAACGGGACGAGCACCCACGCACTGCAGTACCTGCCCTCGAACGAGGGCGCGCTGCTCGCCGCGGGCTCCGCGCTCTGGATCGCCGCGCTCGGGGCACTCGGGCCCAACGGCCATCACCTGTCGCCGAAGGGCATCGTCGGGTTGCTGCTGGGGCTCGCGGGGGTCGCGCTGCTCGTCTGGCCGCGCGAGAGCGCGCCGCCGGGCCACGTCGCCTGGCAGGCGGCCATGCTGGCGAGCAGTTTCTCGTGGGCGCTCGGCACCGTCGTGTATCGCAACGCCCGGCTCGAGGTGGGTCCCGTCGCGTTCAACGCCGTGATGATGCTGCTCGGCGGCGCGTGGCTGTCGATCGCCGGGCTCGCGGCCGGCGAACTGCCGAGGCTGCACTGGAGCGCGGGCGGCCTCGTGGCGATGCTGTACCTCGCCGTGTTCGGCTCGGCCGTCGCGTACACCGCCTACTCGTGGCTGCTGCAGCGGGTGGCCGCCGATCGCGTCGCGACGTTCGCGTACGTGAACCCGGCGGTCGCCACGGTGCTCGGCTGGGTATTCCTCGGGGAGGCGCTCGCCCCGGCCCAGGTGGCCGGGATGGTCGTGGTGCTGATCGGCGTCGCGCTGGTGACGATCCCTTCGCGGCTGGCGTGACGGCCGGCGCTGCTCAGGGGCGGCGACGCGGAGACATCATCTCCACCTTGCCCTTGGGGCCGATTACGCTCGAGGCGGCCCAGGAGACCAGGCTCACGATCAGCGCCGCACCGACGGCGGTCCAGAAACTTGCGATAGTGAAACCCGGCACCAGCCGGGCGACGAGCGCGATCATGCCGGCGTTCAGTACGAGCAGGAACAGGCCCAGCGTCACGATCGTGACGGGCAGCGTCAGGATGAACGCGAGCGGCCGCACGAAGGCGTTCACGACGCCGAGCACGACGGCCGCGAGCACGAGCTTCGCGACCGAGTCGAACTGCATGCCCTGCAGCAGCTCGCTCGCGACCCACAGTCCCAGCGCCGAAATCGCGGCGCGCAGCAGGAATCCGACCATACGACAGTTCTCCACGGGCCGGCGGCCGTTGACGAGCGGCGCATGGTAAAGGATTCTGCGCGCCGTACCAATTTCACAGGGGAGTGCACGGATGGAAGGCGTCACCGTCGTGATCCTGCTCGCGCTGCTGCAGTTCGCCGTGTTCGGGATGCTGGTCGGGCGAGCGCGCGGCCGCTACGGCGTGCATGCGCCGGCCACGACGGGCCACGAGGTCTTCGAGCGCTACTTCCGGGTGCAGCAGAACACGCTCGAGCAGCTCGTCGTGTTCGTGCCGGCCGCGTGGCTCTTCGCGACGTACGTGAGCCCCACCTGGGCCACGATCCTGGGCGCGGTGTACCTCGTCGGCCGCGTGCTCTACCTGCGCGGCTACGTGGCGGACCCGTCCAAGCGCGAGATCGGCTTCGTGCTGTCCGCGCTGCCCGTCGTCGTCCTGCTGCTCGGCGCGGCGTGGGGCGTGATCCGCAGGCTCGCGGCGTAGCGGACTGCGCGGCGGCGTGCCGCGCGCGCGGGGCCGCGCATCCTCAGGCCTGCGGGCGCTGCAGCCGCTCCTCGACGCCCCGACGCGCGGCAGCGCCTTCCAGCAGCTCGATCAGCTCGAGGGCGAAGTCGATTGCGGTGCCGGGTCCGCGCGAGGTGACGACCGTGCCGTCGACCACGACTGCGTCGTCCCGCAGCGCGAGGCCCGGCGCGGATGCCGGCCCGAGGAATCCGGGGAAGCTCGTCGCGGCACGGCCGTCGAGCAGTCCCGCGTGCGCGAGCACGGAGGGCGCCGCGCAGATCGCGGCCGTGTAGCGGCCTTCCGCGGCCAGCCGTTTCAGCAGGCCGATGACGCGTGGGTCTCGCCGCAGGTGCTCGGCGCCCGGCATGCCGCCCGGCAGCACGATCATGTCGAGCGTGGCGTGGTCGACGTCGTCGAGCGCGACGTCGGCTCGCACCGTGATGCCGTGGGAGCCCGTGACGTCGAGCGGCCCGAGCGCGGCGGTGCGCACCTCGATGCCGGCGCGGCGCAGCAGGTCGATGATCGTGACGGCCTCGATTTCCTCGAACCCGGCGGCGAGCGGAACGAGCACGACGGACATCCGGGCCTCCTGCCCTGCGGGACGGTCAGCGACGCCCGGCGAGCGCGACTTGCGTGCCGGCGAGATTGCGGTCGCGCAGATATTGCAGCGCCGCGCGCACGGCGGGGTCCGCGGCGGGCGCGAGCGGCGGGTCGGCCGGGTCCGACGCGGCGAGCGACAGCGGCACGTCGGGCTCGATGCCGTGCTCGTGGATCGACGCGCCCGACGGCGTGTAGTAGCGGGACGTCGTGAGCTTCAGTGCGCGCCCGTCTCTGAGCGGCAGCACCGTCTGGACGGAGCCCTTGCCGTAGGTGCGCTCGCCCATCAGCGTTGCGCGGCGGTGGTCGCGCAGCGCACCGGCCACGATCTCGGCGCCGGAGGCGGAGCTGCGGTCCACCAGGACGACCAGCGCGGCCGCGCCCAGCGCATCGCCGTCCGTCGCGTGCATCTCGAACGTCGTGTGCGGCGTCCGTCCGGAAGCCCGCACGATCAGGCCGGCCTCCAGGAATTCGTCCGCGACCTCGACCGCGGACTCGAGGACACCACCCGGGTTGCCTCGCAGGTCGAGCACGAGTCCCTCGAGCGGCTGGCCCCGCTGCAGCGCGGCCAGCGCCTCATCGAGGTCGGTGGGGGTGGCGTCGCTGAACTGGGCAATGCGTACGTAGGCGTACGGACCGGGCAGCGACTCGGCCCGTACCGTGAGGACGCGCACGTCCGAACGCTCGAGGTCGAAAACCAGCGGCGCCGCCTCGCCTTCGCGCGCCACCGCGAGCCGGACCTTCGACCCCACGAGCCCGCGCATGCGGTGGATCGCCTCATCGAGCTGGCCGGCCGCGATGCCGTGACCGTCGATGGCCAGCAGGGAGTCGCCGGAACGCAGGCCCGCCCGGCGGGCCGGTGAGCCCTCGAAGCTCGAGACGACCACGATGCGGCCCTCGCGCTCCGTCACCTCGAGCCCGACGCCCGAATAGTGGCCGGAGGTGCTGACCCGCATCGCTTCGTACTGGCGCGCGTCGAGCAGCGCCGAGTGCGGGTCGAGGCTCGCGAGGATGCCGCTCGCCGCGGCCTGTTCGAGCGCGGCGCTCGACACCGGGTCGACGTAGTCGCGCCGCACCCGCTCGCTCACCTCATCGAGCAGCGAGGGCTCGATGATCGCCGCCACCCGGGCGACGGACGGCGGCGGCTCAGGCTCGACGGATCCGCCGCGCGCAAGCATGAGGCCGGCGCCGAGCACCGCGCCTGCGGCCACGGCCGTCAGTGTGTGTAGTCCCCTGGACACCCGCTCTCCCGATCCAGCGAGGTCAGATGTTACCGCCGAGGAGGACTTTGAGCACCTGTTCGAACGGAGCGGGGCGGCCGATCGAGTAGCCCTGCCCGTATTCGACACCGAGGCCGCGGACGATGTCGCGGATGCGGTCGCTCTCGACGCACTCGGCGACGGTCCGAAGCCCCATGGCACGCGCGAGCTGCACGATCGCGCTCAGCATCGCCTGGGAGCGGTCGTCATCGACGACGTCACGGACGAACGTGCCGTCGATCTTGAGGCACGTGACGGGGAGCGTCTTCAGGTAGGTAAGGGAGCTCAGGCCGCGCCCGAAGTCGTCGAGTGCGACGTCGAAACCGAGCTCGCGGAGGCGGCGCATCAGCGACTCGGCGCGCACGATGTTGGCGACGGCCGCCGTTTCCGTGAGCTCGAACGTGAGCAGCGAGGGCGCGATCGCGCTGTCGCGCAGCGCCTGCTCGAGGAACGAGCAGAACTCCGGGTCGCCGATCGACTGGCCGGAGATGTTGACGTTGAAGCAGGCGCCGCGGCGGGCGAGGTCCGCGCCGCGCGGCGCAAGCATCTGCAGGACGCGCTTCACGACCCAGCGGTCGATGGCAGGCGCGAGCTGGTAGCGCTCGGCCGCGGACAGGAACTTTTCCGGCGCCACGCTCTGGCCCGACTCGTCCGTCATGCGCAGCAGCAGTTCGAAGCGCGGGCCCGAAA
>Ga0209391_10001233_pt1 | contig 13121 bp, 11 predicted proteins | sample PPLLak3March2015_FD_187246 | JGI IMG/M metagenome (GOLD analysis project Ga0209391, IMG submission 187246) | Freshwater sediment microbial communities from Prairie Pothole Lake near Jamestown, North Dakota, USA - PPLs Lake P7 Core (1) Depth... | ecosystem: Environmental > Aquatic > Freshwater >... | reverse complement strand
GGCCTCGCCGTGCAGCCACGCGCCGTAACCCAGCCCCGCCTCGATGGCGTGACCGAAGGTGTGGCCGTAGTTCAGGATCGCGCGCAAGCCGGACTCGCGCTCGTCCTGCCCCACGACCCAGGCCTTGATTTCGCAGCAGCGCTTGACGGCGTAAGCCAGCGCCGCCGGGTCGCGGGCCAGCAGGGCGTCCATGTTGACCTCGATCCAGTCGAGGAACGCCGGGTCGGCGATCGGCCCGTACTTGATCACCTCGGCCAGGCCCGCACTGAGTTCACCGGCCGGCAGCGTCCTGAGCGTGTCGAGATCGCAGACCACCAGTTGAGGCTGGTAGAACGCCCCGATCATGTTCTTGCCCAGCGGATGGTTGATGCCGGTCTTGCCGCCGACCGAGGAGTCCACCTGGGCCAGCAGTGTCGTGGGCACCTGCACGAAAGGCACGCCGCGCATGTAACTTGCGGCGGCAAAGCCGGCCATGTCGCCGACCACGCCGCCGCCCAGGGCATACAGCACCGTCTTGCGGTCGCAGCCGTGACCCAGCAAGGCGTCAAAGATCAGGTTGAGGGTCTGCCAGGTCTTGTGGCCTTCGCCGTCCGGCAACACCACCGTGTGAACGCTCGGGTACCTGGCAGAAAGCGCCTCTATAAGACGCTCGGCATACAGCGGCGCCACGGTGGTATTGGTGACGACCAAGGCAGTCGCTGCTTTGGGCGCGGCCGCATAAGTCAACGGATCGTCGATCAATCCGGCGCCGATGCGGATGTTGTAACTGCGGTCGCCGAGCGTGATCAGGACCTGTTGGAATGAGGCGTTCATTGACATGTCCTTGAGTTTAGGACATTCCCCGCTTGACCCAGCACCCCGCTGCGGAGTGGCGCGCGCCACAGCGGGTGATTCAGGAAACAGGGCCCGAAGAGCCCCGGGATGCGTCGGGTGTTGGCATCAGGCCGGCGAGTTCCAGTTGCATCATGATCATGTTGACCAGTGTGGCAACCGATGGGCGCCCGGTTTCGATGACAAAGTGGGCGGATTCACGGTAAAGCGGGTCGCGCACGGCAAAGAGGTCCCGCAGCCTTCCCAGGGGATCCTTGACCTGTAGCAGCGGGCGATTCACGTCATGGCGCAGGCGGCGGAAGACTTCCTCCGGCGTAGACCGAAGATAGACCACCTGCCCCCTTGAACGCAGGTGCGCCCGGTTTTCGGCGCGCAAAACCGCGCCGCCGCCGGTTGCCAATACGCCAGGGTGATTCCGGGTCAGATCGTCAATGACCATCGCTTCGATGTCCCGAAACCGCTCTTCGCCTTCGCGCTCAAAGAATTCGCGGATGGAACAACCCAGCCGCTGCTCGATCACCTGGTCGGAGTCGGCAAACGGAACCCCCAACCGCCGGGCAAGCTGACGCCCGACAGTCGATTTTCCAGAGCCCGGGAGACCTACCAAGCCGATCATACCGAGTGAGCCGTTTCATGAGTTAGGGAAACCACCCGAGGAATTGCAGTGTCAAAACTCGGAGCGGCCATCACTGCGGAAAGGCAGAAATCCAACACCCTTTGCGCACTCCACAGGTGGATCATCCATAAACGTCGCATCAGAGCCGACAGATTCCCGCAATTTGCGTTGTTGGTGCAGGTCTCAGCAACACGACAAATGAAGGTGGAAGACTGCGTGAATCGCCTTCAAATAGCGCTTGGTGCCAATATACGCGGCATGGGCTAGCCTTATTGCATGAACAGTAAATCGGCTCGCCAATTCTTCTGTAGATATTTTTCTCTAACCTGTGAAAGCCGAGAAAGCGCAAGGGATTGTCAATTCTGTGCCGTCATACAGAGTAACTAAACGTCCGGCGTGCTAGAAGTTCTTAGACCGGGCAGCTCACCCAATAAGAAATATTTTGAATTATATTTCAGTGAAACCGCTCTGAGCAAGATTTTTACTAAATAGTAAGTCTGAACTACCGCGGCACCAACCGGATCGAAATCGAAATAAAAAAAGTGTAGCGGACTAAGATCACGGGCCTACTGTCACCGCCACGTTGATTTTCGTCCCAGCGGCATCCAGTATTTTAATCAGGGCATCGCCAACTGTAATGCCTGACACCGTGAGGGTACTACCACTAGCGATCGCGGTTGCCACGGCGACATTATCACTGACTGCGGTATAAGGCGTCTGTCCGCCCATAATGCTGAAATTTTGTGTCGTACCTGGCGCGATTCTTAAAATCTCCGGTGCAGTCGTAGACAGCACTGGGTTTACATTGATACCTGGATTCCCACCGCCCCCGCCACAGGCACTAAGCGTAATAGCAAGCAAGAAAATGGATATCAGTTTTAGATAATTCATGTCTATTATCCTGTCGAATAAAATTAATGCCGCTCAATTAGCGTGCCGTTGCCGCCACGACTTTTGGCGTAATAAACACCAGCATTTCCTGCTTGCTTGTACTGCGCGTCTTCGTCTTGAACAGATTTCCCATGTAAGGGATGTCCCCCAGGAATGGGACCTGAGTGATGTTGTCGGTCTCTGTCGACTCGAAGATACCGCCAATCACCACGGTCCCCCCATTTTCGACCAGCACCTGCGTTCTCACATGTTTGGTGTTGATCGCGATACCCTGGGCGGTGGTTTCGCCACGACTGTCCTTGGTTACATCGACATCGAGAATGACGTTGCCTTCAGGTGTAATTTGAGGCGTCACTTCGAGTTTGAGGGTGGCTTTCTTGAAGGCAATTGCTGTGGCTCCGCTGCTGGTCGACTGCTGATACGGGAATTCGGTGCCTTGTTCAATCAATGCCTTGGTCTGATCGGCCGTGACCACGCGTGGACTAGCGACGATCTTGCCTTTGCCATCCGCCTCAAGCGCCGAAAGTTCCATGTTCAGGAAACGGTTCGCCGCGTAACTGAACAACGACACGGCAAAGGAGGCGGGGTTGTAGCCGCCTTGCCCGACGGCGGGCAAATTCACCAGCGTCGTGTTGAGTGCGTCCAGCGCTGTACTGGTTTGCCCGGTCGTCCCACCGATCGCCTCGTAGGTTCCTGCACCAGCGATGCGATTCGTATTGTTCAACCCATAGCCAGCCTCGCCACCACGAACACCACGCAGATCGACGCCACCCAGTCGGATACCCAGCGACTTGCCAAACGTATCCTGCGCCTCCACGATGCGTGCCTCGATCAGCACCTGCCTTACGGCCACATCCAGCTTGACGACCATTTCCTGAATCAGTGCCAGTCGGGAAGGAATGTCCGTCACGAACAACTGATTGGTCCGCGGTTCTCCGAAAGCGGTGCCACGCGGACTCAATAATCTTGCGCCAGTCTGAATAGACACGTTGCCGACGCCACCACTGCCCACGATTTGTCCCAACAGGTCAGCCACCTTGGTGTAATTGAGCTGGATGGAGATACTCTTGAGCGGCTCCAGGTTCTGAATCGCCTGATTTGCTTCAAGTTCCTGCTTCTCCTTGGCCGCCAGTTCGTCTCGGGGCGCAATCCACAACACGGTACCCACTTTGCGCATGGCCAATCCCTTGGCTCGAAGGATGATATCAAGCGCCTGGTCCCATGGGACGTCTTTCAGGCGGAGCGTCACCGACCCCGTGACGGTATCGGATGTCACGATATTGAAGTTCGTGAAGTCGGCAATCACCTGGAGAAGCGAACGTACCTCTATATTCTGGAAATTCAGCGAAAGCTTTTCACCCGAGAAGCCGGTCCCCTGAACCAGTTTGGTGGCATCGGTTTTCACTTGACGCACCTCAACGACAAATTGGTTGTCGCTTTGGTAGGCGCTGTGTTCCCAAGCGCCGCGCGGTTCGATCACCATGCGCACCCGATCCCCGTTCTGGAACGTCGTGACCGTTTGAATCGGTGTACCGAAGTCGGCGACGTCAAGGCGCCGCCGCATGCCTTCGGGCAGGGACGACTTCAGGAACTCAACCACCAGCGTTTGTCCCTGCTGCTTGATGTCCACGCCAACCTGGTTGTTGGCGAGGTCGACAATGACGCGCCCAGCCCCCTCACCGCCCCGGCGGAAATCCACGTCCTTGATCGGCAACACGTCACGATTGCGGTTTTCAGCAAATACCGGCACCTGCGCCGTCACCGGGGCGGCAACCTGGACCGGCTCAAGCGTAATGAACAGGCTCTTGCCGCGGATTTCGGTCTTGTACCCCGTGGCCTGCTTGAGGTTCAGCACCATCCGGGTCCGGTCACCCGCCTGAACCACGTTGACAGACCTCAGGTTTCCCTGATTGATCTCGACGGTTGGACGCCCCAAGCCATTGGTGACCCCGGGCAGATCCAGGGCAATGCGGGCGGGAACCTGAATGGAAAAGCCGCCCGGCACGGCCGGCAATGGCTGCGCCAAATCGACCCGGATGACTTCCGAGCCGCCCTGAATGGAGCCGGTCACGGCCTCTATCGTATTCTGGGCATAGGCCGACAGGGAGATGAGCAACGCGCCCACCACAGATACGCCGCGGCCCAGGTGCCGTAACACAGGGTTCTGGTTATTCTTCATTTCGACCTCTCTTGCAATTGCAGTGTGGCAGCACGTTCGATCCATTCACCTGCGGCATCCTGCACAATCTCCCGCATGACGACCTCGGTCTCGGACACTTTGGTGATCCGGCCGTAATTCGGCCCAAGATAGTTTCCTGGCCGCACCTGATACAAAAGGTTGTCCACCTTGACGATGGCGACCAACTTCCCGGACCTATTAAGACTGCCCACCATCTTCATGCTGTCAAGCGGCATGCTTTCCAGGGGTTCCTTGCGGCGGTTGAGTTCAGGCGCTACAAGCGCTGCATTGGAGGTCGCAGTACCAGATTCCTGGCGCAAGGCTTGCGCCAGTCGTTGATTGCCAAAAGGCTCTGCGGCGACATCAACCACAAAATCCTGGGGCGTGAACTTTTTGGGTTCCGAAATCGGAGCGATGTTCGGCTTGGCCTGGCTGCGCTGCAACTTCATCCAATCCTGAAGTTCCTCCTCACCTGACCCGGCACAACCGGCCAGAACCAGGGCAGACGCCAAAACCCACGTGAATCCTCGGGCGATCATTTCTTGGCTCCCTTGTTCGCTGGCGCAGCCTTGCGTTGGGCCGCGACCTCTTCAGGGTCCAGATAGCGGAATGTCTTTGCCGTCGCGTCCATGGACAGGGTGCCATCTTTGGCCGGCAGAAGCGTCAGGTTGTTCAAGGTGACGATGCGTGAAAGGTGCGCAATATCTGAAGTGAACGAGCCAATGTCATTAAATCGGCCGGTCACGCGAATCGCAATGGGTAATTCGGCGTAATACTCTTTTACGCTGATCTGCCCAGGACGGAACAAATCAAACTGAAGGCTGCGCCCAAGCCCGGCCTGATTGATGTCCGATAGAAGCGCATCCATTTCGGCCTTGCTGGGCAATTGCTTTTCAAGTTGCGTCACATACTGCAAAACCTGTTCGCGCTGCTTTTTCAACGCCTCCAGATTAACGGCCTGCGCAACCTTTTTCTTGAAATCCTCGCGCAATTCAATTTCTTTTTTCTGTTCGGCCTCAAGCTGCACAGCAGAGTCCTGAAGCCATGCGTACCACAACCCCGCCACTACAAAAACAGTGACAAACAGGCAAAGCAGGTAACGCGGCAGTTCAGGCCATGAAGCCGGATCCTTTGGGTCGAGATTTCGAAATTGCTTCTGGATATTGTCGGACAGTTCCGAGAGACTGGCCGCCTTGGATGTACGAGTCGCCATGTTCTGATCCCTTTACGGCTTTACCGATGCCGAGGCAGCCCCGCGGGTGACCGCGGAGGCGACAGACGCAACGCCGGCCGGAGAGGTGGAAATCGAGGCCGAACCGACGGGCGCCGAGGCAGCAGAAGCTACACCGACGGGCGCAGAAGCTGGCCGCGCAACTTCGCTGGCGCGCAGGAGCCGGACACGGATTGTGAAATTGGAAACCCGTCGCTGGTCTCGCGCGCTCAAGGCAAGATTTGAGGCCACAATTTCAACGAGTTCAGGGCGTTTCAGCCACTGGCTGTTGTTTGCAAGATTGCGTAACAATTCAGAGACGCGCTCATTGGATTGCGCTACTCCGGTGACCGTCACCATCTGGTTATCCTGCTTGAGCGTAGTCAGATAGACCCCGCTCGGCAGTTGGCGAACCAGCTCATTAAGTAAGTGCACGGGAAGATTTCGGTCTGCCTGCAGATCCTCGACCGCCTGCTGTCGTGCGCGCAACGACGCAATTTCATTTTGAAGCGTGGCGATGTCCTTGATCTGGAGTTCAAGAACCTTGATCTCACTTTGCAGATATTGATTCTTGCCACGTTGGCCGGAAATCTGCGCCTCGTACCAGGCATACACAATTCCACCCAGAACGAGACCGAGCACTGCGGACGCAACGAGGGCGACATAAAAGAGTTCGCGCCTGCGCTTGCGTGCAGCCTCGCGATGCGGCAGTAGGTTGATCAGTATCACTGCAGAAACCTCCGCATGGCAAGCCCGCATGAAGTCAGGTAGGAGGATGCCTCGCGGCGCAGTTTGTTCTCACGCACACCGCCACCGATCTCCATGCCCGCAAAAGGATCTACGACACTGCAAGGAAATGATGTCTGCTGCGTCACGGCAGCGGTCAACCCAGCCAGCGCCGCCGAACCTCCCGCCAACATTGCATAGTCAACGCGGTTATAGGGCGTGCTGGTAAAGAAGAACTGCATGGCCCGACTGATTTCCTGCGCCAGGCTCTCGACAAACGGCTGCAGGACACTTTTCCCATAATCATCGGGAAGATCCCCGCTGCGCTTCTTGGCTTCCGCCTCCTCAGGGGAAAACCCGTACTGACGAACAATCAGTTGCGAAAGCTGGGCGCCACCGAACGCCTGGTCACGGTCATATAGAACTTCCTGATTGCGGATGACCTGCATGCTGGTTGTGAAAGCGCCGATCTCAAAAAGCGCAACAATCGCGTCAGTTCCATTGTTCGGCAGGTTTTCGATCAGCCGGCTGACAGCCAGCTTGGACGCATAGGATTCAACATCCAGGATGACCGGATTCAAGCCGGCCGCCTCGGCGATGCCCTGTCGATCCTGAACCTTGTCTTTGCGCGAGGCCGCAATCAAGACGTCCACATCCCCCGAAGACGCTGCGCTCGGCCCGATCACACAGAAGTCCAGGCTGACCTCGTCAAGGGAAAAAGGGATGTACTGGTTGGCTTCGGACTCGACCTGGACCTCCAGTTCCTTCTCACTCATGCCACCGGGCAAAATAATCTTCTTGGTGATGACTGCCGAAGGCGGCAGCGCCATGGCCACGTTCTTGATTCGAGTCCCGCTCTTTTTGACGACACGCCGCACTGCCTCAGCCACTTCGTCAAACTTTTCGATGTTGCCATCGGTGATCCAACCCGTCTCCAGAGGCTCCATTGCGTAGCGCTCCAGTATGAATTGGCCCGACGCATCACGGCCGAGTTCGACAAGCTTCACACTGGACGAACTAATGTCGAGCCCGACCAGTGGTGCGGGCTGCCGGCTAAATATGGACGCCAAAGAAATCACAAAAGACCCCTGAACCCAACCATGAAGCGGCTGGAAAACTTAAGAAATCACTTCAATGCTATCAGTAAGCCCCTTGTCCGGCAAAGGATTTCCGGCTGCCCCCCCCATCAAAACGTTGCCAAAAGCCGACGTCGACGCCAGATGCCGCAGTTTCCGACAACGACTGGCGTTCGCGATTTTGCAACAGGTAACAATAGGATCAGCCCCGTGCCAATCGTGATTGCACAGATTTTTATAATGACTCAGCGCATCTGCGCAATCATCATTTATGCCCGCCAAGCCTCAACGAACTGAATCAGCATCATCTCCGGGTCAATCTGGAGCACCTCGCCCAAGCTGGCAAGCGCGCCTGGTTCGCCTGATGGTCTGGAGTGCAGGTTTGGCACTTGCCGGCATCGCGTCGGTGGGATTGGCTGTTGCCATCGCCCTTGCTGCGGCGTATCCCAATCTGCCCGATATTTCAGACCTCTCCGACTACCGACCCAAACTGCCACTTCGAGTCTTTACATCTGACGGTGCGTTGATGGGCGAGTTTGGCGAGGAGCGGCGCAACCTTACCCCCATCAACGACATCCCCCAAGTCATGAAAGACGCCGTTCTCTCCATTGAGGACGCGCGTTTCTACAAGCACGGCGGGGTGGACTACCTCGGGGTGATCCGTGCCGGACTGGCCAATATGGGTCGCCTGAAGAGTCAAGGCGCATCCACGATCACCATGCAGGTTGCACGAAACGTGTACCTTTCTTCGGAAAAAACCTACACCCGAAAGATCTACGAAATCCTGCTGACGTTCAAGCTGGAGCACCTTCTGACCAAGGACCAGATTCTTGAGATCTACATGAACCAGATCTTTCTGGGCAACCGCGCCTACGGTTTTGCTGCGGCCTCGGAAGCCTACTTCGGCAAACCCCTCAAGAATGTATCCATCGCCGAAGCGGCGATGCTGGCGGGCTTGCCCAAGGCGCCCTCGGCTTACAACCCGATCAACAATCCCAAGCGTGCCCGCTCTCGCCAGCTCTACATCATTGAGCGCATGGAAGAAAACGGCTTTATCACACCCGCGCAGGCCGAAGTTGCAAAAAAGGAAGAACTCAAGATCAAGACGGGGCCTGACAACACCCGCGTCCACGCAGAATACGTCGCAGAAACCGTTCGGCAGCTGATCTATGCCCAGTATGGCGATGAGACCTACACCCGCGGCCTGAACGTCTACACAACGCTCAAGGCTGCCGAACAGGACGCTGCCTATCGGGCCATGCGCAAGGGCATCATGGACTACGAGCGGCGACAAATTTACCGGGGGCCCGAACAGTTCATTGATCTGCCTGCCGACCCGAAAGAGCGGGAGGACGCCATCGATGACGCTTTGACCGAACACCCAGACAATGGCGATGTTCTCTCTGCAGTCGTCCTGGATGCCAGCCCAAAAAAGATTGTCGCGATTCGACAAAACAGCGAAGTTGTCGAGATCACCGGTGACGGCCTCAAGCCGGCGCAATCAGGCCTGTCAGACAAAGCCGCGCCAAAAATCAGGATCCGTCCTGGAGCAGTGATCCGAATGACGCTTACGCCGAAGAACACTTGGGAAATCACGCAGCTTCCTGAAGTCGAGGGGGCATTCGTGGCACTGGACCCGCGCGACGGCGCCATTCGGGCGCTAGTCGGCGGCTTCGATTTCAATAAGAACAAATTCAATCACGCCACGCAGGCGTGGCGGCAACCCGGTTCCAGTTTCAAACCCTTTATTTATTCGGCGGCACTGGAAAAAGGCTTTACGCCGGCCACCATTGTCAATGACGCTCCCTTGTTTTTCGATGCCGGCGTGACCGGCGGCCAGCCTTGGGAGCCCAAGAACTACGACGGAAAATTCGAAGGGCCGATGCCCTTGCATACGGCACTGGCCAGGTCCAAGAACATGGTGTCGATCCGGATCCTGCAGGCCGTGGGCGCACAAAATGCCCAAGAATGGATTACACGCTTCGGATTTGATGCCGAAAAGCATCCTCCCTACCTGACCATGGCGCTGGGCGCGGGCTCCGTCACACCGATGCAGATGGCCACCGCCTATTCCGTTTTCGCCAATGGTGGCTACCGCGTCAACCCCTGGCTGATCGCCCGGGTCTCGGACCAGAAAGGCAAGGTCCTGATCGAAGTCAAGCCGCCCGTCCTTGGTGAGTCGATGCGCGCCATCGACGCGCGCAACGCCTTCATCATGAGCCGCTTGTTGCAGGAAGTGGCGCGCTCCGGCACCGCGGCCAAGGCCCAGGCGATGCTGAAGAGGACCGATCTGTTCGGCAAGACCGGCACCACCAATGACTCCATTGACACCTGGTTTGCCGGCTACCAACCGACACTTACAGCAGTCGTGTGGATGGGTTACGACACGCCACGCTCGCTGGGTGATCGCGAAACGGGCGGAGGCTTGAGCCTTCCAGTTTGGATCAGTTTCATGGAAACCGCGCTGCGCGGCGTGCCCGTCAAAGAGTTGAGTGTGCCGGAAGGTGTCGTAAATTCAGGCGGGGAATGGTTCTTCGACGAGTTTGTTCACAACTCCGGCGTCAGCAGCCTGGGACTCGAGGAAAAAGGAGCCGCAGGGGCTTCGCCCGGCGGGGCAGGTGCTCAGGAGATGCCGCCGACAGACGAGCGAAAACGCATACTCGATCTGTTCAAGAACTGATCATGCAGAGAAATCCAGTTGGGCCAACGCCTGCGTGCTGGCATCGCGGGACAGGACGGAAAAAAATTCGCCGTGTCCTTTGGTATCCAGCCACTGGGTACCGTCGTACTTGAAGTGGTAACCGCCTGATCGCGCGGCCAGCCAGACCTCATGCAGGGGCTTTTGGAGATTCACCACGATCTGGCTCCGGTTTTCAAAGGTCAGCGTGATCATGCCCCCCACCCGCTGGTTATCGATGTCTGCATCGGTTTGATCGTTCAAGCGGTCGCAGGTGGATTCAATGCTTTTGAGCAAGTTCTCTGCGCGGTCCATGAATTCGAGGTCGGTCATTACAATTTGCCCATGTTGAAAGTTCGCCAAATTCTAGTCATCACGATTGTCCTTGCGACAGGCACGGTGGTATTGAGCGGTTGCGGACAAAAGGGTCCGTTGATCCTGCCGCCACCCACAACGACCACCGCACCGAAGCCAGCTACGGCAGCGCCCGCGCCCCTCATTCCGGCCCCCGCCACATCGTCGACCCAATGAACCCATCCCTGCTTCCCGGACAGCCCCACTTTGCCTACCGGGGCGATCAGCTTTTCGCCGAGGACGTCTGCCTGGCAGATCTGGCGAAAGCCTATGGCACACCGTTGTTCGTCTATTCGAAGGCGGCGATGCTGTCCGCGCTCGCGTCTTACCAGCGGGGATTTGCCGGACGCAAGGTACAGATTTGCTACGCAATGAAGGCCAACTCCTCCCTCGCCGTGCTGCAAGTGTTCGCCCGGGCGGGTTGCGGCTTCGACATCGTGTCTGGCGGCGAACTCCAGCGCGTGCTGGCTGCAGGCGGCGATGCCGCGAAGATCATTTTTTCCGGCGTTGGAAAGACCCGAGAGGAAATGCAGCAGGCGCTCATGGCGGGTATTGGATGCTTCAACGTGGAAAGCGAAGCTGAACTTGACGTGCTGAGCGAGGTGGCCACCCGGTGCGGCGCAACAGCCGCCGTGAGCATCCGGGTCAATCCGAACGTGGACCCGAAAACACACCCCTATATCTCCACAGGACTGAAGGGCAACAAGTTCGGTGTGGCGCACGAGCGTGCACTTCAGGCCTATCAGCGCGCCGCCGCGCTGCCCGGGCTGCGCGTCGCGGGCATTGACTGCCACATTGGCTCGCAGATCACGGAAGAGCGCCCCTACCTCGATGCAATGGATCGCATCCTCGACCTCGTCGACTCGATTGAGGCTGCCGGCATTCCGATCGGGCATCTTGATTTTGGCGGGGGACTCGGCATTGACTACAACGGCGACACGCCGCCGCAAGCGGATGCCCTTTGGGCGCAACTGCTGCAGAGGCTGGATGCACGAGGCTATGGTGCGCGTGAGCTGATGATCGAGCCGGGTCGCTCGCTGGTGGGCAATGCCGGCGTTTGCCTGACCGAGGTGCTCTACCTCAAGCCCGGTGAGCAGAAGAACTTTTGCGTGATCGATGCCGCCATGAACGATTTGCCGCGCCCCGCGATGTACCAGGCCTTCCACCAGATCGTGCCTTTGGAGCGCAGGGCTGGGCAGGCATTGATCGTTGACGTCGTGGGCCCGGTTTGCGAGAGCGGCGACTGGATCGGGCGGGACCGCGCATTGAACGTCAGGTCAGGCGACCTGCTCGCGGTCCTCTCGGCAGGGGCCTATTGCATGAGCATGGCCAGCAACTACAACACGCGCGGCCGGGCTGCGGAAGTGTTGATCGACGGGGCCGTAGGCCGCCTTGTGCGGCGACGTGAAACGGCGAAGGATCAGATGAGCAGCGAAATCTTGCTGGACTGAAAGATCCTTTATCAATAGCTAGGAAAGTCCAATAGACGCTGGATAGCCCCATTTTTTTCTGGAAAATCTGACAAAACGCCAACCTAGCAGGGCGCCCAGGATCGCGGCATATACCGCGACTTCGCCGAAGTCGTTTTTCCCAGCCCGCATCCAGAAAAAATGCAGAATTGCCAGTGCGGCCACGACATGGACTGCCTTGTGCAGCATCTGCCAGCGCGCAGCCCCGAGCGCGCGGATGGCCCCGTCGAACGACGTGGCGGCCAAAGGGGTCAAGAGCAGGAAGGCCGAAAACCCGACGAGGATGAACGGACGCTTCGCGATATCCCTGGCGATATCCGCCACGTCGAAGCCCATGTCGAACCCGCTGTAGCTCATCAGATGCACCACAACATAAAAATACACAAAAAGCCCCAGCATCCGGCGGAAACGGGCCAACGCCGGCGTGGCGGTGATCACGCGCAGCGGTGTCACGGCCAGAACCAGGCACAGAAACCGCAGGGTCCAGTCCCCCGTGGCGCGAATCAGGTACTCGGCGGGATTGGCACCCAGCTGATCATTCACTGCCCCATAGACCAGACCCACCAACGGCAGCAGCGCCAAAATGAAAACCAGGGGTTTGGCGGCTGGATGCGACAGGACACGGGACAACCGCATCAGAAATTCTTTTTCAGATCCATGCCTGCGTACAACTGTCCGACCTGCGCCTCGTAGCCATTGAACAGCAAGGTCTTGCGTTTCTTGGCAAACAGGCCGTCCTCGCCAATGCGCCGTTCAGTGGCCTGACTCCACCGCGGGTGATCGACATTCGGGTTCACATTGGAATAAAAACCATACTCCTGGGCTGCAGCCTTGTTCCAGGCGGTGGGAGGCTCCTTTTCGGTGAAACGAATCTTGACCAGGCTCTTTGCGCTCTTGAAGCCATACTTCCAGGGCACGACCAGGCGCACCGGCGCACCGCTCTGGTTGGGAAGGACTTCGCCGTACATGCCAAATGCGAGCAATGTGAGTGGGTTCATGGCCTCGTCGAGGCGAAGTCCCTCGACATAGGGCCATTCCAGCACCCGAGAGCCCAGGAAGGGCATCGTTTTCGGGTCGGCCAAAGTGACGAAC
>Ga0209391_10001232_pt1 | contig 13125 bp, 12 predicted proteins | sample PPLLak3March2015_FD_187246 | JGI IMG/M metagenome (GOLD analysis project Ga0209391, IMG submission 187246) | Freshwater sediment microbial communities from Prairie Pothole Lake near Jamestown, North Dakota, USA - PPLs Lake P7 Core (1) Depth... | ecosystem: Environmental > Aquatic > Freshwater >... | reverse complement strand
TGCTGGCCGAGCGGCGCTTCGGATCGAAGGCCCTGCACCGGATGAAGGGCAACCTGAACCGGACGCTGGTCATCATCCTCATCGGCAACAACCTGGTGAACACCGGCGCCGCAACCCTCGCGACCGTCGTCGCCACCGAGCATTTCGGGCATCTCGGTCCCGGTCTGGCGGTCGGCGCCATCACCCTGCTGCTGCTCATCTTTGGCGAGATCACACCGAAAACCTTCGGCTCGCGCTACGCGATCGCCGTCGCCCTGCTGGCGGCGGCACCGCTCGAACTGCTCGGCAAGCTGCTGCTGCCACTGGTCTGGGCTCTGGAAAAGCTCATCCACTGGATGCACGGCCTGACCAATCCGCCCAAAGATCCCACCGTCACCGACACCGAGCTGATCGCGATGGCCGAGCACGGGACGCAGGAGGGATCGATCGAAGCCGGCGAGCACCAGATGATCCGCCGCATCTTCGACTTCAGCACGCTGCGCGCCAGCGACATCATGGTGCACCGGCACGAGGTTTTTTCACTCGACGGCAACCGGACGATCGGCGAAGCCCTCGGCGCGATCACCACCCAGTCGCACTACCGCATTCCTCTCTACACGAGCAGCCCGGAGGAGATCTCGCGTGTCGTCACCCTCCCCGAAATCCTCCGCGAAGTGGCGCAGGGCAATCTGCAGAAGACCCTGAACGAGGTCGGCAGCGATCCGATATACGTGCCGCCGAACCAGCCGGTCGACGGCCTGCTCGAGGCGCTGCGGGCCAACAAGGATCAGTTGATCGTCGTCGTCAACGAGTTCGGCGGCCTGCTCGGCATCTTCACGCTCGAGGACATCCTCGAGGAACTGGTCGGCGAAATCTACGATGACGAGGAAGCTGCCCGCGACGAGTCCGGCGTGCCGCCGAAACCCGCCGGCAGCGAGTTGCTGCTCGAAGGCAACACCGAGCTGCGCATCATCGAGGCCCATTTCGCGCAGGACTTCGCCGGCAAACCTTACGATTCGGTGAATCTCTGGATCATCCGCAGCCTCGAACGGATTCCGTCTCCCGGCGAAACCTTTGTGATCGAGGGGCTGGAGGTGCGCATCGAGCGTGCTTCACGGCGCCGGATCCACGAGGTCCGGATCTGCCGCCCAGCCGCCGTCGAGTCCGGCGCAGCGTCCGAGGCCCCCGAGTAAGGTGCGAGTGTCAAGGCAAAGTAGAAATGTCCGGTAGTTGGGCAAGATAGAGATGTCCGCTGGGGATGCGTGTGGTGTTGCCTTCAGGGGCTGGCCAATTGGCCAGCCCCTGAAGGCGGCGGCGCGGGATAGCGGCGCCAGGGGTGGTTGGGCGCAGGGCGGGATTTTTCGGACCAGCCCCGAGACTTGAGAAGTTCATCGACGTGGGCGTTCAGAGCCTTGTCGTCAACCGGCGAGGCGATCGCCTGTGCCGGGTCGAAGACCTTGAAAGGCAGGACTTCCTCACCGTGCAGCAACTCGATACGCTGATCGCAATAGACCACCACGGTCACCATTGCCCCTCGGAGCGCATAGCGTGGCTGGCTCCCGGTCTGGAGGATGTAGCGCTGCCGGTTGAACGATAGCACCAGATCCTTGGAGAGCTTGCGGCGGTGGTGAATCGCACAGATTCGCGCCAGCTGCCCGGCATCGCCGTCATAGGGAAGGTGGGCGTCCGTATCGTCGGCGGGCGCAACAGCGAAGCGGGCATTGTGTTCAGCGAGGTAGTCTGCCAGGAAAGCATTCGCGGTGGCCATGTCGCTGATGCCCGCCAACCGCAGCGCCTTGACCAGTCGGTCCTGCAAGGTCTGAAACAGCTGCTCGACCCGCCCCTTGGCCTGTGGGGTCAGCGCCTGAATCCCGGCAATCTGCAAGGCACCCAGCGCACGCTGGAACTGCGTCGGCTCTCCGTCCTCCGGATCATGTTTGGTGAAGATGCCATGCCGGTCACTGTAGAGTGCTGCCGGGCAACCATGACGCGTGATGTAGTCCTGCAAGGCCGTCAGGTACGCCTGCGTACTTTCCACCGGCGCAAAATGCGCCTGCATCACCCGACTCGTCGCATCGTCAATGAAGGCGATCAGCGTGCAACGCGGCCCCCGTCCTTCAAACCAGTCGTGCGGGCTGCCATCAATCTGCACCAGCTCACCCCGTCGGGGACGCCGGGGGCGGGGAGGATGCAGGCAAACGCGCCGCCCCTTGGCAGCCTGCCAAAGCCTGTGCGAGTAAGGTGCGAGCCGCCCCCGCTTCGAAAAAAAAGCCCGTGATTCTTGAAATCACGGGCCGGAAAGCCAGGCGGGGAAGGGCGGCTACTCGCCCTGCAGGGCCGCAGGCAGGACCGACTTGGCCATGCGCTTGGCGAAGTAGTAGATGCGCCTCTGCTTCTCGATGAGGTCGACTTCGAGGACGTAGGCGGGAATGCGGTTGGGTTCCGCGGCGATCAGGCGACGTGCCTCGTGCGCCGCCGCCGAGTCGGCGATGCTGTTGATCTCGTCCTTCATGCCGACGACCACCTGCGCCGAGCGCTCGTTGCGCTGACCGACCGCCTGCACGGCCGCCGCAACCGCCTTGGTGATCGCCTGCTGGAAGCCGTTGAGCACCTGCTGCGTCGTTTCGCTGACCTCCACCTTGTCCCTGATGCGGTCGTGGCCAAGCGCCACCAGGTTGGTCTCGACGACGTCGCCGATGTTCTCGAGGTTGCTGACCGCGTCCATCAACTGCAGGAGTTCCCGGCCCTGCTCGCCACTCAGCTGCTGTTTGCTGATCTTGCCCAGGTAGTCGATGATTCCCGCATGCAGGATGTCGACCGTGTCGTCCATCTGCCGGATTTCTTCGAGCGCCTGCCGGTCACCCTTGATGATCGCCGGTATGATCCCTTTCAGCATCGCATTGACCGACTCGCCCATGTGCATCACTTCCATGCGCACCTGGTCGAGCGCCAGCGACGGCGTGCTCAACAATTCGTCCTGCAGGAACTTGGCACGGACGATGATCGCTTCTTCGGCCAGCGGCTTGTCGGGCACCAGCCATTCGACGAGGCGTGCGATCTGGGTGGTGAACCAGATGAAGATCAGCGTGTTGGCGATATTGAAGAAGGTGTGCGCGTTGGCGATCTGGCGTGGCGTCTCGGCCGCGAGACGGGCTGTGCCGGTGAGATCCGGGTACGCCGGCGAGATATCGGTCACCAGAGCGGCGATGAAGCCGATGAAGGGCAGCCAGACCAGCACCCCGGCAACATTGAACAGCAGGTGAACGATGGCCGCGCGGACCGCCTCGCGCGGCTTGCCGATCACCGCCAGCAGCGCCGTCGCGCAGGTGCCGATATTGGCGCCGAAAGCCAGCGCGATGCCGGCCGGCAGGCTGATGAAGCCCTGGCTGGCCATGACGATGACGATACCGGTCGACGCCGACGACGACTGGATCAGCGCCGTGAAGGCCGCGGCAATCAGCACGCCGACGAGCGGGTTGTCCATCGTCTTCATCAGGTCGAGGAAGGGCTGGAAGCTGCGCAGCGGCTCCATCGCCTCGCTCATCACGTGCATGCCGAAGAAGACCATGCCGAGGCCCATCAGCATGCCGCCGTAGTGCTTGGTCTTGTCGCTCTTGGCGATGAACAGCATGGCGAAACCGATGGCGATCATCCCCAGCGCCGCCTTGGTGATCTTGAAGGCGACGATCTGCGCGGTGATCGTCGTGCCGATGTTGGCACCCATGATCACCCCGACCGATTGCGACAACGACATCAGCCCGGCCGAGATGAAGCCGACGACCAGCACCGTCGTCACCGACGACGACTGGATCACCGCCGTCACCAGCGCGCCAGTGCCGACGCCCATGAAGCGATTGACCGTCAGCGTGGCGAGGATGCCCTTCATGCGCTCGCCGGCGACGGCCTTGAGGCCCTCCTCCATCTGCATCATGCCGAAGAGGAAGATGGCCAGGCCGCCGAGCAGTTCGACGGTCATCATCAGCCAGTCGGGTCCGGCTTCGTCCACCTGGGCGGCCAGCGCCGGCCAGGCGAGCAGAAGGAACGTCGCCCCGATGCCGCACAGCGCGAGCGGCAGACCCACGCGATTGGCGAGATTCAGATACATCTTGAGCATGGTTTCCACCTCCTGTTGTTGTAATTCAATGCTTCGCGTGTTCCTTGACGATGGTCACCGGCAGTCTGGCCAGACCGACCACCTGCTCGGCCACCGAACCAAGCAGCAGGTGCCGCAGGCCGGTCGTTCCCTTGCTGCCCATGACCACCATGGAGGCCTTCTGCTTCTCCGCCACCTGCAGAATCCGCGTCACCGGGATGCCCTTGACCAGCAGCAGTTCCGGCTTGTGCAAAGCCTCCCGCTCGGGATGCCGCTTCGTCACCCCGGCCAGGAACTCGTCGAGCATCTCGCCGGCAATGTCCTCCATCCGGGTCAGCGTCTTCTTGCGCGCCATGCGCGCGTAGTAGCCGGGCATGTTCAGCGGATCATGCACCACGTGCAGGATCACCAGCCGCGTCCCCAGGCCAGCGGCCAGGTCACTGGCCAGCAGCAGCGCGGCCTCGGAATAGTCAGAGAAATCGACAGGAACCAGAATCGGCCCGCGGACCGCGGCGGGCAGCTTGGCGTCGCCTTGTTTCTGTTCAGCCATGGGCAATCACTCCTCTCATGTAACAACAAGCTTTTCAGGCTGCCGGGCCGAACACCGCCCGACGTCCGGTCACGCATCGCCTCCGCCGGCAGGCCGGAGACACATGTTCCCTGCTCGCAACGGCCGAAACATACAATAATTTCCGGCTGTATACACGTTTTTCGCGCGCCGGGAAGCGGAGCGGACCTGCTGGAACCGGCCGCCCCGGCATTGGCCTCGCCGTCTGCCGGCGGAGAAAAGAGGCCAAAGACCGCTGGCCGGCATTCGTCCTGCACCTGTCCCTTGTTTCCGGACGCCATTGCGCCTATCCTTGCAGGCTGCGTGATCCGGCAACGTAGCGGTGCTCGGGGCTGCTGGAAGCGGGTTTCCGCCGTATTCGTCGCAAGCACCCGGTATCCTTGCCGGTCAACAACACTTCCTGAAACGGGGGCATTTCATGGAATGGTTAGACGTGTCGTCGATCGACTTGGAACTGCTGGTGCGCATCGTGATCCAGTGCTGCCTGTTCTCCATGTCGGCCTTTTTTTCCGGCTCTGAGACAGCGCTCTTTTCGCTGAGTCGCGTCGACCTCCAGAAGCTGCGCAATTCGCGCAGTCCCCATTCCGAGAGCATCCACGCCATGCTCGACGAGCCGCGGCGACTGATCGTCTCGCTGCTCTGCGGCAACGAACTGGTCAACATCGCCGCCGCCGCCAACATGACCATGATCCTGGTCACCGCCTTCGGCGCGGAGGATGCCGGCTGGATCAACGTCCTGGTGATGGTTCCCTTGCTTCTGCTATTCGGTGAGGTGACGCCAAAGACGATCGCCGTCAACTTTCCGACCAAGTTTTCAACGCTGCTCTCGGCCCGCTTCCTGCCCAAGTGGATCTTCATCGTCACCCCCCTGCGCAACGTCGTGCGCATGGTCGCCGACCGCGTCACGACCTTCGTCGTCGGCGAGCACGTCGGGCGGGAAAACATCCTCAAGGCGGACGAATTGCGGACGCTGATGGCCGACAGCGAGGAAACGGGCGTCATCCAGGCTTCGGAACGGGTGCTGATCGACAAGGTGCTCGAGGCCGCCGAAACCGACGTCGCGCGGATCATGACCCCCGGACCACGCATCCGCTTTCTCGACGGCGATCTGCCGGTCGACGAACTGATCGAGCGCTTTCGCAGCTATCGCCACCCGCGCGTGCCGGTATATCGCGGCCACTGGGACAACGTCATCGGCTTCCTGCACGCCGAGGACCTGCTGCGCCGGATGCATGCCGATGACGGCGGCTCGGCGATCGAGCTCAGGGAAATCCTCAAGCCGGCGCACTTCGTCCCGCCAACCAAGAAGATCGACGAAATGCTGGAGTACTTCCAGCGTTTCAACACCCGCGCCGCCGTGATTATCGGCGAATACGGCGAGGTGCTCGGCATCGTCACCATCAAGGATGTGCTGACCTTCATCTTCGGTGAAATCTCGGGCAAGATGCGCGGCCAGGAGTACTTCCAGGAGGAAGACAACGACAGCTTCACCGTCCCCGGGTACATGCGCCTGGCAGACCTGCGCACGCTGACCAATTTCGACATCGAAGACCCGCTGATGAACACCATCGGCGGTGTGGCGCTGGTGCTCTTCGGCCGCCTGCCGCACGTCGGCGAAAAGGTCTTCTACGCCGACTACGAGATCACCGTCAAGGAAGTCATCGGCATGCGCATCACCAAGGTGCGCGTCTCGCGCGGCCGCACCCCCGACGAGCCGGAGGAAACGCCGGACGAGCCACTGGAGATGGAAAGCGTGGCTGAGCCGGCGCCGGAAGCTCTGCAGGCTGGCGCGCCGGCAGGCCAGGAGCAGGAAGCCCTGGACGAATACGAAAGCGATCTGCTGAATGAACCGACTGTGGCCGAGGCCGAGGCCGAGGCTGCGGCGGACCACGGAAGAGAAGACAGCCAGCCAGCGAGCAAAGCCGCGAGCGCGGCGAACTAGGGAAGGAGACGAACAATGGAACTGCTTCTGCAATTGCTGGTCATCCTGATCTTTCTTGTGCTCAAGGGGTTTTTCTCGGGGTCCGAGCTGGCGATGGTCAATTCGGACAAGATTTACCTGCGGCACCAGGCCCGGCTCGGCGACCCCGGCGCCAAGCTGGTGCTGAACCTGTTTCGCACCCCGGACGTGATGCTCGGCACGACGCTGGTCGGTACCAACATCGCGACGGTAACGATTACCACCATGGGTACGCTGATCTGTGTGAGCCTGTTCGGGAATGCGGGCGACCTGATCTCGGTGCTGGTGTTCACGCCCTTCCTGCTGATTTTCGGCGAGATCGTGCCGAAGAGCATCTTTCAGCAGAAGGCCGACACGATCGTCAGCAAGATCATCTACCCGTTGCGTTTCTTCTCCTTTTTGTTCTATCCGGTGATCTTCGTCTTCAGCCGTGTCGCCCGCGTCGCGGCTCGTCTTTTCGGGGGAGCCACTTCCAGCCAGAGCGGCTTCATCAGCAAGGATGAATTGCGCGTCCTGATCGATATATCGGAAACCTCGTCGGACAGCGCCGCCACCAGCAAGCAGCGGATTCGCCGCATCTTCCGTTTTGCCGACACGACGGTCGGCGAGGTGATGACGCCGCTGGCCGAGGTCGTCGGGTTCAACGAGGCGCGCGAGTTCGGCGATGCGGTGCGCCGCGTCTGGGCGTCCGGATTCAATCGCCTGCCGGTTTTCCGTGGCAACAGCACCAACGTGACCGGGGTGATGACGCTGAGCACCTGGGATCTGCTGCTGCCCGACATCGAGCAGCGTGCGGCGGAGGATTTCATCAAGCCGGCCCTCTACCTGACGCCCAAGCAGACCCTCGATCAGGTGCTGCCGCTGCTGCGCGCACGCGCCGATCACATGGCGATCGTCGTCGACGAGTTCGGCTCGGCGATCGGCATCCTGTCGATGGAGGATATCTTCGAGGAAGTCGTCGGCACGGTAGACTCCGGCTTTGACTTCGACAACATGAAGACGCGGCGGGTGTCCATCGAGTCGGAGGGCGACGACACCCACCTGATCAGCGGCCGGGCACCAATCTCGGAGCTGAACGATTCGCTGAAGCTGAATCTGCCGGTCGGCGAAGCGCATACCCTCGCCGGCTTCCTGATCAACCGCCTGCGGCATATCCCGGAGGTCGGCGATACGGTGGTCGAACAGGGTTACCGTTACACGGTGACCGAAGCCGATGCGCGCTCGGTCACCAAGGTGCGCGTCGAACGGGTGTAGCTGGCGAGATTCCCGCTGTTTCCCGTCTTCCAGAGGGCGGGCGTCATGCCACCCGTTTCCCCCTTCCTGCTCACCGCATTTCCTGCCGTCAATGCGGGTGCAGCCCGGGATGTCACCGGACGCCGCCCGGCGTACGGCGCCGGGCAAGAACTTTTCTGCCCCATGGTGGTGCGGGGCCATGGTGGTGCGGGGCTTGTGTCCGGCTCGCACCTCCGGCAAGATGCCGGCATGGCGATAACGACTTCTCACCTTCCTGCCGCAGAGCCGTTCAAACGCCATCGTCGCCATCCCGGCGACCTGCCGGGTCGTCGCGGTTGCATGGCCGCCCCGACCTGACCCATGCGCATCGGATCCCTGCTCCGCGTTGTCCGCGAACTGCTGCACGAGGCGTCGCGCGACCTGGCGCCGACGCTGATCGTCGTCGTCATCTTCCAGGTCTTCTTCATCCAGCGCATGCCCGACAGCCCGGCCGCGCTGATCGGCGGCTTTGCCGTCGTCCTCCTCGGCCTCGCGCTGTTCGTCAAGGGGTTGGATGCGGCGATCTTCCCGGCCGGCGAGACGATGGCCTTCGATTTCGCCCGCCGCGGCTCCTTCCTCTGGCTGATGCTGTTTGCCTTCTGCATCAGCTTCGCCTCGGTCGCCGCCGAGCCGGCGCTGATGGCGGTCGCCTACAAGGCCGAGGCGGTCTCGGGCGGCAGCATGGGGGCGCTGACGCTGCGCATGGTCGCCGCGCTCGGCGTCGGCCTGGCGGTGGTGGTCGGGGTCTGGCGCATCGTTCTCGGCTATTCGATTGGCAATTTCCTGATTCCCGGCTACCTGATCGTCATCGTCCTCACCGTGTTTTCGCCGCCGCAGCTGGTCGGGCTGGCCTTCGATTCGGGCGGCGTTGTCGCCTCGACCGTCACCGCGCCGCTGCTGACCGCGCTGGGGGTCGGCCTGGCGACCAGCATCCGCGGCCGCAACCCGATGCTCGACGGCTTCGGCCTGATCGCCTTCGGCGCGCTGGCGCCGATGATCATCATCCAGCTCTACGGCATCTTCTTCTTCGTTCCCGCCGAGTCAGGTGTTGCGGTGGTCCTGATGCCGAGCGACGACCAGCATCAGTACGCGGCACTCGAGATGCTGATCGATTTCGCGATCATGATCAGGAACCTGCTGCCGATCATCGCCGTCGTCCTCTTCTCCAGCTTCATCATCCTGCGCAAGCCGCTGGCCGACCCCAAGGGGCTGGCGGCGGGCATGGCCCTGGTCGCCGTCGGCCTCTTCATGTTCGACGAAGGGCTGCAGATCGGGCTCTTCCCGCTCGGCGACGAGATGACCAACGGCCTGATGCGCGACGATGTGCCGATGTGGGCGGTCTACCTCTACGGCTTCCTGATCGGTTTCGCCACGACGATGGCCGAGCCGGCGCTGATCGCGCTGTCGATCAAGGTCGACGATGTCAGCCTCGGCCAGATCAAGAGGTTCTGGCTGCGCTCGCTGGTCTCGCTCGGGGTCGGCATCGGCATCGTCATCGGCTGCGCGCGCATCATCGACGGCATCAACATCGCTTACTGGCTGATTCCGGGCTACCTGCTGGTGCTTGCCATGACCCCGTTCGCACCGAAATTCATCGTGCCGATCGCCTACGATTGCGGCGGCGTGACGACGTCGACGGTGACCGTCCCGCTGGTGACCGCGCTCGGCGTCGGCCTCGCCCAACGCACGCCGGGCCGCGACCCGCTGATCGACGGGTTCGGCCTGATCGCTTTTGCATCGCTGTTGCCGATGATCATCGTCATGTCCTATGGCATGCTCGCCACCTGGTGGCTGCGTGCGCGGACACGTAAAGAGGAGAAAGTGGAATGAGGTTTTCTGCTGTCGTGCTGATTGTTCCCGAGGAAGACGAGAACCGCGCCGTCGATATCCTCAAGCAGGCCGGCGCCACCGGCATCACGATATTCAAGGGCAAGGGCCTGCGGCCAGGCGATCGCAAGACCTTCCTCGGCCTCGGCCTCGAGCGCAAGGAATCGCTGCTGCTCTGCGTCGTCGAGAAACAACTGGCGACGCGCATCCTCAAGGCGGTCAAGATGCAGATGAAGCTCGACCTGCCGGGCGGCGGTCTGGCGTTCTCGCTGCCGCTGGGCAGCGTCGTCGGCATCGGGCTGGCGCAGATGGAAACCTTCCGCCACGGCGTCGAGGGCCAACTCTGAGCCGGCGCGAGCGCGCGGCGATCGCCGATCATCATCACATTTAGCGAAGGAGATAGAGCCATGCTGGTTTCCGGAATCATGAAGAGGGATGTCGTCACCATCAACGCGCTGGCCACGGTGCGGGAGGCGCTGAAGCTGATGAAGGAGCGCGGCGTCAAGTCGCTCGTCGTCGACAAGGCGCACGCGAGCGATGCCTACGGGCTGATCGCCTACAGCGACGTGGCGCGGGCGGTGATCGCCGAGGACGGCGACATCGACCTGCTCAACGTCTACGACATCGCCCAGAAGCCGGCGCTGCAGGTTTCGCAGCACCTCGACATCCGCTACCTGGCGCGGCTGATGGTCCAGTACCGGTCGAAGCGGGTGCTGATCGTCGACAACAACGAACTGCAGGGCTTCGTTTCGGATACCGACGTCGTCGGCAGCCTGATCGACAGCATGCTGCGCGGAGACTGAGCAGCGGAGGTGTCGTGGAAAAGATCGTCCGCCGCTATTCGGCCTTCATCCCGCGCTGGTGCCAGGCGTTCGGCGACCATCAGCCCGACCCCGGCGGCGAGGGCCGCGCGGTCGAGTGGCTGATCGGCGAGCACAGCGTCGGCGTCATCCTGCTGCCGGAGATCCGCCACCGGTTGATGCTGGATCTGCTCGGCCCGAAGGCCCTCGAACTGGAGTCCGCGCCGCGCTCGGTCCGGCTCAACCGGAATGAGTTCAGGGAAGCGAGCATCCTCATCCACCCGGGGTATTCTGCGGTGCGCGAACTGCTGCTCGGCGAAGCCGAGGTGCACATGTATCTGACCTACCACCTGATCTACCCGCCGGGAACGCGGATCATCACCCTCTCGCGCAAGGCGCCGCTGCCGCTGCTCTACAAGGAGATGGCGCCGCTGCCGTTGATCGTCAGCGCGTGAGCACCAAGCCGGGCCGGCGGCCGGGCTACCTGGCGCTGGTCGGCTTGCGCTGTGCGCGCGGCTTTGCCGCGGGTTTTGGCGCGGGCTTCGGCGCGGGTCTCGGCGCGGGTCTCGGCGCGGGCTTGGCCGCGACGACCGGCGGCGGTGCGGCTTTCGGCACGTCGCCGAGCAGGGTCTTGACCGGGCAGATGCGGAAAGCCGGGCATTTCTGGCAGCCGGCGACGATGGCGATGGGGCATATGGTCATGGGGTTTCCTCTGGGTGATTGCAGGGTGCCATCGCAGTATGAGGGCGACCGCCGTCCGCAGGTAGTCTGATTCGCCTAAAGCACCCAGCCGCGCCGGAGGCCGTCGCTATTGCTGGCCGTAACCCGTGAACTTTTCCCGCACGGCGGCCATCTCGGCGGCGTCGAGCAGCACCGGCCGGCCGAGCTGGCAGGCGCGCCAGTACTGCTCGCACAGTTCCTCCAGTTCGACCGCCAGCGCCAGCGCCTCGCCGAGATCGCGCCCGGCCACGAGTTGGCCGTGATTGGCGAGCAGGCAGCCCCTGCGCCCTTCCAGCGCGGCCATTGCCGCGGTCGACAGTTCCTGCGAGCCGAAAATGGCGTAGTCGGCGCAGCGGATGGTGTCGCCACCGAAGTGCGCGATCATGTAGTGGAAGGGCGGGATGTCGCGGCGCAGGCAGGCCAGCGCGACGGCGAACGGCGAATGGGCGTGCAGCACGGCACCGGCTTCCGGCCGGGCGGCGTAGAGATCGCGGTGGAAGCGCCATTCCGACGACGGTTGGCGCCGGCCCTCGCTGGTTCCGTCGCGCGCCAGCAGCGGGATGTCGTCGGCGGTGAGCACATCGCAGGGCATGCCGGTCGGCGTGATCAGGAAGCCGTCGCCGCAGCGCACGCTGACATTGCCGGCGGTGCCGCGGTTGAGTCTGGCCGCCTGCATGGCGCGGGCGGTGGCGATCAGGTGTTCGCGCAGGTCGAATGCATCAGCCACGGGCTTCCTCCGGATAAAGGCCGAGCAGGCCGGCGCGCGTCGCCGGGCAGGTGCCGCGCTCGCTGATGATGGCCTTGACCAGCCAGCCGGGCGTCACGTCGAAGGCCGGGTTGGCGACATCCTCGCCGGCCGGCAACAGGCGCAGCGCCGAGGGCACGCCGCGGCCATCGAGGCCTTGCACGAGGCGGAACTCGTCGCCGTCGCGCTCCTCGATGGGAATGTCGGCGCCGTCGGCGCAGGCGAAATCGAGCGTCGAGCGCGGCGCCGCGACGTAGAAGGGAATGCCGTTGTCGGCGGCGGCCAGCGCCTTGAGGTAGGTGCCGATCTTGTTGGCGACGTCGCCGTTGGCGGCGATGCGGTCGGCGCCGACGATCACCGCATCGACCTTGCCGGCGCGCATCAGCAGGCCGGCGGCGTTGTCGGCGATGACGGTGTGCGGGACACCGTGCTGTTCGAGTTCCCAGGCGGTGAGCAGGCCCTGGTTGCGGGGGCGCGTCTCGGAAACCCAGACATGCACCGGCACGCCGGCGTCGTGCGCGGCATAGACCGGCGCCAGCGCGGTGCCCCGGTCGACGGTCGCCAGCCAGCCGGCGTTGCAGTGGGTCATGATGTTCAGCGTGTCGCCGCGCGGGACGAGCTGCCCACGCCACAGGCGCAGACCGTGCTCGCCGATTGCCGTGTTCTGCGCGACATCCTCGTCGGCGATCGCGGCGGCCTCGGCCCACGCGGCGGCCGCGCGCTCGCCTGGCGGCAGCGGCTGCAGCACCGCTTGCATGCGGGCCAGCGCCCAGTGCAGATTGACCGCCGTCGGGCGGGTCGACCGCAGCAGTGCCGCGGCTTCGGCCAGGCGGGTGTCGGAAGCGTCGTCAGCGAGGGCGATGGCCAGCCCGCAGGCGGCAGTCGCCCCGATCAGCGGCGCCCCGCGTACCTGCATGCTGCGGATCGCGTGCGCTACTGCTTCCAGCGTCGCGATGCGCAGCCAGTGCAGCGCATGCGGCAGGCGCGTCTGGTCGATGATGTCGATCGCGCCCTGAGCCGGGCGGGCGCGCAGCGTGCGGGTCGGGATGCCGTCGATGTTCATGCTTCAGGCCGGCGTCGCGTGGGTGCGCAGCCAGGCGGCGAAATCGGCTTCGGGCAACTCGCCGGCGGCCAGCGCAAGCATCACAAGGGTGGCGTCTG
>Ga0209391_10001231_pt1 | contig 13128 bp, 9 predicted proteins | sample PPLLak3March2015_FD_187246 | JGI IMG/M metagenome (GOLD analysis project Ga0209391, IMG submission 187246) | Freshwater sediment microbial communities from Prairie Pothole Lake near Jamestown, North Dakota, USA - PPLs Lake P7 Core (1) Depth... | ecosystem: Environmental > Aquatic > Freshwater >... | reverse complement strand
CTGGCGCATCAAGCCGGTGATCTGAGTACCGTGGCCGCCAAGCACAAGCTCCCGGCAGGCGACATCGACGCGCTGGTCGGTGCGCGGCATCCCGAGCCGCGTTCGCTGCTCGGCTATCACGAATTCGCCCGCAAGGACGAGCAGCCGCTCTGCCTGGTGCGCGCGCTCGAGCCCGATGCGGAGCACGTCGAGGTGTGCTGGGAGGACGGCGCCGCCGCCACGCCGCTAAAGCGCATTCACGCCGCGGGCCTGTTCGAAGGGCGCGTGCCGTTCCGCCGGCCGCTGCAGCCGTACCAGCTGCGCGTCCGCTACCGGGACGGCCAGGAGCTCACCAAGCACGACGCATACTACTTCGCGCCGCAGCTGTCGGACTTCGACCTCCACCTGTTCGGCGAGGGCAATCACCACAGCCTCTACTACAAGCTCGGCGCGCACCCGACGGTGCTCGACGGCCTGGCCGGCACGCGTTTCGCCGTTTGGGCGCCGAATGCCGGGCGCGTGAGCGTCGTGGGACCGTTCAACCTGTGGGACGGCCGCCGTCACGCGATGCAGGTGCGTGGCTCGTCGGGCATATGGGAGCTGTTCATCCCGGGCGTCGGCCCCGGCACCGCCTACAAGTACGAGATCCGCGCGCGCGACGGTCGCACGCTGCTCAAGGCCGACCCTTACGGCTTCGCGATGCAGTTGCGGCCGGCGAACTGCTCCGTGGTCGCGTCCCTCGACGGCCACGAGTGGCACGACGGCGACTGGATGCGCGCGCGCGCGCAGGGCGACCCGCTCACGAAGCCGATCAACATCTACGAGATTCACCCGGGCTCGTGGCGGCGCGACTACGGCCGCACGCCGCAGTTCCTCAACTGGCGCGAGATCGGCGACGAGCTGATCCCGTACCTGCTCGACATGGGTTACACGCACGTCGAGCTGATGGGCGTGGCCGAGCACCCGTTCGACGGCTCGTGGGGCTACCAGGTGGTGGGTTACTACGCGCCGTCCGCGCGCTTCGGCTCTCCGCAGGACTTCATGCACTTCGTCGATCGCTGCCACCAGGCCGGCATCGGCGTGATCATCGATTGGGTGCCGGCGCACTTCCCGCGCGACGACCACGGTTTGGCCTTCTTCGACGGCACCGCGCTCTACGAGCATGCCGACCCGCGCCTCGGCGAGCACACCGACTGGGGCACCAAGATCTTCAACTACGGCCGCCACGAGGTGCGCAACTTCCTGGTGGCGAACGCACTGTACTGGCTCGACCAGTACCACATCGACGGCTTGCGCGTGGACGCGGTCGCCTCGATGCTCTACCTCGACTACAGCCGCAAGCCCGGTGAATGGGTGCCGAACCGCTACGGTGGTCGCGAGAACCTCGACGCGATAGAGTTCATGCGCCAGCTCAACACCGTGGTCGGACGCTACCACCCGGGCGCGCTCACCTTCGCGGAGGAATCGACCGCGTTCCCCGGCGTGACGCGCCCGGCGCATCTCGGCGGGCTCGGCTTCCACTTCAAGTGGAACATGGGCTGGATGAACGACACGCTGCGCTACGCCGAGCTCGACCCGGTGCACCGCCGCTACCACCATCACCTGATTACGTTCTCGTTCGTGTACGCGTGGTCGGAGCATTTCGTGCTGCCGATCTCGCACGACGAAGTGGTGCACGGCAAGGGTTCGCTGCTCGACAAGATGCCGGGCGACGAGTGGCAGAAGCGCGCGAACTACCGCTGGTTCCGCGCCTTCATGACCGCGCATCCGGGCAAGAAGCTGCTGTTCATGGGCAGTGAATTCGGGCAGTGGCACGAGTGGCGCGACGAGCACTCGCTCGACTGGCACCTGCTCGAAGATCCGAAGCACCGCGGCCTGCAGTCACTGAACCGCGACCTGAACCGCTTGTACGCCGGGGAGCGAGCGCTGCATGCAAGCGATGCCGATCCGGCGGGATTCGCGTGGATCGACCTGCACAACGCCGACCAGAGCGTGTGGGCATTCATGCGCCGCGACCCGGCCGACCCGGACGGCACGACGCTCGTGTGCGTGTTCAACGCCACGCCGGTGCCGCGCGACGATTACTGGCTCGGCGTCCCGGCGGCCGGCGTTTACCGCAAGATTCTGGACACGGATGCCGCACGGTACGGCGGGTCGGGCTACGCGTCGTACGAGTGCGTCACGGCCGATGCCCACGCGGTTCACGGTCATCCCTTCCGGTTGCGCTTCGCGCTGCCGCCGCTCGCCGCGCTGTTCTTCCGCCTCGAGCGCTGACGCCCCCGCATGCAGCGCCGCGCGTTCGGCCGCACCGGCCTCGAGGTTCCCGTGCTCGGCTTCGGCGCCATGCAGGTCGGCGATCCGCGCCTCCCTGAGGAGAGCGCTGCACGACTCCTCAATCACGCGCTCGACCTCGGGCTCACGCTCGTCGACACCGCGCGTTCCTGCGGATTGTCGGAGGAGCGCATCGGTCGGCACCTCGCGCGCCGCCGCGGGGAATTCGTGCTCTCGACCAAGGTGGGTTACGGCATCGACGGCGTGCCGGACTGGACGTACGAGTGCGTGGTCGCCGGGGTCGATGCCGCGCGCGACCGGTTGCGCGCCGACGTGATCGACGTCGTGCACCTGCACTCCTGCAGCCTCGAAATGCTCGATGACGGCGCGGTCGCCGATGCACTCGAGCACTGCCGTGCCATGGGCAAGCTCCGCGTCGCGGCCTACTCGGGCGACGTTGCGGCATTGCGCTACGCGATCTCGAGCGGCGCATTCGGCTCGATGCAGGCTTCGCTGAACCTCTGCGACCAGCAGGCGCTGCGTCCGCTCAAGGAGGCGCATGCATGTGGACTCGGCACGATCGTGAAGCGGCCGCTGGCAGGGCGGCCGTGGCGCCACGCCGCGGCGCCGGATGAGCCGGCGCATGCGGAGTACCGGCGACGATTCGCGCTCCTGCGCACTGAATTCGATTGCATCGTCGGCAACGATGACTGGGAGGCGCTCGCGCTGCGCTACGCTGCTTTCGCGCCGGGCGTCGACTGTGTCATCGTTGGCGGAACGAATCTGCGGCACCTCGAGCGCAACGCGGCTGCCGTGATCGGCGGTCCGCTCGAGCCGTGGCAACAAGACGCGATTCAGGCGGCGTTTGCGCGGGTCGGTGCCGCCTGGCAGGGACAGATCTGATGAACCACGTGGCGGACTCCGCCGACATCGCAGCCGGCCCGTTCCTCGAGTCCGGTTCGCCACAGCCACTCGGCGCGACCCTCACGCCGCGCGGCGTGAACTTTGCCGTGTTCTCGGCGCATGCGGATCGCGTCGAACTCTGCCTGTTCGACGTGGCGGGCCACGAGACGGTGCGCATGGCGCTGCCGGCGCGCACCGGCGATATCTGGCACGGCCTGCTGCCGGCAAGGTTCGGCGGCGCTGGCACGCTCTATGGCTATCGCGTGCACGGGCCCTACCAGCCGGGCGAGGGCCATCGCTTCAACCCGGCCAAGCTGCTCGTCGATCCCTGTGCGGCGGCCCTCGAGGGTGACGTCACCTGGGATCCCGCGCTGTGCGGTGCCGAGCCCGGCAACGACTGGGTGGCGGACGAGCGCGACAGCGCGATCTTCGTGCCGAAGTGCCGCGTCGTGGACTCGGCCTTCGATTGGGGCGGCGTGCGCGCCCCGAACGTGCCGTGGCGCGACACGATCATCTACGAGCTGCACGTCAAGGGCTTCACGCAGCGCCACCCGGGCGTGCCGGACCACCTGCGCGGCAAGTACCTCGGCCTCGCGCACCCCGCGGCCATCGACCACCTGCGCCAGCTTGGTGTCACCACGGTCGAGTTGATGCCCGTGCAGGCATTCGTCAGCGAAGAGTTCCTGGTGCGCAAGGGCCTCAAGAACTACTGGGGCTACAACCCGCTCGCGTGGTACGCGCCCGACGCGCGCTACGCGATCGTGGACCCCGTGGTCGAGTTCAAGACCATGGTGCGCGCGCTGCACGACGCCGGGCTCGAAGTGGTGCTCGACGTCGTGTTCAACCACACGGCGGAAGGCAACGAGGGTGGGCCGACGCTGAGCCTGCGGGGCTTCGACAACCTCACCTACTACCGGCTCGTCCACCAGAACCGGGCGCACTACAAGAACTTCACCGGTTGCGGCAACACCTTGAGCCTCGACGACCCGGCCGTGCGCGGCCTGGTGCTCGACTGCCTGCGGTACTGGTCCGAGGAGATGCGTGTCGACGGCTTCCGCTTCGACCTCGCCACCGTCGTCGGCCGCGACCCGAGCGGCTTCAACCACAACGCACCGTTCTTCGCGGCCCTGCGGTCCGACCCGGCACTCGCCTACGTCAAGCTCATCGCGGAGCCCTGGGACGTCGGGCCCGGCGGCTACCAGCTGGGTCATTTCCCGGCCGGCTGGTCGGAATGGAACGACCGATATCGCGACACCATGCGCGCCTTCTGGCGCGGCGACCGCGGCCTCGTCGGCGCGTTCGCCGAGCGGTTCGCCGGTTCGAGCGACCTGTTCCGCCAGCACGGGCGCAAGCCCACGGCCGGCGTCAATTTCGTCACCTCGCACGATGGCTTCACGCTGCACGACCTCGTCTCGTACAACGAACGCCGCAACGCAGCCAACCTCGAGAACGGCGCCGACGGCCACACGCACAACCTGAGCTGGAACTGCGGCGCCGAGGGCCCCACCGACGACACGGGCGTGAATGCACTGCGTGCGCGCCAGGTGCGCAACTTCCTCGCCACGCTGTTCCTGTCGCAGGGCGTGCCGATGCTGCTCGCGGGCGACGAGATGGGCCACTCCCAGTCCGGCAACAACAACGCGTACTGCCAGGACAACGAGATCGCCTGGATCGACTGGAGCGGACTCGCGCAGAACGCCGAACTGCTCGGCTTCGTGCGCCGGCTCATCGACCTGCGCCGCTCGCGCCTGTGGCTCAGGCGGGACACGTTTCTCAAGGGCACGCTGCGCGGCACCCATGCCAAGGATGTCACCTGGCTGCATCCGTCGGGGCGTGAGATGACCGAGTCGGACTGGAGCGATTCCGGCCTGCGCGCGATCGCCGTGCACATGGACGGCGCCCCTTCGCGCGCCTCGAGCAGCGGTGACCTGCTCGTCGTCTGCAATGCCGACCACGCCCATGTCGACCTGACGCTACCTTCGCCGCCGCCCGACGCAAAGTGGCAGGTGCTCTTCGACACAAGTGCCGACGCCCCGGAGGCAGGGCCTGCGCGGTACGCCGGTCATGACGTGCTGCGCGTCGAGGGGCAGAGCACGGTGCTGCTCGAGTCGGTCCCGTCATAGGAAGATGTCCATGCTCTATTCGCTGCTCGACCAGCTCTCGCGCCAGTGCGGCATCGGTGACGCGTACCACAACTGGCGCGGCGAGCTGATGTGGGTGAGCCGGGAGACCAAGACGGCCATCCTGGACGCCATGGGCTGTCCCACCGACGATGCCGCGGCCATCGCCGACGTGCTGCACGAGCGTGAATCGGCGCGCTGGCGCACGCTCCTGCCGCCGGTCGCGGTGCTGCATCCGGGGCAGTTCACCGTGCCGGTGGCCGTCGCCGCCGACGAACTCGAGCGGTCGCTCGACTGGTGCATCAAGTGCGAGGACGGCGGCGAACGGCGCGGACGCGTGCGCGCCGGTGACCTGCCCGAGCAGGAGTGCCGCGAGCTCGACGGCCGCTGGCAGACGCGCCGGGCACTGGCGCTGCCCGAAGACTTGCCGCACGGCTATCACTCGCTGCGTGTCTGCATCGAGCGCGGCGCCTGTGCCGACGGCGCGCTGATCGTCGCGCCGCGTGCCTGCTTCGAGCCAGGCCCGCTGCGCGACGGCCGGCGGCTTTGGGGCGTGGCTGTGCAGCTCTACACGCTGCGCTCGCGCGGCAACTGGGGCATGGGCGACTTCGCGGACCTCGAGGCCGTGGTACGCGGCTGCGCGCAGCATGGAGCCGCGTTCGTGGGCCTGAATCCGCTGCATGCCCTGTTCCCGGGCAATCCGTGGCATTTCAGTCCGTACAGCCCGTCGTCGCGGCACTTTCTCAACGTGTTGTACGTCGCCGTGGAGCAGCTGCCGGAGTTCGCGGAGTGCGCGGCGGCGCGACAACGCGTCGCGACGCCCGAGTTCCAGCAGGAACTGGAGCGCCTGCGCTCGACCGTGAACGTCGACTACCCCGGCGTAGCCAACGCGAAGCTGCCGGTCCTCGAGCTGTTGTTCGCGCACTTCCGGCGCGAGCACCTCGCGCGCGACTCGGCGCGCGCAGCTGCGTTTCGCGCCTACGGCGTCGAACGCGGCGAGTGGCTGCGGCGGCATGCCCTGCACGACGCGATCGACGAGCACATGCGCGCGCAGGACGGCGGTCGCTACTGGGGCTGGCCGGTGTGGCCGGAGGCGCTGCGCGACCCGGCCGGTACCGGTGCGAGCGAATTCGAGGACGCGCATCGCGAGCGGGTGGAGTACTACACGTGGCTGCAGTGGCTCGCCGATGAGCAGCTCGGCGCCGTGCAGCGCCTCGCGCGCGATCTCGGCATGCCCATCGGCCTGTACGGCGACTATGCGGTCGGTGTGAACCCGAGCGGCTCGGAGACCTGGTCCGACCAGGCGCTGTACCGCATGAGTGCCGGCGTCGGCGCCCCGCCCGACGCGCTCGCACTGAAAGGCCAGGACTGGGGCATCCCGCCGCAGGACCCGAACGTGCTGACCGGCGAGCAGTATCGTCCGTTCCGCAACCTCGTCGCCGCGAACATGCGGCACTTCGGTGCGCTGCGCCTCGACCACGTCATGGCGCTGTTCCGCCAGTGGTGGGTACCGGTCGGCGTGGGCGCGACCGCAGGCGGCTACGTGCACTACCCGCTCGACGATCTGATGTCGGTGCTTGCGCTCGAAAGCGAGCGTCATGCCTGCCTGGTGGTCGGCGAGGATCTGGGCACCGTGCCCCCCGAAATGTCGCACGCCATGGGCGAGCGCTCGGTGTATTCCTATCGCGTGTTGCTATTCGAGAAGCACCCTGACGGCCGCTTCAAGCGTCCTGCGGAGTACCCGCGGCGCGCGATCGCCACGGTCACCACGCACGACCTGCCGACGCTCAAGGGCTACTGGTCGGCGAACGACATCGACCTGCGGCAGCGGCTCTCGCTCTATCCCAACGAGGAGACCCGCGAGCTGGTCGCGGACGAGCGCGTGCGTGACCGCCGCGGACTGCTTGTGGCGCTCGGGGACGAGGGGCTGAAACCCGTGGACTGCGACGACTCCGCGCAGTCGTACGGCAGGGAGCTCGCGCTCGCGATCCACGTGTTCCTCGCGCGAAGCGACGCGGCGCTCGTCGTCGTGCAGGCCGAGGACCTCGTGGGCATGGCCGATCCGGTGAACGTGCCGGGGACCAGCGACGAGCACGCGAACTGGCAGCGAAAGATGAGCCGGGACATCGCGTCGATCTTCGGCGACGCCGACGCCCATCGCCTGCTCGACGCCGTCGAGGCGGCTCGCAAGGCCTGACAGATGCCGCATTCGCCGCTGTTGCTGCAGCTGGTCATCATCCTGGGCGCGGCGCGCCTGCTCGCCCTGATGCTGCGCCACATCGGCCAACCGCCGGTGATCGGCGAGATGGCTGCCGGCATCGTGCTGGGCCCGATCGTATTCGGGGCCCTGGCACCCGACCTGCACGCGTTCGTCTTTGAACCCTCGAGCCTGCCGGCGCTGGAGGGCTTGTCGCAGGTCGGGCTGGTGCTCTTCATGTTCATCGTCGGTGCAGAGCTGCGCATGCCGCAGGGCGCCCGGCAACCGCTGCTCGCGGCGACCCGCATCGGGGTGTCGTCCGTGATCATCCCGATGGGGTTCGGCATCGCCGTCGCCGCGCTGCTGCATGGGTCCTTCGCCCCGCAGGGAGTGACGTTCACGACCTTTGCGCTCTTCATGGCCGCGGCCATGTCGATCACGGCATTCCCGATCATGGCGCGCATCCTGAAGGAGCGCGGCATGGCGCAAACGCTCGTCGGGCAGCTGTCGCTCGCGTCCGCCGCAGTGGCCGACGTGCTGGCGTGGATCCTGCTGGCCATCGTCGTCGTCATGGCGGATGCAGGCCGGGACTGGAGCCGCTTCGGCACGATGCTGCTCGGCATCGCGCTGCTCGCCGCCGTGGTGCTGTGCGTGGGCCGGCCGCTGTTGCGCCGTTGGCTCGAACGGTCGAGCCGTGACGGGCGCCCGGACGGCCCGGTGCTCGCCGTCCTGCTGATCGGGACGTTCGCTTGCGCCTACGCCACCAAGTGGCTGGGGGTGCACCCGGTCTTCGGCGCGTTCCTGTTCGGTGTATCGCTGCCGCGCGACGATCGCCTGCTGCAGTCGCTGGTCGAGCGTGTCGAGCACGTCGCCATCATCGTGCTGATGCCCGTCTTCTTTGCGCTGGCCGGCCTGAGCACCACTGCCAGCGCCTTCGTCGGCACCGGACTGGCCGCACTGCTGCTCGTGCTCGCCGCGGCGGTCCTCGGCAAGATCATCGGTGGTGCGGCGGGGGCGCGACTCTCGGGCTGCTCCTGGCGCGAGTCGTTCGCCATCGGATCGCTGATGAATGCCCGCGCCCTGATGGAACTGATCGTGATGAAGGTCGGCCTCGATGCCGGCGTGATCGGGCCCGAGCTGTTCACGATGCTGATGGTCATGGCCATCGTGACCACCTTCATGACAGGCCCGCTGCTGACGCTTTCCCTGGGTCGCCGCTGACGCTGCTCAACGATCGACTGGTTGAACACGCCCATGTACAGGCCGATCCGCGACGGATCGACGCGCTGCGACATGATCGAGAGTGGCAGGCTGACGATCGCGGCCCAGCCGATGCCAAGCAGGCCCATCAGCAGGTAAAGCACCGCGGGCGAGTCGGCCCGCAGGCGCGGCCGGCTGAAGCCCGGGCCGACGCCCCCGGGTCAGCGCCGTCCGGCCTGCATCTCGGGCGACAGGCTCCACGTGCCATCGGTGGCTGGGCACGCCACGGTACGCCCTTCGCTCAGGCCGAAGCGGCCGGTGGCGAGCAGCCGGAATTTTCGGCAGCCGTTAGTGCTCCCGGTCCTGTCCGACGGCGTGAGCTGATAGGACACGCCGGTGTTCGGGTTGATCCAGGTGACCGTCTGGCCGGGTGCGGCAAGCTCCAGCGCGTGGCCGACGCAGGAGCGGTCGGCCTGGTCCATGCGGCGGCCGATCTCTGCGCCGATGGCCGCGCCGATGACGGTGCCGACCACGATCGCGACGGCACGTTGGTCGCCCTTGCCGGTTTCGGCGCCGATCACGCCGCCGGCAGCGCCACCCAGCACCGCGCCCACCTCCGCCCGGTCGCAGCGTCCGGAGCGTACGCCGTAGTCATCGTCCCAGCTGCGCCCGCTGTAGCCCGCGTAGGTCGGGTCGTTCTTCTTGCGCCAGCCGTGGGCCGGAGCCCACGAAGGCGGCGCGGCGAGCGCGATGCACGGCAGGGCGATCAGCAGCACCAGCACGGCGCGCGCGAGAATGCGGCGCGCGCGCGGCGTGAGCACGGGTGGCGGGGGCGCGGACGGAGCGTCGAGCGTCGCGTTCATGTCGTCCTCCTTCTCCCGGTCGGGGCGGTGAGCCGCCGTCGGGGTGCCGCAGACGCTACTGCCGTCGGCCGGCGCGCGCGTGCCCCGGACTCCATTGCGTGAACGAAGTCACGTGATTTACGGCCGTTAAGTCAAAACGCGGTAAGCTCGAGCCATGGCGATCGAGGGGGAGGCAGCCATGACCGCCGCGGGCACGATCGTGATCGGAAGCGAACTCACCGTGAACCGCCTCGGCTTCGGCGCGATGCGCCTGAGCGGACCCGGCATCTGCGGCGATCCGCCGGACCGTGAAGCTGCCATCCGTGTGTTGCGGCGCGCGGTCGAACTCGGCGTGAACTTCATCGACACCGCCGACGCGTACGGCCCGGAGACCAACGAGCGTCTGATCGCCGACGCGCTGCACCCGTATCCCGCCGGCCTGGTGATCGCGACCAAGGGCGGCATCGTCCGGCCATCCCAGGAGCGCTGGGACCGCGACGGCCGCGCAGCGCACCTGCGCGCCGCGTGCGAGGCGAGCCTGCAGCGGCTGCGCGTCGAGTGCATCGACCTGTACCAGTTCCACTCGATCGACCCGCTGGTGCCGCTCGATGAATCGCTCGGCGAGATCGCGCGCCTGCAGCGCGAGGGCAAGATCCGGCACGTGGGCGTCTCCAATTTCACGTCCGGCGAACTCACCCGGGCGCGCCGGGTGGTGAACGTCGTGTCGGTGCAGAATCGCTACAACGTCTCCGACCGCACGTCCGATGCCGTGCTGGCCACCTGCGAGCGCGACGGCATCGCGTTCATTCCCTGGTCACCGTTGTCCCAGAGTGCGCGCGAGCCGCGTGAGGGGCCGCGGGCGCGACTCGCGGCGTGGGCGGAGCAGCGTGGCGTGTCGTTTGCGCAGGCCGCCATCGCCTGGTTGCTGGTCCGGTCGCCGGCGATGCTGCCGATCCCGGGCACGTCGAGCGTGGCGCACCTCGAGGAGAATGTCGCGGCGGCGGCGCTCTCGTTGTCCGCAGAGGATTTCACGACGATCGGTTGACCCGCAGCGCCTGCTCGAGGAACTGTACCCGGCGCTTGTGGTCAGTACGTATGACCATGTCATGCAGGGGGAGCGCGATGATCAGGCCACTGACGATCTTTTCGGGCGGACAGGCCGGCGTCGACCGGGGCGCGCTCGACGCCGCGATCGAACTTGGCAACCCGTGCGGCGGCTGGTGTCCCAGGGGGCGGGCGGCCGAGGATGGGCCGATCCCGTCGCGTTACCCGCTGTTCGAGGCCAAGGGCGGTTACGAATTGCGCACCCGGCGCAACGTCGAGAGTTCCGACGGCACGCTGATCCTGCATCGCGGGCCGTTCGGCGCAGGCACGCAGCTCACGCTGGAGACCTGCCGTGAACTCGGCAAGCCCGTGTGCCTCATCGACGCCAATGCCATTAGTCCGGCCATGGCCGCAGTCACCGCGCGCGAGTTCATCGAGGCGCACGACATCGAGCGCCTGAACGTCGCAGGCCCGCGCGAGAGCCGCTGGACCTACGCGCACGATTACGCCTTTGATGCGGTGCATACGTTGATCATCATGCTCTGGCACGAGGACCACGGTACGGCGTAATCGGGTGCCGCTGGCCCCTGCGGGGCGTCGGGCTCGCCGCCCCGGGCCGCGGCGAACGATTGATTTTCGGGTGGTCGTCCGTCTAACGCGTCAGGACCTGCAGGATCGACGCGTTGAACAAGCTTCCTGGATCGAGTCTGGCCGTTGCCACGCGGCGCTTTGTGCCTGCGCTGGTCGTCGGCGCCATCTACCTGGGCGTGGGCCTGGCGACGCGCCTGTTGCTTTGGGCCAGGAGCTGCTGCAGAACGGTTACAGCAGCTTCTTTCGCGCCGTGGAGACCCACGAGATCGACTATCACGCGTACTTCGCGTCGCGCGATCCCGAGAGCAACCTGAAGCTGCTCGCCGCCGCCCTCGAGGGTGGCGGCGGAGAGGTCACCCGGCTGGCCGAAGGCCGCCTCGACCGGCGCTTTCCCGCGCGTGCCGACGGGCTCGGCCGGCTCAACGTCGTGGTCGTGTCGAGTGAGTCGTTTGGAGCAAAGTTCAGCAAGCTCTACGGGTCGAAACGCGACCTGACGCCGAATTTCGACGCATACGCCCAGCGCGGCCTCTGGTTCGCCAATACGTACGCCTCGGGCACGCGGACCGTGCGAGGCCTGGAGGCACTGACGGCGTCGTTTCCGCCGATCCCGACCGTGTCGATCGTGCGGCGCCCCGGTAACGATGGCATCGCCACCTGGGGCCGGGTGATGCGCGACCTCGGCTACGACACCAGCTTTCTCTATGGCGGCTACGGCTACTTCGACAACATGAATGCGTTCTACGCGGGCAACGGATTCGAGGTACTCGACCGGGACGCCATCGACGAGGTGCGCTTCGAGAACATCTGGGGTGTCGCCGACGAGGACCTGTTCGACCTTGCCCTGCGCCATTACTCCGGGCTGCACGCCCGCGGGAAGCCGTTCTTCTCGATCGTGATGACCACTTCGAACCACAAGCCGTACACGTTCCGGCCCGGGCTCGAGAGCCTCGGCATCCCGGAATCGGGCGGTGGACGCAAGGCCGGCGTCAAGTACGCCGACTACGCGCTCGGCTACTTCCTGCGCGAGGCGGAGCAGCAGCCGTGGTTCGACGACACCATTTTCGTCGTCATCGCCGACCACGGGGCGCGCGTGTACGGCAAGGCAGACATCCCACTGCGCTCCTACGAGATCCCATTGATGATTTACGCGCCGAAGCACCTGCAGCCGCGGCGGGTGGACACCATGATGACGCAGATCGACGTCGCCCCGACGGTTCTCGGCCTGCTGGGGCTGCCGTACGAGGCGCCCTTCTTTGGACAGGACGTCCTGCATGCGCCGGAGTCATCGCGCATCGCGCTCTTCAGTCATGACCACGACGTCGCCATTTACCGTGCCGGCCGGCTCGCCGTGATGGGCATGGATGGCAAGGTCCGCGACTATCTCTACGATCGCGCCCACGAGAGCTTCACGCCGGTCGCTTCGGACCCGGAGCTGGATGCGCTCGGCATTGCGTACTTCCAGACCGCGTCGGAGCTGTTCCAGGCGCACCGCTACGAGTAATCTTGCCATGACGCCCGCGTAGCACGCCCGGCGACGCCTGCCGATCAAGTAACGGAGCGAGCATCATGAGTAAGGGAATGGATCGCAAGAAAGAGGCCAAGAAGAAACCTGCCAAGTCCAAGGAGGAGAAGAAGGCCGCGAAGCAGGAAGCGAAGAACGCCCAGCGGCGCGGCCCGGGCCTCGTCTGAGGCGAGTCAGAGTCCGAGCGTCCTGAGCCATAGGCCGGCGACGGTCGTGAGCCCGACGTCGCGCCGGGCGACCCGTCCCTGCTTGTCGATCACGTAGTAGGTCGGATAGCCGCGGATCCTGTATGCGGCTCCGGTGGCCGGATTGCCCACGAGCACCGGCATCGCCAGTTCATGCTTGGCGGCGTAGCTGCGCACTTCCTCGGGCGCGGCGTAGTCGAGTCCGATCAGCAGCACCTGCACGTCGTCGCCGCGCCAGCGATGGAACCAGCGCAGCTGCGGTGAGCTGGCGGCA
>Ga0209391_10001230_pt1 | contig 13130 bp, 10 predicted proteins | sample PPLLak3March2015_FD_187246 | JGI IMG/M metagenome (GOLD analysis project Ga0209391, IMG submission 187246) | Freshwater sediment microbial communities from Prairie Pothole Lake near Jamestown, North Dakota, USA - PPLs Lake P7 Core (1) Depth... | ecosystem: Environmental > Aquatic > Freshwater >... | reverse complement strand
ACCGACCCGGCTCCGGCCCCGCAGCAGCATGCGTGAACTCGAACCCTCGCCATTCCCATCTCGGCTGCGCGCCGCGGCCGCCGCGCTGCGCGCCCTGCTCGCCGGCGCCGTGCGCCGCACCCGGCCAAGGCCGGCCGGCAACGACACGCTGGTCTTCAGCAATCGCAATGATGGCCCACCCGACCTCGACGAGCTCTGGCGCGACTTCAACCGCAAGCTGAGCGGTCTCTTCGGCGGCAAGGGCGGCGGGTTCGGCCGCTCCGGCGGCGACGAGGGCGGTGGCTCCGGCGGACCGTCCTTCCAGCCCGATATGAAGAGCGCCGGCATCGGTGCCGGCCTGATCGGCGTCGTGGCGGTGCTGATCTGGCTCGGCAGCGGCTTCTTCATCGTCCAGGAAGGCTACCAGGCGGTCATCACCACCTTCGGCAAGTACAGCCACACCAAGGACGCCGGCTTCCAATGGCGCATCCCGTACCCGGTGCAGCAGCACGAGGTGGTCGCGGTGACGCAGCTGCAGTCGGTCGAGGTCGGCCGCAATGCCGTCGTGCAGGCCACCGGGCTGCGCGATTCGTCGATGCTGACGCAGGACGAGAATATCGTCGACATCCGCTTCGTCGTGCAGTACCGACGTGCCGACGCACGCGCCTACCTGTTCGAGAATTTCCGCCCCGACGAGGCTGTCGTCATGGCCGCCGAATCGGCGGTGCGCGAGATCGTCGGCCGCAGCAAGGTCGACCAGGTCCTGTACGAGCAGCGCGATGCCATCGCCGCCGACCTCGTGAAGTCGATCCAGGCCCAGCTCGACCGCCTGAAGGCCGGCATCGTGATCTCCAACGTCAACGTGCAGAATGTCTTCGTGCCCGACCAGGTGCAGGCGGCCTTCAACGACGCGCTGAAGGCCGGCGCCGACCGCGATCGCTTCAAGAACGAAGGCCAGGCCTACGCCAGCGACGTCATCCCGAAGGCACGCGGCACGGCCGCGCGCCTGCTGGAAGAGGCCGGCGGCTACCGCGAACGTGTGATCGCGCAGGCGGAGGGCGATGCGCAGCGCTTCCGCTCCGTGCTCACCGAGTACCAGCGTGCACCGGTCGTGACGCGCGAGCGCCTGTACATCGAGACCATGCAGCAGGTCTATTCCAACGTCACCAAGGTGATGATCGACAGCCGCGCCGGGTCCAACCTGCTGTACCTGCCGCTGGACCGGCTGCTGCAGCAGAGCGGCGTGCCGGCGGCGGCCGCGGCGGCACCGGTCGCCGTGCCGACGCCGAGTTCCATCGACCCCGCCGGGACACAGAGCGTGGACATCCGCTCGCGTGACGGCTCGCGTGCGCGCGACCGCGAAGGCCGGTAACGGCAAGGCCAAGACACATGAATCGCATCGCACTCTTCGCCGCCGGCGCGCTCGTCCTGCTGATGATCGCGGCCAGCACCCTGTTCGTCGTCGACCAGCGCCAGGTCGGCGTCGTCTATGCCCTGGGCGAGATCAAGGAAGTCATCACCGAACCGGGGCTGAAATTCAAGCTGCCGCCGCCGTTTCAGAATGTCGTCTTCCTCGACAAGCGCGTGCAGACGCTGGACAGCCCGGAAACGCGACCCATCTTCACGGCAGAGAAGAAGAGCCTGGTCATCGACTGGCTGGTGAAGTGGCGCATCGCCGAGCCGCGCCAGTTCATCCGCAACAACGGCGCCGATTTCCGCAACCTCGAGAACCGGCTGGCGCCGGTGGTGCAGGCCGCGTTCAACGAGGAGATCACGCGCCGCAACGTGACCGCCGTACTGGCCACCGAGCGCGAGAAGGTGATGAACGACGTCAAGGCGCGTCTCATCGAGGATGCGACGCCGTTCGGCATCGAGATCGTCGACGTGCGCATCAAGCGCGTGGACTTCGTCGCCGACATCACCGACTCGGTCTACCGGCGCATGGAGTCCGAGCGCAAGCAGGTGGCCAACGAACTGCGCTCGCAGGGGGCTGCCGACGGCGAGAAGATCCGCGCCGACGCCGACCGCCAGCGCGAGGTCATCATCGCTGAGGCCTACCGCGACGCGCAGAAGATCAAGGGCGAGGGCGATGCCAAGTCCTCGGCGCTGTACGCCGATGCCTTTGGCCGCGACCCGCAGTTCGCGCAGTTCTATCGCAGCCTGGAGGCCTACCGCGCGAGCTTCCGCAACAAGGGCGACCTGATGGTGGTCGACCCCAGCACCGACTTCTTCCGCGCCATGCGCGGCGGCATGCAGGGCACGACGGCCAAGTAGGCTCCGCGTTCCGGCATCGACCGCGTTCCCGGCATGGGCGACCTTCTGCTCGGCGCACTGGCGCTGATGCTGATCATCGAAGGCTTGCTGCCCTTCCTGAGCCCCGCCCGCTGGCGCGCCATGTTCGAGCGTGCCACGCGCCTGTCCGACGGCCAGATCCGCTTCATCGGCCTGAGCAGCATGGTCGTCGGCCTGGTCTTGCTGGCGATCTGGCGCTAGGCGTCGGCTGGCGGCCGGGGCGAGCCGGTCGGCCCCATACAATGCCGCTTTCAACACCGGTGCATTTCATGCTGTCTGCTTGGCTGCTGCCCGAGCACATCGCCGATGTCCTGCCGACGCAGGCGCGGCGCATCGAACAACTCCGGCGCGGCCTGCTCGATCGGGCGCGCGGCTACGGTTTCGAGCTCGTGATGCCGCCGCTGCTGGAGCACCTGGAGTCGCTGCTGTCGGGCACCGGGCGCGAGCTCGACCTCAGGACCTTCAAGCTGGTCGACCAGCTCAGCGGCCGCACGCTGGGCCTGCGCGCCGACACCACGGCGCAGGCCGCGCGCATCGACGCCCACCTGCTCAATCGCGATGGTGTGACGCGCCTGTGCTACTGCGGCCCGGTGCTGCACACGCGGCCGGCGGGGCTGGCGGCGACGCGCGAGCCGCTGCAGTTCGGCGCCGAGATCTTCGGCCACGCCGGGCTGGAAGCCGATCTCGAGGCGGCCGAGCTGGCGCTCGACTGCCTGCAGCTGGCTGGCGTGTCGAATCCGCTGATCGACCTCGCCGATGCACGCGTGCTGCGTGGCGTCCTGGCCGGGGTTCCGCTCGACGTGACGCGACTGCAGGACGTGGCCCTGGCCCTGTCGGAAAAGGATGCCCCGGCGCTGGACGCCCTGACCCGCGGGGCGCCAGCCGAGGCCCGCCTGGCCCTGCAGGCGCTGCTGCGCCTGTACGGCGGCGACGAAGTGCTGGACGCGGCGCGTCGGCAACTGCCGCAGCGCGCGCTGGTGCGCCAGGCCCTGGACGAACTGCAGTGGCTGGCCACGCACCTGCGGCGGTCCTACCCGGGGCTGCGCATCGGCTTCGATCTCTCGGACATGAGCGGCTACGCTTACTACAGCGGGCCGCGTTTTGCCGTCTACGCCGCCGCCAGCAGCGACGCACTGGCGCGCGGTGGCCGCTACGACGAGGTTGGGGCCGTCTTCGGCCGCAACCGGCCGGCGGTCGGCTTCAGCCTCGACCTCAAGACCCTGGCCGAAGCGGCAGGCGGCACGCCGGCGCTGACGGCGATCCGCGCCCCCTGGGGCGAAGACCCCGAACTGCGCGCCGCCGTGCGCCGCCTGCGCGAGGCCGGCGAAACGGTGCTCGCGGTGCTGCCGGGCCACCAGCCCGAGACCTCGGCCTTCGACTGCGACCGCGAACTGGTGCCCGTCGCCGGCCGCTGGGTGCTGCGCAGCATCGACGCCGCGCCGGCACCGCTTTCCTGAACTCATCGAGGATCGATCGAACATGCATGCACCCATCCGGCCCACCGCCGGCCGTAACGTGGTCGTCGTGGGCACCCAGTGGGGCGACGAAGGCAAGGGCAAGATCGTCGACTGGTTGACCGACCACGCCCAGGGTGTGGTGCGTTTCCAGGGCGGCCACAACGCCGGCCACACGCTGGTCATCGCCGGTCGCAAGACGGCGCTGCAGCTCATCCCTTCCGGGGTCATGCGCGACGGCGTGGCCTGCTACATCGGCAACGGCGTGGTGGTCGACCCTGCGCACCTGCTGCTGGAGATCGAACGCATCGAGCAGCTTGGCGTCGAGGTGCGCCCGCGGTTGTTCCTGTCCGAGGCCTGCCCGCTGATCCTGCCCTTCCACGTCGAGCTCGATCGCGCGCGCGAGGCGCTGCGCGAAAGCAGCGGCAGCGGCAAGATCGGCACCACCGGCAAGGGCATCGGCCCGGCCTACGAGGACAAGGTGGCGCGCCGCGCGCTGCGCGTGCAGGACCTCAAGCACCCGCAGCGCTTCGAGGCCAAGCTGCGCGAACTGGTGGCACTGCACAACGCCGAACTCACTGCCGTGCTGCACGCGCAGCCGCTGGCCTGGCAGCCGATGTTCGACGCCGCCATGGCTGCCGCCGAGCAGCTGCGGCCGCTGATGGCCGATGTCGGCTACGCCCTCTTCAAGGCCCATGCCGCCGGCGCCAACCTGCTGTTCGAAGGAGCGCAGGGCACGCTGCTCGACATCGACCACGGCACCTACCCCTACGTCACCTCGAGCAACTGCGTGGCCGGCAATGCGGCGGCCGGTGCCGGCCTCGGGCCCGGGCTCTTGCACTACATCCTGGGCATCACCAAGGCCTACACCACCCGTGTCGGCGCCGGGCCGTTCCCGACCGAGCTGCCGATGGACGAGCCCGGCACCGTCGGCCACCACCTGTCGACCGTCGGCCAGGAGCGCGGCACCGTCACCGGCCGGCCGCGCCGCTGCGGCTGGCTCGACGCCGCTGCGCTCAAGCGCAGCATCATCATCAACGGCATCTCGGGCCTGTGCATCACCAAGCTCGACGTGCTCGACGGCCTGCCCGCGATCAATATCTGCACCGGCTACGAATTCGGCGGCCGCGTGCTCGACATCCTGCCGCTGGACGCCGACGAGATCGCCGAGTGCCGGCCGATCTACGAGACCCTGCCGGGTTGGAGCGACAGCACGGCCGGTCTGACCCACTGGGAGCAGCTGCCGCTCAATGCCCGCCGCTACCTCGAGCGCATGCAGGTGCTCATCGGCGCCCCGATCGACATGGTGTCTACCGGACCCGACCGCGTGCACACCATCCTGCTGCGCCATCCTTTCCGCGCCTGAGCCCCGACAGACCACGAGGAGACCCGGAGCATGCTCACCGACGACGGCAAGCACCTGTACGTATCCTGGGACGAGTACCACCTGCTGACCGAGCGACTGGCGCTCAAGGTGCATCACTCGGGCTGGGACTTCGACCAGATCCTGTGCCTGGCGCGCGGCGGCATGCGGCCGGGCGACGTGCTCTCGCGTGTCTTCGACAAGCCCTTGGCGATCATGTCGACCAGTTCCTACCGCGCCGAGGCCGGCACCATCCAGGGTCGGCTCGACCTGGCCAAGTACATCACCATGCCCAAGGGCGAAGTGGCGGGGCGCGTGCTGCTGGTCGACGACCTCGCCGACACCGGCCACACGCTGCGCGCGGTGGTCGACCGCCTGCGCGGCATGCCGTCGATCCAGGAACTGCGCGCCGCGGTGATCTGGGTCAAGGGCGTGTCGACCTACATTCCCGACTACTACGTCGAGATGCTGCCCACCAGTCCGTGGATCCATCAGCCGTTCGAGGAATACGACGGCTTGCGCCCCGACGGGCTGGCGAAGAAGTTTGCCGTCTGAAAAATCAACACGGCCGGCAAGCCTGCCGGTCGCCGGAAGCGAAAATGGCCGACATCGCTGCCGGCCATTCACTTCACATCTCGTGGTGCCCAGGAAGGGACTCGAACCCCCACGCCGTTAAGCGCTAGTACCTGAAACTAGTGCGTCTACCAATTCCGCCACCTGGGCTTTCAGGAACAGAGGATCATATCATCAAGGAAATTGCTGCATCAAGCCCGGCACCCGCCGGCCCCGCCCTGAGCGGCGAAGTCGACGGCCGCGTCGAGGGCCACCGCGACGGCCACGGTTTCGTCATCCCCGACAATGGCGACCCCGCCGTCTACCTGGCGCCGCAGGAGATGCGCAGCGTGCTGCACCGCGACCGCGTGCGGGTGCGCGTGCTGCGGCTGGACCGCAAGGGCCGCCCCGAAGGCCGTGTGCTCGATATCCTGGAGCGGCGCAAGACGCCGATCATCGGCCGCCTGCTGCACGAAGGCGGGCAGTGGGTGGTGGCACCGGAGGACAGCCGCTACGGCCAGGACATCCTGATTCCCAAGAACGCCACCGCCAGCGCGGCGGTGGGGCAGGTGGTGTCGGTCGAGCTGACCGAACCCCCGTCGCTGCATTCGCAGCCGGTGGGCCGCGTCGCCGAGGTGCTGGGCGAGATCGACGACGCCGGCATGGAGATCGAGATTGCGGTGCGCAAATACGAGGTGCCGCACCAGTTCTCGGCCGAGACGCTGGCCGCGGCCGCGGCGCTGCCCGACCGCATCCGTCCGGCCGACCGCAAGCACCGCGTCGATCTGACCGACGTGCCGCTGGTCACCATCGACGGCGAGGACGCGCGCGACTTCGACGACGCGGTCTACTGCGAGCCGTTCAAGCGCGGCCGCGGAAAGACGGCGCTGGAAGGCTGGCGGCTGCTGGTGGCCATCGCCGACGTCAGCCACTACGTCAAGCCCGGCGAGCCGATCGACGACGACGCCTACGAGCGCGCCACGTCCGTCTATTTCCCGCGCCGCGTGATCCCGATGCTGCCGGAGAAGCTGTCCAACGGCCTGTGCTCGCTGAACCCCGAGCAGGACCGCCTGGCGATGGTCTGCGACATGGTCGTGGACAGCGCGGGTCGCATCGACGCCTATCAGTTCTACCCCGCGATCATCAATTCGCATGCCCGGCTGACCTACACCGAGGTCGCGGCCATCCTGGCCAATACGCGTGGCCCCGAGGCGCACAAGCGGCCCGACATCGTGCCTCACCTGCTGCACCTGCACGAGGTCTACCGCGCCCTGCTCAAGCAGCGCGCGCAGCGCGGCGCGGTCGACTTCGAGACCACCGAGACGCAGATCGTCTGCGACGACGCCGGCCGCATCGAGAAGATCGTGCCGCGCACGCGCACCGAGGCGCACAAGCTGATCGAGGAGTCCATGCTGGCGGCCAATGTCTGCGCCGCCGAATTCATCACCGCCGGTGAGCACCCCAGCCTGTTCCGCGTCCACGAAGGCCCGACGCCCGAGAAGCGGCTCGTGCTGCAGGGCTATCTCAAGGCGCTGGGCATCGGCCTGCATCTCAGCGACGACCCGGCTCCGGGCGAATTCCAGGCCATCGCGCAGGCCACCCAAGGCCGGCCCGATGCGACGCAGATCCACACCATGCTGCTGCGCTCGATGCAGCAGGCCATCTACACGTCGACCAACGCCGGCCACTTCGGACTCGCCTACGGCGCCTACACGCACTTCACGAGCCCGATCCGGCGCTACCCCGACCTGCTGGTGCACCGCGTCATCAAGGCGCTGCTCGGCTCGCGCCGCTACCACCTGGCGCCCAGCGAGCATACGCGCGTGCCCGAGGTGCGCCGCGGCGGCAAGGTGGCGCACCGGCCGGCCAAGCCTCTGTCGCAGGAGATGGCGCTGTGGGAATCGGTGGGCGCGCACTGCAGCGCCAACGAGCGCCGCGCCGACGAGGCCAGCCGCGACGTCGAGGCCTGGCTCAAGTGCCGCTATATGCGCGAGCACCTGGGCGAGGAGTTCGGCGGCACGGTGAGCGCGGTGACCAGCTTCGGCCTCTTCGTGACTCTCGATGCGCTGTACGTCGAGGGCCTGGTGCACATCACCGAGCTCGGCGGCGAGTATTACCGCTTCGACGAGGCGCGGCAGGAACTGCGCGGCGAACGCACCGGCATCCGCTACGCCGTCGGCGCACGGGTGCGCGTGCAGGTCAGCCGCGTCGACCTGGACGGCCGCAAGATCGACTTCCGCATGGTGCGCGAAGGCGAGGGCGAGCGGCCACCGGCACGTGCCGACAAGTCGCGGGCGCCGGCCACGGCGGTGGACGAACTGGCCAGCGTGCGCGTCGCTGACCGGGCCGTGAAGACGGCGACCCGGGTCGCCAAGGGCAAGGGCGCAGCGGAAGGTGGCGGCCGTTCGCGCAAGCCCGGCGCCCAGCGGCCGGCTCCCAGGTCTCGCCCCAGGCGCTGATCAATCCAGCGGCCGGCGGGCCAGGACCTCGATCAGGTCTGCGGCGCGCAGCGGGCCGCTGCCGACGCTCCGGGCGTGCAGGTCGGCGGCGTGGCCATGCTGCCATGCCGCCGCCGCGGCAATTTCGGCAGCGGCGGCTTCGGGCTGCTGGGCCCACAGCCCGGCAGCCCAGCCGGCGAGCACGTCGCCGGTGCCGGCGGTCGCGAGAGCGGCATTGCCGGTTGGGTTGATGCAGACGCGCCCGTGCGGTGCGGCGACCACGGTGCCCGAACCCTTCAGCAGCACGGTGGCGCCGGTGTCCGCCGCCAACTGCCGTGCCGCGGCGAGGCGGTCGTGCTGGACGGCGGCGGTGCTCGTGCGCAGCAGGCGTGCCGCTTCCAGTGGATGCGGTGTCAGCAGGGTGGCCAGCCCCCGCCCCGCTCGCGCCTGCAGCAGCGGCGTCAGGGCGGGATCGGCGGCCAGCGCATTGAGCGCGTCGGCATCGAGGACCAGCCGTGCCGCGTGCGACAGGAGGGGTGGCAGCGCCGCGTGCACCGCATCGCCGCCGCCGCAGCCGCAGACGGCCGTGCTTTGCGCCAGTACGGTCGGTGCCGAGCGCCACCACGCGACGCGCGACATCAACTCGGGCCGCAGCGGATCGAAGGTCGCCGCGCCGTCATCGAGCAGGCTGCAGTAGACGCGCCCGGCGCCCGCCGCCAGCGCCGCCTGCGCTGCCAGCCAGGCTGCGCCGACCATGCCGGCTGCGCCGCCGACCACGGCGACGTCGCCGAAGCTGCCCTTGTGGGACCCGTGCCGGCGCATCGGCGCTGTGGGGCGCCCACTGAGCCAGGCCGTCGGTGCGTGCGCGGCCACACCCAGCCCGTCCAGCCACAGTTCGCCAGCCTGGTCGCGGCCATGACCGGTGCAGCAACCGGGCTTGAGCGTCAGCAGGGCCAGGGTGGCCGTGGCACGCACCGCTGTCGGCCCGAGCAGGGCACCGCTGTCCGGATGCAGGCCCGAAGGCAGGTCGACCGCCAGCACGGGCGCCGGCGCGGCATTGATGGCAGCGATGGCGGCGGCCATCGCGCCTTCCGGCGCCCGCCTTGCGCCGATGCCGAGCAAGGCGTCGATGACGAGGTCGGCGCCGTCGGTCCGCACGCGATCGGCCTCGATGGGCACACCCGCGGCCTCGGCCCGGCGCCATGCCGACGCAGCGTCGTCGGGCAGGCGAGCGGGGTCGCCGAGCAGCGCCACGCGGACCGCCTTGCCGGCGAGGCGAAGGTGGCGTGCGGCGACCAGCCCGTCGCCGCCGTTGTTGCCCGGGCCGGCAAGGATGCAGATCAGGCGCGCGTGCGGCGCCAGCGCCAGCGCCAGCCTGGCGACGGCCAGGCCGGCGCGCTCCATCAGCGCGTGCGGCGGATACAGGGCCAGCGCGGCCTGTTCGACGGCACGCGAGGCCTGGGCGTCGTGCAGCGGCCAGGGGCCGCCGGCCGGTTCGACGCGGGTGATGCCAAAGGGGCTCTTCATGGCGCGATTGTCGCGCCGCTGCATGGCGCGCCGAGCTGCCCTGCCGGGGTCAACGCAGCCGAGCCATCGTGAGCCCGCCGATGTCCAGCGGCGCGTCGCGCCCGGCCAGTCGCTCGGCCAGCACCCGTGCCGAGCCGCAGGCCAGAGCCCAGCCGCTGGAACCGTGGCCGAGATTGAGCCAGACGCCGGGTGCACCGCTCTCGCCCAGCACCGGCGGGCCATCGGGCAGCATCGGCCGTGCGCCCTTCCAGTGCTGCGCTTCGCGCGTGACCGCGGCGCCCGGGAACCAGTCGTCGAGCACGCGGTACAGGGTGGCCAGCGGCGCAGGGTCCAGGCGGTCGAGGCGGCCGCCGATCTCGGCGCCGCCGGCGACGCGGATGCGCTGCCCGAGGCGCGAGATCGCCACCTTGTACCTCTCGTCCATCAGCGCCGCGCGCGGCCCCGGCTGCGGATGGCCGTCGACATGCCGCAGCGGCGCCGTCACCGAATAGCCGTGGATCGGCGCCAGCGGCAGCTTGAGGCCGATCGAGGCCAGCAGTTCGTTCGCCTGCACACCGGCACAGACGACGGCGGCGTCGAAAGTGTGCGTCTGCCCGTCGCCGGTGGTGAGTTCCGGCTGCGTGCCGGGGGTCAGCGCGCGCACGTCCGCATTGAAGCGAAAGCGTGCACCCAGGCGCATGCCCTCGGCCTTGAGCAGGTGTGCGAAGTGGCGACAGTTGCCGACCCCGTCCTGCGGCAGTTGGATGGCGGCGTGCAGGGCAGTGTCGGGATGGAGGCCGGGCTCGATGACGCGGCAGCGCGCGGCGTCCACGACGTGGTGCGTCACGCCCCATTCGCGCAGCAGGCTCAGGCCGTGCTGCGCCAGCGCCAGTTCACGCTCGGTGCGCAGCAGCACGACATAACCGGGCATCTGGTCGTAATCGAGGCGCAGGGTGCGCGTCAGCTCCAGCAGCCGTTCGCGGCTGAAGTGGGCCAGGCGCTGCATGGCCGCGCGATTGGCCGCATGCACCTGCGGACGGCAGGCCCGCCACCAGCGCCAGATCCATGGTGCCTGCGCCAGTGCGCCGAGGCCGGCCAGGCGCACAGGCGCGTGGGCGCCGAAGAGGTGGCGCATCACCTGCCAGGGCATGCCCGGCGCTGCCCAAGGTGTGACATAACCCGGCGCCACGACGCCGGCGTTGGCGAAGCTGGACTCCGCGGCAACGCTGCCGCGGCGCTCGAAGACCGTCACTTCGAAGCCCAGGGCGGCCAGTTCGTAGGCGGTGGTGACACCGACGATGCCGGCGCCGACGACGGCGACGCGCATCGTCATGCCCGGCCCCGCAGGGTTCGGCGTGCTAATATCTGCAGGTTTGCCTCGTGCGAGGTTGTGACGGTTTGGGCAGGCAGTGCCGGGTGGGCTGCAGGTCGAGGCCGATTTGTCCCGCTCACGCCCGAGGCAGGCAATTCGCGAACCCGACCGGACCAAAGGTGTCGTTGCGTGGCGTGGCGGTTCTTCAGGAACTGCGCGCCGGCGGACGATCAAGCGGCGGGATTCTAGACCCAACCTTCGGAGTTTCCATGACTGTCTCCATGCGTGAAATGCTGGAAGCGGGCGTCCATTTCGGACACCAGACCCGCTTCTGGAACCCCAAGATGGCTCCGTACATCTACGGCCATCGCAACAAGATCCACATCATCAACCTCGAGAAGACGCAGCCGCTCTTCGAGGAGGCGATGAAATTCGTGCGCAAGCTCGCCAGCAAGCGCGGCACCATCCTGATGATCGGCACCAAGCGCCAGGCGCGCGAGGTCATCGCGCTGGAGGCCCAGCGCTGCGGCATGCCCTACGTCGACCAGCGCTGGCTGGGCGGCATGATGACCAATTTCAAGACGGTCAAGGGTTCGCTGAAGAAGCTCAAGGACATGCAGGCGACCAAGGACGCCGGCATGGACGCCATGATCAAGAAGGAAGCGCTGCTTTTCGACCGTGAACTCGTCAAGCTCGAGAAGGACATCGGCGGCATCCAGGACATGAGCGCGCTGCCCGACGCCATGTTCGTGATCGACGTCGGCTACCACAAGATCGCGGTGGCCGAAGCCAAGAAGCTGGGCATCCCGGTGATCGGCATCGTCGACACCAACCACTCGCCGATCGGCATCGACTACGTCATCCCCGGCAACGACGACTCGGCGAAGGCGGTGGCCTTGTACGCCCGCGCGGTGGCCGACGCCGTGCTCGAAGGCAAGGCCAACGCCACCAGCGAGGTGGTGCAGGCGGTGGCCGGCGGCGACGAATTCGTCGAAGTCAGCGAAGAAAGCTAACCCCCCCCGAAGCGCCTTCGGCGCCTCCCCCCAGGGGGCGCTGCTGGCGGACCGGCGAAGCCGGATCCGCGGCGGCCGCCGGGCCGCGCCGCAGGGCGCTTCGTTCACCGCGTTCGCGGATAGGAAGATGTTTATGCCCGCAATCACTGCAAGCATGGTGGCCGAACTGCGTGCCAAGACCGACGCGCCGATGATGGAGTGCAAGAAGGCGCTGACCGAAGCCGACGGCGACGCCGCCCGCGCCGAGGAGATCCTTCGCGTCAAGCTCGGCAGCAAGGCCAGCAAGGCCGCCTCGCGCATCACCGCCGAAGGCGTGATCGCCGCTGTCGTCAGCGGCAGCACCGGCGCGCTGGTCGAGGTCAACTGCGAGACCGACTTCGTGTCCAAGAACGACTCGTTCCTGGCCTTTACGAAGGCCTGCGCCGCGCTGGTTTCCGAGCACGACCCGGCCGACGTGGCTGCCCTTTCGGCGCTGCCGCTGGCGCAGGACGGTTTCGGCCCGACGGTGGAAGACGTGCGCAAGGGCCTGATCGGCAAGATCGGCGAGAACATGTCGGTGCGCCGCTTCAGGCGCTATGCCGGCGGCGGCAAGCTGGCCAGCTACCTGCACGGCACGCGCATCGGCGTCATCGTCGAGTACAGCGGCGACGAGGTCGCGGCCAAGGACGTCGCCATGCACGTGGCGGCGATGAAGCCCAAGGCGCTGGCCACCGCCGACGTGCCGGCCGAGCTGATCGCGGTCGAGCGCCGCGTCGCCGCCGAGAAGGCTGCCGAGGACGCCGCCAAGGCGGTGGCCGAGGGCAAGCCGGCGCAATCGGCCGAGATCGTCGCCCGGCGTGTCGAGGGCTCGGTGCAGAAATTCCTGAAGGAGGTTTCGCTGCTCAACCAGCCCTTCGTCAAGAACGACAAGCAGACCGTCGAGCAGATGCTGAAGGAGAAGTCCACCCAGGTCGCCGGCTTCACCTTGTATGTCGTCGGTGAGGGCATCGAGAGGAAGGTCGACGACTTCGCGGCCGAAGTGGCGGCGCAGGTGGCCGCTGCCAAGGCGCAATAGCTCGGGCCGCGGTGCGGGGGTGCCTGGGGCGCACCCTTACACTGCATGCTTTGTCTGGGAGTGGAGTCGATGCCGGCGTACAAGCGCATCCTGCTGAAGCTGTCGGGCGAGGCCCTGATGGGCGAAGACGCCTATGGCATCAACCGCGCCACGATCGTGCGCATGGT
>Ga0209391_10001229_pt1 | contig 13131 bp, 16 predicted proteins | sample PPLLak3March2015_FD_187246 | JGI IMG/M metagenome (GOLD analysis project Ga0209391, IMG submission 187246) | Freshwater sediment microbial communities from Prairie Pothole Lake near Jamestown, North Dakota, USA - PPLs Lake P7 Core (1) Depth... | ecosystem: Environmental > Aquatic > Freshwater >... | reverse complement strand
ACGTCACCGGGCTGATCTTCGTTTCCTCCAGCGGCCCCGACATGCACGACATGGCGGGCACGACCGACGTGCCGCTCAACCAGGTGCCGTACGAGAAGCTGCACCCGGGTGCGGAGGGGCTGGCGAAGATCCTCAAGCGCTACGCCTGATGCGTACCGTCGGCGGATCCGCAAGCCAATCCGCCACGTGCGGTTAGCACGATGTTCGTGCTAACCTCCCTGCATGAAAAACGTCACGGTCAAGCTCTCGGATGAGGCCGCGGCGTGGATCCGGGTCTACGCGGCGGAGCGCAAGACGAGCGTGTCCCGAGTCCTCGGTGACATGGTCGAGGAACGGATACGAGCGTCGAGCCAGTACGAGGCCGCCCGTCGCCACTTCCTGACGCGGAAACTTCGCCCTCTCAAGAACTCCGGCGAGGCGTACCCGAAGCGCGAAGACCTGTATGACCGACCGCGTGTTCGTTGACACAAACGTCCTGCTCTACGCGCGCGACCCGTCCGAGGGACCCAAGCACGTCACGGCGAGGCAGTGGGTCGAGCAACTCTGGAACGACGGCAATGGGCGCACGAGCGTGCAGGTGCTCAATGAGTTCTACGACGTTGCAACTCGCCGACTTTCACGCCCGCTGACCGCCGATGAAGCCTGGGACGACGTCATAGCTCTGTTTGCCTGGCGACCGCAGGCGATCGACGAGGATCTGCTGCGGGCGGCACGTGCCATCGAGCAGCGATTCAGGCTTTCCTGGTGGGACAGCCTGATCGTCGCCGCCGCGCACGCACAGCAATGCGCGGTATTGCTCACCGAAGACCTGCAGCACGGGATGACGATGTCCGGCGTCCGTGTGCAGAGCCCGTTCATCGGCGCCGTGAATGAGGCAATCCCGGCGCGACCCCGCAGCAGAGCATCGCGGATGCGGGTGTGAGGAGGTGCTGCCCGTGCAGATGCACGACGGCAGCCAGATCCTGCTGCTCAAGCTCGACAAGGACCGCGACCCCAAGCACGGCAATACCTTCGAATACCGGCGCACCCGCCTGCGCGAAGGCTTGGACGTCAGGGATTTCTCCCGAACCCTTTTCTGGGGGTTCCCGGCAGTAAGCCGAGCAACCTGTTCCCTCTGGACGAGGCAAGCTTCCGGGCGCCGGCATCGCCGGCCCAGAGATATGGCAATCGAGCCATATCATCGGTAGGATGCCGGTGGCAGGTCGGTTCGATTGGGACGAACGCAAGGACGCCGAGAACCAGCGCAAGCAAGGCGTCGGGTTCGCGGTGGCGCGCGAAGCTTTCCTGGATCCGGCACGCGTGATCGCGCGGGATCTCGCGCACAGCGGCGCGGAGGATCGTTACTACTGTTTCGGAAGAGCCGGCGCCGGAATCCTGACGGTGCGCTTCACCTACCGACGCGGCGTCATCAGGATCCTCGGGGCCGGCTATTGGCGACGCGGAAGGCGGATGTATGAAGAAGCGAATTCGCTATTCGGATGAACCGATCGGGCCGGTCGAGATCGTGCCGGACTTCCTGCCCTCGCCGGAGGAACTCGCGCGCGAGGACGATGGCGTGAAGGTGACCCTGTCGCTCAGTCGCCGCAGCGTCGATTTCTTCAAGGCCGAGGCGCAACGACAGAACTGCTCGTACCAGCGGATGATCAGAAGGCTGGTCGATTCATATGCCGCGCGGTACGAGGCGGGTGCGCGTTCGGGCAGGTAACCGGCTAGGAAGGCGTCGACAACGATTGCCCGAAGACATGGAATTGCAGGCCAGACGTACTTGGCTATAATAGCCATATGAAAAAGGTCTCGATATCCGAACTCAAGAACCAGCTCAGCGCCTACCTGCAGGTTGTCCGCGGCGGCGAGTCGGTCATCGTTTACGACCGCAGCCGACCCGTCGCGCGCATCGACCGGGTTGCCGATGAGGATGATGACGACCGGATCGCGCAGCTGCAGCGAGACGGGCTGCTGGTTCCGCCCGTTGACCCCATGCCAATGGACCTGCTGCGCAGCCCCGCGCCACACGCGAGTTCGAGCGTCCTCGAGGCGCTCCTCGAGGAGCGCAGGGAGAGCCGGTGAGGTTCTGGGACGCCTCGGCGATCGTGCCGCTGCTCCTGGATGAGCCAGGGCGCGAAGCGGTCCTGGCGATGCTCGAGTCCGACCCGGTCGTAGTTGTCTGGTGGGGCACCCCGGTTGAACTCGTATCGGCGGTATCGCGCCGGGAGCGCGACGGAAGTCTGACGCTCGCGGCGGTCGCCTTAGCCATCGAAAGGACCCGCTCGCTGGAGCGCGCCTGGCACCAAGTCCCTCCGACCGACACACTGCGCGGACGAGCCCAACGACTCCTGCGGGTCCACCCACTGCGGGCCGCGGACAGTCTCCAGCTTGCTGCCGCCCTGAGCATCGCCGGCGACAACCCCGCATCGCTCAGCTTCGTGAGCCTCGACCAGCGGTTGGCAGATGCCGCAAGGCGCGAGGGACTACACGTCCTGCCAAGTTGAGCCATAAATAAGCCGTTACGCACCCGGACCAGCTGCGGCGGCCGCTGCGTGAGGACTTTGACCCGCGTCGCGATCGGTCGACGGCCGCCGACCGTACAATGCCGCCCATGTCGATCAGGCCCCGCTCTCCTCAGGGTGTTCGCCGGCTCATGGCCTCGCCGCGGCTGCACATCGCTGCGCCGGTGCTCCTGCTCGCGCTGGTGGCCGCCCCCATCGCCCAGGCGCAGGTCTACCGCTGGGTAGACGCCGAGGGTGTGACGCACCTCTCTAGCGAAAAGCCGCCCCGCGGCGTGCAGGCGGAACGCCTCGACATCCCGGGAACGACACGACGATCCACTTCCACCGCAGCGAGAACCGCGTCGACCGGCTCCGTGGCTGCGCCCGCGCCGGCCGTCTCACCCGCGCGGCAGGCCGAGCGCGAGGACCTGCTCGGCCGCCTGCGGACGCGCGAGTGCGTGATCGCGCTCGAGGCGCTCGAGCGCAAGACCGCGGGCGCCGAGGCCACCAGCGCCGCCGAGATCAAGCGCCTCAAGCAGACCGCCGACCTCAACTGCAGCGACGACCCCGCGAGGCGCCGTCATCAAGAGGAGATGGCCATGCAACTTCGCATGGCCAACAGCCCTGCCTGCGACGAGGCCCGCGACCGGCTCTGGACCATGCTCGAGCCGGACTCGGGCACGCCGCGCGATCGGCTGCGCCGGCAACAGGCGTTCGTGGACGGGAACTGCACGTCGCCGGTACGCTGACATCGAGCCGACAGGCGGTCGGCACCCCGACGAGTGGGTTGCGCGCTTGCCGTCCGATTCAATCCGCTGGCTGGTGATCGTCAACCCGGCGTCCGGTCGTCCTGACGGCGGCGCAGGCTGGCGCGCGATCGAGCGTGTCCTGCACGCAGCTGGCCTGGCCTTCGATTCCGTCCATACGCAGCACCCGGGGCACGGCGAGACGCTCGCCCGGCAGGCAATGCAGTCCGGTCACCGCTACCTCCTCGCTGTCGGCGGCGACGGCTCCGTCAACGAAATCGTCCAGGGCGTGATGACCGCGGGCCTCGCCGATACGCGCGAGGTGACGCTCGCCGTCGCGCCCACCGGCACCGGCAACGACTGGGCCCGCTCGCTCGGCATCGGCCGTGACCCGCGGGGGATCGCGGACGCGCTCGTCGCCGGGCGGACCCTGCTGCACGACGTCGGCGCCATCGACTTTCCCGCGAGCGGCGCGCCGCGGCGCTGGTTCATCAACGTCGCGGGCGCCGGCTACGACGCGTGGGTGACCGAACGGGTGCCGCGACCGGTGCCGTCGGCCATTACCTACTTGCGCATCGCACTCGCAGGCCTGGTGCGCTACCGCTCGCCGTTGTTCCGCATCACGGCCGACGGGCAGCTGGTCGAGGGACGGCTGTTGCTCGCCTTCGTCGCCAACGCCCGCTACTGCGGCAACCGCATGAACGTGGCGCCCACCGCGCGGATGGACGACGGCCTGTTCGACCTGCTGGCCGTGAACGAGCTGTCGCTACTGCAGGTGCTGCCGAAGCTCGCGAAACTCTATGGGGGACGCATCCTCGGCGACCCGGCGGTGCGCCACTTCCGGTCGGCCGCGGTCCGCATCGAGACCGAGCCGCCGGTCAGGGTGCAAGCCGACGGCCAGATGCTCGGGCCGACGCCGGCCGTGTTCAGCCTTCGACAGCGGGCGCTGACCGTCGTTACAGGTCCTGCGGGCCCGTCGCCAGCAGGTGCAGCAGCTCGCGCTGGGAGCGCACCTCGCAGCGGCTGAAGATCTGCTTCAGGTGCGTGCGTACGGTGTTGCGCGAGAGGTCGAGCGAGGTGGCGGTCTGCTCGACGCTCTGGCCCGTGAACAGGCTGCGCGCCACCTCGGCCTGGGCGCGGGTGAGCCCGTACACCTCGACGAGCACCTCGATCGAGATGTCGCGCCACTCGCGCGGGCCGTAGATCAGCACGAAGAGCGACACGCGGCGCTCGTCCACATCCGCGGGAACGAGCGCCACGAGGACCCGGTAGGCCGGCAGGCGGTTGTGCCTGATCTGCGCCGCCATGGCGCGCGCCCCGTCGGGCGGGTTGCCGGCAAGCGCCTGGATCAATCGAGACAGACGATCGTCCACGGTCGGGTCGAGGAACACGAATCGTCCGCCCCGAATCGTCATGCCGTTTCCCGCAGCGAGCACGCGCCGCGCGAGCGCGTTGGCATCCTGGACCCGGCGATGCCGGTCGAGCAGGATCACGCCGCGGTCGAGCCGGTCGAGGATCAGGCGGCCGAGTGGGGTGAAGCCACCGGCGGTGGGCGACGGGAAGGAGCCGCGCGGCACCGTCCCTGGCCCCGCGCGGCTCCCATCGTTGATCGCTGGCTTGATGCCCGCAGCCGCCCGGGATTTCGTCCCTGTCTTGCCCAACCTTCTCAGGACTGGCCTCCCTGACCATCCCTGTGGTCGATTGTGGTCCAAATAGACCACAGGCGGAATTCGCACGAATCACCCAAATGGGTGAGAAGTGCCGAGACCACCGGGTCGCGGGCAGCCGGACTGCAACATTCCCGTAACGAGGCGTCCCTATGCTGGCGTGCTGCCTGTTGAAACAGCCCGTATGGCAACCGACCGCCTCGTCGAACGTACCCTGGCCGCCTTGCGCGCACTGCGCGAGCGTGCGGTGGAGTTCGAGACGCTGCACGCCGGCGAACTCGACGCGGTTGAGCCGCGCTTCCGCAACAGCGCGCGCAACCTGCTCCACTACCTGAGCGTCCGCCAGCAGGACATCCGCAGCCTGCAGCAGGACCTGCATTCGCTCGGGCTGTCCTCGCTCGGGGTGCTCGAGTCGCACGTGCTTGCGACCCTGAACGCGGTGATCGGGAATCTCGAGGCACTCGCGGGCGCTGCGCCGTCGGTCGCCCGACCGCCGCCGGTGGACTTCCTCACCGGGCCGCTGCTGCTGCGCGACCACGCGCGGCGGTTGCTCGGCCCGACGCCGCGGCATCGCTCCGTGCGCGTCATGGTCACGATGCCGAGCGAGGCGGCGACCGATGCCGGCTTGATCGAGGCGCTGCTGCGCGCGGGCATGGACGTGATGCGCATCAATTGCGCCCACGACGACGCCGACGCCTGGCGACGCATGGCCCGCAACCTGCGGCAGGCCGAGAAGGTGGTCGGCCGGACCTGCCGGATCCAGGCCGACCTCGGCGGGCCGAAACTCCGCACCGGACCGATCGGGCCCATCGGTCATTTCCTCAGGATCAAGCCGCGACGAGACCCGATGGGCCGTCTCCTTGCGCCGGCCCGGGTCTGGCTGACGCCGGCCGGCTCACCGGCACCCGCCCCGGCCGAAACATACGTCCTGCCCCTGGACCCGCTGCCGCACAACCGGTGGCGCGCGGGCGACCGTCTGCGGCTCACCGACCTGCGCGGACGCGAACGCGAGCTCCGCGTGACGAAGCGCGTGGGCGCCTCGGCGCTCGCGGAGGCCGATCGCACCCTGTACGTGGAGCAGGGACAGCCGTTGTCGTTGCTGCGCGGCGACGCGGTCGCCGGCGAAGGAGGCGTCGGCCCGCTGCCCGGCGTCGTCCGCCCGATCGTGCTCGCGGCCGGCGAGACACTGGTGCTGACCCGCGAGGCGACCCCGGGTCACGGCGCGGTGCGCGACGCCGGTGGCGACCTGCTGCACCCGGCGCAGATCCACTGCACCCTGCCGGCCGCTTTCGACCGCGCACGGGCGGGGGATCGGGTCTGGCTCGACGACGGCAAGATCGGCGGGACCGTCCTGGACAACGACGGAGAGCGCATCGCCGTGGAGATCACGCACGCGCCGCCTGCCGGGGCGCGGCTCAAGGCCGAGAAGGGCATCAACTTTCCGGACACCGATCTCGGCCTCGCAGCGCTCACGGGCAAGGACCTCGAGGACCTGCGCGCGGTGGTGGGCTTCGCGGACATGGTGGCCCTGTCGTTCCTTCGCAGCCCCGAAGACGTGCTGACGCTCGAGGACCGGCTGCATGAGCTCGGCGCCGGTCACCTGGGCATCGTGCTCAAGATCGAAAACGCCGCAGCCTTCCGCAACCTGCCGCGCATCCTGCTCGCGAGCCTGCACTCACCTCCGGTGGGCGTGATGGTGGCGCGCGGCGACCTCGCGGTCGAAATCGGCTTCGAGCGCCTCTCGGAAGTGCAGGAGGAGATCCTCTGGCTCTGCGAGGCGGCTCACGTGCCGGTGGTGTGGGCCACGCAGGTGCTCGAGGGTCTCGCGAAGGCCGGTGCACCCACGCGCGCCGAGGTGAGCGACGCCGTGATGAGCAGCCGCGCCGAGTGCGTCATGCTGAACAAGGGCCCGCGTGTGGTGAGCACCGTCGAGTTCCTCGCCGACATCCTCAACCGCATGGAGGAACACCACGACAAGCGCATGGCGCTGCTGCGACGGCTGTCGGTCTCGGAGATCTGAAACGGCGGCTCAGGCCGATGACCTGCGCCTGGCGAGCACCCGTCGCGATACAGCCAGGCCCAGGAGTCCGAGCGCGAGGAGCGACAGTGATCCCGGCTCCGGCACGAGTTCCGGCCAGACGCCGAACGCGAGGTTCGTCGGTGGATTCAGTGCATCCCATTCCAGTCCGTCCGGCGACCCGACGGCCGGCTCGTTCTGCAACCCGTCGAGCGGCGGCCGGCTGGTGCCGAATGCCCACGTCCAGTCGTCCCGATCGCTCGCGACGCTGAACCAGTACGACCGACCCCTGGCCAGGACCCACGCCGGGTCGTCCACGACGGCGCGGTAGTAGTAGATCTCGTCATCCCACGCGTAGGTCAGGTCCGGCTCGACGAACGCGATTGCGCTGCCGCCGTCGTCCGGCAGCGCCGGGTCCGCGTCGGAGTTCGAGTAAAGCGTGAGCTGCCACGGATCGTTCGAGAAGCTTCCCCACCACTCCACCTGCACGATCCGTTTGTTGACCGTCGACGTGAAATCGTCGGCCAGGAGGGGGCCGCCCACCTGCGAGACGAAGGTGCCCGGACCCGTCGGGAAATCAACGTAGACCGGTGGAACGGGATTGGCGGATGCCGCGCCGCCGCCGCACAGGCCGGCGATCGCCAGCGCGGCGGTTGCCCATCCATGCGCCCTCGACGAAGTGCGTGTCGTGGTCATCGCAGTGCTCCTTGCCGCGAACGGGACCCTCGCCGCGTCATTATGCGCGCGCCTAACGTCGGTAGCGCACCACGACGTCCTCGCGCGGCATGAAATCGCGGGCCTCGTAGGTCCACACCCGCACGCTCGGCCCCTTGGGTCGGAACGGATAGCTGAACGTCGGGTCCTTCGCGCCCGGCGGCAGGCGCACCTCGAAGCTTGCGCGGCGCAACGGCTGGCCCCAGGCCTGGGTCGTGGTGACGATGTAGCGCGCGTAGCTGCTGCGCATCGCCTGCCGATACACGGTGCGCACCGTCAGCGCATCGGACTCCGTGGCCGGAAGCTGCCAGCGCACGCCGCGCGGCGGCAGTTCCTCGAAATCGAGCGACGCCCAGCGACCGTCCGGCTGCCGCCACTCGAGCCGCAGCGTCCGGGCCGCGCCGAGCAAAGGATCCTCGGGGTAGGGGTACAGCATCGGCTGCGCCGGGACGGGTCCGCCGGCGACGCGGAAGTGGTAGGTGCCGGTCACCTCGACGGCGTCGCCGCGCAGGTCGAGCAGGATCTCCTCGGAATCGAACTCCAGCCGGCCGGCGGGACGATCCGGCTCCGCGGCCCCCGCCGCGAACGCGAGCGCCACGACGGCCAGCCCGGGCCGTAACCACTTCGCACGAATGGAGCCGCGTGGCATCGAGTTCTCGAAAGCACTACCTCCGTCAACGATTTGCGGCGGCGCAGCAGGCACGATGCCTCCCGATCAAGACGCGCTCACTGTCTGCGCTCAAGGAAGGTCCGGTCATGGAAATCGCTGCCGCCGTGCTGTTCTGCTCCGTCGTCATCTGGTTCGTCGAGGAAGCCACCGACGAGCACGTCTAGGCTCGCGACGGGTACAGCCGCCCGAGCACCTCGGAGGCGATCGACTCGAGCGGCGCCCGCAGCCGCGATTCCAGCACGGCGGGCGCGTCGCCCCGTGCGGCGCCGGCCCACAGCTCCGCGAGCGCGGCGCGGCGGGTCGCCACGACCTCGGCCACCAGCGCACCCCAGTGCGACGGGTACTCGCCCGCGACGAAGTCGCCGCGGCCGCGGCCGAAGTGCGCCACCGCGAGGTAGCGCAGCACCGCGGCGACGACCCGATCCGCCATGAAGTCTCCCGACCACCGCACCGTCGTCGCATCGGTGCCGCGCGCCGTGTTGTAGGCGCTCGCGAGCCCGCGCGCGCCAGCCGCACCCAGCAGTCCACCGAGCAGCGCGCCCGCGCCGAAGGTGAGCCCGCCGGCCGCGAGGTCCGCGACGAGCCCGCCGACCGCGCCGGACACCGCGGCGCCCAGCACGCTGGCCTTGCCGGGATCCGCCGCCTTGTCCACGTCGAGCTGGGCCCCCATGCGTTGCAGCACCTCGGCCGCCGCGCGCCCCGACAGTCCGTGCAGGCCGATCAGCTCGTCCGTTGCGCGGCGCACCTCTGCGTCGAGCCGCTGCGCGAGTTCGCCCATGGCCGCGTCCATCGCGGCATCGCTGCGCTCGCCGGGACGCAGCAGGCTGCCGAGCCACGCACGCGCCGTATCCTTCAGGCCCGTCGTCGGCAGGGCCACCGTGTCCATCGCCGTCGTCGCAAGCTGCCGCGCCAGCACGTGCATGGACTGCTCGAACACGCCGCGGTTGCGCGCCCTCCACGCGTCGGCCAGCCGGTCGAAGGTCGCGCGCCGCTCGTCCGGCAGGACCGCGCCGATGCGGTCGAGCAGGACGTGCTCCTGCACCCAGCAGCGTGCGAAGGCGTCGAAGGCGAGCGTGTCGCGCACCCACGGGTAGCCCGCGAGGTGCGACGCCCAGCGCGACACCTCGGCGGCCTCCACCTCCGCCGGCCGCGGCCGGCCGAGCTGGTTCAGCAGCACGACGACGGGCTTGGCCGTCCAGCCGAGGATCTGCATCTCGGCGTCCACGTAGCCGGCGCCGGCCGGGTCCTCGCTGGCGTTGACGAGGTAGAGCACGACGTCCGCCTCGTCGCGCACGTTGCGCATCGCCTGCTGGCTGCTGAAGAACGGGCGGTCCACGTAGCGATCCCACACCTGGGTCAGGAACCAGCCGAGCGCGTTGCCGCTGTTCTTCAGGCGCTTGAGCAGGCGCGCGCTGTCGCCGAAGCCGGGCGTGTCCCACAGCCGCAGTTCGTCTCCCTGCGGCGTCGCGATCAGCACGAAGGCGTCCGAGGTCTCGGTGACGTGCGCCGCGTCGCGCACTTCGCCGACGTCTCGCCGCAGCAGCGTGCGCGCCAGCGTCGTCTTGCCGACGTTGGTGTGCGAGATCAGGCTCAGGGAAATCGTGGCGCCCGCCGGGCTGCCGGCAGTCACGGAGCCACCGGGACCGCGCACGGCCGGCGTGCTCACGGTACGGGCACGCTCAGGGCGACGAGGTCGGCCTCGAGGCCGTAGCCCGCGACGAAGTCACGCCACAGCCGACGCCGCTCCTCCAGCCGCGACGCGAGCGACGCGTCGCCCGCCAGCCGCTCGGCATACGGCGATTCGTCCACCACCACGCGCACGGCCGCGGGCGGTCGCGCACGGCGCGCCGAATCGCGCGCGGCAGCGATCACGACGCCGTGGTTCTCGGCCTCGGGCGTGGCCGCGAGGCTCATCAGCACGACGTGCAGGTCGGCCACGCGATGCGCGCCGAAATCGAAGGCCGCGGCGGCCATGTCCTCCTCGCCATAGCGGAGCGAGGTGCGACGGTCGATGCGCACGTCGGCCTCGGTCACGGACGCCAGCCAGCGCTCGAGCCCGGCCAGCGAGGCTTCCGAAGGCTCGCAGGCATACGGCGTCACGCTCGTGACGCCCCCCGCGCGTACGTGGCCACCGCCCCGAAAAACGCCGGCCGCGTACGGCTGCAAGGCCTCGGGCAGCGCCTTCGCTCGGCCGAGCCAGGCGAGCGCGAAGGTCGCGAGGCCCGCCAGCAGCAGGCGCGGAACCACCACGTAGCAGGCGAGGCTGAGCGCGATCAGGTGGATCCACGGCGCGGCATCGCCGCCGCCCGGCCAGCGCAGGGCCTCGACCGCCTCGAGCGTCCGCGGCAACTCCACGCCCGACCAACCGGCCACCGGGCCGAACAGCACGCCGAGGACCGCCCTGACCTGCGTGGGCCCGAGGAACGTGCTTTCCCAGCCCGCCTCGTAGCGCAGCACCGTACCGCGCAGGTACAGCCCGGCGATCAGGCCGATCGCGACGGCCGCGGCCGCGAGGTGCAGCCAGCGCCGGGCGCGCTGCGCGATGAACGCGCCGCCCGCGTCCACCCAGCTCTCGGCATAGCTGCCGATCGCGCGGCCGAGCACCGCGTGCACCCGGGCCGTGCGCTTCACCAGCGGCCCGATGCGACGCGCGAACGCCCGCCCGGACCAGCCGCGCGGGCGCACCGGTGCCGTCCCCGCGTCGCGCCGCCGCCGCACCCAGCCGACCGCCAGCACGAGGTAGGTGAGGAGGTTCCAGGCAATGAGCCCGATGAACGGAAACGCCAGGATGTTGATCCGCCTCGACCCGTCCAGGGCCGACAGCGCGATGCCGCTCGCGAACGCGAGCAGCAGCAGGACTGCCAGGATCCAGGCCGGCGTCCGCGTGCGGCCGAGCACTTCCCCGACGATGGGGTGACGCTCGAGCAGCGGGCCGAGCAGGCGCTCGGCCCGGTTGCCCAGCGCTTCGGCGAGCTTCGCCTCACCGACCGCCAGGCCGGCGTCCTCAGGAGCGATGCCGAGCTCGCGCATCGCCTCCCGCGTCGCCTGGGCGCGGTCGCCGGGCGGGAGGATGGCGCCGGCGCGATCGACGTCCTCGATGGCCTTGACCATCAGCACGGACCGCAGGAGTTCTTCTCTCATCGTGGCCGAATCCTACCCGATCGGCCCGTGCACACCCGCGGCTGCGGTTGCCGCCGCGGTCGCGGCGCCCCGATACTCGGACGACACGACGCCGGCCGAGGAGCACGGGATGACGGAGCGGATCACTCACCGCGGCGGCTGCCACTGCGGTCGCATCGCCTTCGAAGTCGAGGCGCCGGCGCGCCTGATCGTGCAGGAGTGCAACTGCTCGATCTGCTCGATGACCGGCTTCCTGCACCTGATCGTGCCGGCGAGCCGGTTCCGGCTGCTGCGCGGCGAGGGCGAGCTTTTGACCTACACGTTCAACACCGGCACGGCGCGACACCTATTCTGCCGTCACTGCGGCATCAAGTCGTTCTACGTGCCGCGCTCCAACCCGGACGGCTACAGCGTAAACGCGCGCTGCCTCGATCCGGCCACGATCGAGGCCCTCGAGGTCGAGCGCTTCGACGGACGCAACTGGGAAGGCTCGGCGGCGGCTCTCGCACACCTGTCGCACGATTAACCGTCAGGCGCGGTCGGGGTGAGCGGCGGCGGCCCCGGACGCGGTGACCCTGCGGTGGTTTCCTCCCAGAGGTCGCCGAGCCCGTCGGTATGCCGGGCGGGTTGGCCGCGCAGGTTCGAGGACACGACGGGCACCGTTCGGCGGCGTGCGCGAGCGCGGGCCGCGGCCTCGGCCACCCGGCGTTCCGCGCGCCTTCGGGCTGCGCGGATCACGCCCCAGAGCGCGAGCAGCGTCACGCCCGCCATCATCAGTGCGCCCACGTCCGTGTCCCCTTCCCTGGGGCGGCAATGCTCACACCGTTGTGGCGGACGGCGACAGCGCCATTTCTGTCGCGTCACCGCCGAAACGCGCTCGATCGTGGTCAGTAGCGCAGCTCGACCTGTCCCGTGCTCGAGCGGTAGCTGCACTGGGCGGTCCGCACCGGCTGGTTGCCCTTGCGCAGCTGCAGGCGCATGCCGTAACCGCCCTGGATCGGCCGGGCCGGATCCCACTCGACGACACGCAGGCCCTGGCGCTGCGCCTCGCCGAGACAGGCTCGTTCGGCGACCACCGCACTCCCACCAGACCCTCCGCCGGTGCCGCCGCCCTGGACGGAAAGCTCCGCGCGATTCGAGCTGGGGTAGAAGCGGCAGTCCGCGCGCACCGCCTTGCCCCGGAGCGTGCCGTCCACGGTCGTGAACCAGTACGAGCCCCGGGGCTCGGCCCGCGCGATCCGGCTGACGTTGATGTACTGGCGCTGCGCCTCATTGCGGCACTGCACCTCGGCGCGCTGCTGCTGACCCGGGTTGACGCCGCCCCCGCCGGTGCGGGAAAGCTCGAAGCGGCCCTTGCAGCCGTAGTTGACCCAGACCACGCCGTCGCGCGTACCCCAGCTGCCGGGCGTGCGGCACTTGCCCGACGTGAAATCCTGCGCGAGTCGCGCAGTGTAGCCCCGCGGGATTCCGCACTCGCGATAGCGTCCGCCCTCCGAGCGACACTCGATTGGCCGTCCGCCGGCTCCGCCTCCTCCGCCACCGCGCACGACCTCGAAGGTTGCGCGGCAGCCGCGGTCCACCCACACGCGGTCGCCCTTCTGTCCCCAGCTCGAGCCCTCGATGCACGGCGAGTCGGACTTGCGCTTCACGAGCCGAGCCCGACCGTCGATCGGCAGCTGGCATTCGCGGTAGCGCTCGTCTTTCGACGCGC